>Ga0065165_1000069_pt1 | contig 170089 bp, 152 predicted proteins | sample AraplaMF_Cvi_mMF_FD_63813 | JGI IMG/M metagenome (GOLD analysis project Ga0065165, IMG submission 63813) | Arabidopsis root microbial communities from the University of North Carolina, USA - plate scrape MF_Cvi_mMF (version 2) (version 3) | ecosystem: Host-associated > Plants > Roots >...
CTAATTAAAAACCGTCGGCGTAAAAGACTGCTATGGATAGCCGGTATCTGTATTATCTTACAATTTATTGTCTTCAAGTACCTGTATCCTTTTGCCAGCTACATCCATGATGATTCATTTGTATATCTGAGAATGGCGGCCCAGAACGTGGATATAGGTACCTACCCGATTGGATATCCGCGCTTTCTACGGCTATTCAGTGTATTTAGTACTTCTGATACAGCTTTGGTTGCATTTCAATATTTATCAATTCAATGTGGTGCCTTGTTCTTGCTATTCACCTTATTCTATTTTTATCAACCAGGGAAGACAGTGCAAATGGGTTTGCTTTGTTTTATTGTATTCAATCCATTGTTTCTTTATTTATCCAACTTGATATCTAGCGATGCTGTTTTCCTGGCCTTAAGCCTACTATGGTTTTCGCTGTTACTGTGGATTATGCATCGGCCTACAACTGCAATTATTATTTTGCATGCGATGGTTTTATTTGTTGCTTTCGTTTTTCGTTATAATGCATTAATATATCCTGTTATAGCGGTTGCTGCTTTTGGGCTTAGCCGTCTAACGATGTATAAGAAGGTTGTTGGTGTTGTTGCTGGCATGCTACTTTGTGGAATGTTCGTAGGGTATACAGGACATAAATATAAAGCACTCACTGGTACCTGGCAATTTTCACCATTTAGTGGTTGGCAAATGGCTAATAATGCTCTCTATATTTACAGGCAGGTTGACAGCGCAGTCCGCAAACCTGTGCCAATTAAATTTAAAGAGTTGGACAATATGGTCCGTAATTATTACGATACAACCGATGGAGTTGGAATAATGCCAGCTGAGGGTTTTGAGATTAATACTATTCATATGTGGGATTCAAGACTGCCGTTAACGAAATATATGGACCGGCAATTCGCTACTGATAGCAGCTCAGGGAAATTCAAAAGATGGGCTTCAGTCGCTTCTTTGTATAAAGAGTATGGTTCATGTATAATTAGACGATACCCCTTGCAATTTGCAAAATACTTTTTATGGCCATCCGCCAAAAAATATTATGCCCCCCCCGTAGAATTTCTTGAAAAGTACAATAATGGAAGTGATACCGTAGGTCAGATTGCTCAGCAATGGTTTAGGTATAGCGAGGCACGTGTAAAAAAGAGGGTGATTGACATGGAGAGGCCGGTACTGGAGTTTTATACTGTATTATCTGGAATTATGAACATGGTACTCTTGTGTACGTTTGCGTGTTTTGCGATTTTAAATGGAATTAGGGCTGATACGCCTTTCAGAAAGTTTGTACTTATCGCAACCACAGTTTGGCTTTTGAATGCCGGTTTCACCATTTTTGCTTCTCCGGCAGCACTTAGGTTTCAAGTATTTCCTGTCATATTGGTTACTATTTCTTTTGTACTATTATTAGACTGGACGATGAAAGTGATGACTATTAAAGAAGACGTACCAACAGTTGAGCCAAGTAAACCCGCCATCCATGCAATGGTTGAAGGATTAGAAAGAGGAAGCTAGATTAAATGTGATAAATGTTGGAAATTCTTAATAGTTAATGTATAATATGTATAAAGAATAATTATAATAAATGTCAGTTTATCATCGCATACCCACTGTGTCATTTAATAAATGGATTTTATTGGAATGGGAAAATAGGCGAATATTATTGTTTTCGCTGGTAATAATAGTGGTAATGTTTGGTCTGTTCAAGCTTTTGTACCCATATCCAAATTTTATGCCTCCCGATTCTCAATCGTATATCGAAGCGGCCTATAATAACGATTTAATTAATATTTGGGCTATTGGATACTCTAAATTTTTGCGATTATTCAGTTGTTTGACGAAATCAGATTTTATACTTGTACTATTTCAATATCTTTTGCTTCAGTCAAGTGTGCTGTATTTTCTCTTTTCGCTTGCTTATTTGATCTCGATATCTAGAAGGATGTTTAGTATGTTAGTCGGATTTAATATTTTGAACCCCCTGTTATTGCATATAAGCAATTTTATTTCCAGTGACAGCTTGTTTACCGCCCTAAGTTTATTGTGGTTTACGCAGTTAATTTGGATTTTATGCAAACCTTCCAGAAGAATAATATTACTACACGCCTTTTTGTTGCTATTAGTATTTATCATGCGTTATAGTGCGCTGTATTATCCGTTTATAAGTTTGATGATAATAGTAATTGCAAAAGTGTCTGCAAACCTAAAGTGGGCAGGTATTGGCTGCATACTATTTCTGTTAGGAGGATTTGTAGTACTTACTCAATACCAATATTACAAACAAACAGCTACTTGGCAATATTCTGCTTTTGGGGGGTGGCAACTCGCTGCCAATGCACTGTATGGGTATGCACATGTTAAAACGGATGCAGTAGAAATTGTACCGGCTCGCTTTCGGCCACTTCATGTTGTAGTGAATCGTCATATGGATTCAATTCAACATCTTAGTCATCGGCCCGACGATGATAATACAGTCTATTATTTGTGGGATGAAAAAGCACCTTTGAAAGTGTTTGCAAATAGTAAAAAATGGGAAGGTGATAGCGGTAGTATTGGAGGTTTTAATCATTGGGCGGCTATGGGGCCGTTATATAGAGATTATGGCCGCTATCTGATTCTGCAACATCCTAAGGCTTTTGTTAAGTATTTCATTTGGCCTAATCTTGTAAGTTATTACGCTCCTCCTGTCGGTTTTATGGGGGAATATAACTTAGGAAGTAGGAGTGTCGCTCCTATTGTTGCTGTATGGTTTGGCTGGAGAAGTAATAAGGTAAGGACTTGTTTTAAGGATTCAGATATTATAGTTGTTCGATATTTTTCTGTCATATGGGGGGTTAGCAACCTTGTCTTTTTAATGGGCTTTGTTAGTTTCGGGTTTAAAGACCATAGAAGCTCAACGTTAAACGGTGATAAAGTTTTATGGTTGACGAGGTTGTTATGGTGCGTTAATATGACGTTTAGTGTACTTGCTGCTCCTGTTGAGTTACGCTACCAGCTGTTTTCTATGATTATTATGTTTACCATCAGCATTTTAGTAATAACATTGATCTTTCAAGGAAAGCGAATACAACCTCTTTAGAAGTAGCATTGGTGTATTTTACGCAAAGATAATTGAATGTGAACTATAAAGTAATAATGATGGATTTTAAACACATATTTATGAAACATGTTCTTTTCTTTTTTGTAATCATCAGTTTATCCGGTTGCTTTGGAAATAATCCTGATAAAACTGGACATGAAGGGAAGCCCTTACCGGCATTCAGTATGCTTCTCGCGGATAGTGTCACCTGGTTTAATCCAGCCAATTCACCCTCGGGAAGAGCGGCTGTTCTTCTTTATTTTAGTCCATATTGCCCTCATTGTAGGGCGCAGATGGACGAGATCATTGAAGATATGGATAGGTTAAGAGAAATACAGTTTTACCTGGTGACGAGTTTTCCAATGAGGGATATGAAGCTGTTTTATAAAAAATATAAGCTAGGTAGTTATCCCAATATTACTGTAGGAATGGATACAGCAAATTTTTTGTCAAGGTACTTCGAAATCCCAGCAGTACCCTATATGGCCATTTATGGTAAGGATAGAAAATTAAGGAAGACATTTATTGGAGAAGTATACAGTAGGCAAATTAAAGCAGTTTCAGAAGAGTAGGCATATTGCAGTAGTAGTAGAATGTCGTGGGCAGGATCCGTAGCGAAGTAGTAAGAATGGAACTTGTTTGAGTCAATCTTGTATTTAATAATGTTGCACGTGCCTGTCAAAATTTAAATCATGGATTTTAAGGTGGTTTTTGTGAATGAGAATGAAGGAAGTCAATTAATACGACATACTAGTAACTGCAAAGTGGATTTTAGATGTCAATTATTTTGAAAGAGATCTGTGTAGTCGGGAAATAGGATAGGCTAGTCTGTTTTCTATTAACTAGGTGTCACTTAAATATGTAAAGTAACCTTATCGCGATACTTCTTAGGAGGTTAATGTCTACCACCTCTTTGTTGAAGTTATATGTAAGAGTAGACGAATTTTTTAAATGAAACTTTAGCTTTTTGTATTAAAAAGCACAATTACCATGAATAGAGTGAAAATAATGCTGACTGCTATTCTCGTAGTAGGTACAGTAGGCGGAGTACTGGCCATTAAGGCAAAAAGAAATGTAAAGTATTGTACAACTGCGGCAGCTGCAAACGTTCCGTCATGCGCCGCTTGTATTAATGGTACCCTGAAAGAGCAAGCTGGTAGCACTAACTTCTGCTACGTAGAGACAGCCAATACCAGTCGTTGCTCAATAGATAAGCCTGCATGCACCACTATAGATGAGTTGCAAAACGATTGACAAGTATAGGATTCAAAATTAGAAAGGACCGCCCCAAATTTACTTTGGGGCGGTCTAGTTGATTATGCTTTTCCGGAGAGGAATGATTTGTAAACTTGCAGAAGTAAACAACGTGTAGTATGTATTAGCCTGAGAGTTGATCAATCAGAATTTATTTATTTCGACACTATAACAAAAACTGTGTAAACGTAGAAGATCGGGGTTCGTAAGAGCTCCGATTTTTTTTACTTTTAAACCTTTACAGAGATTAATGAAAGCAGAAGATTTATTATCAGACGATTTTTTGAAGTAATTTAAAATTGGCAAGCAACTCAATGACTTTCTGGGTCAAATCCAGAAAAGGGCGATTGAAAAGATGTTGGAAGGGGAACTGGACGGGCATTTAGGATACGAGAAGAACGAGCAAAATGACAGTAAAAAAGCCCGGAATGGGTACGGAAAGAAGAAGATCAAAACCAGTTATGGGGAAGCAGAGATTAAAGTATCGCGTGATCGGGATGCGAGTTTCAACCCCATGATCGTTCCCAAACGGGAAAGTATGGTAGAGGGAATTGAGGAGGTGATCGTGTCACTGTATGCCAAAGGAATGAGTGTAAGCGATATTAAGGAGCAGATCAAGGACGTGTACAAATTTGAAGTGTCCACCTCCACTATCAGCCGGATCACTTCCAGGGTAGCCGAAGACATTATAGCCTGGCAGAACCGCCCTCTGGAACCCGTTTACCTGATTGTGTGGATGGATGGCATCGTGTTTAAGGTGCGGGAGAACAGCAAAGTGGTCAACAAATTGATTTATATAGCCGTAGGACTGCGTAAAGACGGCTATAAGGAGGTGTTAGGAATGTGGTTGGGCAAGAACGAATCCGCTGCCTATTGAATGACCGTATTAACCGATATGAAGGCCCGTGGGGTCGAGGATATCCTGATCACCGCCACTGATAACCTTAATGGCTTTACTCAAACCATCCGGACAGTATTCCCGCAATCTTCCACCCAGATCTGTGTTGTTCACCAGATTCGCAATAGCTGCCGCTATGTGGTCTGGAAAGACAAAAAGGAGTTCACCCTGGATATGAAGGACATTTATGCAGCACCTACCCGCCAGGCTGCTCAGGCTGCCCTGGAGAACTTTGAGGGCAAATGGGGCAGTAAATATGGCTATGCGATCAAAAGCTGGAAGGACAACTGGGACGAACTGACAGTATTCTTTGACTTCCCCATCGAAATTCGCCAAATTATCTATACCACCAATCTGATTGAAAACCTAAATGGCAAGATCAGGAAATACACCAAAAACAAACTCTCTTTCCCGACTGATGACGCAGTGCTCAAATCAGTATATCTGGCCTTAAGGGAGGTGACAAAAAAATGGACAATGCCAATAAGAAACTGGGGCATTGTCCTAGATCAATTTTTAACTATTTTTGAAAACAGGATCAAGATATAGATCCTGCTATGAACTCCGATTTTTGAAATTTACACAGTTACTGAGATAGTCCCCATTTTCAATTACAGAATCAAGTCTAAGCATATTAAAAATGCTGTTGTTGGACCATTTACACAAAAGACTGAATACTAGCCTCGATTAATTTAATTCAACCCTTCTTTCACTCATTAACCGTTATGAGCTCCTGGAACTCAACATTATTAAATTGGTTAAACTGGTATGGAAGCCAAAATTTTGTTATTAGCCCATTAATATCCATAATTCTAATTTCTATAGCGGTCCTTTTTTTATCTTCCTCTCCCGGCAAATAAATATCTATACCCATTCCTACTATTTTATAATTTCCTCTTTCCAGTCCCTCGTATAACGCCGCCCCCAATCTATCAATCACCTCTCCAGCATCGGGATACTCCTCGCCAGAATAAATTCCAACAGGTTTCAAATCATCTTTGGCATCTATAACAGCTCCAAATGGATAGAATTCCTTCCCCTCATTTAAAAAATTTTCTGCTTGAAGAATAATGTTTTCTCTTATCGATTTAACAGATTCTTTAATTGATTCTAATGTCATATTTATTGTTTTATGACTTCAATTTCTCCTATTTGTGGATCATATATCCAATGTCATTAGTCATACCATTTGTAGCCCATGCCATCTCCGGATTCCTTGTTCTGTAGTTCTTTCCCGCTGTAATTGAACCTGTTTTCGGGTAGTTCATTCCCTTAAGGGCGCTTGAACTAATTCCCGCCATTGTAAGCTCCAATGGATAATAATGCGTCTCCTCCAATGGGCCACTTATTTTTTAGGCTTTTTAACTTTACCCTTTAGTGTACTATCATCCTGAATTTTTATTTTGTCCCAAGGTATTTCTGCCGCAGGGGTAGCTATTTTGAGTTTATTAGGTTTTAATTGGCTCGTTATGGCTACTTCAAAAGCATATGGTTTGTACCCCTTTGAAAGTATTTTGTTGATACAATAATAAGGGTCATAGATCTGCCCATTCTCTCCTTTTACAATTATCAACTCTCTTCCAGTTGAATCCTTCTGTCTGTCCCAAATTCCATTGACAGCTTTTTTTAAATACTCTCCACAATAAGCAACCAGCGGATAAAACATCTCAGCCTCACTAACACCTTCCCTCTCCAAGATGGGGTAAAGACTATCAATATGTTTTAGGGCTTTTTCGTCATATCCGAAATCTTCATCTTTCACTCTGAATATATTTTTGAACTCATCGAGAAGGGTTGAGATATTATTAATTATTTTATCGGGATTTGGATCTGTAAGAAAAACTTTTTCCTTCTCATTCAATAATTCCATTATTTGTTCTATGTTGAACAGTTTTATTTCGTTGTCATAAAAAGCAATAGTCCTCCCATCGCCCCTATGCATGTATGCTTCCGTCGCTTGCAAATATTTTAGCAGTTTCGGTGCAACGGGCTTGAATTTCTTACTGCTGCTGAGCATTTCTTTCGCTTCAGCAGCAGTCAATTTCAATGGATTCATTTTTATATACTTTTTATTTGGTTCTTGACCATATAATTTAAAGCAAATTTGAGTGAAAAATAGAATTAAAATTATAAGACGCTTCAAAATAATCATTTCTTTGAGTTTTGTAGAGTCGCTTGCGGTAAAGGGAAAGCCCTTGTGTTTACAGGGAGACCTACCGGAGGCGCAAAATCAGTGCCGTGAGCATCATATATTGGATAGGCAATGCTAAATGCAATGTTACCAGTCGGTTTGCCATTGATGTACTGTTCTAAGGCCCAAATTTGGTAAATTGAAACATTCTTGGCTGCAGCTGCCTTTATAGTAGACGGTCCAGGAAGAGTATACCCTAAGGTTACTAGTGTAAGGACTGCAAGACCTTTCTGGCCTGCTGCAGTTTGGCTCAGAGCATCAATTTCACCTAATATTTGATAGTTGTCATATGAAGCCGGTATTGTTGCACTCTTGATCCCTTTAACTTCGAACCAAGTTAATCCTTCATCAAATTCGTCTATAATATCCCAATAATGCCCTGTCATTTTCCTGAAATTATAACTTATATCACTGGCCGCGTCTGGGCGAACAAACCCTTTTTTACCTCCCGTCTTTATTGTTCTTGCTGCTGATGGTATATCCCTTCCTTTGTATTCATCTAAATCTAAAGCTTGCATAGCGACCGATTGAAAAGCGTTCCCTACATTTGCGTTAAAAGCTCCAGTGCCTCTTTGCCCATAACCAGCTTGTTCTCCCAATTCATCCAGTCTGTTTCTATCTAAAAACTTGTAAGTTGTTCCTGTATTGCCACTTTCATTTAGGTAATTCTGTACATAATCCCAGGACACCTCATTTCCGCCGTCCATGTACTTACCAGTTTCCCAATTGTAAGAGGGGGCCAGTCCAAATAGATCAATGTATTTTATTGGGTTATTATGCGTATAGTGATAAGGAGTTTCGCTATTCATCGTTTCGGCTAACGGGTCAATAACGTGATAACGTCCTATCTGCTGGTCATACATCCTTGCTCCATAATCATACCATTCAAGACCTGAACCGTCGCCGAACTCATTGTTCTGCAACTCCTTTCCGTTATATTTGACACGATTCTCCCTGTAATTCGTCCCCTTAAGCACGTTGCCACTAATCCCCGCCATCGTCAATCCATACGGATAGTAATGCGTTTCCTCAAGAAGTGGCCCACTCACCGCCGCCACAGTAACATTATCAAAGAGCACATCCTGCTGGGTTTCATTGCTCGTATATACATACAAGAAACCGCTTTTCGAAATCGGCATCTTATCCACCGCAAGCGTCTGCAACTCATCCGGTTGGCTTTTCACCTGCCTAACCCCGCTATTCTCCTCTACTAATTTAAACTGATCGTCAAACAATACAAAATTCAGATACGCCTTTGGTTTATCCAATTGGTTCTGGTCAGGGTCCTTTTCCTTCAACCGCTGGTAGTCATTGCTATTGAAATTCCCGAAGGGGGATACCCTGTTGTCCTGTCCATTACCATGGGAAGCATTTGCCCCAGCTTCCCCACCGAATGCCTGAATCAAACTTGCCACCATATCTTCCGGAGTAATAGATTGATTGTCCTTCGGTCCGGTAGATTTATAAAATGCCCTAGCGCCTATCTGTATGGTATCCCCTGCCATTACCCTCAGCACCAGTGAAGGTCCTATCTTCTTCCCGCCATCTGTGGGATTCAGCTTAGCTACATATAAGTTGCTATCAACCATGTCATCCTGCGGATACCCCACCGGCTTCTCTGCCCTTGTCTCTTCTACATTGCTGAACAAAGCCGTTTCTGTTGCCGCGTTAGACGCCTCCATGGTAGCTGTATACATGCTAAGGTCTGTCTGTGTCGTCAACACCATGCGCACATTCCCCAGGTGGTCTTTTACAAAATAATCATAGTAGTACTTAACCGGCTGGCCAGATACATATACCGGGCGAATACGACCTTCTTCATGGCCTATTAATTCCATGGTATCATTCCGGTAAACAAACCCGCCGATGTAGTCTGTAATAGTGATCTTTGCGGGAGCAACCGTATTATCAGTAACTATCTTCCTTACTTTATTACCGGCAGCATCATACTGGTACCTGATTGTTCCCTTACCTGTGACCACAATACTATCCGGCAAATTCAGGTGATTATAACGAATAACTGCGAGGTTCTTATTTAGGTCCTTGATTAGGTTGCCACTTGAATCATAAGCATAATCTGCCGTTTCATTGTTATTGATCTCTTTAAAATCACCCAGCTGGCTGGCGGTGTTGTTCTTCCTGTCTGTTACAAATGACAGTTTATTACTGTTCAGCAAGTAGCCATATTTCAAGCTATCAATGGTTTGAATGGTCGTTCCATTCATCCCCTTTTGCCGCATGGATAGGATATTACCATTAGGATCAAATACTAATTGATCTACAGAAAAATCCTGCTGTGCTCTGTCCCAGGTTTTAGCAGTCGGCGTATTATTTTGGGTAAAATCCGCCACCTTCAACCGGTTGGCATTGTCATAGGCATATCCGTATGCTCTGCCTTTACCATCGCCGCGGCTCTTCCACTTTGCACCGGCGATATTGCCATTTACCTGGTTGGCAGTAAAACCATAGTCATAGCTTAATTCCTGACCAAACCAATTGGCTTGGCTATTGGCGGTATTCAGAAAGTCCTTATTAATCGCTTTCAGCCAGCCACGGATATTAAATTCATAGTTAAGTGTTTCCAGCTGGCTGGCACCATTTACGTGTAAACGTTTAGTCTTCAGCTGCCCCAGTTCATCGTAAACATTTTTCGCAATGATCCGTTGAGTACTGTCATTCAGCTTCTTGACCACGTCTGTTATGCGGCCTGCCGCATCATACAACATTTGGGTCATCACCCTGGTCTCAGGAGTAAGACCACTACGAAGGTTGGTATGACGTTGGAGAGTTCTAAGCAGTTTGCCACTGAAATCATATATATTGCTCACCACATCCTTACCTCCGCTGATATTATCAACAATTGTCTGTAGTACCCTTCCCTTATCCGTATAGTAAGTGGTGGTGGTCAGCCACTGATCAGCACCGAGCACCCGTACTTTGGTGCCGGTCACCAGCCCCCTGGTCATATTGCTGGTTGCGCCTATTATTTCAGCATAGGGACTACCAGAAAAGGTAGGGTTGGTAAGGTCACCGGTGACAGCATTATGTTTGCCGGTATAGCTATAGTCATCATAAAAGGTATAGGTTAGTGGTATCAGTGCGCTGGCGGCAATATTCGGTAAAGGGTTCACCGCAACAATGCTAAATGTATCCTGGATAGCTGCAGCATCGATAAACGCGTCCGTTGCCCCACTGGTGCCTGTATCAAATCCGCCCTCAAACGTAATGCTCTTTCTTGCTATGTATTGGGCACGGCCATCATGATAAGCAAACTCCAGGTCTGCCTGCTCTGGGATAGCATGGGTGATGGTCTGGGTATTGGAAACAGCCGCGTTCATCCTGGCCTGTAGTGTGTCACGGGTGGAGGCGGAGTTGTACAGGGCCGTCATGGTAGGCCGGTTCAACCCATCATAGAAAGTCACCAGCCACTGTTTATTGGCAGCACTACGCATGTTGCCATCACGGCTGAACACTTGTCTGTCACGCAGGTCATACACCATTTCTGTTGAATCTGCCCCTGGCACCTTCTTCATAATCATCCGATTACGGCCATCATACCGGTAGAAGAAGCAAAGCTCGCGAGAAGTGATGGCATCCAGCACCCAGCTGGCTTTGATCAGCTCTACTGCATTAGGTGGGATCACACAACGAAGGTTGCCCAGGTCGTCATACACGTAATAGGTACAGAGCCAGCCGGTGTGTCCGTCAGCAGCATTGTTGGTCAGTTCTACTCTTTTCAGGATTACCCGGTCCTCCTTGTCCTTAAACTCTGTAACACGTTTGCCTCGCTCATCTATGGTCGCATTTTTAAACAGCTGACCGGCAGCATAAATACGGCTGACACTACTTGTGGGAATGATACTGCCATTAGCTGGCATATCCCAGATGTGCACACTATCTGCAATCGTATTTACCAGGTATTGCTGCTCTACGGGTTTATTGCCTCCTTCTTTTGCCCAGGTATTACCGGGAGCATAGGTTTTCAACACCCGGTTCAGTGGGGAAGCCTCGTATTCGTTCTGATTGTAATAGATCGTTTCGCCGGACACGCCAGGATTTAAAGCGCCGTCCTGGTAAAAGGCTTTCTGGGCATTGAAAGGATCAGTTTTAAATTTCCCGTCGTTTACATTACCCGTCTTGGGCACGAAAGGCAGGTACTTATACTGCTCCCGCCCGTACGCGTCATATACCATGGGCACTACCAGGTCTTTGGCAGAAGGGGTAATAGCCTTGCTTACTGTTTGTAAGGGTCGGCCTAAGCCGTCAAAATATTGAGTGGTTTGCTTAACTGCATTGACATCAGTAGAGCCGGTAACAGTAGCCGGATCGGCAGTAGGCAAACTAGGCTCCCAGGTACGGACATAATTGATGGTCGATCCAGTATAGGCAGCAGGCGGTGTTATCGCTGTTGCTGCAGGACGAACACTATTAGTGTCAGGCTTATTCTGGGCAGGCAATGTGAAAGCATAACCCAATGCCAATAGGAGGATAATAAACTTTTGCATATTATTCTTTTTCACAGGTTTTAGGGTTTATTGCGTTACCGGTTGTTGATACTCGTAGTCATGCAGCTTTAATATCCTGCCATCCTGGTCTTTTACCCTTACCAGCCTGCCCAACTTATCATACTCATAATAAGTAATCTTGCTGCTGGCATCCGCCTGGCTGGTCATGCCTGCCAACGGTGTATAGGTAGAGCTCACCATCTGCGCTCCCACAGGATATAATCGCACTTCATCAATGATAGCAGTCCCGGAAATAGTAACTGTTGTGGTACCCGTAACTATTTTCTCGGTGTAAGTCCACCCGTTAATGGTGGCTCCCTGCCGGGTAGTGGTGGCATTGCTCACATTAACCGTTCCCGTCTTCGCCCAGTAAGAAACAATGTATTGCTGCCCTGTTTGTAACCCTGATCTCACAAGATTGCCGGATCCCAGGCTATAGCTTTTACTACCCGTTAATCCCGTTGCAGTGATCCCCGCCGCATTGCCAATAGTCCAGCTGCCATGTGTATCTCCTTCAAAGCTGGTGAAAGCGATATCTGCTACATCCGCATTGGTGCATTGCGCCACCGGTAAAGAAGCGTTATAGTCCCATATATAGGCCATCTTCGGTCCGTTGGCTTTGTACTGTACCAACAAATTGCCCCTGGAATCGTACTTGTCATGAAATATTCTCTTTTCCAGGAGGCCGTTTCCAAACTGTGCGTCAATATTCGCTAACAGTGGCATATTGCTATTGAAAATGTCATAGTTATTTCTAATGAGTGACACCTGTTGCCCGTTCCTGGTCACCTTTTCCTGGATCAGCACCGATTTAATATTGCGATCCTTCAATGCCTGTTTGGCCGCCTGTGCTACTGTAGTCAGCCCGCTTACTGAATCATTGGCATATAACTTTTGCGTTTCCACGATCTGGCCTTCACTATCCTGGGTCCTTTCTGTAGTAGGGAACTGGTGAATGAGGTTATCGTATGTCCGCGTGTTCAGGCTGCTCAGTGTTCCTGTATTGTTGTCGAAGAACGTAACCCGTGTGGAATCCGGGTGCACCCATCTTTTGTTCATATCGTAGGTGATCAAACTCACAGCGTGCATGTTCATTACAGAACCAACGCCGGTATTGATAAAGCAGAGAGAGGAACTAGGGTCTCTTTTACCTGCATAGAAGGTGGCGGACTGCTGAACACGGGGATCGATCCCGTACCAGTTCTTTTCTTCCCGTACTATCTTTAGTGCACCTCCGGTCCGCACAAATGACCTTTCCGCCGTTTTTAACCCGTTAGCATGGGAGAAGTTGGACAAAGGCGCTCCCGGAAAGGGCTGACCCATAAATGGATGACCACTCTGGTCGAAAAAAACATTGAACTCCCGCTCTGTACCGCCATTTTCCATGTTCTCACCTTCAGACTCCAACACATAGCTGTAATAGATGTGGTTACCGGAGTAGGAGCACAGATCATAAAAGCTGGAAGATGACAACTGAACATAGCTGCAGATCCTGGTAAGACAGGATCCTTGCCCGTCATTGGGACATTGCACCTGCTTCTCATACCTGTAAGTGTTGGAGGGAGACGAGTTCACAGCCGCACCGGAGGAATACTTTCCATCCTTGCTATAGGAATAACGTTTCACCTGCCCCTTATCACTAAGCGGATCATAAGTAGTGATCTTGCTTACCCTTACGCCAGGGATTGGCTTGTTGTATGATGTATCCAAGAGTGCGTAGTTCAAAGACGCATATCCGCGTACAGGCCCATAAACAGTCACTACCAGTACATAGGTACCTTGTTTGGTGATAGTAAAGCTCTGATGTTCATCTCCCCCAACAGACCAGCTTTCTGAGCCGCATTGATCCCCGGCGCCATCAACCAGGCAAGCCGTAGTACGATAATAGGTAGCAGGATAATTAGGAGTGATGATCACATTGCCTACATTTAAATTGAGTACCTGGGTACAGGAGACCGTAAATGGCTCCGAATAGTAAATTTTGGTCTGCTTGAACTCAGAAGTACCTTCCACATATACGCGTTCGGATTGTTCTTCATGGCATTGTACAGTGGTATTTTTGATCGAGTGCCCTTCGTACTCGATCTGGTCATATCCTCCTCCCGGGAAAGTGATTTTTTTCAGCGTACCAATTTTACCAAAAGAGGGGTCCGGATTCCGGTTCCCAAAGCCTTGATTGGGAAAATAGCTCAGTACTGTTGCATCTGTTGGTTTTGCGATCAGTGAGCCATTCGATTTACCGTTATAAAATCCCATATAGTCCTGTGAAAAGGAAGTACGGGCGGGCAGACTGTTGATGTTATCATACTCGAATCCATATGTTCTTGCTGTACCCGCCAGGGGCTCCATATTCAATTCCTCTACACCCGCCAGGAACATCCGCTTACCAATATCTGCCCGGTAAGTAGCGCCAGCAGAAGAATAAATATATCCCAACTCATATGCTGTCCTGATCTTTCCCTGGTTTACAGGAACATCGGTGGCTGTTTTAGCAACGGTTGTATCCAGCACAGTCAGATTGGTGAGGCAATAGTCACCGACAAGGTCCTCCCTTGGACTGTAACCAAGTAGCACCGTACCCAACGCATTACTGGTGATAATCGTCGGATACACGCCATAGTTGCGTATCTGTATCTGGCATTCCTGGTTTGCAGGTATACTGGGGCAATTAACAGTGCCTGAACATTGATTCGGATAGGGCGTATTGGCGGTAGCTACCTGCGAAGTAGCTGAATAGTATGAGTAGTCACAGGTACCATATTTTATATAAATAATATCCCCTTTAGGATGGCTAACTTGAGTAAGGTACCAGGCGTTTTTTATAGGTGTACGGCTAAACGCTCCTTTAGCGCAGCTGCTGGTCGATACGGAAGATTCCTCTTGTTTAAATTCATATTTTGCACCATCCGGCGTAGTGATGGTAAAACCACTGGCAATACTTCCCTCTATTATAAGGTTGTTGTCGTCCAGTTTCATGATCTGGCTGCCATCTATGATGAACTTCCCGCTGTAATTGCCAAATGAGAAGGTAAAAATATCTGGCTGGGTATCATATCCTTCACTGCCGGCCTTTTCAACGAACGATTGCCACTGAGCACTATATTGATCAGAAAGGTCCGGCGGCGGTCGCAGAAATGTGCTGCTGCCGTCAGGCTCACCCAGTACCATTCTTGATACTACACCACCGGCGCTGAGGTTCCACCCAAGTCCCACCCTGGATGCCACCTGCGTAACCCGGGTGCCATTAGTACTATAACTCAGGCTAATAGGAATGGAAAGGTTATTGGTTTTATATTCATACAGGGGGATGCTGTATCCTGCTGCTCCATCAGCATAGTTGACACTGGCGGTGGTAAACTTACCCAAAGCTGCTGCAGTAGGGGAAGGGGGAAACACATTATCCAGGTCCAGCGCCTGCGCATTAGTGTCATTAACAGCAAACAGTAAGACCGCCAGGAAACTTAATAAATATTTTTTCATAGATGGGGGTGTTAGATATTATCAACTATTTTCAGCGCTTGCCTTTGGCAGGTTTGATATAGATCTCATTTTGCTTCTGCAAAAGGTTTATTTGTTCCTGTTGGGATTTTAACTGTTTTTGTTGATCGATCAGATAAAGGGTAAGTTCTTCAATCTTCTGCAATAACTTCTTGTTCATCTCTCCTATATCTAGTCCTTCTTTTTGTACATCTACTGCAGCAGGAATATCCGGCAGATGTCGGTTGCTTCTGATATACTTTTCTACCTCATACAAAGAAGGCAATTTATACTCCGGCTGAAACACAAAATCGGGCCATCCTGTTTGAAGTACTTTCATCCTTTGGGCAAATATTTCACCGTTAACAGCCAATTTTGCCTGGGGAGTAGACGTGCCGATTCCCACATTGCCATCAGCTCGTACAAATAGTAAACTTTTTGAACCACCGGTTTCTCCCCGGCCCATGGAATCCACGTTTGCCACAACATGGAGGGCATACAGAGACGGGGTAGTATCGGATATGCCAATTGCCGCTCCATAGCGCTGTCCCCATAAAAGCGCCGATGCAGTAGAAGTGTTATTATAGGCTGCGCTGTGTAAAGGGAATGTTGGATTGGTAATGCCAATACCAATTTTTCCGGCAAAGTAATTATTCCCCAGCCCGTTAAAATAAGCCGTATTGCCATAGCTCATGCCATACACATTCACATAACTGTCGATTGTTGTTTTATAGGTATGTGCCGGGCCGTTGACTTGTTGGAATGGTAATGCGTTAGCAACTCCATCATAAATGGTTGGGGTAACAGGATAATTGGACCTGCAGAAATAGGTAGTTTTGCCACGCAGCCATATGATGATCCTGGCGGTTGAGTTAGCGCTGCTGGCGTCAATCCATCCCGCAACAAATCTGTTAGGTAGTCCCACACCATTATATTCTCTTATGTCGGCGTCAATAAAGTTAGAACCATGTCCCCAGTTGTAGGTATGGAACGCGAATTTAGCAATCAGCGATCCCCGGTACAGGCTGTCCTGGTGAACAGATGAACGTCCTAGTTCCAATTGTGTCGCAATGTTGTAGGCTCTGCCGCCATCTGCAAAAGTTACAGGATAAAATTTATCTATATCACCTGCAATCCAAAATGTGTCTATCACCTGTGCTTTGGTAGTTTTGATCATACAGGAAAGCATAAAAATGCAGACTAGGAATACTTTAGTTGTTCTCATTAGGGATATTTTTAGAAATATTGATAATCAATTACAATTATTAAGTGGAGCAGCGCTTTTAGACAAACGCTTTCTGTCGCAAAGGTGCTTATTCAGTACGCATGCTATTTGCATAGAGACAAGTGCACTTAAAAGTTATAGCCTAACCTCAGCTTTATAGGATCCGTCCTTGGCACATGCTGGTTATACAAAAAATCATAGAGCAGGATAATGTTCCCTTTCAGCTTACTGCTCACTTTATACTTCTTACTGACGCCAATCAAAGCACTCCCCTGCCAGTTATTTATATTTCTCAACTGGTCTGTATTGGTAAAAGCTGCATTATAATTTTCTTCAAATCCACCATTGACATAAAAAGAACCTTTCAGCTTCCAATCCAGGAAAGAACGCAACCCTACGCCCTGATGGCTAAAGCGGATGTTATTAAAACCTGTTCCCAACCCAAGTTTATAAGCCGCGCCTATTCCCGCGCTACCATTTTTATGGAACTTATAAGCCACCTGCCCCGCTATATCACTGGTAGTAGGAAAATATTGGGTAGACCGTGCAAACTGCATATTACCGCCAAACTCCAGCCGTTGCAGAAAGCTTTTGGTCTTCATCTCATTCGGCTTGAAGCCTGGCATATCAGCTGCATTGTCCACATCCGGGAATTTATCTTTCAGCTCATTAAACCGCTCTCTCGCCTGCGACATCTGCTGACTGACAGCCGCCTGTGCATTCGGTCCTCCGCCTCCCAGTCGCTGCTGGATCAATTGTTCTACCTGGGCACGGGTTTGCAATCCTTCCAGGTTCGGAGCAGCACCAGCAGCAGAGAAATTGAATAATCCTGCCAGCTGGGAATGCTTTTGTAAGAAGTCATTATAAGCGGGCACTTTCTTTAGCACCTCCAACGCTTTGGCCTCTGCCTTCTTTTTGTCTTTCAGCAGCTCCTTATACTCCTTGAGCTGTTGCCCATAGTAATAAGCCTCTTTATTGAATTTCTCCAGGTCTTTGGTAAAGCCGGTATACTGCGCCAGCTGTGCTTTAAGCTGCTGCTTTCGTTCCCTGATATAGGCTTTGATCTGCTCCGCCTGCTGTAACTGCGCTTGCAACTGCTGCACACTTTGCAGAGATCCGCTTACCTTATCCTGCAAAATTTTGGACTGTCCACTAAGTGATTTGGCGTCTTTAAGAAAGGTCAGGGAATTTTGCAGTGTATCCAGGTAGCCGGAATAGCTTGCGCCCAGCTTGGAAGGATCATATTTGCTGACCTTCTGTTTTAACCTGGCCTGCAGATTGCCCATAGAATCGATGGAGCGTGAAAAGATATTCTTTGCCGCAACAGAGTCTATTCTAGCCAATTTGGCTTGCATCTTCTTTTCTTGCTTAGCAAGACGGCCCAGCGCTTTCTGAGAGCGTTTGTTCACCTTTTGTTCAAACTGACGGGATTTTCCGATAACCTGTAAGAAGTATCTATTCGGGAGTTGTTGCAAGTTACTCCGCGAACTGTCAGGTTCATTTATATTCATCGTAGTTATTGTCTGTGCATATACGGGCTGTATTTGCAGCAGAAATGCAATCACAGGTAAATATGCTATACGCATACCAGGGGTAATTTTATCAAATTCGAGTTAATATAGAGGATGACCTTTCACGTCATGCATAGATCACATACTGACAACGGAGCACCTGCACATGTTGGGATATCGGTCATGTATTCAAATCGGTTACTGTTTTGGGCAACTCAATTAAGTACTCTTTAAGGAATGGTCAATTCATTTTGGTCGTTTGCCTATGATATAGGAATTTTTTTTTTGGTTTACTGCATTTTCAAACATGCTCAAACAAAGAAAATTATTTTTTTTGAATAAACGACAAACTTTTTTCAGGCAAACAAAAAATCAGTGAAAGTACGTTTCAATCGAAATGCGTAGCATTCTCATATCTTAGTTTATGATATTTAACTAATTCATTATTTATCTACTTGACTTGTTGATTTGCGTTAGGAGTGTTTCACATACTCCTTTGATACAGATGCATCAATCCTTATAAAAATTAGCATGTAAACTACCGGGCGAAATATTCTAATCCATTATAGAATTATCGGCACAATGATAGCTTGTATTGTTCAAAAGAATTTTGGTATTTACAAATTGTTGAAAGAATACCTCAAAAAACGAAACATAGACTAATGACAACCAGTTATTCGATGCATAGCGGGAGGCCCTGTTAACAAGTTGGCCAGTTTTGCATATCATAACAACTGCCTATTTGATGGAACGATCGCATCATTTCAAAACCATCCGGGGTGCAGGTGAAGTCTATTTTTCGGGGAGTTATCCTAGGTAAGGGTATTCTCAATGATGGAAAGATACAAAATCAGCTGCCAAGAAGAACCGTAGACATTTGCAGGGATAGTAAAAAAATGTTACTGCTATTTTGGACAAGTTTTCGTATAGCGCTCATAAATAACTGTTAACATTATACTAATATTTTTGTATGATCAAGAAATATAATTAAATTAAATTACGTTAGTCATTGTAGAATGTTAACGGCTATTGGCCAAGAGCACGACTTTAATCACACTTTATTGTATCTACCCAATTAATGCTGTAAGCGTTACGACCTTGTATTACACTAACCCAAACCGATACAATCTATGTCTTACGAACTAGAACCTATTGAGCAATTGATCAAGGACGAGGTTAATCCTGTTACCCTAGCACAAATCGCTCCCTCCGAACATCAACTGAAAGCATGGCTGGACTTTGTTGCAAATGAAAAGGAACGTATATGTGGTCGTTTCCGGGAAATGGCTTTCCGAAGCAATGCAGATACAGAAACCATCCTCAACTACATGGGCATTCATCAACTAGCCCTTATTAGCATCAGTAATCTATTAACTGATTTCGGTAGCAAAAAAATACTGCTGCAACTGCCTGAAATCCGGTCATTCCATTTAGATATAGCTAGGATGCTAGAAAATATGCTGGTTTATATTGAGAAATATATCCCTGATTACTTTGATCACCAGTTACCCATTACAAACTACTGTGCTGGTGTTTTTCGAAGTGAGTTTAAAGATACGCTTGGGCAATTACAACAGTTAAATACCAGGCCGGATATTGATAAAGCGCTATTGCACCTGGCAGTACAACCACTAAAGGACTTTATAGAGCAAGATGTAAGAACTTCCTATAAGGATCTTGGCTACTTAAAAGAGCTTTCCCGGCATTTGATATCATTGATTGATACTGATGCAGACGTGGATATTAATTGGGAGATTATGATGGTACTATTATTTCTGGATTTTAATGATCCCAGGTTTAGCTTACACGCCTCACGCCGTTTAAACGATCAAATAGCCCAGCTGCCCACAATGAATGATAAATTGGATTACTTACACTGGTACATGAATGCCATCGAGAACTTAAAGTCGAAGCCTGGCTACAGTTACATCCCCTCGCTACCTCCTTTGAGGGAGCAAATTATTGCACCTATTAAAGCTAGTTATCAATACTTGCATGGTAGGACTCAAATAACCAATGGCGTACCTGTTGGACAAAAGAGGCAGAACGGGATTAAAATAAAAACAGCCTTATCAGTAACGGAACTGGCTGTTTTTACAAAGTTGTTCATAAAGAAGGGGCTTATTATTAATGGTTCTCAGATTGAAGTCATACGGTTTATAGCTGACCATTACACCTCTATGAAGGTGGAGGAAATAAGTGAAGAAAGTTTACGTTCCAAATTTTACAATACCGAAGTCTCAGCTGTTGATGCAGTAAAGGGCATACTAATAGAGTTTATGAATCTTTTAAACTCCAAGGAATTTTTAATTTTTTATCGCATTTAATTTATTATCAATTATTTAGTAGGGGTTCCGGGACCCCTAAGAACCGACCAAGGACTGTTTTTGTATTTGTGTATGTCGTTAATTTGTGGAACAATACCCAGAGCCGTTTACACCTCAAATCCTAACTATGACTCCGTATCTGATCTGTGACGTTAAGCCGTACACCCACAAAGAGCTATCCTGTTTTTATGGAGTTTCTGAAAAGACGTTGAAAAAGTGGTTGCAACCCTTTCAGGAGCAAATTGGCGAAAAACGCGGACGATTTTATACCGTAGTCCAGGTGAAGATCATCCTGGATAAAATTGGCATTCCCTGCAAAGTGTTTTCAGACTGAAATTTACGTTGACCCATATTTATCCCTAGCATGTAAACATTTTCCTATAACGGACACGCATAAGCACTCTGTTTCTCCGTCGGGTGGATAAATTTATTTGGCAGTTCTGTTTAATTTTTATATCGTTGATTATCAATTAGAATTGATTAATTTGGAGGTCGATTTGTCCAAGGGTTGTGTATCAAGAGTATTAACTTGAATTAGCTGTACATGGCTTTAAAAAATAAGTAGCAATTGTTTTGCACAAATGAGCATTTCTGTACACAAACCTGGAAAGGAGTTTTGGCGGCGGTTGCATATTGGGTGCAAAGAATAGTTCCCATGAGAAAAGCAAGAATAGTCGACCAGCCCAGAAACAAGCCGTCTCTCCTGAATCCCGGCAGAACACCTTTGACCCCTGAAAAATTAAGAGAGCTTTCAGGACTACATCACTTGACAGATGAGGAAGCCGGTAAAATAATTGAATCCATCCGGCTGTTTGCCAAAGTGCTTTATAGATTTATAGCCACAAAATGCTCAGATGAAAACGGTAATGTTCAAACTGAACCCGTTAAAAATAATATTCAAAATAACGCAGCATGAACTTAGACTTACAGCTTTTTTGCCAATTTGGTAATAAGCAAAAACACACCAAACCATTGCTGGAAACAAACTATGTTGTGACACTTTCGCGGGTTTCCAGCAAGCGCCAATTCATCGAGAATGTTAGTTTAGAAAATCAGAACAAATGTTTCGACGAACACGCCAGACGCACCGGTAAAATAATATTGGAGCGCTTTGGCGGTACGTATGAAAGTGCCAAGACTGATGAGCGAAGAGAGTTCAAAAGGATGTTAGACTTTGTGAAAAAGCATAATGCCAGCAAGAATCCGAATAAGATTTCGCAGATTTGGGTATACATGACAGACCGCTTCAGCCGAACTGGTGTTGGGGGTATAATATAGCGGAAGAATTACGGGAGAAATACGGCGTTGCTTTGTTTGCACTGGCGCAGCCCATTAATGTAAGTGATGAGAGTGGCATATTCTCGCAAAATATGCAGTTCCTGGTAAGTCATTATGAGAACCGGCTTAGAAGGCGCAGGATGATAGATGGCCTTACTGCCAAATTCGAGAAAGGAGAATGGGTTACTAAAGTACCTATGGGTTATTCTGTTATCAAGGAAAAAAAGGAAAGGAAAATTGTGGTGAATGAAGTGGGTAAGAAGTTGCAGAAAGCGTTCCTTTGGAAAGCGGAAGGTATGAAAAATGAAGAAATTATTTTAGGGCTTCGTGCAATGGGAGTACCCATGTATAAACAGCAGCTAACCAAAATCTTTAAAAAGCCTTTTTATTGTGGGCTGATTAACCATGGAATGCTAAATGGCAGAATTGTAGAAGGTAACCACGAAAAGCTCGTTTCACCGGAGATATTCCTAAAGGTAAATGACATCCATGTTAAAAGCAGCAACTATGGTGTACCGCACAAGAAGGAACGGGACGAACTCCCATTAAAGGTATTTGTTCATTGTGCAACCTGTGGGCAGCCATTTGCAGGCTATTCCAGGCAAAAACAGACCAGCGTAAAGCTCCATACCTTTTATTATTACAAATGCCGGACAGCGGGCTGTAGATGCAATAAACAGGCGGTTCATCTGCATAATCTTTTTGTTACCGAGCTAACCCGTTACTCAGTTAAGCCGGAACTGTTTTCATCTGTTAAGTATGAGCTGGAAAGCTTTTACTATGAGATCAGCAAAGACCAAATGGAGCAGGAACAAGTATTGAAGGGGCAACTGACAGAAATCAACAAAAAGATAGATACAATAGAGGAAAAGCACTTTGCGCTGAATGAAATGAGCCGGGAAACATTTGAGAAATTCTATACCCGGTACACTGACGAACGCTTTAATGTGACCAAACTTTTGCAGGAATGCACCATGACCATTTCGAACCTCACTGAAGCCATCGGAGATGCTCTTGTTTTTTGTAGTAAACTCAATACTGTATGGGCTTCCGGCAGTATTAAGCTGAAGGAAAATTTGCAAAAATTGATCTTTCCGAACGGAATTGCTTATGATCGGGAAAATGACGTATTTCGAACCCCTGAAGTAAATTTTATCTTCCAACTAATCGCAAGCCTGGCGAGGCCTTCAGGGGAAAATGAAAAGGGGACTAACCATTTTTTTAATGATCAGTCCCCATCAGCGGGGAAGGCGGGAGTCCATTAGAACACTTAAAAGGCATATTGGACGTTGTAAACGAGCTAATTATCAAAAAAATAGGTAATTTAACGGAACAAAACAACCAATATAAAAAGTTCATAAATCAAAGGGGTAAAGGTCGCAAACCGAGATAACTGCTGTTGACGTTTCCTGGAGCAATATTCTCTCGGTTCATCAATTTTTGTACTGATATGGACGATAGGCCTGATTTTATAATGTAACTACCCTATCATCAAAGCCATGACCTTATGTGCCTGGAACCAAGTATCACATATTGCCGTCTGTTGCCTAGAAGCATCCGAAATAGGCGCCGCTAAATTCTGTAGTTCAAGTATGATTTCTATCACTATTGTTTCAAGTGAAAGGAAATTTTTTAAAGTGGCTCTTTAACGAGTTTATTGCTTCGACTTCCTGCTAAGGGAGATTTCAATTCATGGCCGGCAAAATAAATAAATTCATTCCTTTTAGAATTTAGGGCCTCTATACCATTCTAGAGCTTGGCATTCTCCAATGCCACAGAAGAATAAATCGTACCAAATCACCCATTATTTCCCATTTATATATTGCTCACTTTGATAGCAATTTCTTTTTTTGTTGAGTGAATTCCTCTTCGTTTATCACGCCATCATCTTTTAGTTTTTTTAGTTTTATTAATTCATCCGCAACACTTACGTTGTTAGGCGCATTATTATCTTTACATGGCACAACTTCACATGCTTGAATGGCTTGTTCGATTTCTAATGTATAGTTAGTTATATTGCCCCCGCCGACTTGCATCCAAACTTTCGTATATCCCCTTCTTTTATTGTTTTCGTACAAAATGCTTTTGAGTTTGACTTTTTGGCCTGCATAAGATGATCCTATTGGATCACTACTTCCTATTGCAGCCCCCCATCCTCCTATACGTATATAAGTGAATTTTCCATTTAATCCTGATCCTCGTCCTAATTCAATCATATCACCAATTTTATAAGTTACACCATTAGACGCTGTGTACTGTTTTTTATTGTTTTCGGCTGATGGAGTACTTAAGTCTTGTTTTGAAATTCCCTCTGGCAATGTTATTTCATCTTTATCTATTGCCATTAGAATATTTATATAATAAATCTTATTGTCAATATCGACAAGGAAAAATACGTCTTCGATTTCGCTACCCCAGATATACCTTTTAATGTCTTTTATTTGAACAGCTTGGCCTTCTAATTCCGACTTTAAACCCTTTCCCTTTCGCCCCGTAGCAGATGAACTTATAAACTCAAATTCATCGCCTTTTAATGGATGTCCAATTACTATTGTATCACCCTTTTTTAATGTCCAAGAATTATTATAAATATAAGTGCCAATTGTGGATATTTCTTGGCAATAGGAGAATGCTGAGGTAATTGACAAGAACAGGGCAACAATTATTTTGTACTTCATAACGAAAAAAAAAGAAGTTTATTTGAAGACTGGCAGTAAAGTTAGTGTTTGTTGATTGTTTTTTTCAATTGCAACAGATAAGCGAAGTTACTTAGCAACTGAGCATAATCTGTTGTTGTCGAAATTTAGCTAAAAACAATTCGGTCGAACACTTTTGATAAACGACCAAAAAGAAGTGGATGGCAGTCGACAAGGGTTTTTCTGAAAAATACTATTCGGCCAGGCTTTTGCAGGCAATTGTGTCACGCAATTTATCGCCAATTCCTAAGGGTAAACGCACACAATAATAAGTTGCACTACGAATATATATGTCAATATCACCATGGCGTGTACTTTTACTCAACAATATAGTCGATCTGGTTATTCAGGACTCCGCACCGGAACCTGGTGTTGCACAGCTAAGACCCTGTGTTAAGCCAAGAGCTCGAAAGCGAAACTTTACGATCTCCTGTTTGTGTTTTAAAAGTTTTATCTACTTGGCTATTAGTAGAGTCAGATTTATTTCTTTCCAGTAAAACAATAGTGACACTTTTCTCCATTCCCCATACTCACTTTTGAGTAGAATTTTAATGCCCATGTCGTGCTTCCGCATTTACTAACCAAAGATGCGGTGTATGGCAAGGGTACACGAAATAGTACATGGCAGCCTTTTCTCCGGTATAGGAGGATTCGATTTAGCTGCAAGCTGGTGCGGCTGGAAGAATGCCTTCCATTGTGAAATAGATCTTTTCTGCCAGCGGATTTTGCAACACTACTGGCCCCAGGCCGCATTGATAGAAAATATCATCGGCTATGACTGGAAAAAGTGGAAAGGCAAAATCAATGTGCTCTCTGGCGGCTTCCCATGCCAGCCCTTCTCCCTTGCAGGGAAACGGAGAGGGACAAACGACGGGCGCCATCTGTGGCCGGCAATGCTTGGAGCAATTCGGGAAATCAAACCCCAATGGGTGGTGGGGGAAAACGTTCGCGGAATTGTTAGTTGGAACGAGGGCATGGTCTTCGAGCAGGTGCACACTGACCTGGAAGCTGCAGGCTACCAGGTTCAATCGTTTATTCTTCCTGCTGCAGGCGTCGGTGCCCCGCACCGAAGGGAACGGGTCTTCTTTATTGCCCACACCCCTGGCAAAGGCTGGACAAAGGAAGCTCAGCGCAGATGGGAAGAATATTTCCGGCAACGGTGGCCGTTATGGAATTACCCTTCCCCAATTGGCGAAAGTGGGATTGCTCCCTACCCCAACGGCCATAGACGGCACGGGACAGGGAAGAAGACTGCGCCTGAAAACAGATGGCAACAGGGACCCGGCCAACCCGGGCAGCTGGAGGGGCGATCTGCGGGATTATGCATTCCTGGGATTGTTACCAACCCCAAGGGGGAACCTGGTAACGACATCAAACCTGGTAGACAATCCAAAACTGGCATCAAGGAACAAAAGGAACCTGGAGGAGGTGCTGGCAAGGATGCTCCTTCCCACGCCGACGGCCACCAGCGATCCGAAAGGTGGCGCCACCAGGAGGGACCCCAAACGGCAGACGGCAACGCTTGCAAACCTGGTGCATGCAATAGAGGGAATACCTGGCAAGACTTCCCATCTGTCCCCCCTGTTTGTGGCGGAGATGATGGGATTTCATCCATGCTGGACGTTATTTCCTTTCCTCGCTGGAGGAACCAGAGCCTGCAGGCCTTAGGGAACGCTGTCGTACCCGAAGTAGTGTTCCAGATTTTTACCTGCATTCAGGAATTAACCGATTTTGAAAATTGCTACGGCAGGTAAACGTTCAATATTTGCCATCGCATTACCAAAAGCCGCAGGTACCCTGCATGATGTAAAAAGAACAGGAATCATGAAAATAGAACTGAAGAATATTAAGCATAGCCCATCCCTTAGCGAAGAAACAGAAGCATTCACCGCCAGCCTTTACATAGATGGCAAATGTGTCGGCTCTGTTGAAAACCACGGACATGGGGGCAATACTGACTATCGGGCAAATACCCGGGAGGACAGGGCTATCATTGAGCAGGCAGAAGCCTACTGTAAAGGGCTCCCACCGGAAATCTGCCACGACATTATCATTGATGGAAAGCCGATGGTAATAGAGATGAAGCTCGAATATTATATTGATAATCTCTTATTTCAACACCTGAAACAAAAGGAAGCAGCCCGTCTAAAGAAACTTGAGGTTAACAGGATCCTTTATGGAAACTTTGAAAGCGGGGACGTATTTTCTTTAAAATTCAAAAGGCCACTTGCGGAAATACTTGCCCATCCTAATGGGGATGATATACTGGCGAAAAATATTAAAGAAAAGATCTTACCGGAGCTGATTGAAGGGATGAAGGTCCTTAACCATAATCTTCCCGAACCGGTGTATACCAAAGCAGGGCTCCAAAAGCATCAATACAATACTCCTGAAGTCCACGTCCCAAAACAAAGGTCGCCGAAAAAGAAACCCGGCCCTAAACCGGGAAAGGGTAAAGGCTATAGATGATTATATCATGCCGTCACTGCTGGCCTATTAATTTACTTCAATATCAAAGGATCATTTCATCCATTTTTTCAACCACGATTATCCAATAAGGAAATCCCATGGCAAACGAACAGCAATTAATAGCGGAATTGAAGCAAGCCGGATTTAAGGACCTTATCCTTGGCGCAGAACTTAACTGGCGTATGACCCTTGGCCTGCCTGCCTTTGCACTGAAACACCGGAAAGCGTTTGGAAAAGATACCGTTGATTATGAAATTCACTTCCGGCGCATTAATGCTGAAGGTGAGTACCGGATAGACCATTACGAAGCCGTTTATAACATGGTCCTCGAAATACAGCATACTGATACTAACGGAATAAACACCTTTCAACTTGAGGATAGGATGGCCGCAATAGATTGGAGGACCTTACCCAGGGATCCTTCAACGGAAGCTGAGGTCCGTGATGTGATAGGATTATTATGGCAGTTGCGGGATTCCGATAATATCAACGGGTTTGCCATCCAGCAGGCCCTTTGCCTGAAATATTGGACAGGCACCCCTTATGACAACCTGGAGCTGCAGCAGCATCGAAAGACGTACCAGACCAGCCGTAAGTTTGGCAATAGCGAAGGAGAGCTGTTTAACGCCTTCCTATGTTATTATGAATTATCCGGTACCCGCCAGGGTATAAAAGATATTTTCAGGCGGAGGGGATTTAACTGTGATGGGCAGATTGATGACCACCTGGCCAGAAACTCTGAATTCTTTGAAATCCATACCTATAATGCCTGTGCCGAGGGGTTAATGCATTACCGTGTACCGGTAAGGAGGCTCGGTTATGAAGAGTTCCTGCTTCCTGAGTATACGGCTACCCTGGTCAGAATGCCTTACCTGGAATCATATACCATCCAGGACGTGGACACTTCCGGCCTGGAGGCCAGGATGTCGGCTATTGACTGGTCGGACCCGGAAAGTTATTTTATCCAACCTGAAAATGGCAGGCATGTATATAACAGTGAGGTCACTACTATCAAGCAACTGCTTTTAGATGTGCTGCCCAAAGACCCTGTCGGCAGTACCATATCCTGCCAGCTGCAGGCGAAGTATTGGATTGCAAGCCCTGATTTTTATAATCTCGTTGCGCCGCCTGTATTTGAATATTTGCAAACGCTGCCATACAGCTCCTATGATTTTCCAATAGATACCCACACCAAAGCCGCCAGCAACCTCCTGTGCGGAAGAGCGGTTAATATTGGTGTTGGACAGCAATCAGAGACATCTGAAGATGTATGGTGGAAGCTGGAAGCCAAAGATCGTGACCCCACCCGCCTTTTCCTGCTGCCTTTTTCCTCATTATCCAAAGGACAGCTGGAACTGCTCATCCGCCATATACCAGCCTCCGAAAGTGAGCTTGCCGCACTGACATCCAGACTGCTTGAAGGGGACCGGGCAGAAGTCCGGTTGCACACCGGAAAATCTATCTGGGCAGAAGTAGATGCCGAAGGCCATACCCTTAAACTTACAGATGGGCAAGGTTTGCCTGTTCAGATTAACATGGATATGTCTGCAGCGCAGGCGCAAAAACCTTCCTTAAGCTTCCGGCCATTTCTTTCAGAACAGGAAAGGCCAGCAAAAGGCCATTTCAGAAACAAAAGGAGGCCCTGATGGAAATACTGGACCACTTACAGTTTTTGGGCTTCAGGGAGGACAGGTTCCTTGCCGGCATGAAGGCAAGGATAGCTTTAGGGGTGCCTAATTTCCAGATGGATTACCGGGTGGAAATAGACCAACAGGAAATGTCTTTCCGGCTCCAGTTTCAAAGGACAGGAATAGATGGCAGCTACTACCTGGCGCGGTATGATGCGATTCTTTGGAAGCCTTTTGAGTTTATGCATGGCAACATTGCAGGAATAGATACAGCGGAATTAGAGGAGCGCATGCGCCTGACGGACTGGGGCCGTATACCGGATGGCAGGCTACCCGAAGATATTTCCCTGGTCGAAAGGATCCGTCGTATATGCGATGACCTGCAGATCATCCAGAGCCAAAGTACGGATGGATGGGCCACCAGCCACCAGCTACGGCTTAAATACTGGTCAGGGACACCCTTTGACAGCCTGGAGCTGGATTACCTCAGGAGGCAGTTCCAGAAGCGAAAATCCTTTACCGCGCAGCTACCGGATATCCATACCTGTTACCATATACACTTCAGGTTGTGGGACGAACGTTGCAGGCTACTGGAGTCCCTTGCCCATCTGGGCGTTAACCTGGAAACGATGGTCGACCGGATGCTGATGACCCATTATCCGGAACCTTTTACACTCTCAGACGACCAACGTAAAGAGGAAGGGATCCTACGTCTTACCATACCCCTGGTGTGGAAGCATAGCCTTGGCGGCTATGCTATCGACAATTACGAAGCTGCCATGGTAGCCTATGAGCCAATAGCCCATGGCATTTACTGTGGCATAGATACTGCAGCCCTTGAGGCTCAAATGGCAGTTGTGGATTGGGATAACGAGGCCTGTCATTACACAGAAGACGAAGAAGACCCTATGTTTGTCCCGGAAATAGAAGCCATCATTTCTGCCCTTCATTATGAACTTCCCAAGGACCCTGATGGGGCACTGGTTTCTATAAAGCTTCAGACAAAGTACTGGCCAGGCAGCCCGGACTTTAGCAATGTAATGGAAACAGCAGCCCGGGACTACCTGGATACCAGGCCGGCAATAAAGGATACCTTCCCTTTTCAAATACACGTTACAGAAGCTTATAACCTTTTATGCGGACGTGCCATCTGTTTTGAATGGGACGGCTTATGGCAGCGCCTGGACCCGGCACCTGAAAACACTTCAGGGCATAGAGTTACTGACATCCGTAGCTATAGCAGGCATGAACTGGAAACACTGATCGGGACGCTACCCATTCCCAGCGGGGAGTATGGCCGCGTGCGCGATGGCCTGCTACATGGTGATATTGTTTCCGTGGCTTTGCTCTCAGGCAGCAATATAAAGATCATAGCAGATCCTGAAAACAGGGACTTAAAATTCTATGATACAGCAATGGAACCAATGGATGCCTCCTTGTTCCTTCCCACTTCGCCACGCTTGGCACAAGAGGATAAGCAGCAGGCAGGAGTGGAGCTGAAACCCCGTACAGGCATTGATAAGCGCGTTAAGCACAAAAAGTGGAAAAAAGGTGGCCCATAATCGCCGTATCACTCTCCAACCGCAGCTTATGAGGAATAGTAAAGCAGGGATTACACAGAAACAGCAAACCATTTAGGGATACAAAATTATGGTCTTTCAAAAGATTTTTATTGTAAGTGAAACAATAGTGACAGAAAAGACGATTTGTGATACCCACTTTTGATCCGGACAACTTTGTGATCATGTGATCAGGGGGCTGATACCCGGAAAGTATTAAGTGCATTGCCCTATGCAGGCTCATAGTGATGTCGGCGGTAAGGCCGCCGGTATACTCTATCCCTGACCGGGAAATCAGAAGCTTAAGCTTGTAAGGATCATTATTTAATTATTGTGCGCATGGAAAGGGAAGAAGAGATGATAAATAAATTGCTGGCTACCTTACAGGGTATCGGTTTTGAAAAGGAAGAAGTGGAGGACCAGGTAGCAGCCGCTGTCTTGCTTAACCTTCCTGGTTCAATGCTCCGGCTGAGAAAAGATTACGGGACGGAATCCATGTTTATTGAGCTGCAGGTTACTATCGATGCAAGTAGACGCTCACTTTCGGTCGACAGGTATATCGCAATTTACAGGAGGCCGGTTTATACCGACGTAAAAATGGAAAATGGTGTAGAGGTAGCCTATCTGGAAACCCGAATGCAACAGGTTGACTGGCTTGCCTATTATCATTGGAAAACACAGGATACAACACCAGGTGACTTTAAAACGGCCATTTACATGGAGGAGACGGTTGCCCTGCTCCAAAAATTAGCAACAAGCGAGACAGGGGCACGCGCATGTAATTTGCTACAATATAAATACCTTCCGGATGATATTTATACCCCCCCTTTTTACCAGGAATTCAAAAACAGGTTTGAAACAAGCAGGGAATTTCCTGTGGATGGTAAAGACCTTTGCCATGTTAACCTTGCCTACCACTTGCTTTCAGGCCGGGCAGATGACCTCGAAGAATGCATAGCGGCGCTTACGGGTGGATGGAGACCGGCAGGTGGCGTCATGCCGATACTGGAAGGGTACTTATCCCAAAACTTCGATTCCTTTGACATAAAGCTCTGCATTCAACAAACCGATGCCATGCTCCAGGTGCAAATTCCTGTTTTCAAAACGGACGGTTATTACGCCCTTGATGCCTATACGCTTACCAGGACAAGCTACCCGGAAATAAATCATAGGCTTATTAATGGTGTAGAGACCTGGGACCTGCAACAAATGATGGAACGTCCAGGCTTTCAAACAGGCGAGGATGTTGAGCAAGGACTCAGCAGGCTCTGGAAGGATAAGCAAGGTGTAATGATCGGAGGCGTCCTGGTACACCGGTATTTGCAGAATTATCCCCATCTGCTCGCCAAGGTCCCAAAGGAAGCCATGGCCCTTATCGAAAAGTTTCCTGCAGTAACCCTTGATTGCCCTTCCCATCTAAAACTCCCTATTGCCTCCAATTTATTAGAGGGCCGTTGGGTGCACAAAAAACATATAGAGCCCTGGGTGGAACTGTCCAATATATGGATGAAGCTTAAAGATGGGGAAAGTAGTATTTCTGAATCCTCATTTGTTGAAATAGAAGGCCCTACGCGCCAGGAATTTTACCGCCTCCTGGAACAATTGCCATTTTATAATTTCCACGCAATAGATGTGATTTGTGATGCTTTATTCAGGGGGGAAATGACAAAGGCCGAACTGGGAACGGGCATCAAAGTGCTGCTGGAGGCAAACCCCGAAAAGAAGACCATCAATGTCTACAGCCCTGATATGCGTCCGATACCAGTTAATTTTCTCTTTGACCCCGACTGGAAACGGGAGGAAGCTACTGATAATACAAAAGTGATAAAGGACGCAAAAAAGGGAAAACACAATCCTAAGGACAAGCCGCAACGAAATAAATTATAAGCTCCTAAGCAGGCGGGAAAGCCTCTGTACCGGCCTTGAAACAGTGATCGTTAACAAACCGGGTATCGTTTTTTCCATCCATACAGCTGACGGAAACCCTTTACTTAAAAAAGCCATTGATAAACCAACAAGAATTTAATCCTGAAATAAAAAATATGGAAAGCGGACAGGAACAAATCGTGGAGCAGCTCATGAAGGATCTATCCGGATATGGCTTTAAAGGCCGTCAGTTGCGCGCCGATATTGAACAAGAGGTAATCCTTGGGATGCCACAATTTAAAGTAGCTTATGAGCAAAGGTTTGGTCAGGACCTGATGTCTTTTACCTTACCCTTTGAATGGGACGTTCTCACCAATAGATACCAGTTTAAGCAGGTCCATGCCGTGCACCGCGACCCCGTGGATATTGAAGCACGCCGGATAGACGGCATCGATATAGCCAGCCTGGACAAGGAAATGGCAGGCATTGACTGGCGTGCATGGTATAGCGATGGTCTTGATAGCGATTCAAAAGAGCGTTCAGGAAATATACTGAAAACCCTTACACGGCTTTACCATAGCCCTGACCCTGATGGGAAAAATACCCAGCAGCTACTCATGTATAAACATTTCCCCGAACCATTATTTAACCTTTACCGTAAAACGGACGGCCCCCGCTGGGAAAATGCATACGAACACGCCTATATTTTCGTACTGCAGCAGTGGCCCCAGTTCGGCCCGGAACTGGCATACCTGGTAATGTCCGAACAAATGGATTACCTGGCCGACCGGGTTACCGGTATCCTTCAAGGCCTATTTCCGGGCATTGACCCAAAGGATTCCCTGTACAGCAAGCTGCGCTCCTTTCCGGATAGGTGTGAAATCAGCGGATGGGATAATATGCCTGAGGGCTTTATGGAATATACCATCCCCATTTTCCTTAAAGATGGCAAATACGGGCTGGACGACTACTCCGTTACCTATACGCCTTATCCTTTTCTGACCCATGGGAACATTAATGGCATCCCTACAGACAGGCTGGAAGCGATGATGCAGGAGATAGACTGGAAAAACGACCAGGAACTGTTTACATTTTACAGGGATCGGGAACCCGATTTTACGCCAGAAGTGGCCATGATCTGGAGTCAGATCCAGGAACTTAGCGGGCAGGCAGAGGGTAAGCAGATTGCAGATATCCTGTGCCTGAAATACCTCCATGGGGTTACTTTCTTTGATGAGGAAATCCCGGCCTCAGCATGGGAATTGCTGGAAGGACTTCCCAAGGCCGAAGGGGTCTTTAATAAAATAGATATCAGGAAAGCCCGGAACCTGCTTAAAGGAAAGGCAGTACAATATCCTGAAGGGGGAAGGGACATCCTTTCCGGCAGGGATTGGGTAAGGATTGACCCTGGCAAAAAGGAAAGGGACGGAACCGTTGCCTACCAGTATATAACAGGCCCCAACCGGAAGGACATAGAAAATATGCTCTCCATGCTGCTGGTGGGCAACCCTTACCAACCGGGCCGTGTCGACATGCTGCTTGATGGGGAAAAGATAACCGTCCAAAACCGTTTGGGCAAAACGTTGCAACTCGAGGTTGATGCCGAAAAAAATTCCCTTCGGGTATTTAACGCAGAAGGGGAGGCCATCCCTTTTAATTTCCAATTGAGCACCAAATTCGGTGACCGTCAGTTGAACCAGGCAAACATAGTGCATCACAGGAAAAGGAACGGGCCGGGAACGGGCCTCGGATAAACCACTACCCCTGTTAAACAAAAATATTATGATTAAAAATCCTTGAAGGCTTGGCCGGGAAGATAGAAATGTGCGTATGGGCCAAAAATCAAAAAATAGGGAGAAGAAACAGATAACCGAAGGACAGGGGCCAGAAATTCAGGCGGAAAATGTAATGGATTGCGGCTGCAAAGGGCACAGCATAAAAGTTACCGAAGATTATTTAAAGGGCCTTGAAACACAAGGCCATGGCAGAAAGGGACACAAAGCCTCCATGGTCCGGGGGCAGAAAGCAAATAAAACAATGCGGAAATAGTACGGCTATAGAAGGTACAGTGGGGCCGGCGGATATGCCTTGGCAACAGCTGCCTAAATTGAAACAGCAGTTATTTAAACACTTGAAGGCTTTGGCCGAGAAGATAAAAATGTGCGTATGGAAAGTGAACAGGAATTAGAGCAGGTGCTAAGAGAACTCAAATTTTATGGATTTGAAGGCGAAGACCTCAAAAAGCAATTGCAGCATCAATTAGTTGGTGAAATACAGCAAGTCGACCTGGAATACCAACAGGAATTCGGCCTTAACCGGTTGCTTTGTGTGTTGACCCTGGTAAGGGATTTGGCGGAGGATGAGGGGCGCTATCGCCTGAAGCATATCTTTGGCACCCTTCGTAGGCCAGTTGAGATACCAGCCATGGAAATTGATGGGGTGGATACCCTGGGGCTGGATAAAAAAATGTCAGCAATCAATTGGTATGAGTGGTATTGGAAAGGAAAGGAAATCTGGACAGACGACCGGATCGTCCCCATAATGAGTGAACTCAGCCTGCTGTTCAAAAGTCGGCAAAAGGAAGGCCTTGAAACCCAGCAACGGTTGCTGTTTAAACATTGGCCGACGGAGCTCTATGAGCAGTATAAAATCCCCGGTGGCCCTGACCTTTCTGCCGCCTGTGACCAAAGTAATGTGTTCCATATCGAAGATGTCCGGCCGTTCTTTTCCCCGTCTATAGCCTATCTGGAATTATCCGGTGGCTTTTATAACCTGCGGAAGGCGGTTGGACTCATCATGAAAGGCTATATGAAACAGGAAAGGCTACAGACTGTCCTTCGCCAACTCCTGAAAAGATTTCCGGAAGCATTTCAAATAACCGGCACGGTGAATAACCCGGATATGTTCCTGCAGTGCAGTATCCCGGTAGCCAGGCAAGGGAAAGGGGACGATTACTTTTGCGGTCCTTACTTCCTGGAGATGACCACCTACCCTGGGTTACAACATGCTGTAATCAATGGTGTGGACAGCCGGGAACTGGAAAGAAAAATGCTGGACATAGATTGGGACAAGGACGAAGATCTCTATGTCCTGGACAGCCAGGGAGCGCCTTTGTTTAAGCCTGCCGTCGAAGAGGTATTGTCTGGCCTTTCCCTGCTTGACCAGGACCCAGCAGGGTCAAACCTCGCAGGTCTGCTGCGTTTGAAGTTCCATCAGCAGGCGACCTTTCTGGAACATCACATACCTGATTCCGCCTGGGAACTATGGGAACAGCTGCCTAAAAATTCTGCCACCTTCCCCGCGGATATGGCGCTGAAGAAAGCAATAAAGTTACTGGAAGGAAAGGCTGTCCAGTACCCACTGCATGAGGGGGTAATGCTTGGCGGCCATGAATGGGTTAGGTTTTCGCCGCCGATAGAAGCGGGCAAATCTTTTTCACTGGAACCACTAAGTGGCCCTAACTACCTTGATATCGAGAATATGCTGCTTATGCTCGGCGTGTTATCGGCCAGTCCCAAAGGCTATATCGAAAAGCTTCTGGACGGCGATAAAATAACGGTGGAAACAGAGCAGGGAAAGCATTTACAGGTGCAGGTTGATGCATCCAATAATTCACTTTCCGTCTGGACGATGGACGACAAGGCTATCCCTTTTAACTTCCATCTTGACCCTGATTTTACGACTGTGCGGCTAATGGAAAATCCGGTAGAACAAAGGCCTGGTGCCGAAGCGCCAAAAGCTGCTTCAGCAAGAAATCAATTAAGAAAGGGCCCCGCTTTATAAAAAGTAGTGCTCCACAAATGATAAAGGAGAATTATAATTATAACCGTCTAAGTTATGAAACCAGGAAATTGGCAATACTTCCTCGAGGTAGATTTTGAGGAAATTAAAGACACTCCGGCCCGCTATCCCCAGGGAGTGAAAATGTATTTTACCAATTTGCCGGATGCGTTTACCAGGTGTATATTGGTAAACCCCTATAGTTTTTTAGAGCGGTCGTTTAGCAACAGTCCGGATTACTTTCCCTATGAAAGAAGCCTGTTGTCCTCATTAAAGATCAGCGGGAAGGATGGTTCCGTATTACTGGAGGCAAAGCTGCAACATGAAGGCATAAATGGAGGGGCCAATCCACCTGGATTGTATTATTACTTTCCGCAGGGCATTAAAGATTTTGAAAAGAAGCTTGGCAGAAGCCTGAAGGATTTTAAGGGATATGATCCAAACAAAAATCACCTGCTTGTTTCGTATCTGGTTAATGGAAAAGATTTAAAAGCTACCCTTGCTTTTGATATCCTGAGGCAGCAACCGGACGAAAGGAATTTTCATTATGCCGTGTTTCCTGTAAAAATTAATAGTCATTACTTCGGATTTTCAGATGATAGCCCCCGAAGCGTAGACCCAAACCCATACCAGGAAGTCTTTTTTTATAAGGATCCCAATAGCGCCATCAGACACCTTCTGTCACTTAATTTCAACCAGTTAAGCGAAGAGATAGCCTGGGAAAAAGACCTGCCTTTCTTTTACTCATCCTGTAGAATCTTTGATGGTTTTACCGAAAGGGTAAATTTTTCAACCTCACCGACGGCACCTTTTTATGTCGGAAAAACTTACGTAAATGAACCTGGCGTGTACCTGCAATTTAAAAGCTATTTCACTGATGCAGATATTGAAATGCTGTTGCCATTTAAGGTTGATTCGCGTTCTGATAGTATTTACAAAGTGGGTGTTTACGATAAAAAGAGTACGCATTTCGTATTGGAAAAGAAACTGGAACTTTCCTTAAAAGCACTTACCCGCAAGATCATCAGTGCCAATAAAAACAGGAAAAGTTTCCGACACCTGTAATGAGACATTGCCAGTTACTGCTCGCTGAAGTGAATTTTGGAAAAGAAAATTAGATCAATATGTTGGAATAAGATGGAAAACCTTATGCAATGGTTGCCACTAGACCAAGCCTGAACAGGACGTAAACATTGGGTGGATTCAGGCCAGAATGCTGGCCGAAACCCGACCGGTCGCATTCAAATACCCATCCGCAAAAACCGGCCGGTATGGCGCCGAAAATTAACGGAGAAGGCCTCGTAACATATAGCAAAGACCCATCAGATAAGGGTTTAAACGTTTCCGTTGAGGAAACGACAAGAAGTAGGTTTGTGGTACAAACCCTCCTTGCCTCTGCCGCCTGCCCCTGGCTGGCGGCAGAGGGGGAAACGCCTCCGGGGTCGGCGTTTCCTGGTTCATTCTATAAAAGAAACTGCAAAAGATGGAAGGAAGTGTGAAGAGGCAGCAGCCACTTACAAGTCGAATAGACTTACGTATCTCTGAGGAAAAATACCAGGAGTTATCTGCCCTTGTAGCCAGGACGAGAGGGGTACAAAACCTCAGCCAGCTAATCAGAAAGATCCTGGAGGAGGGTAAAATAACCATTGAAACATATGATACGAGCAACGATAAGCTGATGGACGAACTATCTGCCATCAGGCGGGAACTGCATGCTATTGGGGTGAACATAAACCAGGTAACCAGGCGTTTCCATTCCCAGAAAACCCCGGAAAGCCGCCTTGCATCTGTACTGGAAATCACCAGGCTTTTCCAGCAGGCCGACCTACGCCTGACTGAGGTCTTTACCATTATTTCCAAAATAGCCGAGGGATGGTTACCAAAATAATCCACAGTAAAAATATACGTGCCATCCTTACCTATAACGAAAATAAGGTCAGGGACCGGGAGGCAGAACTGCTTATGGCTGCAGGATATCCGCTTTCCCCCGGGCAGTTATCTTTCAACGGTAAGCTGGAAAGGATGCTGATGCTTACCCGCCAGAATGAGGGGACAAAGACCAATGCCATGCATGTCGTCATTAGCTTTTCCCCGGAGGATAAGCTGGATAATGATGTAATGCAAAGCATTGCCCTTCAGTTTATGGAAGAAATTGGCTTTGGCGCCCAGCCCTTTCTGCTGTACCGTCATTACGATACCTATAACCCTCATCTGCATATTGCAACGGTTAATATTGCAGCTGGGGGCCAGCGCATCGAGACCCACAATATAGGCAGGAACCAGGCGCAAAGGGCCCGCAGGCTTATAGAAGAGCTTTACGGCCTGGTAAAAGCAGAGGAGCAGCAAAAACAGGAGGATACCTTATACCTTCCATCCCTGCTCAGGAATGTAGTGCATGGCAAAGTACCTACCAAAGCAACCATCACGGCTATAGTCCGGCTGGTGACTTCAACTTATAAGTTTACCTCTATACCGGAATTGAATGTGATCCTCCGGCAGTTTAACCTGATGGCTTACCGGGGGCCTGAGGACTCCAGGATGTATGAAAAGGGAGGCCTGGTTTACTGTGTCCTGGATGAAAACGGTGCTCCCGGAAGCCAGCCCATTAAGGCATCATCCATTTTCGGCTCACCTACTTTAAAGAACCTGGAAAAGCAATTTGAGCCTAACAGGATGGAGCGAAAACCATTTGGTGAGCGGTTGCGCCATCAGCTGGACAAGGCTTTAGAGGGCAGGCCAATGGCCGCCGAGTTGGAGCAGCGGTTGAAAAAGAAGGGTATCAGGGTACTATTACGGGAAAACGACCAAGGCAATATTTATGGCGCCACTTTCATTGATAACTCGACCCGGACAGTCTTCAATGGCAGTGACCTTGGTAAGCCCTATGCTGCCAAAAGCTTTATGGAGCGCCTTGCTGGTATAGGGATATCCCTGGCTCAGCTTTCGGAGCTTTCTGCGGCCGGGGATACCATAGACCCGCATGTAGCCATGTCAGGTGAATTGGAAACCGGCAAAGGATATTACCCTGCTTCCGGGCTGCCGGCAATAGAGATCGTCCGGGGAAGCGGTACTGCTGAGAGCCTCGTACAAAACAGTCCGGTGCAGGAACAACGAACAAAAAAGAGTATTGGATTGAAATAGGATTATAGATAGGACTTAAAGCAAGTGAGGTATGAATACAGGAGAGAACGCAGAGGCTTTAAGGAAGATTACGGACTTCCTTCGCATGGGCAGTATCCTTTTACTGGGACTGCATTTTTACATTTATTGTTATAGTGCCTTTGAAGAGTGGCATCTTACCCATAAGGTGGTAGAAGATATCCTTCGGGGCCTGACCGGCACCGGACTATTCCGGCAATTTTATATTTCCAAGCTGGCGGCTTTGGCATTACTTATTGTTTCCCTGCTTGGTGCCAAAGGGAAAAAAGAAGACCAGTTAAAGGTAGCAGCACCCTTGCGCAACCTGGCCTTTGGCCTGTTGCTATATGGGCTAAGCCATTATTTACTGAGGCCTTCGGCGTCTATCCAGGTGCTGGCTGGCGCTTATATGTCGGTAAGCTCCTTAGGTTTCCTGCTGGTCATGTTTGGCGGCAACCAACTGAGCCGCATTATTAAAAACCGCCTGCAAAAGGACATCTTCAATAAAATGCAGGAGACCTTCCCACAGGAGGAAAGGTACCTGCAAAACGAATACAGCGTTAACCTGCCGGCGAGATACAGGCTGAAGGACAAGCTTCGTAAAAGTTATATTTCAATCGTAAATCCTTTCCGGGGGCTGCTCGTTCTGGGCACCCCCGGGTCCCGATGTGGGAGTGGAAGAGAAAATATTTAGCTGGCCGGGAAGACGTATTACGTTATCAGGCATGTTATCGCCCAGCATATCCGCAAGGGCTTCAGCATGTTCGTATATGATTACAAGTTCGATGACCTTTCAAAGATTGCCTATAATATTTACTTAAAAAACAAGAAAGCCTATGTAGTACCTCCGAAGTTTTATGTGATCAATTTCGACGACCTGTCGCTGACGCACCGCTGTAATCCGCTAGACCCGCAGAGCATGACCGATATCACGGATGCAACGGAATCTTCGAGGACCATCATGCTGGGCCTGAACAGGGAGTGGATCCGTAAGGCCGGGGATTTCTTTGTCGAGTCGCCAATAAACTTTTTAACCGCCATTATTTGGTTCCTAAGGCAGTACAAGGAAGGCAAATACTGTACCCTGCCCCATTGTATTGAGCTGATGATGGTTCCATATGAGCAGCTGTTCCCGGTCCTCAGGGCAGGTGACGCGTCCATAGAGCCCTTGATCAACCCCTTCGTGCAGGCCTTGATCAACGGTGCCATGGAACAGCTCGAAGGGCAGATTGCTTCAGCGAAGATCACCATAGCCAGGCTTGTTTCCCCGCAGCTGTATTACGTTTTAAGCGGCAACGATTTTACCCTGGATATCAATAACCCAAGGGAACCCAAGATCGTTTGTATGGGCAATAACCCAATGAAGGCACAGGTGTACGGGGCGGTATTGTCCCTCTATGTAAGCCGTATGATTAAGCTCGTCAATAGGAAAAAGCAACTAAAGTCAAGCCTGATATTCGATGAATTCCCAACCATATATATTGGAGGAGGTGGCGCCGGTTCAGGTATCGAAAATACACTCGCAACTGCCAGGTCAAATTTAGTATCGGTGGTCTTGGGCCTCCAGGATATCGCGCAGCTCAGAAAGGATTACGGTAAGGAAATCGCTGACGTTATATTTAATATCGTAGGAAATATTATTTCCGGACAGGTAACGGGAGATACCGCCAAGACGCTCTCCGAGCGCTTTGGAAGGATCATGCAGGAGCGTGAAAGTCTTTCTATAAACAGTAACGATACATCGGTTAGCAAGTCCACCCAATTGGAGTCCGCCATTCCGGTTTCTACTATTTCCAATTTGAGCAGTGGTGAGTTTGTCGGTTCTGTTGCGGATAACCCGGGGGAGAAAATAGAGTTAAAAACCTTTCACTGTGAAATCATAAACGACCATGCGGCCATAAAGGCTGAGGAGGATGCCTATGTTCCCATCCCCAAGATCAGGAAGATCACCCCGCAGGAGGTAGACGATAACTACCAGCGCATCAAAGACGAGATCCGGGAAATCATTGAAACGGAAATGGAACGAATTTATGACAGCCCTGAACTGGCTCACTTGCTTATAGCAAGGAATGAATAAGCATTGAAAAGAGTGTGAAAACTGAAACCCTATGAATGAAGCGATAGATTTTGAAGATGCACAGGAGCTGCACCGGCAGCGCCCTACAAGGAACAGGGTTCCCGATCCGGAAGAGCTGGACGCTTTGAAGCCCGGTGATTACGTGTTGCTTGCTGCCTTGGGTGAGCGCTTTTGGGCAGAGGTTACCGCTCTGCATGAAGGGCGCATTAGTGCTACCATTGATACTAAATTAAATACCAGAAAGCTTTATTACGGCCAGGAAATCAGCTTTGGAAAAGAGCATATTTTCGGCATTGTTACCAAAGAACTGTATGCAAAAGCGGCCGCTACCAGGCGCCAACAATCAATAGTGTCACAAAGAAAACGGAAATAAGCTAATAGCTTCATTGCGATAGATTATAACCATGAAACCAGAGCAGTTAAGGAAAATGTTTGAACAGGGCCAGAAGGTCTGCAGTAAACAATGCGGCCAGTGCCTGTTCTCCAGGGATAAAATCGTAAGCGCTGAACGGGCAAAGGAGGCCCTGCAGCAATGCGAGCAGGAGCAGACCCACTTTGTATGCCATAAGGGTACAGCAGCTGGAATTAACCTGGTGTGCCGTGGGTTCTTTGACAATAAGACGACCCCTTACCTGGAGCTGATGAAGGCTACGGATAAGATAATATTTGCAGATCCCGTTTCATTAACGCAAGAGGTTAAAAATGCAAAACAAAGGTCCCACAATACCCGTAAAAGAAAAGCATAGCCTAAGCTCTGAGGACTTTAGGTTGTGATCAGAACGATACATTTAGGATACACAGGTATTCATTTTTACTGGATGTGGATCCGCCTACCCTGCTCCATTAAGGATATCGCCTCAGACATAGTTTCCTCTTCAAACTTTTTCATGAGCTGTGAATTATTGGGTTCAATGAAGCTTCCCGTTTTTTGTGCCAAGTGATGGGCGTATTTTACCTGCTCATAGCTACAACCCTTGTATGCTTTGCCTGCCAGTTTATATTCATGGTCGTACCCTTGCGTGGCATTAGTACTTTGCCTGCTAGCTAATTCCAGTTTTGCCTCCTCGATGAGCTTTTGAAGCTCGTTGTCTGACAATGTTTTCAGGTCCATCTCTTTAGGTGGTTTAATCTAAATAATCTGATTCCACAGGTGCCAAACTTTCGAACTGCCCGAACTCCTCAAGCGAGCCACGCAGCGTAGAGCTTACAAAATAGTCGGAAAATACAGTTATGTCAAAGCGGTCCCGAGCGCCCTCCGAAAGCCTCAGGTCCTTTTTCATCCTGGCCGAAATAACATTACTGCTCAGCGTAAATTCATTCCAGTAAACGGCATTATAATTTTAGGAGATTTTGGACAGAAGCCCTTTGCCTGTAGCGAAATCAAGGTTGGAGAAAAATATAGTGGCCAGAATGTGGTGAATGGTGGTTTTGGTATTACCCAATTTACAAAGAAAATGGATATCAAGCGTTGTACCCCATAACGGAATGGGTTTTTGAGCTGCTTTTACGCAAAAATTTACAATTCTCACACTTACAAAATCCATTGTTTTTAAAACCATCCAAATGTTTGCTAAAGGGCTTTTTAGTGTGGAATTACCATGCTAAATTGTCCCAAGGATAAAATATTTTAGTGATGCAGCTTGGACGGACATTTGTTATGGGCGATATTCATGGCACTGCCAGGGCAGTGAAGCAGTGCCTGAACTTGGTCAATTTTAATTACAAGAAAGATACATTGATTACTTTGGGGGATTATATAGATGGTTATCCGGAGCCATATGAGGTAGTCGAAGAGCTTTTAAAAATCCGGCAGCGTATATCTCTATTGGGAAACCATGATGAATGGTTGGCAGAATTTTTACGCACCGATTATCATCCAGCCCACTGGAACTATGGTGGGAGGGCAACCATTCTTTCCTACCTGAAGCATGCCGGAAAGCCTGCCAGGTTTATTGCCACCGGGAAAGGTTACAAAAGTGCCCTGGAAAAAGAAGATATCCCGTTATCGCACCGCAGTTTCTTTGAAAGCCTTCACCCTTATTACATCGATGAGCAAAGGCGGTGTTTCCTGCATGCTGGGTTTAACCGCCACCTTTCCTTTTTCAAACAACGGCCTACAGAGTATTTCTGGAACCGTAGCCTGTGGGAAGAAGCATTAAACTGCCAAATGAACCCCGGAATCTTTACAGATGAATTTTCCCAGGACTGCGATTTCAAGGAAATTTTTATAGGCCATTCACCAACACAAAAATTCGGGAGGGATCAACCTATGAAGGCGCTAAACATATATAACCTGGATACGGGAGCGGGTCACATTGGAAAGCTTACTATTATGAATGTGGAAACAAAAGAATACTGGCAATCAGATCCCGTAACCAGCATGTACTCAGAATCTGAGATGTACCGGCGGTCCTAACGAGTCTTTATACAAATGTCGTAATGTCATTACTGACCCATTGGTTGTGCAAGCAAGTCTGAATGTCATTTCAAATAACAGAAGATCTTGTTCTAGCTTTATAGCTTTACGTTTGGCCCATCCTTATCTCCAGCTTACATTGTATTAAAAAGCCCGGAAAATGTGGCAGGATAAATCACAAGGTAAAACCAATCATTCGAATCCATCTTGACACGTCGTCCAATCACCACCTGTCTTTCAATTTTGTGTTGAAATAATACTCCCATGATAGCAGACATGGACTTATTTATATCCTTTACCTCAAACAACATATTACCACCCCCCGGTCCTATGTCGCCAGCAATCCATTCGCCAATGTTGCTGGATTCAAGTGCTTCGCCAATTTCCTCTTCAATGTCCTGCCTTTTTTCCAACACAGCTTTTTCGTTAATCCCTTTAGCCTGTATTTGGACAAATAACACTTCCTTTCCTTCGAACGGCTTCCAGGTATATTTTTCTTTATATTTTGGTGATTCCTGCTCGAATTGTTGCCTGCTCAGCATTTGAGCAGAGACAAGTTTTTGTACGGTACCTTCGGCTTTGGAAATATCTAAATCGTATAAATAGAGCGCAACAGAATCATTAGGCTTCTGTAAAGCCATTAAAGTATGGATTGTTGTACTATCCTTCTTATATAAGGTGCACAACTCTTTATCAGCTATTTGATCCTTAACATTTGGACCGTTATACTGCGTCCTTGGATTACAACCTTGAATAGCAAGTACTGCCAATGCCCCGTATGTAAGGTTAAGGAGTTTCATTTATAATAGACTTTTATTGTAAACACGTTGACTGCAATTGCATCGACCCTTAGACAACTGTGTATGATCGATGCTTTTGTTCAGAGTTGTTTTGACTATTTCTGAAATAAGAAAATCGGCTTCCCATTGTCCGTTTTTATATCGGTTGTTTCGGGCGCATCTTTTCCATTAAACCTTACAATAGTAAATGGTAGATCGCAATAACAACGATTTTTTTTGCCCTCTTCAGGGCCAATTTCGCTAATCTCGATATATAAGGAATCCACATCGCCATCAGGATATTTTAGGTACAGATTATTTGCCCCTTCAAAAACCAACCCTGCTATGTAACCACTACATAAAACACCTTTCCGGTCCAATCCTGTTGAGCTACGATTTGCCGGGAATAGAAAGGTTTTATCATCGTAATTGGCCGGCGGACTTTCCACCTTTAGGCCACCTTTATCATAATAAAATAAGGATACTTTATTTAGAACACTGTCAGGAAGTATCTGTCCATCTTTTGTAATCTGGAAAAACAGCACATTGGGTGGCAAAGAATTGAACTTCTTTTTACAGCCAAAAACACCAATAGACAGTAAGGCTATTGTTATGAGATTAAATATTGCCTTGCTCATGGATTATAAGTTATGGATGGATATTGTGTAAGAATTTGCGGGAATATTGGTATGTGCTATTTACAGGCCATTGATCGGCTTGATAATAGAAACCATTATAATGGCCATCCCATCCCCAATTCATGTGTAAGTGAAACCTACCTGAAAAACAATTACTGGTTGTCAATTTATACCCGTCACAAAGCCAGGTATGACAGTTTCCATGGCTCCAATGAAATATAGTAGCATTTTCGGTACACCCATCCAAAATTACAGGTTTTCCGGCATCTATATCATTTTTAATTACCCATCTGCTGCTGTTTTCATAGTCATCATATTCGCCAGGAGAATTGTAAAAAAGATAATTTTGGTAGAAATTGGTTAATTCATCTGTTTGAGTACTTGAACCATCGCAATCCCAATCCATGTCTGCTATTTGCCCGATATTTAACATTAAACGTTGAGATCCTGTGTCCCCAATGTTCCTTGGCATTACAGCATAATTATAATGAAAGGAAGTACTCGGCTGTGCCCAATAATGAGACAGTATTGCACCGGCAGTAGCCACACAACCTGTAGGTGCCCTGCCACATTGATTTCCTGGACAACCAGTAACAGGAATAAGATTGTTATAAGTACAATCCTGTCCCCATCTATTATTTAAGAGAGAGTCGACTGTGTAATAATTATATGGATTACAATCAATTTCAGAATAAATGCCAGTTAAGACTGAGAAATTTGATGGTAAATACTCAAGGTGTATTTTACCACCAAGTTTCACCCAAGCTATTTGTCCCCCTTCGATACCTTCAGATAGGGAGCCTTCTCGTATAGCCTCAATAATTTCAACAGTATGATTGAACCAACTTGCCAGCATGGATGGTAAATTGTCCGTAATGGAAATACTACCATCATCCGTAAAGGCACAAATTGGTTCAAACCTGTAATCAGCAGACATTACTAAATAGCCCTCATTATTCCCATAGTTAAAAACGTACAAAGCCGGAATGCCTTTATTATCATCAATCGTAAACGAGGATGAAATTGCCCTGATAGTATTTTTGTTTTCACGTCCTCTAAATACATCGGAAGTTATTTGCTCTGCGAAAAGTTGGGCATCCGTTATGGGAAGGAAATTGGTGTCGGGAATATAAGACATGGCCTTATAAACAGGAGGTTGCTTTGTATCACTGATTGGAGTCTTTTGGCAAGAGAGGACCGCAATACAAGTAATAGATGTAAGCAATAAAATCTTAAAAGTTGTTTTGAAAGAGGTAAGGGGCATGATGTAAACTTTATAGGGATTACTAAAAAAGGAGGAAATTATTTAATATTGGATCGAGTAGAGATTATCAAAAGTAATATGCTACACCAAGCTTGATACCCAGACGGCTAAAGGGTATTGATATCGGCTCTGCAATATTGGAAGAGGAGCCTGTATACTTTACATCATACTCATAATTCGTTATCCGGATATTGTCGGGTACTTCGTTTATTAGCTCTTTACCATCGACTTCAAAAGAGGTAATTTCCCTTCTTTTTGTATCTGTTGAAAGTGCTATCATATTTGTTTCAGCTGATACAGCGAAATGTTGGCTTACTTTGTATTCGGTACCTAGGCCACAAGAAAAGCCAAAGGCAAACCTATTGGTTATTTTTGAGGTCAAGTTAGTGTTTGGATATCTATATTCCTCTTGCATTATGGTTGTCCTGAAAGGAAGAACAACACCTGCTTTTCCCTGGAAAGTAAATTTATCATTAATGGGAGTGCGATAAATAGCTGAGGGATTAAGAAGAATCGGTCGGTTTGCTTTTGTGTCGATTCTGTTGCTTACATAGTGATCTACAAGTGTATAGGTATATTCTTTGTTACCTTGTTGTATTCCCATTTGAATGCCCATATCAACACCAAAGTTATTAGTAAAGAAGTACCCAATATGTAAGGAAGCCCATAATCCATTTCCAAACGATGTCTTTTTTATGGTACTTCCAGTAACTACATACTGACCTCCGGCAGATGGTGAGTTAATAGAAAAATCCGTATTGCCACTAAACCCTTTGGTGCCCATTATCGGCATGGAATATTCAATACTAGGTTTTATATAAAGTCCTGGTTTATACTCTTGCGCTGCAATTTGCTGAATGGGAATAGATAAAATAGAAAAAATGGGCAACAGTCTTTTTGATAACATACAGCGGTTTTTAAAAATAATATTAGTAGTATTAATAAAGGTTAGTAAATTACCCAATGCACTATCTGTGGCAGCATAGAGGCACTGTCACTTGAGTGCCCCACACTCAATTCTCGAATTTATGCAATCGACTTTATCGGTTGTAAATAAATATCAAAGTAGATATAATAGCAACAACAAAATAACCCAAAGTAGCCAGGAGGAAATATTTCCCAAATTTCAGTTTTTTGTCAGCGCCATCAGCAAATGCCTTATATAAAAAGTAAGCTACTATTGTCCATATCATACCAACAATTGTAGCACCCAATGAACGAACAGTAATAAGTTCTACAAAATGATTATTTATCTGCTCATCCCAATGTTCTCTGCTACCAATAGAAAAATTAGAGGCTAGAAATACAAGTATTAATCCGATGAAAAGCCAAATAGATAAATTAACGATTCTACTCATAAATATTTTTATTTTTTAATAATGTTTGTACTATTCAACTTCTCCGTATTCATGTTTCTCGTCCTTATAAAATTTGAATTTTGTCCCATTAGGAGTTGATGATTTATTCTGTTTATAGACAGGATGATACCTACCATTATAAGTGGTTTTATCAGTAATGTCCATCTGTACTGATTTTAAATCTGATAACTCTTTAAAAACACTCGCACTTTTAGTAGATCCATGTGCGGTGCTAAAACCTAAATCAGGACGATCAACTACAGCAGAGCGATCGGCACCTCCAATCGTCATGTTATTAGTCACCCAATCACCAGTGTAGCCTAATTGATAAGTCATAGGCTCCGATGGCGTATTAAATTCATCACCCTCATCTGCGGATAAATGAGCGACCGTTTCCACAGTATACCCTTGGTCGATAAGGTAACTAGCGATGCCTGCGCCATAGGCGCCGCCTTCACTATGAGTAACCATGTTAAATGATTCACCTTTTTCTAAACCAGCTGTAAGCAAACCTATATTTTTCTCAGCATAGGCTCGACCTGCACCATACCTATCGCTACCGCTCATATCTCCTCCGATTTTTGATGAACCATCAATATAATTGGACGAAGTGATTTTTGAGTGGTCATTAAAAAAGTCTTGAGCGGCACTGGAAAATCCTTTCCCCCAATATGCTTCTCCTCCTTTATCCGAGCCGATGATATTTCTACCAATGAAATTATCCATATGGTATCCATTTACAAACAATATCCGATTTCCATCAGGGTCAATCGCAATTGTTGGTCTATTGGCAACATAAGCAAATGGAGAAATGGGATAATATTTGTCAGCTAATTTATCTATACTATTCCATCTTGCAATTTGTGGATTATACATACGGTCCCCATATTCATAGGTTTCTAAATTAAAATGCTTCTCCAGCTCCTTCCCATTATACTTGTACGGCTGAGCTGTTAGACTCGGCGCTTGGCTTGTATTTAACGTCAGTCCAAACGGATAATAATGGTCTTCTTCAATCACATTACCTTTATAATGACCTACCATCAAGTTATCAAACCATACCTCTTTCCCTACACTTTGATTGTCAATATAAATAATTACGTAGCCTGGCTGCTCGGTTGCTACTTGTCCATTTTGGATTGCTGTTGTAGCAGAACCGACAACCATGGACGGGTCAATTGTTGTCCAACCCATTGGGTTCACCGGAACCTGTATGGAGCCACTATTGCCTGGAACAAATTCAAGCTTATCATTAAAGAACAGAAAGTTCAGATGTGCTTTTGGCGCATTAGGGTTATGATTACTGTTGATTAAATTATCCAATCCCCCTAATAATGCAGGATCGTTCAGTGCAGTTGTAATTGTCCGAACATTATCAGGAAGCTCTGATACTGGAATGCCTGCATACGTACTACCGCCTGTCAATGCGCCCATTAATGAACTTACCACATCTTCTACTCCAACTTCATCTGTCTGGTTATACTCACCCTCATAAAATGCATCGACACTAATGTTAAAGCGATCACCAGGCATAGTTTGCAGCATTATAGCACTACCTATACGCCTGTGAGGGTCACCTCCGTCCAATCTTGCTGCCATAGCATCATTTATTGCTGTACTACCAGGTTTGTTGTCCCGTACATTAGGTATATTATCAAAAACCATTTGCTCAATATTAGCTGAGGCAATCTCATGCTTTGCCAGATAGATACCGTCAATAGGCGTAGCCGTTACTGTGCTGCGAACATTGCCCAGATGATCTTTCACAAAGTAATCATATACAAACTTCGTGGTAAAGCCTCCTCCATTTGCTGGGGAAATCTCGATTGGGATCGGCCGGCACCGGCCTTCTTCGTTCAATATATACTGTAGTACATTATCCTTATAAACGAAGTTACCAATATAGTCATATACTTCAACGATGTTGGTAGAGGTGTTCAATACTTTTTTTTGCATTCGGTTTCCTGCCGCATCATAAACATAAGTAATAACACCTTGGCCTGCAACTGTTATTTTCTCCGGTTTGTTCAGGTAATTGTAAGTAATGGAAGTAATAGCCTTATTTTCATCTGTAAGAAGGTTACCATTCTGGTCATAATGATACTCTTCTGCATCGTCCGCGTTATCTTTAAAATCAGGGAAACCTACTGTATTGGCTACAGGTATATTGTCCTTAACTTTTACTAGTTTATTACTATTGGGAGCATAGGTATAAATCAATTGGTCCATATTCATTGTGGTTGCACCTGGCTCAGGAACTTTATGGTCCATTGTCTTGATATTGCCGTTCAGATCATAAGTAATATTGGAAGTCGTATAATCATAAGCACTATTCTCCCATGCCCAGGTTACCTGATTGTACCTGCGATACTCAGCATGGGTTAACCGGTTAAGGTTATCATAGCTATACCCGTAAGCCTCGGTTGGCGCTTGCGTACCAGCTTTTTTCCAGGTGATGCCCGCTATATTACCATTATATAATTTACTAACAAAACCATTGTCATAAAACAAGTTCTCTTCAAAAATGTGTGGCTGTGTATTGTTTGAAGGATTATTATTAGAATTTGCTACATTGATGTGTTTTAAAAAGCCCCTTGTATTGTATTCTTGCAGCACATTGGCCGCGGTAAATTGTTTCACAGTGGACCTGCCCATATGGTCATAATTGTAATATGCCAGGTTATAGTTTATACCATTACCGATTTTCTGAGTCAACCTATAAACCTGGTCGCTGCCGCCACCAATTCCGAGATTACGTTCAAAGGTCTTGGTAACGACTATGTCATTTAGCGCGAAATCAGTTACGCCTGGTATTATTAAAGCATCAGGATTGTGATGGCTAATGATATTTTTCCACAACATACCCTGGAAATAATAGACATTGCTGCTGATATCCAACCTGTTCTTGTCAATATCATTGGACTGACTTTGGATCAATCTCCCTTTGCTATCATAGTAATTTGCTGAAGTAACCCACCTAACACCAGTTGGATTGTCGGGATCCATAACTCTTGTTTTACTACCAGTAGGTAATCCTTCTGTTAGTGTTGAAACAGTTGATGTTACTGTAGTTCCATCAGGCAATGGAACAATACCTGCGAACTGGTTGGCATCGAAGTTGTGGTTGGGAAGCTCATCGTAATCATCATAATAATTATAGCTAAGGATGGTACATGATGACAAGGATGCAGGATATGCATGCCATAGATTGTAATTCTTAATGTAATATAGCCCATCGTTAGGGGTATATGGGTTTGCATTATTAATCAGATCAATCCACCCTTGTCTGTTCATAGTCTGGTTTACCATCGCAGTAATGGTTGGTCTGTCCAGTGCATCATAAAGGTTCATCTGCCATTTGCCCGGCCTCATGTTACCATCCTGATAAAATACAACACGGTCACGTGCATCATAAACAAAATATTCAATGGCTTTGCCAGGAACCTTTTTTTCTGCCATTCTCCCACGCTCATCATAGAAATATTGATAACAAAGATTGTCCAGCTTTTGCTGATCCATGCTCCAACTGAACTGATAGCCTCCGGATACACCAACTCCTGATGGCTTTATGGCTTCTGGCGGCATAACGCAGCGTAGGCGTCCTAAGTCATCATAAACATAACAGGTGTAAGCATAATCGGACGGATAGGTTTGTGTAAACGGCTTATTCGTAAGGGCATTAGCTTTGATGACCAACCTACCTAATTTATCTTTATATTCCATTACTGACTTCCCGTCTTCATCGGTTGTAGTTTTTACATAAAGTTCGTTCAGGGCATAGTCACCGACCCAGATAGGGATAGCTCCACTGGCTACACCAATTGTCCATCTTGGATATCCGCCATTAATCAAATATCCGACCGGTGGTGACCCCTGGGAATAAACCCATGTCCCGTTTGTTCCATAGCTGGTAGCTATCCCCCTATTACTGCCTACCCAGCTTTTACCTGGCGCCAGTTGTTTAGTAGCCCTGCTTAACGGTGTATTTTCGAATTCGGTTTTGCTGTATGGCGGATCATCATTATCACTATTGTAGAATTCACTGGTGAGGGTGTTGATATTCGTACGTAACTTTCCATTGGAGTATACTAAAGGCACTGCTATCGGTAGGTATTGATACACCTGCTTACCTGTTGCATCAAACACATGATGTTGCACTATATCATAACCATCTGCATGGCCTTTTTTGGAAACAGATTGCAGTGGCCGGCCCAGGCCATCAAAATAATTTGTATTTTGTCTATAGTATAAGGAATTTGTGGCAGGTATATCTGTAACCGGTTGGTCAGGAACCTGCGTACGGATATAATTAAAGTCTGTGGGTGATGAAAAATTCAGAAGCCCTGGATATACCACAGTGCCGGGCTGAGCTGGCAATGGTGTTGCAGGTTTGTTAGTGGTAGGATCAGATACTTGTTGCGCATGAAGCTCGAATCCTAACAAGGAAAGCATCAAAACAAGTTTGTTCTTATATTTAAGTATATTCTTCATTATTAAAAGTTTTATTGGGGTCCTTGTAGTTGATAGGTTTGCTTTGTAATGATATTTCCATTTTCATCCGTAGTCGATGTAAGCCTACCCAAAAAATCGTATTTAAAGAAAGTTACGATACCCTTTTCATCGTTGTATGAGATTACATTACCTGCAATAGGATCGTAGTTATAGCTTGTCATTAAAGCGTTTTGAGGATACAATTTTACTTCGTCAATGAGAAAACTATTTTGACCTGCTGCCTTTAGAATTGTAAGCTGGCCACCATTCCCCACGACCTTGACTCGGTACATACTCCAATTTCCAACCGTTTTAATAGGTGCGTACAACTGGTTTAATAATGTGGTACCTAATTTAAGTTGGAAAGCACCAGACCCCATTCCCCAAAATGAAACGTAATAAGTCTTCCCTGAGGCAAGACTGTTGATGCTCGTCATGCCAACAACGGATATATCAAGTGATTTATATCCTGTAAAGCTATTAGGTACAATATATGCCGTGTTAAAGTCCCAATTTCCCTTATTATCATCATTCGCTCCTGATGATACATAATTACCCTCAAAACTTGTGAATGCTATCTCATTGGGAAGGGCATTTTTTGTCATTGAAGTTTGATATTGCATTAGATAATCCCAGGTATAGGCAATATTTGTATTTTTTGTAGTAACACTTAGTGGCCTCGGTGTTATTCCTGGAGGATAACTTGTAAAAGAGTTTATGGCAGTTTGTAATTTATATCTACTATCAAAAATAAAATTGCCATTTTCTATTCGGGAGTAGTCAAAATGATAAACAGGCTGCAATGCACCATTATAAGTTATTGGCTGAAATGATTCTGCAAGTTCAAGACCATAAATTTTCCTGATGACAGGATTATTTTGATCATAAACATTTACTGATCCCGCTATGATCCTATCTGCGCCAAGCTGTGTTCCGCCTCCACCAATTGGCTGTGGTGTAATTAAGGTTAGCTGCTCAACAGGATAATTTTTAATCTTGAAATCAGCGAATAGTCTTCTTAACCCAATTGCATTTGCACTTAATGCTGAATTCAGATAATCTGCATGGCTATTATATTTGGTTGAGTTAATCCTTTGCATGCCATCACTGGTGTTTGTCACGGTAGAAATTGTATTGCCATATTGATCGTAAGAAAAGGAAGTCACCTGCGTTATTGTCCCACTGGTTTCAAAAGAAGATTCTGTAACTTTTTTTAGAGGGATATTGTAATAATATTTTTTGTAAGGATAAAGACGGAATAGTGCCTGTTCATAGCAAGCCGGTATCCACCAGTAATTTGAAGGGTTCTGGATGACCTTTAGATTGTCACGCCTACGAACGCATTTAGCAAATTGTTGTTTGCGGTTGGGGGCGTAATCATACTCGTATATCTTTTCCGAGACCTTGCTATTTAAGTTGTTGTAATTCGCCTCTTCGAGCAATAGACCTCTCTCAATTTCATTGGATGTTAGTTGATATGCCTCGCTTTCTGTGGCTCCCAATACTAAAGCTTGAAGATGAACTTCATCTAAACAGCCAGCGTTCTCATAATTTGAATACTTATAAACAGTAAAACTTCCGTCACTATTTTTTTCTGCAACTTCACTATAAGTAATGTTTTTGACATCGCTTTCTCCCCAGGGAAGAAAAGCGTTATCCGACCAAGCCTGTGAATAACCCAGACTTCCCGTACATGGATTTTGGAATACATAACGTTCATTATATTGATTAATACCTGACAAGGTGCCACTTGAAGTACTACCACCTGTTGCATAATTTTTTTTGTAAAAATATTCTTTAGTGACAACAGGGGAATTGTAGTTTGCAGTTGAACTGACCTTTTTAATCCTTAATCCGCCTGCATTGGTCGTGTTTACTGATACTAGTGAGGTTGACCCCGTTGACCCCGTGCCAGCTGCAAGTGTAACAGCCTGATATTTTGAATAGTCGTTAAGTTCATATTCAAACTGTGTATAACCTCCTGTTGGGAAAGTAATTTTATTTAATACTCCATATGCCGCGGTGGATGCATTGGGAAGACGACCTGCAAACGGGTCATATTTATATGGGTCCTGAGCATAGTTATTCCCATTGTTATAGCCCCATTGGTCCTTTGTTAAGGCATTATAATTTGGCACTAATTCAGGGTTAGTATAGGTAAAAGAATATTTTACAGGGCCTGTATTTGCAGTGGAAGTAGTGACTTCCTGTAAAAATAGTCTTAACGATTCAGAGTTTGTATAAGTGAAACCTATGTTCTTAATTTTTTGGTTCGTCCTCTTATCTGTTACATTTATTGAATCCAATTGGTAATTCCAATTGGGAATTCTTTGGTTAGACATTGGATTTGATGGTCTTGGCCTTGTATTATTATATATCATGTACTTCGCACAGGAGAAATCCGGCCATCCTCTATACAACGGATATTGACTACTGAAAGGGACGTTCAAATTAAACATTTGGCCTTCATATTGGGCTAAAGTCCTGTAATCCGCAACCCCTCCTGGGTCCCCAACAATCCAATTAACATAGGCAGAACTAAATGCCTCTTCAGTTGAATAGGAACGGCTAAAATCCAATTTTTCATTCGGAGTTTCTATTGTTTTCAAATAACATGGAGTAAGAATACTGGAATAAAGACCCTCCTGATTCGTGCTATTGCTGCTTGAATATGCACTTGGGCTATAGTTTACCGCTGTAATGGATCTATTATGTCTAATCAAATTCAATCCTTTTTCATAGGTTAAATTAATTTCAGCACCAGTAGGTGTTTGTACCTTAGTGAGGTACCAAGCGGTTGGGGTAATATTGTAGGTTTGTGGATTATTTTGAAACGCATTAAAATTGTCCTGCGCAGCTCTTGAGTAATCCATTGAATTAACATCTCCGCCAAACGTATATTTGTTTCCGTCTGGTGTAGTAATGACAAATTTTGTAATAAGCTTATTTATATACATAGTAATTGGGGAAGAGGTTCCGCATGATTCAAAAAGAAATGGCGTATTATTAACCTCATGTTGTACTTCAATCCCAAGATTACTTTTGCTCTTTACCCTCCAAGTACCTGTTTGATCCAAGAAGAAACTGCCCGAATATCCGCCAACGTTAAAGTTAAAGTCATCGGGGCAACCATCGGCAAGGTAGTTTGGATTCCAGTTCCCGATCGCACCATAAAAAGCAAAATTCCATAGGGTTTGTTGTGAGTACCAGTCAGGATCGGATAAGTTTAACTTATTTCCGCAGAAGAGATACCCTTTTTCAGTGCCTCCATATTCGTTACCTCCATCTGGGAAAATGTAGTCATCTGGCATTCCTTGAACGTGCCTGGTGATTGCGCCTCCAGATTGTAGCGAAAAGCCAAGTCCAACCCAGGTTGGATACTGATCAACGCGGATTCCAGATGCATCATAATTGAGTGCTATCGGAATGGAAATTCCATTATAGTTCACAGTATATAATGGAATATTTATATTCGGCTGTCCCGTATAGAAACCTACGGGAAAACTACCGTATTTTCCAAGTGCCTCTCCATTAGCGGTTGGCTGGTTCACACTTGCGGGTACTGCATTTGAGCCGGCAAGTTGAGCGCGGCCATTAATTGGAAATAGGCCCGTTGACAACGCTATAAACAGCAAACGTCTTAAAAGTTGTTTATTCATAAGGGTATATTATATTTTAATATTTTCAACTCCTTTTTATGCAAAGTTCTTGTCCTCGTACGCCTATAAAGGGCGTAGTAATATTTGACTTTATTATTTCCCCCACCCGAACCGTAACATAAAGGGGCTTCTCAATCCTTCTTCCCGCCACAAAAAATTATACCCTGCCAGGAATGTTCCACTCCAATTACTGTTGATCCGGTAGCGTTTCATGATGCCTATATAGGCTGCTTGCTGCTGACCACCCAGGGCTTCTTTAATGATGTTGTTATCGGTCGCGGGGTTGGAAGGCTTGGTTGATTGGTTTTGCGCTTCCGATAGGTAAGGCCTGTTCACTGGCCTGAAAATCCGTTCGTATCCTGCCTGTGCACTGAAACCGTATATCAATTTCCAGTCGGCAAATGCCCTGGCACTTATGCCTTCATAAGTCAGTTTAATGTTCTGCCAGTTTTGCCCCAGTCCTGTGCTCAGGGCTACGCCTATGCCATAGCTTAGTTTAGGACTATGCTTGAAAGCCACACCGGCACCGAATTCCAGCATGGCTGGCCTTAATCCATCTGGCATGGCTCTTGCGGTTTGAAAATTATATTGTGGCTCCAGTCTTTGCCAGAAAGGCTTTCCCCGTTCGGGATTCTTTTTGAAGGTGGGCTTCTCTATATTTTTCAGACTGTTTTTTGCCTGCTTTGCTTCGTTAAGCGTTTGCTTTGCATTGCTGATGCCATCTTTGGCTTCTTTTACTTTATCCGTAATACCATTAAGCTTTTCACTGTAATCCTTTACCTGGTCGGCCATTTGTTGTTGCACAGAGCCCAGACTACTACCGAGTTTTTCTGTCACCGCTTTGTTTACTGAAGCCTTGGTCTGGAAACCCAATCTTTGAAGGTCTTCGGCTGTGGCATTGTTTCCCAATCCACCAAAGGCGCCGCTGTTATTGCTGTTCAGGCTTTCGGCAAAGCCTTCTGTGCCTTGTAAGTATTCCAAAGCTTTTTCCTCTGCATCATCCGGCTCATCGACAAGTTCTTTCCAGGCTTTTATTCTCTCTTTCGCGTAGTAGACTTTCTTCTGTATATCCTCCAGGCCGCTGATATTGGCTTTGCTTGTCAGGCTTTCCATTGCAGCGGTACGTTGGCCTATCAAGACATCTATGTTTTGTTGGGTATTAAGCTTCTGTTGCAGCACGCCAAGCTCTTTATTGTAAGGCGTTTCTATACCGGCTTTGTTGGCAGCTCCAGAAAGCGTATTTAATTTGGCGCCTTGCTTTTGTATAAAGCTTTGGACATTTTTTAGGCTGTCAATGATGCCTGTTTTTGTGATGCGCTGTCTTTGGTAGGTGCTGTCTCTGGAAAGTACGGCTATAGAATCATAGCTGATCCCCTGGTGCAGGTATTGCTCATATAAAACCGAATCCGTTACAGCAAGTTTTTTAAGGATCTTTTCTTCCTTACATTTTAATCGTTTTAATAAGCGCTGTTGTATCTTATCAGATTTACCCAGGTATTTGTCCAATGCAGATGTCCTGCTTTCAAGGTAGACAGTTGCATTGGCAATATTTTCTTCAGTTTCCTGGGCAAATAATTTTCCGCTGCTATGGAATAAAAGCAGGAGCAGGAAGGAAATAAAAGCAGCCTTTGCGTGCATAGGGTGTACCGTAAACTGACGGCGAAGCGCTTAGGGTGTTAACAAAGAAATTGGCATATGATTGGGACTACTTAAACTAAAGGAAACTAACGCGATTAATCTGAAGGGGTCAGGGTCTTCTTATGGCCTTAATTCTAAATAAAAAAAACTCTCATCTAAAAAATATGTTGGCAAAAGTATAATTCTTTCCCAAACCACCAAACTTTATCTGGCCATCCCCCACGAAAAAGGGGGGTAATATTGAAGGTATAAACCTTCATAAAATCATTCGAGGGAATTGCAAAGGTTTATAAAATATTTAAGAACTCCTAATCGGAATTTTCCCCTTTTTAAGATGGGGAAATTTCCTGTCCATTTTTTAAAAGGAATTCATAATTGTTCATGCAACACCTTCGCTGGCAATATTCACAGCCTTTTTTAGAAGTCTATTTTCGATAAATTATATCCTCAGAACCATGATTTGAAGTATAGATAAAATATAAAACAGCAATAGGAAAAGTTATCCAATATTTCATTGGTTATTACGTCGATGTAAAATTAATGCAGGCCCATGCATGAATATGGCACTTACAAATTGCGCGTGAGGAGGTTAAAGTGCGTTTATTTTTTTGTCTTCAGGTTCCAGGGGTTATAGGGATTTTACTATTTTATTAAGACGGTTTTGCGGCTACGTTTGCCCGATTTGAAGAATTACGATTTTTGATTTTTTACCATACTGCCAAATATATCCCGCAGCGGTACGGTTATCACCCCTTATAACCGCGCGAATAGCTGACACACTTACATGATTTTCTTTAGCTGCTTCTTTGACGCTTGCATAGGTATTTATCCTTTTACCTTTAAGGTTATAACGGGTAACCTGTTTCGGCAGGCGTTTTTCCAATGCGGATTTCACCAGCGTTACATCAATTGTAGGTGCGCTACCTCTAGCCCAGATATAACCAAGGGCTGTGAGGCCGCCACCGCTTATTGCATATGCAATTGTGCTGTCTCCGCATCCCAGGCTCCTCGCTGCATCTGATATACTTGGAAAGGTTGCTATCCGGTACCCGTCCATATTGTATTGGCTGACCTGCTTTTTTTTCGATAAATGGCCTATAGTATAAAACGGCATATCCATTTTGTTATGCTGCCAAAAATCAGCCGCCCTGCGGCTATGGTTTCTAATATGCTGCTGAAACTGGTTATAAGTCACTTTCATAAGGTTCTCCGGCGCCATATTCAGGCCATTGTGATCTTTACTTATGATCAGGACGGAACTGTCAGCGAGGTCAAACCGCTCTACAAAACAATAGTAAACCGCCCTGCTAATGGCGATGAAATATGATTTTCCGCTAACTTGGACTCTGGTCGTCGGATAATGGTGGTACTCCTGAAGTGATCGGTTGTAGTAAACCTGTAGTTTTATTTTCTGCATCCGTTCGCCCAAAAGGTAACTGTGGCCAAGTTTGTTGGTGATCTCCAGTGCCATGCGTTTTACCCTCCCCAGGTTGGATATCATCGCCACCCCATCCATCCCCGGTATATCTTTCCATAATTCACCGGGAAGGTCATTAAGTTCCCTTCTTAAAATAAGGGCCTGTAAAGGTTTTAATTGCTCGTTCTTTGGTTTCATTAACATAGCCTGGGAAATGCATCGGGTTAACAAGCTCAAAAATAAGGGATACCAGGCAGTCAGAAAAGGCTATAGGAAAAGAAAAGAAAGATTGAAGGTGGCTTAACAAAGTAATACCTGATTAGGTCTTTTAAAATCATTAAAAATGCCTGGTAAAATGCATGCGTTTCTGAATACATTTTACCAGGCATTCTTTTATGGGTGTTTAAAAAGTAAAGGAATACAGGCTAATATTTTTTTGTGGATCCCTCATGTTGTTGGTGGTTAAGGTACAGGTACCGCTGCAATTTCCTTCGCACCAGATGGATCCCGTTCCCAGGACTGTATAGTTTTTGAGCGAACAGCTTCCCTTTGTACAGTCGCAGCTGGCCTTGACCATAGGCTCGTATCCTGGCTGGTTCGTGAAATAACCTTCAGGGACTATGGTGATAAGGCCCCTTCCCATGATGCTGATGGCAATAAGGGCATAACCCTCAGGTGCGCTTATGCTGCCATCATCATTTTTTACCGGAAGTGCCATGGGAATACTGCCATGCGCCTTTGCCAGGAACCTCGATAGCTGCTCCTTAAATGCCGGTACTTCGAGGAGCAGGGCGTCAAAGGCTGCCGGTACCTTTTCACCTGGCCCTATCAGCCGCAATGGGGAAGATATACTGAAATACCCACCTGAGGCGACCAGGTACTCGTGGTCTTCAATGAACATACTTTGTTTCATGGTGCAATTTGTACAGGTCCCTGTGCAACCTGAGGTACTGCCGCCGGGTCCTGAGGCATGGAAGGGTTTGCAGCTGCCTGAGGTATTACAGGTGCACGAAACAGAGGACATCACTTCAGATGGTGCATGAATAATATTGCCATTCCTGTCGTAGCCAATATAGCCCCATCCGTCCGGCGCCTTGATACTGAGCTTTTCGCCCTTCATTTCAAAGCTCGCCCCTTCCGGTACCCAGCCGGTCTTTGGGTACAGTTTCGGCCCCGTAACGAGGTCATCGTCCCCATACCCGGCCGCTTTTCCCACTTTCGACTCCTTCTGGCAGGAGCAAAGCCATGCACTTGCCGATAACACCAGCAGGCACTTGAATGCAGTAATCATTTTCATCAGAATCCTTTTAGGTGATAAGATGTGGGCAGGCGCCACGCCTGCCTTTCACAATCAAAAGTCTGCCGAAGGGCAGAAATTATTTTTTACAATCGGTTCACTGGAAAGTTATTTTTCCGGAGAAAGTTTATTGCAACCAGGGAATAGAAAAAGAAAGGCAGACTGATATTAACCTGCCTTTTACGCGCCGGATTTCAATTTTAATATTGGTAAGAGGTAATTGTTATGGCTTCCGGATCTTTGGCCCCGGCATTTTCCCCTGGACTATTGCCCGTGTTTAGGCTGCATATAACGGAACGGGTTCCCGAGCTCCACATTATCCCGGTCCCCAGTACCTGGTGTATTTTCAGGGAACTGCCTTTGTAAGGACAGAACGCCTTAACGATTTTGATATAACCCTTTTGTGCCTTTGCCACATCTTCAGGTATGACCGTTATAAGGCCCCGTCCCATGAGGCTTATTGCTATCAGCACGTAACCTGCCGGCGCAGTAATGCTGCCATCGGGTTTTTTAACAGGGAGCGCCATAGGGGTTCCGTAATGGGCCTTTGCCAGGAAACGGGAGAGCTGTTCCTTAAAGACCGGAAACTCCAGTAGCAATGCGTCAAAGACTGCAGGGGCCCGGTCGCCGGGTTTTAGTATCCGCAGCGGTGCTTCTGGCTGGAAATAACCACCATCGGATGTAAGCAGGTGTTCATCCTGGAGTTCCAGTGTATGGTGGAATCTACAGTTTTCCCCGCTACAGGTCAGTGCGGTCCCCGCGGGCGCTGCACTGCTTTTCAAACTAACCGGATTGCCCATATTGCAAGGGCAGGATATGGAGATAGTAAAATCTCCGCTTCCGTAGGCCACTTTTGCTTTCCCGTTATAGGCTATATAATGCCAGCCTTCCGGGGCTTTGACATGCAGTGTATTGCCGTCACGCCCAAGCCTTGAGCTGGGAGGTACCCATCCCGTATAGCTGTTTGCTGCCGCCTTCTTTGTACCTGCGTTGCTGCTATCCTGGTCCGCTTTGTCCGTACCAGTACCACAGTTGAAATATACAGTGGAAAAAAGCATGAGTATCCAATATATCGGCATTGTTTTCATTATTCTTGCTTGTTTTAAAATGAATAGGAGGGGAGGTTTACAACGTATGGTGTGATGTTTGGTCCTGGGTTACTTATGGTAAACTTGCATCCGGCCTGGCAATAGGCCATGCTTGTCCCATTAATCGTTTCTTCCTTTATGGGGCAACTCCCGTTTTCGCAGGCACATGACGCTATAGTTTTGGGAACATAACCCAATTGTCCGCCAACATAGGCTTCCGGCACAACAACCAGTACTGCCCTTCCCATAATGGCCAATGCAACAAGGCTATAGCCCTTCGGCGCGCTCAATCCCCCACTCCGGCTTACAAGTGGCCCTTGCACCGGGCTATCCTGATATGCCTCATCATAGAACCGGTTGAGTTCGGACCGGAATCCATCGAACCCCAGCAATGCATCAAAGACAGCAGGTGTCGTCTCACCGTCGCGTAGCAACCGGGTAGGCAGATCTGGGTTATAGTAACCACCCGAGGCCATCAAAACCTGCTTCCCTGTAAATAAAACCTGCTGCTTTATGCTACCGCTCGCGCACTGCCCGGGGCATCCTGAAACAGACCCCGCGCCAAAGGGCAGCTTTGATGTAAATGGCCGGCATTGTGCTGCCGGGCCGCTATCGGTACAGCTGACGATTTTAGCTGCACTATCGGTAATATTCAGATGATTTCCATTTTCATCGTAGCCAATATAAGCCCAGCCGGCCGGCGCCCTTATTTCCAGTTGACTGCCCATCCATCTTATCAGTGAGCCCTCTGGCTGCCAGGCCAAACCTTTACTTTCGGGGCATGGCTTGTTTTCGATAGCTGTGTCTGGCGGCGGGTATTGTACCGCATTCCTTTTTCCGGCCTCTTTATGGCAGGCAACCACTGCCGCAAAAAATATCCAGGCCATACTTGCCGGTCCTATCCATGTTTGCATCATACGGGTTATTTAAGTGATCAGATACTTTGCAGTATGCTGCTGCTAACGCCGGCAAAAGTCCTGACGGCCGCTTTCAAAAAGTATCACTATCGTTTTACCGGAAAGTTTTTTCTGGCCCATTCGGTGCAATTTTAAAAGGGCATGGCCTGGAACAAACCTGTCAAAGGGTATCTTAGTAGCAGGGGGGGAAGTTCCATTTTTTCAGGCAGGAGTGAGGGACAATGCCTGCATTTCAAGGTGCATTTGGGCGGTTGGAACTTCATTTTAACCACTTTGCTCCGTCAAGGCCCCCACATTTGATGCTGGTAGCTATTGAAGCTTTATTTTAGCCAGGTAATCAAAAGCCAATTATTCACTTTCGGAGGGATAAACAAAATAATACGGGTTCAACAGTGGTACAGTTAGTTACCGCTACTTCACAATCAGTAGGATTATGGGGTTAACAATTGAATAGAAAACCGGGCAAGCTTTTTAAAGGCTTGCCCCTTTTATTTTTTATAAAAATTTTAAATATCTCAATTACGCTAAGTGTTATTTACGCCATAACTTTACAACTAATCCGTTTCACCACCGAATATTGGTTGTATTTTGTTCCGGCCACATCCGGCCATTCTTTCTTATAACAATAACCCTGAAACCAAAACCAAGACAGCATACTATGTCAATTTCCCAAACATTTTTGGCGGCGCCTTAACCGGGCAGCCCTACTGCGAACGGCAGCTCCATTTCCCGAAGATCCGAAAACACTTTTTACCCGGACCTGCTGTAACATACCATATTATCCAATTTTTCTAAGCGCTAATCATTGTTAGCCCATGAAACGTGTATTGATTGTAGATGATGAGCCGCATTCCCAATCCAGTATTGGTGAGATGCTCAAGAGCCATAGAGACCTGGTAGAAGTAGGCCGGTGTGGTTCTGTCAGGGATGCCAGTCTGCTGATTTCGGCAACACGGCCTGATCTATTGCTGCTCGATGTAAGGCTGCCGGACGGCAAGGGTTTTGACCTGCTGGGCAGCATGGAGCCCCATCCTTTCAGGGTAATTTTTATTACGGCCTACAATGAGTACGCCATCAGGGCAATAAAGTATGGCGCACTGGATTATATACTTAAGCCAGTTAAGGAGATGGAGATGGATAACGCTTTGGAGCGGGCAAGGGAATCCTGGATGACAGAGAAGGAAATCCTCGCAAGCCAGGAGGTGGCGAAGGCCGCCTGGCTTCGTCCGGACATAGGAGGCTCAGACCAGATAGTACTGAAGTCACAGGGGTACCTTCAGGTCGTTTCCTTGAAGGAAATCCTTTACCTGCGCAGTGTTGGCAATTACACTCATTTTCACCTTTCAGACAAAAGAAAGATTGTAGTAAGCCGGCCCCTTAAAGAGTTCTACGAAGAGCTTCTACCCCATAAGATCTTTATGCGCACCCATCGTTCTTTCGTGGTTAACGTCAGCTTCATCGACCGTTTCCTCAGCGAAGGCTACCTCACCTTAAAGAGCGGGGAGGAGATCCCGGTAGCCACAAGAAGCCGTCAAAGCATACTTGCCTTTTTTAAACCATTGTAAAATACCCTACCATGCATCTCTTTACACAGCTTATTAAACCAGCAGGCCCCCTGAATTTCCTCTTTTTGAAAGTTTCCGGCATTTTAATCCTGTTCTCAATACTGTCCGCCTGCAATCACCCCAATCCGGACAGAATGAAAAATGCCGGGCGTATTGTTGAAAGACAGGACCGCCTATATGTTTCCTATGTCGATTCGGCACTCGGCGTTAACAGTGACCAGTTCCTCCACCAGCTGGATAATCTACTGGCTGTAGCAGATTCCTCCAGTGAGCGTGGCATGGCATACCGAAGGTTCCTTCTTGGTTACCAGTCCTATAAGAAAGGGGATCCCTTCAGGGCAGCTGCTTATTACTCTTCGATGCTAAAGAAAGGGGCCCGCGACACTGCTCTGTATGCTGATCTGGTCACGCTGCAACAATGTGGCCTTTTGCAGATAAAAATGGATAGTTCTATAAACGACGGAACTTTCCGCCTCCTTCTTCCTGTTCTTGAACTAAATGAAAGCCATCCTTCAAGATACCGTTGGTGGGCCTATTTTATGGCCGCCAGGGCATGCTATAAAATAGGCGACCTCGATAAGGCCGATTTCTATGCTATGCTGGCAGCCAAATCGGTTCCGGACCCTTCTGATAAGCGGCAAAGGACCATGTTCCTTTCCCAGCAATCCACGATCGCGGCGCGTAGGGGTGACTTTAATACAGCAATGCGTTTGCAGGACAGTGTAACTGCGCTTGCTCAAAATACAGGCGATAAAAAAATGCTCGCTGCCAGTAAGGCCGCAAAAGCATTGCTGTATATTAAATTGGGTGATACAACCGAGGGATACAGACTGCAGCTGGAAGCCCATCAGGAAAAGAAAAGCCTCGGAATGCCCGGTGAGATCTCTGAATGCCTGAATATGGCCATCACATTTCTGAACGAAAAAAATTATCACAGGTCTTCATCCTTTGCCCATGAGGCCCTGGCCCTGGCCGCTAATAAAAATGACCAGGAGAACCTTTGGCGTGCAGGCCAGGTGCTTTATAATGCCTTCTACGAACAAAAAGATTATGATTCTGCCTTTTATTATTACGCCCTGTCCCACGAAGCAAGGGTCAGGCAGATCGAAGAGCAGAAAGCAAAGGAGTATTCTTCACTTAAGCTGAAGTATGACCTCGACCAACAGAAGGCCCATAACAGCCGCCTTTCAGCAGAAAAGAAATCAAAAGACAACCAGAACCGGATGATCATCGGTGGATTTTCGGCGGCAATTTTATTGGCCGCATTCGCAGTCCGGGCTAACTTTCGACAGAAGAAGCTCCGGTCCGAAAAGGATAAACTAAAGGCTGAAAAGGAAAAAGCCGAATTGGAACAACGGCTCCTCAGAAGCCAGATGGACCCGCACTTTGTTTATAACAGCCTTTTTGCCGTCCAGGATGTCATTCGAAAGGATAAAAAGCAGGAAGCGATTAATTTCCTCAGTGATTTTGCAGACCTGCTCAGGATAAGCCTCCATAATTCAAGGCAGCCTTTCTCACTGTTACATGATGAGGTAAAAGCACTGGAATCATACCTGAGGCTACAGTCACTCAGGATGGAAGATCTTTTCATCTACCAGCTGCGGTTATATGATGGGTATGAAGACGATTTTGACCTGGTGATCCCTCCCATGCTCATCCAGCCTTTCGTTGAAAATGCTATCTACCATGGTATGAAAAACCTTGGGCAAAAAGGCGAGGTGACTGTAACCATTGAAAAATCTGGTGAGGTACTTCACTGTATCATTGAAGACAATGGCAACGGTCTGCGTAACCACCCGGGATTCAGCAAAGGCAATTACCTGTCGACAACCATTACCAGGGAACGGCTACAAAAGCTGGATATGGAGTTCGGCAGGTGTTCCGACCTGAAGATTGTTGATAAGAAACAGGCCGGCCAGGGTCAAGGCGTTTTGGTGGAACTGGATATTCCATTCCTCATAGAGCAGGATTAAAAGGTTCTATTGATGCTTTGCTGCTTCCGTTACATGGTAAATACCATCCAGCAAATAGTAGCTTATCGCATGGGTGTATTTTAAGTCGTCCAAAAATGCTGTTACCGGCTTAGTGCGGTTGAGGGCGCCGGTGAAGAGTTTATTGTTTAAGGCCGGATCATCTATAGACACCTTAACACCATACCAGCGCGGAATTTCACCAAAGACTTCAGCCAACCTGGCACCTTTAAAGTCGAGAATGCCGTCCTTCCAGGTGAGGACTTCTTCGGCATCGAAACGTTCAGCCTTGATAGCCCTGCCCTTCTGCAGCACGGCCTGGAAGCCTGGTTCCAGGCGAAGGCTATCTTTCCCCATGGACATTTTAACGGAGCCCTCCAGAAGGGCAACCTTTATGCTACCACCATCATAGGTGTTTATATTGAACTCTGTCCCCAGCACCTGGACAGTCGGCATTTCCGTTGCTTGTCCTTCAATTGGCTTCAACCTTACCAGGAAAGGTTTTGCTGCATTTTTGGCAACTTTCAGATAAGCTTCGCCGCTGATTGTGATTTCACGGATAGTTTCGGGAAAAGTAAAAGGAAAAGAAAGAGTGCTTCCGGAATTGAGTTGTATTTCTGTCCCATCTGATAGTTTAACAGAAAAGTCTTTGCCATCCGGGACATGCAGTGTTGCCGTACCACCTTTACCATCTTTACCGTAGGAAAAGGTAAGCTGTTGATTATTGTTATGGAGGACAAGGGAGCCTACCTGCTGGTTCCTGGCACCGGAAACGTTAACCTCCTTGCCGTCCGGCATAACGAGTTTAACGTAAGTCCCGGGTCCTTTCGGGATGTCAGTATGGACTTTATCACTTTTGGATTTCCAAAAGAAAATAGCCCCGGCTGTGATGAGTAATGCGGCTGCCGCAGTGGAAACCCAACGAGGTAACATTTTTCTTTTTTCAAAAGGTCCATTTTCAATATCTCTTTCTTCAGCAACCTGCTTTGCAACGTCCAGGTTGAAATTTTGCCTGAGCTCTGCAAGGCCGTTTTGGGCCTCCAGGGATGCAAACTCTTCTTCCAGCTGGTTACGCAGTTCCTGCAACCCGGGATGGTTTTCCATAAGTTGCCTGAGCCTGGATGTTTCTTCCTCGCTGAGCTCGCCGGCAATATCCCTGCTCATTAATGATTTTATATGTTCGGTGTCCAACATGGTGCAAAATAAAGTCGGGAAAACAATTGAAATGGTACCCCTGGGAAAAAATTATTTTTTATTGCTGAGGATTCTGCGGATTTTATCAATCATGGTGCGCCTCTGTTTTTTCACCATGCCCGGGGATTTCCCGAGTTCCCGTGCAGCCTGGAGGCCGGTTTTCCCTTCCAGGCCCGTGAGCCTGAGGGCATTAAAGCCGGGTTCATGAGCGACCATGTGAATAGCGGTTGCCAGTTGCTGGAACAGCAGCTCGCGGTTGTTGTCATATTGTATGGGGGCAAAGGTATCCCGTTGCAGGTATTCATACCCTTCGAGGTGTTTATGATAGGTCTTACGGGTTTCCAGCTTATCTAAACAATGAAATTTTATGGCTTTTTCCAGATAGTATCTTAAAGGTCCTTTTATATCAAGCTTCTCCCGTCTTGCCCAAAGGGAAATAAAAACTTCCTGGACCGCATCCTTTGCTTCGTCCCCGTCTTTGAGCAAATGGAATGCAATGTAATAGAGTGAGGTATGGTGCCGGTCAAAAATCTCCTGCCAGGCGGTTTCTATTCCCTGCTTCAGATTTTCCAGCAATAGCTTTTCTTCCTCTTTGTTATATGAGGTTTTGCTTGGCATTCCCATGACAATCTTTTACGCTACAAATGTTTACCGGAAACGAAGTCTGCATTCCGGCAGGTGGTTTATTAAGTTACAAAACTAATTGATCCCTTTTGGTTAATACCATCTTAACGTGTTTCCTTCAACTGAATTACCCAAATAATCCCCCGGGTTGCTGAATTGATCTGTCAGACGACTTTTTATCGTCATTAGTTGGCATCGATGGCAAAAAGTTGGCCGCCAAATTGTAAATAATTTAATACAAAAACAATTAATTTTTTGTTAACCATAAGTTATTGAAATTTTTTTTGAAAATAATTCAACGAATGGGGTACCAAAAGTGCAAATTACCCGACTTAAGGTTGAACGAACGGGAATCAATCTGATAATAGCTTTCTCCATTGCCTTGTCATGTGGTCATTCCGCTTTCCCTAACCTACAAAAACTGTTTAATTATGAGCAGGTATCTACCAACCAAATTCTTATTTGTAAAAGCCGTCATGGTTTTGCTGCTTTGGGCAGGTTCCCGACCGGCCATCGCACAAAGCGTCTCATCCAGTACGAAGGTGACCTTAATCGGTCAGAACATGCCAATTAAAAGTGCCCTCAAAACGCTTCGGCAGCAGACCGGAATGCGTTTCCAGTATGAAGATGGCATATTGGATGGACAAAAGAAGCACACTGCGAATTTCAAGGACCAGCCACTGTCGATGGTCCTCGACTTTCTTTTTGAAGGCACCGGTATCAGCTGGAAAATATCTGAAAGCGCCATCCTGCTGAAGAAAAACGAAGTCACCGCTCCCGTACCAAATGGCGGTCCGGCCGCGGAACGGCAGACCTTCGAAGAGGTCAGAGGTACCGTTAAAGATGCGGCAGGCGGCACCATTGCCGGTGCCACTGTCCAGGTAAAAGGAACAACAAAGGGTGCCACCACCGATGTTGATGGCCATTTTACTTTATCCGATATCCAATCAGGCAGTGTCCTTATCATCAGTACGATGGGTTATGAAACGCGTGAGGTGGAACTAAAAGCTCCCTCCATTTTAATCGGCCTTAACCTCGATATCCGCAAACTTGACGAAACAGTAATCATCGCTTATGGTACTACAACCAAGCGATTAAATACCGGTAGCGTCAGTTCGGTAAAAGCAAAGGACATTGAAAAACAACCAGTCACCAACGCCTTACAGGCCTTGCAGGGTCGCATTCCAGGTATGATTATTACCCAACAAAGTGGTGTGCCCGGTGGAGCGTTTAATGTCCAGATAAGAGGGCGGAACAGTTTGCGCCCCGAAGGCAACAGGCCACTTTTTATTGTCGATGGTGTACCCTACACTTCTTCGCTGGTCCAGGGTATTGGTACATCCATTATTGGAGAAGGGAATCCCCTTAATTATATCAATCCTGCCGATATTGAAAGCGTCGACATACTCAAAGATGCCGACGCGACTGCTATCTATGGATCCCGTGGTGCCAACGGTGTTGTCCTGATCACTACCAAGAAAGGGGCACCAGGAAAGACCCGGCTGAACATCAATTTGTATAGGGGTATTGGCAAGGTCGGGCGCAGGACTGACCTTATGAATACGCAACAGTACCTTGCCATGAGGCGAGAAGCTTTTAAGAATGATAATGTAATACCCGACGCCGCAATGGCCCCGGACCTCACTGTATGGGACAGCACAAGGTATACCGACTGGCAGGATAAAATGATTGGAGGTACCGCGCAATTGACAGACATTCAAACCTCTTTCTCGGGTGGATCGGACAATGTCCAGTTTCTGATCGGCGGTGGCTTCCATAGGGAGACTACCGTTTTTCCAGGAAACTTTGCCGACCAAAAAGGGAACCTTCATTTCAACGTTACCGGCATCACCCCCAACCGGAAGTTTAAAGCCATGCTTTCCGGTAGCTATATGGCAGATCATAACAATTTGTCCAACAACGATTTTACCTCCAGCATAGCGGAAGCACCCAATGCACCGGAGCCATATAAACCCGATGGCAGCCTGAATTGGGCTGACAATACCTGGAACAATCCATTTGCCCGCCTGCTCTGGAAATACAAGAATAACACCGGTAACCTGATCAGCAACAGTGTATTTAGCTACCAATTGATACCCGGGCTCGAAATAAAGACCAGTTTGGGATACATTAAGACAGAAGTTAGTGAAGTTACAACCTACCCCATAGCATCCCTTAATACAGCCACCGGATTGAATACCGGTTCAGCTGCCTTTGCCAACAACAACATTACTTCATGGTCTGTGGAACCGCAGCTTGAATATACACGAACCATGGGGAAAGGGGTACTGACCGCTTTAATTGGTATGAGTATCCAGCAAAGTCGCACTAAGGGTGAGACAGTTGCTACATTTGGCGTTACCGATGATGCGCTTCTGGAGAGTTTGAAGGCGGCCCCAAGTATAAGCATTCAATCGGAAACGAATGTAGTATATAAATATAATGCAGGTTTTGCAAGATTGAACTACAGCCTGCTGGGTAGATACTTATTTAACCTGACCGCACGAAGGGACGGTTCGTCGAGGTTCGGGCCCGGTCGACAATTTGCCAATTTTGGTGCCCTGGGACTTGCCTGGATCTTTTCTGAAGAAGAATTTGCTAAAAAACAACTTGGCTTCCTTAGCTTCGGAAAGATCCGTGGAAGTTATGGTACCACCGGCAATGACCAGATATCCGATTATGGCTACCTGAGCCTTCTTAATCCTACTCAATTTCCCTACCAGGGCGCCCAGGGCCTTTACCCGGCTAACCTATATAACCCGGACTTTGCCTGGGAGATCAATAAAAAATTGGAATTTGGTCTTGAATTGGGATTTCTTAAGGATAGACTGTTACTAACCACCAGCTACTACAGGAACCGTTCCTCTAATCAACTGGTAGGCTTTAGCCTTCCCCCCAGCACCGGATTTAATAACATTATAGCCAATTTGCCAGCGGTTGTCCAGAATACGGGTTTTGAAATGATGCTTGAAGGAAGGATTGTGAGCGCCAGGAACTTTACATGGTCCACTGCCTTCAATGTTAGTGTACCCAATAACAAACTAATAGAATACCCGGGAATAGAAAGCTCTAGTTACAACGCTATCTATATTGTGGGCCAGCCCATTACCATCCAACGCCTTTATCAGTGTTTAGGGGCCGATCCTGCAACCGGTCAGTATATTTTTGCGGACACCAAGGGTAATCCTACATTAAACCCTCAGTACCTTACTGACCGGACGGTAATTATCAATACAGCGCCAAAGTATTATGGAGGCCTTCAAAATACTCTTGGGTATAAAGGCTTTCAACTTGATTTTCTGTTTCAATTCGTAAAACAGGTTGGAAGAAATTATCGCCTCGGCATTTACCCGGGAAGCATGGGGGTAAACCAGCCACTTACAGTACTTGACCGATGGACTAAACCAGGTGATCAAACAAACATCCAGCGTTTCGATCCAAATTACGGATTATACCAGTCTTACGACTATGCTACGGGTAGCAACCTGTCGTATTCGGACGCTTCCTTCATCAGGTTAAAGAATTTGTCTTTATCCTGGCAGCTTCCTGAAGGTTGGAAAAAGAAGGCGCATCTCGAAAACTGCCGCTTATACTTCCAGGCCCAAAATCTATTTACGATTACCAATTACCAGGGCCTTGACCCTGAAAACCAAAGTTTTTCATCCTTACCGCCATTACGGGTTTTAACCCTGGGCTTTCAATTAACCTTATAAAATTCACTTTTATGTTTTTGAATCGTTCCATTATATACCTTTTTATAGTATTCTTGAGCTTCTCCGGTATATCCTGTAAAAAACTTGTGCAGGTAGATCCACCGGTAACCAATTCGACGGATAAAACTGCTTTTCAGAGTAATGCAACAGCGGCCGCAGTGCTTACTGGTGTGTATGTCCGGATGATACAAAGTGATGTAGGATTAAGTAGCGGTGCAAAGAGCATAAGCCAGGTATGCGGCCTTTCGGCAGATGAATTAAAGAACCATTCCACCGACCCTTACTATACCCAGTTTTACAGCAATGGGGTTTCTTCACTTAGGGCGCCATTCTGGTCGGAATGCTACGAATATATCTACACAGCAAATGCAGCTTTGGAAGGACTTTCTGCCACCAACGGGGTAAGTTCCGTGTTAAAGGAGCAACTTATGGGAGAGGCATACTTTCTAAGGTCATTCTTCTATTTCTACCTGGTAAACCTATTCGGTGATGTACCACTTCATACCGTAACTGATTATAAGATGACTTCCAAAGCAAGTCGTACACCTACGAACAAGGTTTACCAGCAGATAATAAATGATCTAAAAGAAGCGCAGAAGTTGTTGCCGGAGGACTACAGGACTGCCGATAACAATATCACAACCGAAAGAGTAAGGCCCAACAAAGCAGCGGCTACAGCACTGCTCTCCAGGGTATACTTATATCAGCGTCAATTTGCTGACGCAGAAGCACAAGCCAGTGCAGTGCTGGAGAATGTTGCCACCTTTGCGTTAGAGCAGGACCTCGATAAGGTTTTTCTAAAGGAAAGCAGGGAAGCGATCTGGCAACTGCAACCAGTAATACCTCAAACGAACACTTTCGATGCCCGGTATTTTGTATTAAACGCCCTGCCCGGATTGGTACAACCTACTACAATTAGCCAACAGCTGCTTAGTTCTTTTGAACCTGGTGATTTGAGGAAGAGTAAATGGGTGGGCATATATACTGATAACGGTGCTGATTATTTCTATCCTTTCAAGTATAAAGTTGCAGATTATGGGCAGCCCCTTACCGAATACGTTATGGCCCTCCGACTGGCTGAGGTGCAGCTTATCCGTGCTGAATCCCGTGCCCAGTTAGGGAATATAGCCGGTGCCCAAATGGATTTGAATGCTATCCGGGGACGCGCTGGCCTCATGGCGGTGGAGACGCAGGATAAGGTGCAGTTATTGTCCGCCATTGAAGATGAGCGGCAGGTGGAGCTTTTCACAGAATGGGGACATCGCTGGCTTGATTTAAAACGGACGGGCCATGCCGACAGCGTAATGGGCATAGTCACTCCACTGAAAGGAGGTACCTGGAATGCTAACTGGAAACTGTTCCCTATTCCAATTGCCGAGATACAAAATAATCCCAACATCAAACAGAACCAGGGCTACTAGTGCTGGTAAGACATTAACCAATTCCTAAAAGAAATAATGAAAACACTAATCGTAACCTGCATAGTCGTTTTATTGCCGATTGCCGCACTGAGGGCAACGGATAACAATAAAAATGTAGTGATCTCCGGACGGATAGCAACCAACACGGACAGCCTTAGAATTATAGTTGGGTACTGGAAAAATTATATCACTGGTGTAGGAAAAGAGTATTCAACAACACCGGTAACAGTAGGACCAGGAGGTGATTTTCATCTAAAATTACCTGCCTTGGATCATCCCTACAGGATACAAATTGCCGATGGGATATCCAATAATGTACTATTTGATAATAACCAGATCGCGGAACCCGGCGATAGCATTTACATTGCAGCGACTGTTCGTGACCGGGAAGAATATAGCGAAGAAAATTTTACCGGAAAATTTTCAGGTATAGGAGCAGCAAAATATAATTGCGTACAACGGCTAAAACTGGTGTCCGACGCTCCGTTACGCCATGCTGATATCAGTACGACAGATGCCATCCGCATTGCAGATTCGCTCATTAGCGTCAAATTAGGTATACTGGAGCAGTACCAGGAGCACATTAACAAGTCTGTATATGAGTTCATTAAGGCCGATATTATTGGCGGTATGAGCTTAACTTGTCTGCAGATGCTTGGCTTTGCCAACCGTTCGGTAAGTGAAAAGGACAAAACCCTGTTAGCAGCATTTATGTCTCGAAATCCCAACCTTCCCGACCATACCTTAGCATTTTCTATCGGGTATACCAATTACCTCTATGAAAAAACAAAGAAGCAGGTACTTTCCCTGAGGAAGAAAAGCGAGGTCCGTCTTCTTGATCTTTATGATGCGCTCAAAAATGGGTATTCAGGGCTACTTCGGGAGAAACTGTTGGCTATCTGCCTGCTCAATGATATGGATATGATCTCTGATTTCCCGGAGGACACCGAAACATATACCGCGTGTTTAAACGATGCTATCCGTATCATTAAAACCAAATGGTTAAAGGAACCACTGGAAAGGGTGTTACGAACCAAGGGAAAAGGTGCTGTTGCCTATAACTTCAAGCTGCCTGCGGACAGCTCCGGTAACCTGGTCAACCTTTCTGACTTACAGGGAAAGGTTGTGCTGGTCGATATGTGGGGGTATATCTGCACAGGATGTTACCGCTTTGCCGGCGCTTTCCACAAAAAGATCTACCCGCTATTTAAAGATAACCCCGACTTTGCCGTTGTCAGTATTATGCTCGACGCCTATGCCGGTGAGCAGCAATACCGGGAGCGGTTGCGTGGCGAAAACGGTCCGCATTATACCTTCCCCGGATACATTAACCTTTACGCAGGCAAGGGCCAGCAGGAGGGAAGGGCCATTGAGGAGCACTATGATATCCGTACAGTACCCAGTCTTATGTTGATTAACAAACAAGGACGGATATTTTCATCAACGCTACCTTTTATCGATAGCCCTGACTCACCCAATGTCGAACAGCTCATCACCCTGATTCGAAATGCCTTAAAAGAAAACTGACAGAATGATACGTAGTAATAGAAAAATATCTTTGATTGCCTCCTGTGCCACTGTGTTCCTTTGCGTGCTGATTACAAACTTATGCCAAGCGCAAGAACAGGATCCGGTCTTATGGAAAGTAATCACCAAAAAGGTCGATGACAGGACTTATGAAGTCCGCCTGCGCGCCATTTTAAGACCACCCTGGCATATTTATGCACAAGATGTAGCAGAGGGTGTAGCCTTGCCCACTACGATAAGCTTCGAGAAAAACCCGTTGTTACAGCTTTTGGGCTCCATTAAAGAAGAAGGGAAACTGGAGGAGAAAACGGTGGATGATATACCGCTGAAATATTACAGCCGCCAGGTGGATTTCATCCAGCAGGTTAAGTTGAAAGCCGCTGTAAAGACATCATTGAAAGGAAATATCAATTTTATGATATGCACGCATGAGCGCTGCAAGCCTCCGGCAGATAAAGGGTTTACCATAATACTGGATGGAGCAAATTAACCATATTGCAACGTAGCAAAAAAACATTTAGATGCAGAATTTTTTAAGTAAATTAATAGTAGCGTTATACCCTCAAAAACCTGTTGCCCGTATGAAAAGTGCTTTCACTCTATTTATTTTAATCCATTATGCTACGTTTTCCCTGGCCCAGGGCCAAGGCGCTCCTTCAAAAAAGCCACTTGACTTTGACGCATTTTCGCACTGGCCCGACATCCAGGAACCGAAAATAAGCGGGGATGGAAAATGCGTGGCTTATACCGTATATACAGATGGAGCATCAAGTACCCTTGTGCTCCAGGCGACAAGTAAACAATGGAAAAAGGAAATTAGGGGAGCCTATGGAGCATCCTTTACCGCAGAAAACAAACTGGTCCTCTTTCATTTCCCTGGGGACAGCCTGGGCATTGTCCGGTGTAGTGATGGGCAACTTGAGGTGATCGATAATGTTTCCAGCTATGCCATCCCTGATTCCAAGCAAGGGCGTTGGCTAGCCTTCCAAAAGCCGGGGGAAAGTAAAACGCTTGTCCTACGCGATTTTATTGGCGGAAGGGAACAATTATTTACCGGTATTACCTCCTATTGGTTTAGCCGGACAGGAAAGGCACTGGTGTTGCAATCTTTACAAAAGGATGCAGACACTTCTTTTAACTTGAACTGGATAGATTTATCGACAGAAAACAGTGAATTAATTTATACCGGAAAAAAAGCCGCGGAAAACCTTTGCTTTGATGGTAGTGAAGGGCAGCTGGCTTTTACCACAAAAGATCCCGAACATGAGGGCAATAGACTTCTTTATTATGAGCGGGGTAAGGAACAAGCAATTGTGCTTGCAGATGACAACAATCCAGGGCTTGAGAAAGGAATGGCTATTGCCTCGGGCCAGCTTCAGTTTAGTCGCAGCGGTAACAAGGTCTTTTTTCATCTCCAACACGAAGAACAACATGGAATGGAAAACAGACCAGATACATTGGCTAAAGTTGATATCTGGAGCTATAGTGATAGATCACTACAATCCCAGCAGTTGAAACAGCTATCGTATGAATCAGGCAGGAAATTTAGGGCCGTAATTCATAAAGGGCATCATGCGCTCGTTCGACTGGAACAAGAAGAAGATAATTGGACCACCCTGGAACTGACAGAAGGGGCAGATGGGGAGTTTGTTCTCATCCAGACAAAGGACGACTTTTCCCAGGAGCATTGGCGCAAAGACGCGAGGCCAGCCCTGATATTGGTTTCGACGTTAACAGGCAAAAGGGTCACAGTGACTGAGGGGTGCTTGTTAGGTTATTATGGTAAGTATTATTCTCCTAATGGCAAATACGTAATCTATTTTGACCGTGAAAAGCAAAAGTATTTTACATACAATACCTTATCCGGAGCAGTTATTGACATTAGCAGCCAAATTCCAACCCACCTATTTAATGATGAGGATGACCATCCCAGACAGCCTGTGCCTTTTGGGGTGGCCGGCTGGATGGACGGAGATAAAAGTGTCCTTATTTACGACCGATATGATATTTGGATGGTAGACCCCGATGGGATGAAAAGTCCTGTAAACATAACGAATAGTTACGGCAACAGGCAGAAAACGGTACTTAGGATATTGCCAACAGAGGAGCGGTATTGGGAACATAATACTCCGATCAGCTATGACGGCCAGCTGCTGCTGAGCGCATTTAACCGGGAAAATAAGTACAATGGTTTCTTTTCAAAAGCCTTAAGTGACAAGGGGGACCCCAAACTACTCACGATGGGGCCGTATATGTACTATTACCTGTCCAGTCCACCCGTGCCGGCTTTTAATATTGCACAAACTGTTTTTTTGAAGGCAACGGCGGCTGACGCATACGTGGTCACCCGAATGAATGCCCGGGAATTTCCCAATCTTTATTTCAGTAAGGATTTAAAATCGTTCAGTCCCCTAACAGATTATCATCCCGAAGGTTCTTATAACTGGATGAGTTCAGAGCTCATTCATTGGACGACTTATGATGGCAAGCCGGCAGAAGGAATCCTTTTCAAACCTGAAAATTTTGACCCCGAAAAAAAGTACCCCGTGATCTTCTATTTTTATGAAAAGGATGCCAATGGCCTTTTCAATTATTTCAAACCGGGTTTCAGTGATGGGCAGATAAACATCCCATACTTTGTGAGCCAGGGATATGTCGTATGCGACCCTAACATTTATTACACTGCCGGACAAACCAGGGAAAGTATCTACAATTCGGTTGTTTCCGCTGCCAGGCACCTTTCCCGTTTTAGTTGGGTGGACTCCAGCAGGATGGGAATCCAGGGGCATAGCTTTGGTGGTTTTGAAGTAAACTGCCTGGTCAGCCGCACCGGCTTATTTGCCGCTGCAGTTTCTGCAGCAGGATTCTGCGATCTTGTAAGCCTTTATGGAAACCTGAGGACCGATTTCGGAGTAACTGGCGGAGATTGGATCGAGGCCGGCCAAACAGGGCTTGGGGTCACCCTTTGGGAGAAGCCGGAGGTTTTTGTAAAGAATTCACCCTTATTTTATGCCGATAAGGTAACTACACCGCTGCTGATAATGCATAATGAGAAAGACGGCGCTGCCCCATTCTCCCAAAGTGTTGAATTTTTCCATGCGCTGAGACGGCTTCAAAAGAAGGTATGGATGCTACAATACGATGGCGGCAGCCACCAGGTGGAGGGGCTAAATAACCTGAAGGATTATACCTTACGCCTTCACCAGTTCTTTGACTACTATCTAAAACACGGCCCACTTCCGGATTGGATGGCAGAAGGCATCCCTGCCAGGCTCAAGGGAGTTAAAACAGGCCTGACTTTATATGATTCTGCAGCTGGCTCAAACAAAGTAAAGTAATGAAAAAAGAGGCTAAGGATTGCGTACCGACCATGCCTGGCCGAAATAACGGGCGGTACAATTGCGGTCCAGGAATTTTTGATGGCCATTTTGGCAAAAACCAGCAGATTCAACATTATTGGTCCTACAAAAGATCATATTGCAGCTGCCGTCACTATTGGTAAAAAGGTTTCGGTTTACGACATGGGAAGTAGCATTCACATGTACTATGCCGGCAAATACCCCAATAATCATAGGGGTAAAGTTTACTGATTTCATAAAAGCATTTTTTGGGGAAACAATTATTTAAGGAGCTTCCATTCTATTATGGCATAACCACCAACCAAGATGACCCGATATACGCTACTGAACATTCCTTATCGACATATTTCCGGTTAGAATCGGGACATGCTGGCCTGTTTTCAACGTTTTGAGTCCTGCAACTTATAAGATGACATGAGGCTGTTACTTTTGTATACAAATTACGGTTTGCTGTTGGCTTTGTGGCAAAGGCACTCCATTATTACTCCGATAATTGCAATGCACGTAAAAATCAGTTTAGTCCGTTGCATGATTTTACATTCTTGTCATTAGTAAAAATTGAAAAGGGTATGGCCAAAGCCATACCCTTTGTTTTCTGTTATATTATGGCATTACAACCTGCCATGCTTGTCCGGCATAAGGAATTGTGCATTGATTATCCAGGAACTTTTGATTAACATCTCCGCACTGCGGACGGCTTTCAATATTTTGATTCCTGCAGCTTATCAGGTGACAGCTGGAGGTAACCTTTGTATAAAGGTTGCGGTTTGCTCTTTTGGTTGCAAATGCGCTGCCAAAAGCGCCAACAAATGCCAAAACGGTTACGATTATTCTTGCGTTTTTCATAATCATTGTGCTTTTTAGTATTTAAAAAGCAAAACTTAAAACGGTTAACGAAATATGCCTACTCTCTTTCATAAGGTTTTCGGCTTCCCCTTTTCCCTGTTTAAATCATTAACGGATACAGGAGGATCCGCGCTTCGGCCTGATCGGGGCCTTAGCGTATCAGATGTTGCGCAACAGTATGGTGACTGTCAGTTGAATATTACCATCCATGATCAGGGTGTATTAACCAGCCATGACGGTCCGTTGAATACAATAATACATTGGCTGTCTGTAAACTTAGTATGTGTGTTTGGGCAGATACCCAAGCCTTGAATATCTATATGCGCACAGAAAATTAAGTGACATGCACTGGTAGTTTTTGTGTATAACGTCCTGGCTACTGTTGGCCTATTGGCATAGGCAGCACTTATAGCCAACAGAAAAGCACCCAGACTAACTAAAAATCGTGTTTTCATGATAAGGCAGGCGTTTTAGATTCAAAAAGCTAAACTTAAAGGTTAATAATAGGGCTTCAAACCAATTGCCGATAGTTAAAAAATTATTGAAAAATCGGCGCAGTTAAATTGGCCTTTTTGGTATCAGAATGTTTTTCTATCCAGATAGCCACTGCTGCCAGCGCGGTAAATACAATGTTGAAAATAAGATGCTGCATCCAGCTCATTTCCTGGATAATTCCCCCACAACTACAAGGCAATTGTTTACTGAACCTTAAGATGCCACCGACATACGCTGTGAACCCAAGCATAAGCAAAAAAGAAGCGTACAATCCTATCAGCCGAAACTTCTTAGTCATCAGTAAAACGGCAACCGCGATTTCTGATAAGGGTACAATCCACTGTACAAAACCTGCAATCGGTTTGAGGATGTTTGCCTGCTCAATGGTAAGTTTAAAATACTCGAAGTCCAGGAACTTGCTAACACCGGTGTAAACAAATAATACAATAAAAAGCACGGCAATAACATCTATAAGTCGTTTCTTTATCATAGATACTAGTTTTATACAATTAGCTTAGAAATGGATGAAAAAATTTTCCTGAATGCTGCCACCGAAGGAGAAAGTGGATCACTCCAGCATTACCAGTCATGAAATCTGCAGTCGTGCTACCAGACTCATCAACCTGCCAATACGCTAATCCTTCAGCTTCCTTCTTGTATTGATGTACTAGTAGGCCGGCAATCCAATCTGCGCGTTGTTTAAACTGTCCGCTTTGCAGGATACTGCTAGCTTCCAGGTATAATTCGCCCAGTCCCGCCAATCCCACATCCTGGCCCTGGTCACGAGTTGAAATCCGTTCCGGAAGGGTATTGAAAATTTGCCCGGCTGCCTGCAGATACCGCGGGATCCCCAAAACTTTATAAGCCCTGAGAAATATTATGGCAAGTTTCTTTTCCTCTTTGTAATTCTTCTGCTGCTCCAGCCAACCGAGTGCCTTTAAGGTGGCCTGCTCAACTTTCACGTCCGGGTATTTGGAAAGAAAGGCAATCAGGAAAGCCGTTATGCCAGCCACTCCATTATTAAATCCCACTATTTTTTCAGTGCCTGAAATCCAGGACCCATCCTTTTTTTGGTGTTCGAGCAAAAACCCGATCAGTCCCTGCAAACGGTGCTCTCCAAAGGAAGGGGATATCAGGTCCAGATTTTGCAGAATTGCCATTCCCTGGCCTGCCGCACCATTTTCAAGGTCGAAGCCATATATATTCTGGGAGGAAAAGCAGGCCTCTATATTTTGAACAGCCGCTGGGGAGGTAGCCAATAGGCCCGATTTTATACCTTGGGCCGCAGCAAGTCCGATACCTGCCATGCCATGAAATAATCCACCCGGGACCTTGTCCGCATTTTGTAGAAAGGTCTCCTGTAAAAACCCCAGGGCTTTATAATATGCGTCCATACAAGGTTTTACACTAAGGCCACCTTCCCTGGCTTTTGCCAAAGTATAAAGCACCCCACTCTGCCCGCTATGGAAGCCTCCATAAATAGACCTTTCCGTCACCTGCGCATAGTCATCCTTTGGGTTTTGCCGCGTCTTGGAATACCACAGGCCCTCAGGCGATAGAAGCAGAGGAGAAGCGAGGCCTTGAATGGCAGACTGGATCAACTCCCTGGCCTCCAATTGGGGCTGAGCCTGTCCTGCATTTTTGGGTAGAGGCTCCCCGTTGTTTGAAATCCCCTCCCGCAGTTTCTTCAAAGCAGTTGTAACTTCAGCCAGGCCCGGCCTGTATTCCACGGAAGGGGACATACAGCTGCAAATAAGGCTTACCATTTTTTGTTCCGGGACAAAAAAGGAAAGCTGCTTTTCCAGCATATCTGTGTCACCGGTTTCAAACTTTGTCGGTAACATCCCGGTAAATAGTACAATCATCGTTGCACCGATGGCATAAATATCCTCCTGTATAGTTGGTGTTTTTACCGCTTGTTGTTCAGGGGACATAAATCCTTCTGTGCCCAGCACAAAAGGTGGAGTTGGCCTTTGTTCTTTAATGCTATAAGCCAGTTCGAGGTCGATAAGCACTAAGGTATCTTTATCGGTAACCAGGAAATTGCCGGTGTTGATATCCCTGTGAACAAAGCCTCCCTTATGGAAAGCGGATATATTTTCCAGGATGCGGAGGCCAAAGTCCACAAGTCGTATCTTTTCGCTGCCGGAAAGGTCCTGCCAGGTCCTTTGATTATATATATCTGCTATAACCCCGTCCAGCTGTGGGCCATCGATATACTCCAGCACCAGATAGGTATTTCCACTTTCGCGGAAAAAGTCATACACGCTGGGAAGGCTGCACAGATCCGCTAGCTCTTTATGAAGTTTTAACTGCCATTGTAACCGGTCGCTGATATCCCGGCCATGCTCGTCCCGCATCATATGTGCCCTGCCCTCCTTGATCACACAGGGTTTAGCCTGGACCAAATTTTTAAGGAAGATCCCGTGCCAGACGAAACCCTTGGCATCCTCCTTAATGGTACTAGAAATTTTATATTTCCCGTTCAATACCGAAGGTCTGCTTGCCTTGATATATGGCGTTATGGCTGCGAAAGGCCACTGTATCTTTTCAGGCAGTTGGAATGGAATAATACCTGCCGCCCGGTTATGACCGGCATATATAACCCCTTCAAGGTGGGCGGCATCAAGAACCTTTGGCCCATAAAAGCCTTTTAATAAGGCTTGGAACATCTGTGCAAGTTTCACAGCCTCGGTTTCATCCCTTGGATAAATGGTGATTACTTTTCCAATTTCACAAAAGCCAAGGTGCCCATCCTGTACTTCCCTGGCTATTTCTTTATTGGATACTGCCCGGAAGGGAACATCTTTTCCCTTCAGTTCAGGAATAACCAATTCAAGCATTTCCCGGACCTGTTGGGTTACCACGCTGAGATACAATTCCCAGCCGTCATCACTTGCAGGCGATCCAACTCTGAAATAAAAATCCTCAATCTTGAAAGCTAATCCATGCCTGATAAGAATGTCCGAAAAATCGCCTTGCTGCTGTTGTTCTAATCGGCCATCATCACTTACCTGAATTGTTGGATTGTTTGTCATTACCATGAAAATTTAAAAGCAGAAATTTTAAACACCTTTTATGGTTACTAACAACTGGGTCCACTTTGTATCTCCGTTAAACCATCTTACCAGCTTTTTGGAGCCGTTATAAATTACCTTGTATGGGATGGCTTTGGGTTTGAAGGTTTGTTGAAAATTAAAATCCTTGTCCCAGGCTACGCGGATGTTCTTATACTGTCCGATATTATAGTAATTGGCAAATCGCTTTACCTCCGAGAGGTCATCAGCGCTAATAAATACCAGTTGTATATTATTAAATTCCTTGTAGTGGGTAAGGATATCCTCGGTTTCCTGCCTGCAGTGTTTACAATACGGCCTGAAATAGAACATAACAATTGGTTCTGCCCCCTGAATGTTCTTTGCATTAAATTGAGTTACACTGTCCAGCAGAAACAGTTCTACTGAAGGCAGTTCAGCAGGCGCCTTTGATGTACATCCAACAAGCGCTACTAAGAAAGTTATGGTGATTGCATAAAATGTCCTATGCAATACGGTGTCTCTGCAACTCACGGATTACAGGTTTTTGCATTAACAATAGGTGCGTCATTTCCTCGCCGCTATGTAACATCGTTTCAGGCAAAAAATGAACGGTGCCATTGGTCGCCTGCTACAACCCAAAAGAAACAGGTTATTAATAATTACAGGCAGCCAACAGGATTTTAAGAAAAATGATTCGAGTATTGTTATGACATAGCCGACGAATTTTTGCATGATTCAGCAGGGCCTGCGAAGGGCCGGGTAAAGGCAGAGATATGGATTTGTATAAAACGTTAGGATCCGGTTCTTATAGACTCGTTGAGGGGCATAGTAATGTTATTTTGAGTTTAGATTACTTCCTTTATGAAAACCTAAGAGTTAACGCTATTGTGGTTTATGACCAATCGAATGATTCAATACATTCTAAGATTTGTTTCGGTCCTGTAAAGCTAGGAAGCTGTGCTGCGACCACAATGCAGTATGAAAAAATTATTAAGATTTTTTTCGGAAGCGCCTATCAGCATTTGATAGACCGAAATGATTAAGGCTGCAATAAGCGCTCAGCCTTCCGGAATTGCCACGGAGCAACAGCGCTCTTCATTTGCCATAAACCTTTTCGTGCTAACCTTGCATTCTGTTCAAGCGCAGTCCATTCAGGATTATGGTCATAGTAGGTATAATGCCAGGCAAGGCCGGCTTTCAGTAAGGCTTCATTTAGTGACATGGCCGTACCTGTTACATGGGCAATGCCTACAATCCTGCCATATCGGTCGATATCCTTTTGTTGCACAATAACATTTTTATCTTTCAGGAAATCCTTGGTAAACTCTTTGGCCTTATTTCCAAAATCCTGGCCCTTTTCCGGGCAGTCTATGCCATAAAGACGAACGCGCAATGTTGACTTGTCGGACTGCAGTAAGGTAAAAGTGTCACCGTCCGAGATGCCAACCGCCCTCCCCCTGAGTGTTTGCGCAATTGCAATACTGGAAAGACAGAGCAAAAAAAGACAGGAGAAAAGTTTCTTCATACCGCAAATATAGCTATGGGCAGCATATCTTCGATTACTCCCCATATTAATATTTCTGGCCTATTGTTGCACGATTCCAGCAAGCTTATTGTATGGTCACCGATGATAAGCAGTTCATCCGATTCGGTAAATAATTACAATATTTATATATTTGTTGATAGCACCCGATAATTGTTCAAAAATAAACCCATATGGCATTACCCCCTATTACGGTTACACCGTATACTCCAATTTCTAATCAGGTTTATAACGACGAGGTAACGATAAAGGTTACTAAAGCGGCATTTAACAATGTTCCCTTTCAGGAAGGCAAGCTGGTAATTACCTTCATTTCCTGCCTGTTCAGGAAAGTAATTATAGAGAATATTGATGAGATCGACTTTCCGGATATTTCCCTGGCCTTTATGGAGTGCTTTATAGAGTGCATACAAGTGGATGATGTAGCAACGAAGAATATATCGATTTTATGTAGCAGATCTGTCGTCGCCGGTAGAATTGCAAGCCCGCATATACCATCGGTAGATTTATCTGATTGCATTTTAAGAGATAGTATATTCATTATTGATGTTCAAAAAGTCCGTATATCATTTCAGGAGTCCCAGCTAGCACCGGATCGATGGTCTGGATTGTCAGCTAAAGTCAAAAAATTCACCATTACTGAAGCCTCAACTGCAAAGCAGTCTTACCATATTCATAAAGCGACAAGCATACACTTTTCTTCCAACTTCAAGAAGGACCGAAGTAGGGAAATGCAGGACCTTCATTTAGCATTAACCTATAGCCTGGACGTGGAAGATAAAAAAACACAGATTGAAAACGTTTACCTGGACTCCTTATCCGTAACAGGCAGCCCCAGTGGGAGAATATCTGTCGAAAATGTTAGGGTCGAAAACTGGTATGTCTACAATTTTTCGCCAAAAGGGGAAGCAACCTTCTTTGATATCAGGCCCAAATCGGATACGGGTGAAACCAAGATAGGAATCCATAAATGCAATCTTGATAATACCCGGTTTGATAATGTGCTCTTTGATCGTTATAAGATAGTTTCCTTTTACCTTACCAAATTTTCGAAGGCAGTTTTTACCTCCTGCGACCTGCCGGATAACTATGAACAATTCAAGAGATTTATGCCCATTGATAACGTTCACTATCCCGAGGATAAACATGAGAACTATGCAAAGGACGTTTATGAAATCATGTTGCAATTAAAAATGGCATTGGAAGGGACGGGTAATTATTTTGAAGCCCAAAAACTGCAGGCAGTTGCCCACGATGCACTCAAAGAGGTGAAAGGTATCCCAAAACAAGACCGGATTATCTTGTGTGTCAACAATTGGTCCAATGGCCATGGACTATCCATTAAAAAGCCCTTTTGGTGGCTTATCGGATCTTCTGTCTTTTTATATATTCTTTATCTTTTAAGTCTGGGACGGATTTTTAATTCCAATGAATTTGATAGCTCCCTTATAGGATACTATTTCGCTTTTCTCGATCTGACACACAGGACAGACTTCCTTGTTGATAAAACAGAATACAATATGTTCTCTCTTGGAGTCGACTATATCGGTAAGGTTGTAGTTGGTTTTTTTATCTATCAGTTCATTTCGTCCTTCAGAAAGTATGGGAAAAAGTAGTGGATGTCAAAAAAATAGTAAACAATGCGAAACTGTTATCTCTGTGGTGTATTACTTACGCCTGAAAATAAAAGTGTCGAGCATATCATTTTGAATGCCATAGGCGGACGTCTGAAATCTTCGGACTTATTGTGCAAGAATTGTAATTCCAAATTCGGGCACGATTGTGATAGTACGCTTGCAGCACAGCTTTCTTTCCTGGCGATATATCTAAATGTAAAGCGTGAGAAAGGCTCACATCCGATTATTAAAGGTGCTCAAGATAGTGAAGGGAAAGAGTATCACATTGCTGCAGGCGGCCGTCCAATGGAAGCAAAGCCAAACGTTAGCAAAACTGCTATCGACAATGGAATGCAATATTCTATTACAGCCAGGAACGAGGAAGAGATGATTAAGATCCTGAAGGATATGAAAAAGAAATACCCACAGTTGGATCTTGAAGTAGCGAAACAACATTTCAAACGAAGCGAGCGATATCTTAATGATTATTTACATAACGAGGTAATCATTGGGGGCGAAGCGGCCATGCGGTCGGTAACCAAGACTGCTGTCAACTACTACATTCATATCATAAAGGATAAGGAACAGGTGCAGCACCTATTTCCCTATATAAAAGGAGAAATTGACCTGGAAGTTGCCACCCATTATTATTCCCAAAAACCCCCATACAAAAGGAATATAGGGGAAGTTGCCCACATGATCCATCTCGTAGGCAATAAGCGCAGTAAACTCTTATATTGTTACATTGAATTTTTTAGCTGTTACAGTTTCCTGGTCCTGTTATCGAAAGATTATGTTGGTGAAAACCTGGTATCAACTTATTGTTTTGATGTGATAAAGGGAAAGGAAATTACCAAGAGTATTACCTTAAAACTTAAAGTGGGTGATTTGCAAAAACCTTATGCTTTTACCTCAGGCGTGTCCGGAGGTATAGTGGAACGCCTGAATAGATTTTTTAAAATCGCCAACAAAATTCAAACTGGCAAAGCCATTGAGCATGTGACCCAAAGGGCAGTAAAAAAAGTTTTTGAAAAGTATCCTGATCAACAATTTAACAAGGTAATGCTTCATGAGTTGTCAGAAGAACTGGCGGTAGCCTGGGTTAAATTTATCAACAGGGACCCATCGAACCACCCTTAGTTCAAAAGTACTGCCCCACGATATTGACAGCTAACCGCTATCTTTGATTTTAAAGGATTAAGATATGGAAAGCAGGGAACAGGAACACCGGGAAGTGTTCCATATCAAATACCAGGGAAAAGACAGGGAGGTAGAAAGCCTCCATACGGAACGGGGTACCGTGTTTCTTGTTGAACTGGACAACAAGCAGGTCCTGCCCATAAATGTGGAGCTGGATGAGCACAGTAATCAAATGTGGCTGGAAGAGGGCATTGCTACCGAACGGGCAGCTGAATTAGGCGCCCTTATAGAGGCCGCCCTGCTCTAAAACAGCGAAGCCTGTGGCTTCAGCGGCTCATCATTGCCCAGAGGAGGAAGGTTCTCCCAAGTCCAGGCTTCGTACTTCTTCCTGCCATCAGGCCTGGGCTTTGGGCTTTGGATAGTATAAACAGTATGGAATTCCAGGTCTTCTGCCGGTATTTTGAAATGGAGTATCTCATCCATATCCCCTCTGGTCAGTTTTTTGGACAACCACGCCTTTTCCATTTCTTCCGTTACAAAAAGCGGCATCCGGTGTTTATTTTCACCATCATTGTGAATACCCCGCATGGGTTCGTTCGCTTCGGTGGTGATCATCGTAAAATCCGCAACAGTATGGATCTCGCCATGTTCATCCACGACATCACGAAGACGGTACAGTCCCGGTATATGAAACCTGCCTCGCCCCTTCAGCCAGACACTATAAGGCACTTTCTTTTTCCATCCATTAATGGCCCTATGTTCGTAAATATTGTCCACAGGAATAAGTATCCGGTTATCCTGGCATTCAAACCACATGGACTTTTCATCCTCCAGTACCCTTTCTGCCCTGGCATTGGCGCTGCTCAGGCGGCGTTTACGGGCAAGGACGGGGTCCTTGATATTTTTATGGGCCACGCCCCATTCCATTGTGCTGAATACAAGGCCCCCATCCTTATCGAACCGGATCACATTATAAGGCGGGAAAGTAACCGCTGAAAAATTTTCCAGCTGCTCCAGGCTAAGAAACACCTGCCGCTCGTCGCGGATCCCCGGGTACATCTCTTCCGTCAGCTGAATATCAGAATGCAGTGAAATATTTAAACACATAATTTCCTATTTTATCATGTCAGTGACAGCAACCTTGTCCGTCCTATTTTCACAGCTGATGATGGCCATCAACCTTCCGTATTCTAAGGTAAAGAAAATATCCAGCTGCATGCTTCCCCTTACCCGGAGGGGCGAAACAAACTTTACATAATTTCGGATCTTTGGGCCATAACTGGTCATCATCTTTTTATTCCAGTCCTTATCAGCAAAACTATTGGAGAAGAGTTTATACTCCGTTTGTTCCTGTTGCAGCTTCTGTATTTTTTCCCGGTCCGCTTTTATATTCAGCATTTTTCCCTCCTTGGGCCCCAGCTGGGCCTCATGTTCCCTGGCAAGGGGCTCCTCGCCGTAAGGGGTAGCTATAAAGGCTTTCCCGGGACTGATACCCGGCCAGTTAAACCTTTGCACGACCCAATAGACCAGCCCTTCCTCCGCCGCACGTTCCAGGATGCCGGCAGAAAGCCGCTCAAAGGGTATGTATGGAATTGTTTTTAGCATGCGTCAACACCAAAGTCTTAATTAAATTAAGCAAAATGTAGCAAATTAACCCCTTTTGATTCGCCGGATAGGCTACCCGGGCCATACAGGTTTGTCATTTCCTACTTAAAATTCCTTCCCGAAGGGAACATTTCCAATTGTACAACCTCCTTACAGGGATCTGCCTGTTTAACTGGCTGAGGGCTTCCGGCCTTACCGTCTTTATCAGCAGGTATGGTGGGCACGCTACTGGTAAGATCAAATAAGAAGTTCGAAACGTCCCAGCATTTCTGCGCCACCACATGGATAACATTGCCCTCTTTCTGCAGCTTGCCTTCCACCATAAGCAGCCTTGAACGGACAACTTCCCGGCGGTAGCGGTCAAAAAGTTTCCGGAATACAACCAGGTTGGCGCTGGCCGTTTCATCTTCAATCGTGACGAAGCAGATGCCACTTGCAGTTCCTGGTCTTTGCCGCACTAATACCAGGCCTGCCACGCGCACTATACTGCCATCCTGCAACTGGCCCAACTGCGCATTAGGTGTAATACCGTACTCTGCCAGCTTGCTACGTATAAAGCTTACCGGGTGCGCCTTGAGTGAAAGGGCCATACTGTTGTAATCCTGGACCACATGTTCTCCAGGCTTAAGCTCCGGTAGTGCGATGCCGACCTCCTCCTCAGGTGGCGCTGTATGCCCGGTGAATATGCCGACAGGCTTGTCGGTAAGGGCCGTTACCTCCCATAACGCCCGGCGCCTGTCCAGGCCGATAGATCGGAAAGCATCGGCATCCGCAAGCCTTTCCAAAGCAGATAATGGAACGCCTGCATCAGAGACGGATCCTATATTCGTATAAGGCTTTATCCTGGCCGTTACCAGCTTTTCCATATCATCTTGCCGTATCCCTCTGACCTGTCTGAAGCCCAGGCGGAGCGCTCTATAGTTGCCGGCCTGCTCCTCCAGTATATTATCCCAGCAGGAAAAGTTTATATCTACTGGCCTCACTTCGACACCATGTTTCCTTGCGTCAATAACGATTTGGGCCGGTTGATAGAATCCCATCGGTTGGCTATTAAGCAGGGCACAGGCGAAGATGTCGGGATAGTAACATTTGATCCAGGATGAAATATAGACCAGGAGCGCAAAGCTAGCCGCATGGCTTTCGGGGAAACCATAAGAGCCAAAGCCTTCCAGCTGTTTAAATACCCGCAGGGCAAATTCTTCTGTATACCCTTTCTTCTTCATTCCTTCGACCAGCTTGTTCCGAAATTGCCCCACAAGGCCTTTTGCTTTGAAGGTAGCCATGCTGCGGCGAAGCTGGTCAGCCTCTGCCGGGGTGAAGCCCGCAGCAACGATGGCTATTTCCATGGCCTGCTCCTGGAAAAGCGGCACTCCCAATGTCCTGCCTAATATCTCCTCCAGTTCCTTTGAAGGATACTCTACCGGCTCCTGCCCGTTACGCCTGCGAAGATATGGATGTACCATATCACCCTGTATAGGTCCCGGCCTTACGATGGCCACTTCTATTACGAGGTCATAAAAGCATTTAGGTTTCAGCCGGGGCAGCATCGACATCTGCGCCCGGCTTTCTATCTGGAAGACTCCTATGGTATCCGCTGCAGTAATCATGTCATAGACCGCCTCATCATCCTGTGGTATGTTTGCAAGGGTAAATTCTTTACCATAATGCTGCCTGGCCAGGTCAAAAGCCTTCCTGATACAGGTCAGCATACCGAGGGCCAGAACGTCCACCTTCAGGAAGCCGAGCGCCTCGATATCATCCTTGTTCCATTCTACGTTGGTACGGTTTTCCATTCTGGCATTGACCACAGGGCACAGGTCCGTTATCTTACCTTCCGTGATCACAAAGCCACCGGTATGCTGGCCGAGCTGACGGGGGAAGCCAAGATACTGATGGGTAAGCTCCAGCACTTTCTGCAAGTGTGGGTCATCAGGGTTAAAACCTTCTGCTGCCAGGCGTTCCGGATCAAACCATTCTTCACTATAAGAAGAAATACACTTCGATAAGCGGCCAACGGCATCCACGGAAAGGCCCATTGCCTTGCCTACATCACGTATGGCGCCCTTTGCATGAACCTGTGTTACCGTGGCCACGATTGCGGCACGGTGGCGCCCGAACCGCTCGTAGATGTACTGGATGACTTCCTCCCTTCGCTCATGCTCAAAGTCCACATCGACGTCCGGTGGTTCGTCCCTGGCATCAGACATAAAGCGGGCAAACAGTAGCCGGAATTTGGACGGGTTCACCGAGGTAATGCCCAGGCAATAACAGACAACGGAATTTGCTGCAGAGCCACGGCCCTGGCAAAGGATGCCCCTGCTGCGTGCAAAGCTTACATAATCCCATACCGTTAAAAAATACGATGCATAATCCTTCCGGGTAATAAACTCCAGCTCATAGTCAATAGTCGCTCTTATCTTTTTGGGTATGTCCTTGCCAAACATCTGCTCCGCCCCACGAATGGTAAGTTGCGCCAGGTATTCGTTCGGGCTAAGGCCATCAGGGATCAGCTCTTTGGGATAAACGTATTTTAATTCAGCTAAAGAAAATTTGCAGGCATCAGCAATCTCCAGTGCCCTGTTTATAGCATCGGGAAAATGGGCAAAGAGCCGGTGCATTTCCTTTACATGCTTCAGGTAACGTTCTGCATTCTGGTGCAGCAGGAAGCCTGCATTGTAAATCGTTTTCTTCTCACGGGTACAGGTAAGGATATCCTGCAGCTGCCTTCTTTCAAAAGTATGGTAATGTACATCATTGGTAGCCACCAGCGGCACCCTCAGCTCTTCAGATAACTGTGCAAGGCGGTGCAGCCTTTTCATATCATTTGCCTGGTAAGTGCGGTTTGCTGCGATGTACAATGGCACAGCAAGCTTATCCCGGTATTCCTTTACTGCCTTTTTGAAAACTTCCTCGAAGTCAAAAGAAGCATTTAAACTATCCGGCGGTACCACGATAAAGATGATCCCTTGTGTATACCGGTACACATCTGCTTTGTATAAGGTGCACTTACCTTTTTCCGCATGTAAGTTTCCTTTTGTAAGCAGTGCGCACAACCGGCCATAAGCCTCCTTGCTTGTAGGATAAGCCAGCAGGGATGGGCCATCCTGCAAGTCCAGGCGGCAGGCAGGAATAAGGCGTATGGGATAGCCCTTTGCTGCGGCATGGGCTCGGACGATACCTGCCATACTATTACGGTCGGTAATAGCAATGGCCTTATAGCCGCAGGCCGCAGCCTCTTCTATCAGCTCTTCGGGATGGGAACCTCCCCTGAGAAAACTGAAATTCGATGTTGCCTGTAATTCCACATATTCCATAGCGTTCATTTTCTTTTCAGGCAAAAAAGCCGTGTAAAAACCATTGGTGTTCTTCATTGTCATAATGCCCCAGGCGGAATAACCAGTAACGGCAGCCGTGTTCGTCTTCGACGATATAATAATCCCGGTGCAGGCCATCCTGCAGCCACCATACCTGCTCTATGCGTTCCGGTCCGTCGGCTTTCCTGACCTTATGGAGCTGGCCCCGATATAAAAACTGTATCGGCGGGTAATCCGGCAGTGGTACGGTTACCTGGATAGGCACAGGATCTGAAAGCAATTGTACCGGACGTGGCAGATCGGCCCGCCACCCCGTGGCGGGCTTTTCTGAAAAAAAAGATGCTTCTTTAAATGACCTTTCCGGCCAGTGATGCTCATCGGGCAGGTAGCGATGGATGCATGAAGGGCCAATCTTTATGGCCAGCCGGTCAAGCAGCTCCGCTACTTTTGTCTCATCTTTGCCGCTTCCGTTATGCCACAGTTTTTCGACTGTTGCCGGTAAAGCCTCCACTAAGGGGGCTTCCAGCAGGAAGAGCTCAATACCTAAATCCGGTTCTATATCGCCAAGCTTTAACTCAAAAAGCTTGTACAGGTGTTCCACATTGCGTGTCGGCCTGTTTGTGCCGATGGCTACCTGTTGTATATCGCCATCGATCCGGTATCCTTTCAGCATACAGCTACGCAGCCCTTTTGCTTCCCGTTCCAGGCGGCCGCATAATGCTTCCAGTAATTTCTTTACCGCTATTTCAATGCCTGTTGCCGTACGGATAGGCTCCAGGCAGGGCAAACGTTCCTGGTAGGGTTCTATAGGCCGGATAAGCTGCAAGGGCTCTGTTTCCAGTCCAAGTGCCTGGTCCAACCGGGTAAGCAGCGCCTGGCCAAAGCGGCGCCGTAGTGCCGGTCTGGGCATATTGATAAAGCTGCCGATGGTCCGCAGGCCCAGCTTATCCAGCCGTTCGAGTACTGCACTGTCCAGGCGCAGTGCTGCAGGCGGTAGTGATAGCAAAGCGTCCATCTGGCCTCCTGCTTCAATCACCGCTTTGCTGATGCCATAGCGGGCAACAGCCCAGGCGGAACCTATAGTAGGGGCCATCGCAGCGCGCACGTCATAGCCTTTCTGCCGTAGCTTCATGGTGATATCTTTCAGGTAAGGGAGGTCCCCACCCCATAAATGGGCGCAGCCGCTTACTTCCAGCAGTAAACCGTCCGGTAGATCGACGGCTACTTCAGGTGTGTAGCGAAGGCACCACGCTCCAAGGGCAGTAAGCAGCTTCTCTGCCAGTTCCGGTTTATCATCCAATACTTTTAGCGTTGGAAAAACCGCTTTGGCATCGGCCACCACCATACCGGTCCTGATACCGGCTGCCTCCGCCAATGCGCTGGCTGCCATGACTACCATACGCCCGCGCTCAGGTGCAGCCAGTACAAAAGCCACCTTTCGCAGCTCAGGGAAACGGGCCATAAACCGGTTGGCCGTTAAATGCCGGAACCATATAGAAACATACCTGCCCATAACTATACAGCCTCCTTACTAAGCATAGCTGTTACGGCAGTTCTTTGATTCAGTTCCCTGAGGCCAGCTCCGGTCCAGGCCATCTGCCATCTTCCCGGTTTACCATTTCTCACTTTAAGCAGCTCTACATCCCAGCGGGCAAAGCCGACACCAGGCAGCCCGTCATCTGTAAGGGATGAAAGCGGCCTCACCCGCCAACGACTGACACAGGCAAGCGTATTTTCATCCCTGGGCTGGAAGCGGTGTATGAAGCCGGTGACCCTGCTGTTTTCCACGGCAAGCTGCAGGCGCCGTGATGCAGTGAAATTGATCTCTGTGAATTCCCCTAATACTGCAGCCAGGCCCCCGCATTTTAAAGCTTCCTCCATGGTCCATAGTGCGTCCCTTTGGCATTTCACGTCAATAAAGACCACCCGGTCAGGGTCTATCCCGAAACTTTTCAATGCAGGGGGGAAAACAGTCCTGCGGGTACTGATCCATAGGCAGGCGCCGCTTTGCCGTACCAACTGGCCCACAATGCCGGTAATAAACCCATTGGTGGCCGCTGCATCAGGGCTGCTATAACTTAAAAATTCATGAACTACCCCTAAAGGGAAAGTATTTTGCGGAAATGCCCGGGAAAGGCTACCAAGGCCGGTGATAGGGATACTATTATCCAATACACTGTGGCATCCCTGCATGGAGAGGATCTGCTGCTGCAGCCCCCGGATCAGCTCTTTCTTATCTGCCAGCGCTTTCATCTCTAAAGTTTTTTATCTTTGCTAATATTATTAGCAAACTGTTGCTAACAATAATAGCAAACTGAAATTATGCCACAAAAAATATTTTTTGCCAACAACCTGAAATTTCTCCGCGAACGTAAACGGATGACCCAGGAAACACTTGCTGATCGATTGAATATCAGCCGAAAAAAACTGGACTCCCTGGAAGCCGGCCGTGTAAAATCTTTTAAACAGGAAGATCTCTTAAACTTTTCTGATTTTTTTAAAATCAGTGTGGACAGTTTGCTACGTATTGACCTTCGCCGCCTGCCCGAACTCAAGCTCCGGGAAGTAGAAGCTGGTAGTGATGTCTACCTCACAGGCGGCCAGCTGAGGGTGCTGGCTACAACCGTATCGCCCGATAATAAAGAGCAGGTGGAGATGGTTACCGTAAAAGCAAAGGCGGGTTATACGGAAGGCTATGGCGATCCCGATTTTATTGCCCAATTGCCGGTATTCCATATGCCCCAACTACCGAAGGACCGGAAATTCCGCATGTTCCCGGTAAGCGGGGATTCTATGCTGCCGGTACCGGAAGGAGCTTATGTTATCGTAGAATACCTGCAGGACCTGACGAGCGTTAAGGATGGCACGCCTTGTGTCGTTATTACCAAAAACGATGGTATCGTTTTTAAGATCCTGGACAATCGCCTCAAGGAAAATGGAACATTCTTACTCGCCTCCCTTAACCCCACATATAAGCCTTATGAAATACCAGGTACCGAAGTACTGGAGTTGTGGAAATATCATAGTTACTGGACGGATGGTAAGTTGGAGCCGATAGCAACAGCAGACCTTATTTTTAGAAAAATAGACCAAGTACAACGGGAGGTAAAAGCTATTTCCGAAAAGTAATGACAAAAGTGGCGATGATTACGACTGAACAATTAAAGCTTTTTGATGATACTGGCCAGTTTGTGTTACCGCAGGACCTGATCGATTATTATCCCCGTTTCTTCACAAAGGCGGAAAGCGATAACCTGCTACAAACGTTGCTTACTAAAGTGACATTTGAACAGCATAGAGTGATGATGTATGAGAAGGAGGTGATCACGCCGCGCCTTTCTGCGTGGTTCGGGGACCGTCCTTTACGTGATGGGGATAAGAGGAAACCTGTGCCCTGGATACCGGAGCTTTTGATGATTAAAGAAAGGGTTGAAGCCTTTACAGAAATGCAGTTTGATGGGGTGCTGCTCAACTATTACCGGGATGGCAATGATTCAGTGGCATGGCATGCAGATAAGGATACAGTACCGGGACTGAAAACAGAAATAGCGTCGGTAAGTTTCGGACAAATCCGTAGATTCGATTTCAGGAGTAAAGAAAACCATCGAAAAAAATATTCCATAGACCTGGAACACGGTTCTCTTCTGCTCATGAAGGTGACCTGCAAAGGTTCTGGGAGCATAGGATTGCTAAGTCATCTTTGTCAATGGCGGCAAGATTGAACCTGACTTTTAGAAAATGTCTTAGATTAGACAACCAGGATGTAAACTAATAAGTTGGTCAACAATCGTAAATAAAGGATATCACATGGTATAATATACCTTACGGCAAGTCGCATAATATTGAAGTCACGGCTTCATGTAGACATAAAGATAACAGGATGATATAAAAGGGATTTTTTTTAAGATTCAAAGAAAATGAGCCCTCCAACTGTAAATAACAATATTATCTTTGGAGCATCTATGAAGTATATTTCTCTGGATACCTGTGTGTGGCTTGCCCTGATAAAGGATGAACACAAGGACGATAATGTCTTTGAGGAATTATGCTATTTAATTGAAGGTCGACATTTAATACATATTACCCCGCAAAATGTTATTAGTGAATGGGACAGAAACAAGGAAAAAGAATCTGTCAGACATATCGACGGTCTGCATGACTCTTACAAAAAAGCAATAACCGGCTTAACACGGGCCCCTGACGCGTTGGCAATATATAATCCTGAAACCACTAAGAAAACCATAAACAACCGGGTAGCCAGAATAGACACTATATTGAGAACTTATTCAGAGGTGGCGCCTCAAAACGATACAATTATTCTTGAGGCATCCAAAAGAAGCCTGGGGTGCCTGGCTCCTTGTCATATAAAGGATAGTTACAGGGACTCGGTTAATATTGTGACCTTGGTCCATTATCTAAAAATAAAAGGGTATACTGATTGCGTCTACTCGACGATAAACGCCGAGGATTTTAGTGCGGATAAAAAAGGTAATAGGCATGAATTGCATGCGCATCTGGTACCTATTTTTAAGGATGCAAATCTCAGGTTTATTTATTGTGACGAAGCCCCCTTTGCAGCAAAATTGATGAATGTTTTGCGCAAGGAATGGGGCTTAGATGGTTTTCAAAGCTTCCTTAAGGAAAAAATAAAAAAGGAAAAAGAGTCTATTCTAGCTGAAAAAAAGGAGATGCTTGCCGAACTGGACGTATCCAAAGAATATTTGGACAACATCGCCTATATTGATCTGATTCTTTCCAAAAAGGAAAGGACTGCATTTGATGAGGAAATACTAGAGTTGCTTTTTAAAAAACATCCGCAGTATTCCGATTATTTCCTCCAAAAAGTAACACCATAATGGGTTGGTTTGATTTCATAAACGAGAAAGGCTTATTTAAGCCAGAACATAATCCGGGACCTGTAAAGGTAAAAGAGGGTTATCAAATGCCTCATTGGGGAGCTCTTGACTTTCTGGAAAAACTGTCTTTACAGATTAAAGAAGGTAAAGAAACAGAACTTACTGATGAACTACTTGGAATAATAAAAGAAGTATCAGAGCACCCAAAAGATAATTACAGAACCTGGTACCGCATTATTAAGATCCTAAGCAATCTGCCCAATGATAAAATCACGCCTGAAATCCTGAAATTCATACCGGTATGGTTTTCCGGTATGTTTGATACCATGCTTCAGACCTCAGAGGTGTGCGAACACCTGCTGCCAAAATTTTTAAGCGATGACCCAACGCCACAAGATATAGAAAAGGCCGAATTGATCCTTACTCATTTATTCTCCGTTGAAAGAAAACAAGAAACTGATCAAGCATGGGGAACAATTACTACAAACTATGTTTCCAGGGTTTATCTATATTATTTACATCATTTTTTTGAGAATAATACACTGGTTGGGAAGTTGGCACGGCATTGCACTAACGATTTTATCTTGAATATAGCCAATACGGTAAAGATCCTACTCTTTAACTACCCTACGAGAATCAATGAGGAAGTCGATGAGAATGGTATTAGATACAACGTGAATCTTACTATAGATCAGGATACTATTACCATAACATCTTCAATTGTCGGCAAGCATGACTTAACATCATCAGTTATCGAAAACTATGAAGTGCTTAACGATGAAGAATTGGAGTCAAAGGTTGTTACATTGCTCAAAGATGAGCATGGGATAAGTTATGCCCCGGAAAATACCAGCACTAATGTAATTAGAAGATTACTGTTTATTATTAATGTTGATGCTTCATCAGGGTTTGGATATGATCCAATAAGTAAAATAGGCGACACATCATACAGTGACCATTCACCGTTAAATGTTTTTACGTTTGCATTTCGCAATCTGCTCAATGAAAAGGTTAAGCAAAGCGAAGATGCAACTCTCACGCTGCTTTGGGCCCTTATCTGTGAGCCTCGATACAAACTCTCTTTTTTTAAAAGGACAGTATTGTACGTGATTGGTGAAAATTGGGAAAAGACCCGGTCTTTGTTCATAGATTTAATAAAAAAAGATGACCCGTTTTTGTTCTTCTCAAGGTACAGATACCGACAGGAAATCTACGAGCTCCTTAACAAAAATCAGGAACTCTTCTCTAGCGCGGAAAAGAATATACTGCAAGACATTTTCAACCTTGGGAAACAAGATGAAAACGACCCGCAAAATGAGAGAGAGCAGGACGATTGGAAACTTTATTGGTATTCAGCGTTACGGAATATTCCTCCCTTTACTGAAAAGTATAATGAACTGTCTGACAAGCTTAAAAAGACCTATGAACATTATGAAAACATAGGCAAAGTAACTTTTAGAAGGGGACATGTTTCACCAGTAACAATTGAAGATCTTTTGCAAAGAAGCAACGAAGATATTGTTCACTTGTTGCTATCCTTCAATCCAGTTAACAGAGCCTTCGATGAACCAGATGTGAACGGACTCGCTGATACTTTGCATGGCGCAGTCACATCCGAACCACAATTTTTTTTGGAAGAAATCGAACAATACAAAAATGTTCCCTATCTATATGCATATCAAATTACCAATGCCTTTTGTGAAGCACTGAAAAAGAATATTACTCTTGATTGGAGAAAGCTTCTTGAATATTATTGCTCTTACGTAAACGATGAACAATTTCTATCCGGAAGATTAGCATTATCGAATGATAGTTGGAAAACGAACAGGGAATGGGTTATAGGTGCTGTCGCAATGTTGTTAAGCAATGGAATGAATGATGACGATAGCGGTATAGAACCGGCATTGCTTCCACTGGTAAAGAAATTAATTCTTTTACTAGCCGAAAATATATCAGGTGAAAATCAAAAAGTGGAACAAAGTGATTACGTTAACTATACCCTTAATTCCACAACCGGGAAGGTTTTACGCGCAGTCATAGACTATGCGCTATTTAGGGTGAGAGTCTATTCCGAGTCCGAAAGCTCAGAAAGAATGGAAGCAGATATAATATCCTTATTTTCTGATTTTTTAGAGCAGAAAAGCTTGGAAGCTTTCGTATTGCTCGGCTGGCACTTTGAACAATTTTATTTTCTTGATACGGAGTGGACAGTAAGGCAAGTTGAAGATACCTTTGGTCAGGATGGCAGGGAATGGAAAGCATTCATGGGTGGTTTCGCTTTCAGTAATCCTCCGCGTAGCAAAGAGCTGTATAGTCTTTTTTACCGGCATTATGTTCAGGTGATTGATAGCAATATAAACAGTATTTCATCCAACCACTTTGCTTTCATTAACCACTTTACGGCTTTTTACTTTTGGGATTTTGAGCAATTTTCAGAAGATGGGTTATTATATAAATTTATTGAGACTGTAGAGGCCCAACGGGTTGGCAGTTTAATTGACTTTGTTGTCCGTCAAGACGACTATTATAAATCTCTGGAAGAGAGCGAAAGGCATCAATTTGAGGAGCGTATTTATGAACTCTGGCATTTCCTTGTAGAAAAATATCAGCACTCAGCCGATGAACAGGAGCGGGCCAATCTAGCAAAATTGGCCGGACTGTTAGTTTACATGCCAGTTCTTACGGAGGAAATAACAAAACTGCTTCTGGTTTCTATCAAATATTTGACCTATCGTTTTGGTTTGAACGAATTGTTACACGATATCGCTAGTATTAAAGACAATGGCAATCCCACAAAAGTTTCTGCCCTCGTCGCGCAAATTCTATCGACACTTGAGTTCAGTGAATTTATGCCTGAAAACGACCAGCAGATAATTCGTGAAATGGTTATTTTCCTGTTTGAAAATGGACAGCACGAAACAGCATCATCTATTTGCAACGCATTTGCCTCCCGTCAATCATTTTTTCTTAAGGATATCTATAATAGTTACCGCATGCACCGTAATTAAAAGGTTCCAGAATATATTTGTACAGCTATTTTGGCAAAGTTGGCCGACTGTCATACGGTAAAGAATGAATCGTGACTATAGAATCCTATAACTGAAGAAAGCCAAATTTACAAGGGAGTACCGTATACAAATATCTAAATCTCTTAATCCAGTTTCATGATCCGGTTTATTTCGAATACGCAAAACGACTACAATGGATATTTCCATAAGGATCAATTAGGACTCCTGTTAGATCAAGCCGAAGAAGTGATCTTTTCAGTGGGCTTTATGAAGCATTCCGGCTGGAAATTGATAGAAGATTGCATGAAGCGGTTACTAGCAGATAAGGGTCGCAGGGCTTTCTTTTTTATTGGGACCGGAGAAGGTGTAACCGATCCAAAGGTGCTTAAGGAACTCTTCCGCCTTTGTAAAGGGAAAGTCAATAGTGAATTGATTTTGTGCAATCCGGCTGCCGGAATTTTTCACTCCAAAGTTTACCTCTTCCGCATAGGTGAGAAAGTCACGATTGTAACAGGCTCGGCGAACCTTACACAAGGCGGCTGGTTACTCAATGACGAATGCTCCATGCTCGTTGAAACGAATGTTTATAGCGAAGAGTACAGACAGGTTTTACAGTACTTTGATGGATTGAAAGCTAAGTACCGTCGCCCGGACCTGGAAGTATTTATACGGCGCTATGAGCAAGCTGTCGATGATTACAGAAAAAAGACGCGTGATAAAACTTTGTTTTCCTTTACTCCGGATCCCCTGCCGGAAAGCCAGGTTAACCTTGCAATGCTGCAACGATATTTTGAACTATACCCGAGCTCACAGGACTATGTAGTGCCTCAGGAAAGGGAAGGGACTTATGCACTGGCGAAAGGCAATCTTATCCAACTGGCCGCCTCCAATCCGATGACCGATACTCAATTCAGAAGTTTGTTCGGCCCTCTGATGAGGCATAGAGGTTACGAAAAATTATGGCATTCCGGAAGCATACACAGAGCTACACACATGACCTACGGCTACCAGGACGGATTTCGTGAGCTTGTTCGATATGCCATGAGTAAAACCAACCTCCCTGCCGGGGAGGCCTTCTCGCAGGTTATGCATTTCCTGAAGATTTTAAAAGCGGAAAACAGAATAAAAGGTATAGGCGAAAATATTGTAACTGAGATTTTGATGACTCTTAATCCACTCAAATTCGCTAACCTCAACGAGAATCCTCTTAAAGGGTTAAAAATGGCAGGGTGTGTTTTTCCATCTCCGGAAAAGTTTACTGCAGGGAATTATACAGATTTCTTAACTGTACTCACACACATAAGGAATGAGCTAGGAATGGCCTCTTTTTTGGAAATTGACAGTTTTTTTAATTACATTTATTGGGATTAGCTTGATTACTGATTAAGTTCGTTAAACTGAACGCCCGCTCTTGAACACAAATGATTGCTTCAAATAAGAGTGTTCATCTAAAAACCGTTCATACTAACGCAACGGATTTAAAAGCCTCCGAACCATTTTCTGCGGTAAACAAATACCCTGCTTAAAAATATCCCTTAACTATTTCCTTTAGTTCTTCGGGACATTGTTCGGCCCCTGCAGATTGAAAAAGCATATCCAGAATAAGCCCTAATACATTGGCCACTTCTGAAGGCCTGGTCACCAGGAACACTGGGAATTTCAGTTCACGCTTTTGAACTTTTCCGGCATTACTGTTACCGGGGCCACTCAAAGTAATGTTGCCAGGTGTGTGGATAACGAGGCTGAGATAGAATCCCGGTGAAATACGCGCCCGTTCATAGTAAGCGAAAGCACCTTTGATGTTATGTACCAGACTTTGCAATAACTCTTCACCATAGAGGACACAGGAGTAGTTGGAATTAGAACTCCATTCTGAAAATACTGTTGTCGTAAGGCTTTCTAAAATGCCATTACGGAACAGCAAAGTGCCATCTGAGTAGTTTTCCATGCCTGCGCCTCTTTTTCTGGATAGCATATACAGCCCTTCAAACCCGTATGCATGTTCATGGACCAGGTCGTTGGCAGTTGAGTGGAAATGGTCTTGTGCAAAGGCCCTGAAATCAGGAGCAGAAAAGGTTTCCAGGGAAACATTCTGCAAGTAGTCGGTATGAAGCAGGTGAATAATTACTTTGGGTGCGGATGCGCTGCTTTTAAAATAGGGATCATATACTTTGGCGAAAGGCTTCGCGCTTGCAGAAGAGAAATATTGCGGCTGGAACAGCCGTTGCTGCACGAAAGCTTCCACCTCGCGTCTCTCCGTACTATGCCTGAGGAATGCGTTGTACAATTCAATAGTATCCATTGGATATTTTTGGGTTTGGTTGCGGCGGAAGAATGTATTGATATCGTTTTTGGTTACCATGGCCGGTAAACTGCTGTTTTTAGGAATGCCAAGGGCCAGGACCTGGTGGCCGGAAACATTAAGTAGGCTACTAAAATAAACCGTATTAACCGGCGGGTTGGTGCCTGTCCTCAGGCAGGAGAGGACGGCCAGCCTGGTCTTGTCCAGGTTTTTAATTTGCAGTCCCGGGATTACCGGAAGCGTTGGGATACCTGCATTTGCCCCATCTACCTTTACTTCCTGTAACCCGTAAATGATTACCCCTCCCTGGCTATTGGAAAAAGAGCTGATATCCTTTAAGAATTCAATTTTATCCTTATCATCATCCAATGTAAGTTTTAGCTTATAATCAAGCTGCTTGTTCTCTGGTACCTGGTTGTCAATTAAAAAACTTATATCAGCTTCAGCTAAGGTCTCTACCTTTCGGACGTCGGAAAAATACTCAAACATATTTGCGGTTTGTTTCTAAGGTAAGATTTTTTGCACTCTGATTCGCCTCATTCAGATACAGTTGTTCTTATGGCAAAGAAGATTAAGTAAGGAAATTTAATTTGAGCCATTCGCTTCCCTGCTATAAACTTGATTTTAATTAACCGTGGATTAACTACTGGGAGCTTTATATCTATTACCTTTCATTCCCTAAAATTTGACGGAATAGTATGAATCCGGAAGTGACACAAGTAGCACCCATCGGAGCGCAAATAACCGCTGCCATGGAAGTAAAGGGCTGGGATATTAAGCAAACATCTACTGAAACGGGTATCCCGGTAAAGTATTTAAATAAATATATAGGCGGCACAATGCCCCGGGACACAAACCTGGTTATACTTCAGCAAGTCCTCGGAATCCAGCTGCCTGCAAATCAACCTGCAACGAACAACGGTAAACAGTCTGGCGCGAGGAAAGCGCCCGTTGTCCCGGTTGAACCTGCAAGGACCTCATGGAGTTTTGCCACGGCCATTTCCGAGCTCCAGGCAAATGTTACCGGCGATAACTTTGAAGTCAAGGTTAAGCATGAGGGGCGGGAAATTACTATCAGGCTTCGTTTCGGCTTGCATATTGAAGTGAAGAGCCGGAACGGCGATACCTTCGAAATTGAACCCAGGGAATCAGACCTGCGCGTGGCCTGCCGGTCGAAGGACATGGCCGCTGCCTCCGGGGGCGGCAGAAATGTACTTTATCTTAAACAGATCGACTAAATAAAAAAGGCCGCCTTTCGTTACTAGCAGCCTTTAACGGAAATGTGTTGTTTGTCAGGTGAAATAATTAAAGCCTTCTTTCGGGCGGCTTTTAGTTCCCTTGCCTCTATTTGTTCGTAAGTTCAATCTGCTATAACTTTCTTCGGCCCTTACTTCCTGTATATTCAGGCCTTGCTTAAAGCCTCGTTTAACAGATGCACATAAAGACTGTTGTTAACCCGCGATAAGCAAACAACAATGCAAGGCCTGTTTAACTGACTGCAGGTTCTTCCTGCACACGAACAGCCGTCCAGTCAGCCTCCCTTTCTCAAACTTGAGCCATTTCTCCATTGGGCGCATCGCGCTTCCACTGGGAGGAAGAAACTCCCTAACCGCGACATTTTCATATGAACACTTAAATATTCTAAGAAAAGGTATGCAAAGAGTAAAGTTGTCAATAATGCCATTATTTGCAGAAGGAGATAATTCCTTAATAAATTCGGGAACCAATACATAGCCCTTATTATTAATTGTTGCATGTCTTATTGCTAAGCGGGATTTTTAATAGCTTCATAAGTGAGCAATGTTACCCCGGAACTAAACCCTTTTGCTTCCAAAAGTCTAAGTTTATGACGTTCTTTAATGTCTTTAAAAAGCGGCTTGCCCTCTCCGAGAATGACAGGATGCACGGCGAGCTTAAAAACATCTATCAGACCCAGGTTAAGGAATGTTGTGGTGAGTTTGCCGCCCCCATATAACCAGATGTTTTTTCCTGGTTCGGATACAATTTGTGAGACTTTTTCCATAATGTCTGAGTTGATAAAAATTGCTTTGCCGTTATCGCCCGTCTTCGTTTTTGAAAAGACATACTTCTTTTTGCTATGAAGTAACTCATAGGCTGCCTTTAGTTTGGGACTTGCATTTTCCGGAGGCAGGTCTTTACCCCACTTTTCATAGCTTATCCGCCCATAAAAGATAATGTCCTTGTCCGCTAAAATTTCATTGAGGATATCTGCAAAATCAGTTCCTTCATCCCTGACAAGCCAGTCAAGTTCCCCATTGGGCCCTTCAATGAAACCATCAAGTGATACGGCTAAGTTTAAAATAATCTTTCGCATTCCTTCGGTTTTTATTTGTTCTTGCTTCCAATTAAAACATCGGAAATAAGAAACTGTTGATAAATGTTCGAAGCTTTGGGTAAATGGACGGGTCTTTGGCTGACAGCTTTAACTCGTAGTTTTCTTTCGAATTTCCTTCGGCTGCCACGCTACAGACCTGCCTGTGTATCCAGCCAGGTAGAATATCTGCACCAATTCCTAAACTTCCCCTTGAGCATATCCTCAATGGTATCATGGGACCGGGGGGCCGGTGCGTTCAGATATTGTTGCATTCCTGAAAAACAGCGATAGGTCGATCAGCTATTGAAATTTAATTTCATCCAGCAAACTCTTGTCAATAATATCTTCCAATCTCTGAGTGATGATTGCAACAGGAAGTTTTCCCGGCCGTACACTCCAAAACCTAGGGCGAACCGGGTTGATATTTCCTTGTAGAGTGCATTCAATAATAATCATATCGTCGGCGACAGTCACGTCAAATTTGATAGGTAACATAGTATTAGTTTTATCCAAAGATAGCCTATAGCATAAAGCGGGAAATGGGGAAAAATCCTGTTTTCTCACTCTTCGACATTTTCAGTATACCTGTACCATGTTCCGGCTGATTCCAGGGGAATACCTTAAAACTACCGCTTAGTATGGATTAACTGTATCCAGGTATTGCACATGTTTACAGGACGCTTACTCAATACTGCTTACCCAAAACCTTTGCCTTGGAGGATATTATTATTTTAGCTCAGGATCAGTCTCGTTCCATACGAACCTGCCCATATGGTTGTATAGTAAGAAACCGTCTGTGCGCCACTTTATCTTTCACTGCAGAGCCATGGAGCAAATGAAAACCCCCTGCTCTAATGAAGAGCAGGGAGCTAATTATCCAGCGGTTTAAAGAATGATTGGAATTAATTACAGGTACAGCTTAGAAAAGAATAATAGGGAGCTCCTATAGGTAATTGAATGTTAAACTGGAAATAGTACCTGAAGGTATTATCACCAACCGGATTATCATAAGCCATTTGGATAAAGTCCTTGGTCCCATTGCGGTCAATATCACCTATTGCAACACCAGCGCCTTGAGCCAGGGCACCTACTCCCGGCCAGGTTTCAGCATAATAATTCTCAGGGTCACTAATTGGATTGCCAAAAATATCCATTTTAACAAGATTGGTCCTGAAGTTATTGTCGCCGCTGGGGTCGTCATAGTACGAAACAACAAAGTAGAGCCGTGAATCATTTCTAAGGTTTGACACATCAAGGCTTCCACCGTTGGCAAAAGTTCCGCTTCCGGGAAAGATCTTATAGGTAGCGGGCCATGAAGATGCTATGCCGGTAGTACTGAGATTAAACCCAATCTTATAACGGCCATGATAAGGGGCATAAGGATCGCTGGGGTTTCCGGGGTCAATAGCCATCAAAACCAAATCCAGTGTCCCATTTTTATCAACGTCAGCCAGCGCCATTCCGGCATCCACCCCGGCGTCACCACAACCGGGGACCTGTATGGGGCCTGACCAGGACACAGGGTCTCCATTGGAGTTAAGGTTCCACCCGATAAAATAACGGAAGTTGTTGGGGCCTGCCGGATCATCATAGCCCATAAGAACAAGGTCCATCGTGCCGTTGCGGTCTATATCTCCGATCGCCGCAGCCGCCCCGTCATTCTCATTCATGCCGTTCATTTTAATTTTAGTGTTGGTCACCGTGGTTGGAACACCGTTCGTAGAGACATCCATTAGGAACTTATACCGGAACGAGTTTTCACCGTTGGCATTGTCAATTGCCATAAACAGGATATCGGGGATGCCGTTTTTATTGATATCGGCAATCTTGATATCAGCACCGGCACCTTCTGTTCCGACACCCGCCAGTGTCCGATAATTTGCCAGGGAAAAGGTGGAAACACCACCTGTGGCAATCTTCTTCGTTTCAACAGCAGGTTGGGGCTTCATGGTTTCTACCTGGTTGCTTTGTTTTGAACAGGAAAACAGAAAAGGAATGGCAACCGCCAATAAGGAAATCGTTTGGAGTCTTTTCATAGAACTTGGATTTAAGGGGTGATTGTATAATTAAATCGGTCATTTTGCCGGGGGTAAATGAAAACAAGGGCTTCTCTATTTCATAAGACGCCACAAGGGGTAATTTTAATTATTAGTAATCAGGTATGTTCTGATAACCGCCGGATAAAGTTTCGATTTCACTTTTTCATCCAGGCGATGCTCAAATAATACCTTAGCATCTTTCACATTGAAAGGAGGCGCGTCAATGATTACGCTTGAAAACACCCTTGTTCTGATATGCGGCCCAGGAATCTTGTCAAGATTCGGGATAACAAAATCCCCGAGAAGGATATGCTCTGAAATAATCACATACCGAAACTTAGATAGTTTGCCTAAAATTTTCAATATCTGATCATTGCTTAGATGCTGAAAAACCTGTCGTACCGTCACCAGCTCCGCATCGGGCAAGGGATCGGTAATAGCGTTTAGTTTAACGAACCGTGTTTTTTCGTTTGCATAGTGGCGCTGGTGGTGCTCTATTAATTCAGCAACAACATCCACGCCGGTATATTGAACATCCACTTTCTCCAAAATCTTTGACATGATTGCAAAATCTCCGCAGCCGATGTCCAGCACCGTTTTGATATTGTGGCTATTTATAAACTCGGAAATCTTTTCGATGTACAGCAAGGTGCTGGGAGCATAAGAGCCTTCCCCAGAGTAAAAAGTTCCGGGTTCTCCTCCCCATTGGTTGTTTTTGTAGATATCGGAGAATATATGCTCTACTTCCTTCTTCTTCAGGTGCCAGAAGTATCTTTCGCGGTACCAAACATATAGTTTTCTTAGAAATGGAATTTTGAAAATAAATGTCATGGCTACTCCTTTGATCTAATAGGATATATAAATTGGAATAAAATATAAATATAACTATAATTAACCTTTTACTGCGTAAATTTTACAATAGTAATATGGTTCTGGCTATATACAATTTCTTCCATTAAAAACGCAACTATGCCAACTGTCGATCATCCTTCATACCGGCCAGAGCAGCTCCCGTGCATTACGGTCCTGATTTCCCTTTGATGTTCGCAAGCTAAGACACCTTGCAGGTTTATGCGGGGTCCTCCATCCTGTTCAGAGGTTATATGAAAATGACTCAGAATAGAAATCCAGGGTGATCCCGGCAAAGCCATGATGGCCATCGTAAAATATCTGCTCTATCACTTTCCCGGCAAGCGTATCCCTGTCATGCGTTGGCATTGGTTTACTTCCAGGTAATTTAAACCGGACACCAGGGACCATCATATTGCTGTTCCCAGAAAAATTTACATCGTAATCTAAAAATTTATGCTTCTCTGTACAGGCTTTGAAGCGCTCATGCAAAAAAAACGGAACAGTTTCTGTAAACGATCTTTCTGTATACCGGAATATTTCTTGTTTGTCCCCCTTTGTAACAACCACTACAATGGACTCAAAACTGTGCCTTGCCAGGCTGTCTTTAAATACCTCCCTTCTGAATCCCGCAGCTATATCATCCAGAAATTTCTTCCGGTAATATGCTTTGAAAGTCATAAACGCACTATTGATGGTGTCGGTAATGCCCAGCTCTGCCTGCTTACCATCAAATACAGACTCCTTGAAACCAACCACGATATCCGGGAAATCCTTCTGATACTGTAAAGCCCTTTCTTTAATTGCGGTGTCCAGTCCGTTGTTTGTCCTCCAGGATGTATCGATTGTATACCGGGACCCGGAATACTCAGGTATGGTCTTGTTGTTTTTATCATCCTTCTTGCAGGCCAAAAATAGCATAAACAGCATTGGAATAATGAATAGGTTTCGGTTCATGATACAGTGATTGGTTTTGATGATGAATGCTGATTTTTAATAGCATCAAAAGCGGGTATAATTTTGGGGCCAGTGAAATAAAAAGGCATCCCCGCTATTATATTTCCGATGTATTTTCTCAGACATGTACACTTTCCAGGTGATGCCACTTCTGCACCTTACATACAGGACATACCTGCGCTGCTTTGGGCCAGACCAGTTTTCCGTAACCTTGGATTGTATCACGCCCTGGTCAACATAAAGAGGTTCAGTGGTTTTAGAGCTATTAAATAAATAACCTGAGAGGAAAATGGCTACTATAATCAACAATAGGGACAAGATCCATTTATTCTTTTCAAATGATGATTGCATAAGAATTAATTTTTAAAGTGGTAGAAATGGCCTTAAACTGAATGTAATGCTGCCTTCCGTTATTTCCCAATCGTATCCGGTGGCCTGGTGGATGACGTCGCAGCTACGTTCCAGCGATAACTTACCGGCTTGAAGGTCAGCAGTCACCAGTCGAAAATTCAGGTACTCGTTTTCAACCATTACTTCAACATGATAATAGTCTTCCAGGAAATGGGCGACTTCTAAAAATGGCGCTTTAATAAACCTCATCGATTCCGCAGCAAAAGCCGGAGTGTAAGTGGGATCAACAGGCGCCCAGGTCCAATTCCCTTTGGGGACCCTATTTGTCATGCAGACCCCTCGGCCAGGGCTAACGATGGTATCGGCCCCAAATGCTTTTAGCTTCCCCTTTGCCGTGAGCATGGCCAACGTACAGGAATCATCCGTAGACCTGATATAGAATTTGCCCTGGCTGGCCCCGATGTCTGCCAGGGGGCCGGCTATTATCCGGTAGGAGGAACTGGTGTCTTCTTCCTTTAGATCAAAGAATGCTTCGCCCTGGACGGCCATGGTGTGATGCAGGCCGCCATTCATCGGAATATAAAAGGTGCTTTCTCCATTTAGGAAAACGGTGCTGTGAACATTAAGCATCAACTTAAAGCGGCAGGTGGCAGGCACCTGGATATTTATAGCGGCACCCGCATCACGGGTAGTGTCGCGCATTTTAGCGGGTACCATTTCGTAGAGCTCACGGACAAACATGCTATCCTGGCGGATGGGCAGCAGGGAGCCGTCAGGCAGGGAACAGGTTACCTGTGTTACTGCCGTTGGTGAAGTATGGCTGCTGGCTGCAATCTTGTATAGTATACACATCACTGCTGCTGCCGGCAGCAACCATAATAACAGGCTGTTTGGGTGCTTGTTTTTCATTTGTTCGGTGATTGAATGGAAAAGAGAAATAAAATGCGCACTTATGTAAGGCGTTTTAAAAAGAAGGTTACTTTACCTTCAGTTATTTCATATTCAAAAACAGTGGTGTTTTTAATGATTTCGCAGGCAGTTAACGGCTTTGCAGTCAGATCCCTGTTGGCTGCAATTTTATACAGGATAAAGGTAGCTGTGCAGGATGCCAGGGTCCACCACCATAAATTGTTCCGGTGTTTTTGTTCCATTTCTCTGGTTTGATTATTGAAAATAAAAGCGGATAAAAATGTTGCTTCGTGAATGTATTACCTTGAATGTTAAGGCATCTTTCAGCGCTTACAAGCCTCAGGCTTCCAATACAGCTTAAGGCGGATACGGTGTGCATCTGGTGTAAAGGTGAGCTTTAAGCTTGCATAGTAATACCGCCTGTCCCAAATGCTCTCATCGGTCGTGCTTTGAGTGGGAGGCCCGAATCTTTGCACGACCACTCCCTTGATCCTTTCCAGCTCGTTGCGGTAAAAAATAATTTTGCCATCTTCTTCGGCCCGGATCTTCTGCTGCTCCAGCAGTTGCTCCTTTTGCTGGCCGTCGGTGTAAGCACTCTCGTACAGCCGCAACCAATCATAGGTGATCAGCCTTACAACAGAATCCTCAGGGCAATAGTAGTACCTGGCGCAAATAGGAAGGTGGCCCTTTGCCTCCCAACGTTCAGCTACAAGAGGCGTTAAAGTAACGGGATACCTTTCCATCAGCGGGTAAAAATCGGTAGAGAAGCCAAGGTCCATAAATGCAATCCCGCTGCCAATGCTTTGCTCATAGGCGATCACTTCTGCTATCCCCGGCTGCTTTATCCATATTTTTTCATCTGCCGGATAATGTCTTGTTGGCCCATCGGCTCTTTTAGCCTTCATCTCAATTATCTTTCGGGCAGGCAGCCTATTTCGGGTAAGGGCAGAAAGGCTGCTTTTTTCAGTTAAAGGCCTTGCCGATCCATGTTTACTGAGTGTAAATATGTTGTCATCATATTTCCATTGTAACCCTCTTGGCCGCAAGATGAAAGCAAGCACCGAATCTAAAGGCGCCTGGTCAAAATCTATATCAAGTATAATATCAGAATTTAACATCCACTCAGGAAAGAATGCATGTATGTCTACCTGGCAGGCAATACGCCTGAATACCTCCCTGACAGTAATACCCTTCCCGCTTATGTTTACCTTTCTTTCCGCTGGCTTTATTGCTGCAGCAGCAATAAAGCCAGGTACTTTGTTTTCAGTGGCCGGCTTTGCGGTAGCCCTCTCATCTTTGGGGCTTGATACTGCCATCTTCATCGGCTTATCCGGACGAGCGCCAGGCGTCTGCGAAACGTGGATTGGGCCTGCAGGTATGTTCCTGTCGCTGCTGTCCCGTTCCAGGATTACAAAGCAATCCTCATAATACTTCCAGACCAGCCCCCTGCTCCGCAGTAAATACACCAGTATGGTATCCAGTGGCGTCTGGTCGAAGTCAGCTTTTATTATGGTTTCCGGATCCAGTATCTCTTCGCTAAAAAATGCATGCATCCCGACCTGCTTCCAGATACTGGTAAACAGGTCCCCTAAACTGATCTTTTCGGCCTTTAGGGATACCTGGCGGTCAGGTGGCGCCTGCCACTGGCCCTTCTCCCAGGCCCTGAACCGCGGAGGATAGCTTTTTAGGGCCAGTTGCCCATGAGCTAAACAGGTAACCAGTAAACATGCTAATAAGTAAATTGGTCTCATGGCCATTTGTAGATGTATATTTTAGAATGGGCCGCAGCCCTATAGACTGCGCCCTCTTTAATGAAGCTGAATGTCGAACCGCCCATTGGCAATGGTGATTAAATGCCTGCTCAGTTTTCACAGATCTGACCCGGTAAAAGGTTTTTCATGGGCAGGCCCACAGAAGTCTTTTCCTGCTTTGTTTTTCTCCATTTTTTTAATGCATACAGCAGGATAAATTCTATCAGCAGCCAGCACGCTGCTGCTCCCAGGTGAAACAGGACAATGATCATCAAGTCATGGAACAAGCGGACGGCCAGGACAGCTGCAGCTATATTATATGCCGTAAAGCACACATAGTAGCTGAACGGCCTTGGGGAACGGTTCATAATGTGGCCCTTTACTTTTCTCAATGGTCGCTTTTCTGTGCACCGCTCGTGATGGCTTGCATGGACACCTGCAGGTTTAACGGCCTTTATGCCAACATGGCCTTTGTCCATGGATGCATTTTTGGACTTGCCGCCGGGCAATGAACCTTGTGTTTTATCACTGGCAAACTTACGCGGGGCAGATACGGTGAGGAAGGCAGCATACCTGCGGTCCTGTTCACTGGACTTAGGATTATCGCGTATGGCCAGTAACTGTTTTACCAGGCCCCTTGACTGCATCAGGGTATGCGCAGGAAGGCCCCGGTCCGCGAGCCACTTGTCTAGGTCGCCGTCTGTATTCGCTTCTTCTATGCGTACAGCAATAATGAACGTCCGGATAAGGCACATAACGATATAGGCCCCTACAGTGACGGCCAGACCGGCCAGGATAGATAATGGCCAGTTGCTGAGCCAAAACTGCAGCAGCGGCAAAGAAAGCATGCCAATGAGCACAGCGGCCAAAGGCAACCTTAACTTTTTAAATTTTTGCATCATCAAAGCTTTCCTGGTATTTAATGGGGTTATTTTTTTCTATGGGCTTCCACGTCCGGGTGAGGAAGGCGGCATAATTACGGTCCCTTTCACTTGCCCTGGGATCGATGCGTATTTCAATAATCCGTTTTAGCAGGTCCATGGGCCTCCAGGCGGAGGCCGGCGGCAGGTCCAGGCCACTTAGCCATTTGTCCAGGTTACCATTAGCCTGCTCCTGGTTAATGCGCTTATTTATCATCTTGTACCGGATGAAAAGCGTAAGTAACCATAAAAGGTATCCGGCTGCCAGGGCTATGAGTGGCGAGTAAACCCAGTTGCCCATCCAAAACCGGATCAGGGGCAACCAAAGGATGGCATGGATCACCGGAATTAAAGGGGAATGCATTTTTTTTACTTTTCGCATAATGGTGAGTTTATTGATTTATTTGTTTTGGTGAAATGCGGTTACCGCTGTCTTTAAAAGGATGCTGCTTCGGGCCGGGTGTACCGAATGCTACAGGCTTGTACAGGTTAGCCCTGCCCTGAAGCTAATTTGCCACTAAATTTTTTTGTGATTGGCTGACGTAGTTTTGGACCAGCGTGTCGAAGGGTTCATTGCCACCAATAATCTTCATCCGGGCGGGTAAAATGATGATTCGAATGCCCAGGTTTTGAAGATGGTTCCGGTAAAGCAGCATCCGCATCGACTCTTGCTCCCGGACAAGTATGGGCAGTTTCCATTCGTGATGAAGGAGCTGCAGTAACCTCAGGTCGTCAATAGTAAAATAATTACCATTGATGAAACATTGCTGCTGGCAGCCTACGCGGTTATTTATCACATATTGCGTGATCAACCGAAGATTCCGTTGCGCCTCCAGGAGCACAACATTGTTAATGGAAGAAAATGGCTGTCTTTCCCCCGTGTAAAAGTCGTAGGGTGTGCCATATTCGAGGTAGGAGAAATATACCTGTTGACCCGGAAGTGGATTGATTTTTGAAATGATGTCTTTTTTTTCTTCTGTTGTTATTGCCTGGGGGCATTCGCTAACGATGATCACATCTGCCCGCCTGTAACCCGAGGCCGGTTCCAGCAGCCTTCCAAGGGGCAAAAGGTTGTCTTTGTAAAATGGGATCCTGTATTCGGTTATCAGTATATTCAACCCTGCCTTTATGTGCCGGTGATGGAAGGCATCATCAAGTATGAACAACTCGGTTTCCGGCGATATTTCCAGGACTTTTGCGACTGCTTCTTTGCTGTCCTCCAGGGCATACTTTCGGTCGGGCTTTTTATTCCGCATCAGATAAAATGGCTCGGGTTCAATTCCCTTTCCCTTCGTTTTGGTTTGTGCGGGGTCCAATGACTTCCTTCCATGGCCATGACCTAAAACTGCGACCTTATACTCATTTTGCAAGAGTGTAAATAAGTAATCAGCCAAAGGGGTATTGGCTGCACCCCGGGTACTGATATTGCCTGTGGCTATTATGGGGATGTTATATTTCGTAACCGGCAGAAGGCCCTTATTGTATGCAATGTTGCGGCACCAGGCGAGTGGTTGATAAAGAAAGGAATTGGAAAAGAGTGCAATACTCGGTAACATTTTGTTCCATTGGTTAGTATTATCGTTGCAAGGGAACAGCAGGCGGATACGGTTGGAGCTGGAGCAGAATGTTTAATTGTACGACCGCAAATAAGCATTGCTTAGGATAAAGGCTACTGCTCTTTTTCGGGTGGCTCGCTTTTCAATTGGGAAAGGTATTCCTTTAATGCCATTTCCCATAGAAGCTGAGGATCGCATCCTATTGCCGTAGCGAGTTTAACCAGGTCCTGGACGGTAAACTTTTGCGGCGAAAATATTTTTGTCTTGGCTGCCTTGTGATTTTGGTTGCCAAGCGCCTTCCGCATAAACGTTATCGTCAGCAGCGTTTCCAGGTCGGCAAAACGCTCCAATGTGCCGGATTCCAGCTGGGTCTTTCCTACTTTGATTTTTCTGTCGTTCTTGTCCATGTACCAGGTGCTTGATACCCGGTAATATAAATTAACCACTCATTATTAGAAAAGACCTCGCAATGTTCTCCTTAAAATAGGTGCAAAATACACCTGTTTAAGTGCAATATACACTTATTTTACATAAATTATTCCTACATTCGTTTAAGCAAAAAAACATCGCAATGTTATCAGACCATACTTGGGGCGCCTGGCGCCGTTCCGTTACTTCGGATCTGTGGCCGCATACCGCGATGACGCGAAAAACTACTCCAATGCAACGATCTTACCTGTTACTGCGGGAAATGAACTGTTATAAGCCTGCACCTGCATTAAAGCAACGGGCAGTCCAATTTTTCCATGAGGTTACGCTGAAAAAACTTCATCTTTTTTACTTAGCGTGGTACTTTTTTCAGGGTAATACGATAATAAGGATACAACATGGCAATGATAAAGAGGGATCTTAAGGATTCCTGCAGCTTGCTGTGCATCTTTGCTATCACGCTTCCTTCAGCCGGCAATAGCTTTAACGAATCCGTTAACCGTGGATTAACGCTCTTGGATACCCATTATATTAATTTGACGAGCCTGTGATCATAGAAACATCAATATCGAACCCAAAACAAAATCCCTCATCATGCAACAACAAAGCAGCCAACCGGCCAAAAGGAACGCCCGGCCATTACTGCAACGGCTCATTCAGACAGGCACCGCATCAGTACCGATTGATAAAGCCCACCGTGTAATCGTTGTCAATACACTCAGTATGAGCTCTGCCCTGCTCGCCTTTTCCTTTTCCATAATTATCTTTGCGGCAAGCGGGGACCCCGGTATTCTTGCCGCAGGCCTCGCTGAAACTTTATTTTTCTCCCTGTTCCTCGTTCTTAACAGGTATCATAAACACAACGTGGCGGCAATCGGATATATGCTTATCCATAACATTGCCTTATTCTATTTTGCGGTGCTTCGCGGCATGGTGGCAGAAGAACGCCTGCTGCTTGTATTCCTGTTTATCTGCTCCCTTCTGCTTTTTTCGGCCCTTAGCCACATCCTCATAAGCATATTGCTCAGCACTTCTATTTTAGCAGTTGCTAAAGTCAACGAGCTTTTGCAGCAACTACCTGTATCCGCGGTCAGCCAGGAGGCTGCCGGACCATTTCATGACCTGGGCACCATTGCCTTGTTCGTACTGATCCTGGTGGCCGTGTCCCTGTTTAAGCACCAGGACATAAAGCTTATACGCGCCCTGCGGCAAAGCAATGAGTCGCTCGAAGGAGAGGTACGCAAGCGTACCAAAGAACTGGACGATGCCAATGTGGCGTTGCTGGAGCGAACGCACGATTTAGACTGCGCCAATAATAATCTCAAATATTTCTTCAATCAGCTTTCGCATGACATGCGCAATAAGCTGCATGTCATCATACATCTAAACCGCCTGCTCCGCAAAGAAGCGGGCCATATTGTAGATGACCTCGTAGTGTATCTTGATCATATGCAGACGGCCGTTTCAGGACTGCAGGATATGTTGAGTGATGTAATGACCATGAAGCTCATTGAGTCCGGTCAGTTCAATACCTTTGTCGAAGGGACCGTAGACCTTCGTAAATGGTTACAGGACCTGGTGAGTACGAACCAATATATCGCCACCGCCAGGGATGTAAAGGTCCATCTGTCTGTAGATGGCCCCCTGCCTCATTACATAAAGACCGATCCTGTCAAGCTCGATAAGGTGATCAGTAACCTGCTCAGCAACGCGATAAAGCACACCCGGACCGTCGTTGTACTCAAAGTCTCAGCAGGGGATTCCTTCCTGAACCTTGAAGTAAGGGACCGCGGGGAAGGCATTCCACAGGACAAGCTTCACCTGGTCTTTAACAAGGATTATGCAACAGGTGGCGGCAACGGGCTTGGACTTTATATCGTTCGATGGATCTGTCATTCCCTGGCCATTCAGATTAACGTACAGAGTACTGTAGGAAGGGGCACTACCTTCTATTTAAAGGTACCTTTTGAAAAAGGTAAGGCCGAGGACGTTGCAAGGATTGCAGCCGAAGCAGATGCTATCCCGGACCTTTCCGGACGGCTTATTCTGACGGCCGACGACGATACTGTTAATCTTTTTGTTCTTAAACGTAATCTGCAGGCTGCGGGAGGTACGGTTCTGGAAGCAAGGGATGGCGCCGAAATGTTACGTTTAGCCCGTGAAAACCGGGTGGACCTTGTTATTATGGACAATAAAATGCCGGTAATGGATGGCATAGCAGCTTTGGAATCGCTACGTTCAGATACAATGCTACGAAACATCCCTGTGATCCTGATGACCGCTTCGACAATGGAGGAGGTCCTAAAGGCCGACGCTGATGATTATTTAACAAAGCCTGTAATGCCTGAGGATCTTTTGGACAGTGTTGGCAAACTATTGGGTGCGGAGCCTGTCCGCAACCATGGCCGAAGTTAAAACTCCCTGCAGCGATTAATGGATAAGTGATGCAACTTGCTCCAACGTTTGCCGAAGCTGGGTGTTGTCGATAAATATATCCTGCTTCTCCTCGTTATGTTCCGGGATACTTCCAAAAAGATAAAAAGTAACTGTGCCAAGGCAGAAGCCAGCAAGAAGTAACAATTGTTCTTTATATCTGCCGGGGTTCGCTGTTCAAGCACTGTCCTCCCTCCGGCATAAAAAGCATATTGGTTAAACTCCCCCATGGAGGCCGCTTAACCCTGATTGACAGCGGCCGTGTTGGCATGGTATGTCCCCAACTAATATGTTGACCTGGTTTTACGGCAGCTAACCGATGCCCGGTTGATGTACACTTGCAAAAGGCGACGGCCGGTGCTCCTACCCCCGTTGCCTTTTCAGCGTAATTGCAGGCCGTGTCGGGAAGGACTACATCAACGTTCCTTCCTTTTGTACCCGCCCAATTTTTCCATTGCTTTATCCGTTTACCGCAGGCCTCCTTTTTCTTTGGCAATATTTTTAAGAAATGTTTCGCACCATTGCTCAAGCCTCCCCAGGTTTTCCTGAACGCGCGGGTCGCTGAGCCTTTCCATAATCCGGCGCTTCAGCAGTGCTGCTTCCGGTAGGGCTTCAATAACAAAGTTCAGGTAAGCAAGCTGGCGTTCTGTGATATGACCGCTGATTTCAAAAAGGATAAGATCCCCGATATACTCTGATTGGTACAGCATTTTTACCTAATGACGGGGAAGGGTGTTAAGTGTTACCGTTAAGCCTGATTATTTTTGAAAAAATTCTGCCGGTCAGCATCAGTAATAGATTGGAGGCATAGGTTTTCTTAGGTTACAGCAAAGACATCTTTGTCAGGAGAACCTCCGGGCTGGTAGCGGGTAGTATCGGTAATGTACCAACGCCAGTGTCCTGCAATCATGAGTTCATTAGCCGCCAGGAACTTTTTCACAGCCGGTTGCCACTTCCCGAAATCAGGTAAGCTGCCTTTAAGGGTAAGATACCGCGAAACATCCTGGTCATGTATTCGTACTGCCTCCGATACAGCTTTATCCAGGCTGCAGTCAGTTTCATGCTGCAGTACCAATACCAGGTTCATAACGTCCCTGCCTGCTTCTTTCTGGTAAGAAAAATAGTCATTGCACCAGGCGATTATACGGCAGGTTACTTTGGTGATTTCTTCCATTAAGGGATGATGTCGGACCTCATCCGGCAGGGGCATTTCTGTGGCCACTTCCAGGCCGTCGATCATTTGCAATACATCAACGCTTCTCCAACGGATATCCATATAGGTTTCCAATGTGGGAAAGCAAAGTTTTGCCTTATACGGTGCCTCTTCGCCCATCCCATCAATATAGGTTTCCATGCTTCTTGCAAACCGATCCATCCAGAATCCCGGCATAAATTTTTGAAACCCTTCTGCCATTATTTTCATCTCATAGAATAATTCGTTTTCCCCTTGCCGTGGGCTGCCACCACGGATGATAGTCCCGATACGGTCTTTGAGCCATGAAAATGTTTTCGGTGTTGCATGCTCGTAATAGTCGTCAAAGGCCAGACCCCAAAGCGAAGACATGGCCAGGGGCAGCAGGCGCTCATAGGTTGCCAAAGGAAAAAAACGGGCCGTCAGGTATCCGGTTTTAGTATGCGCGTAACGCTTTTTGATTTCAGGAGGGATCAGCCTGTAACCCTGGTAGAGCCAGGACCGTGTGTGCTGCTCTACGCTTTCTGCAAAAGGGCTGATACGGTCTTCAAACGGATATTGCAAAGGGATGGGATCCATAGTTCAGGATTTCGCCCTAAGGCTAACAGGGAAATGTTCAAAGCCGTTAACAATAGCACTTGGCAAGGGACTTGGTGTACTGGTGATTTCCACGGCGGACACTTTGGACAGCAGTAATTCAAACGCAAGCGTTGCCACAGCTTTAGCCAAATGGTCGCCCAGGCAGTGATGAACACCTTTTCCAAAGGAGAGTACTTTGGCAAAGTTGCTGCGGTCCGGATTAAATGTTTCCGGCTCTTCAAATACTTCAGGATCGCTGTTTGCGGTGCTGATCCAGGCATTTACTATTTCGCCTTTGCGGACCAGCTGCCCCTCAAGGTGGGTATCGGACAGCGCTACCCTATACATGGAGACAATAGAAGGCCGCAGGCGCAGGACTTCCCACAGTGCGCCGGAAAGCAATGCAGGCTGCCGTTGCAGCTGCTCCCAGAGGCCAGGCATCTGGACAAAAAGGTACAGGGCATTGGACAGAAAGTCAGCAGTAGTTTCATGGCCGGCCAGTAGTATGGTCATGCAAGTGCCAACCTGCAATTCAATGGACAGGGGTGCACCGTTAACGCTGGCGCGGGAAAGAAGGCTCAGTACATCCTGGCCGTCAGCTGCCCCCCTTTCGGCCAGCAGGCCGTAAAAGAGCTTTGCCATTTCAGCTTGCGACAGTTGGGCCCGGGCTATCCCTCCTTCGCTGTAACCGGCTGTAACAATAGCTTTGGACCAGGTACCAACCTTTTCGTGTACCGCTCCGGGTATGCCCATAATATCGCAGATGACTGCTGTGGAAAGGGGATAGGCCAGGTCGTCAACAAAATCTATTTTTTCCATGGCAATTACACTTTCCAGCGACCGTTTGCAAAGGCTGCGAATAAGCGGTGCCCTTTGTTTAATGGTATCCTTTTTAAAAGGGGCAGCTACTACACCGCGAAGTACGGTGTGCAGCGGCGGATCGGTCTGGTTCAGGTTACTGCCGATCTGGTAATAGTCCCCCTGCGGCATATAGGCGTTAGAGAACCTGTGATAATCGCTAAGGACCTCCAGTACGGAATGATAAGCATATACCTGCCAGGCACCGCTGCCGCCAAACATTAATGGAAAATCCGGGTCGTGGTGCATGGACGTATTTCCGCCCCGCGGGGCGAAGGGTGGGTGTATAGTTGGCATAGTTGTGTCTTAATGGAAAGAAAAGATAAGAAAGCTTACTGCAGCCAGCATGCAGAGCTGAATTTGCGAAGTTTTTGCTAAGGGCCTGCACTGATTCCTGATTGCGATGGATTTCTACAAAATCCAAACGCCTTCCGGTAAGGGAAAGCGTTTGTACTTAAACCACCTTTGTGCCATAGCTTATTTCCTTACAATAAACGGCGCATTGCGGTTGATTAAAGGTAAGCTGTTTTTGGCCTGGTAGTTTGGCTAAATGCGGTTGTTGCCCGTCAGGGTTTTTCATAGCAAGGAATGGTGCAGGCCCCATCCTTATACCAGGTCCGTGTTGCCGAACCGAATGTGCTGCTACACTGTGGGGTCTCCTGGAAGTCCCCGGTGCAGTGGGTTGGCAGCGTACCGGCAAAGCAGCCTGACATACCAGTTTGCTTATAAAATGCCCCAATGAATCGTTTATGTGGTCTGGCGCTGGTAAGGGATAGCAGTAAGCCAAGGACGCAGGCCAGCAATGCTGGAAAATTGTCGTGCCTCATAACGTTAAAATTTAAAGGTGGGTAATAGTTATTTTGGTAATGGTCATCGGGATACACAAAAAATCCCCGACCGGTAGCAAATAGATCAACGGGTAATGTATAGGATGGTAACAATTGGACGGGTAGTGGGAAAGACAATCCTTTATAGGGAGATCTGTGCGCCTGCAGTAATGATCCTAAGCGATGGGTAACTATCCACTCCGGCGGAAACTTCAGGATCCCTTCCGTTGTACCTGGTTATTGTAAACAGGTTCAATCCCTGTACATACAATTTACAACTTTTAAGGCTAAACCGCTTCAGGATTTTTTGGGGAAAATGATACGCAACGTTCAGTGATTGCAACCTCAGGTAGCTTGCACCGGTCAAAAGCCAGTCGCTGCTTTGCGCTTTGGCAAAGGCCTGGCCGGCAGGGGAATTAAAACCGGTAGTATAGCGCTGCAAAGACGCCTTATCCCCGGCGCCCTGCCAGCGGTCCAGGGCTGTTATGGGCTGGTTGCCGACCGCTCCGGGGCTGTAGAAGTAAGGGATATACTGGTAATTATCATTATTCTGGTTTGTATACCGCAGCAGGCAGCTGAGTTCAAAATCCCTGTAGCGGATGTTGTTGTACCATCCACCATAAAAGAAAGGGCCTTCTTCTTTGGTAAATACGCCATCTTCCCTGAAGGATAAGCCGTTCTGGCCGACGTCTGCAAATTGATAAATGCCTGTGGCGGGGTCGACCCCAAGCAGATGATAACCCTTTTTCATATCCAGCGAATAGCCCTCGCTATAATAGGACCTGTAGGAAGAAGCTTGCAGGTATGGAAAAAAAGATAGCTTGTTTTGAGGAAAACTCAGGTTAAGGCTGGTATTCCAGCTTAGGGAACTTGTCTGAAGCAATATACCTTCCAGGTCAAGCTCGAGGCCTTTATTTTCTACAACAGCAGGAACGTTGACCGGGAGAAACCGGGCAGAAGGTCCCCCTTCGGAAAATCCCTGGAAACGGCCTGCAAGGAGCTGGTCTGTACTGCGGTTATTATAATAACAGAGGGTAGCTGAAACCCGTTCCTGGAACAGGCCGAGGTCAATGGCTGCTTCAGCCTTCCGGATCCTTTCCCATCCATGCAAAGGCGTAGGATACGGTGATAATTGCCCGGTTTGGATCCCGGCGAAAAGCGGCCCGGGCACCCACGCTGCTTTATCCATGTCCCTTTGAAACTGGTCGTTACCGGTTATGCCATAGCTTCCCCGCAGCTTACCGAAGGATAATAGCTTGCAAGGCTTCCACCATTGCTCACGGGTAATGGCCCAGGCAGCACCAATCGCCCCGAAATTGCCATATTCCCTTCCCAGCCGGCTGGAACCATCCCGGTTAAGGGTAAGGGTAAGAAAATACCGGTCATCGTATTTGTATTCCAGGCGGCCATAAAAGGATTGGTAATGAACATCTGTTTGGCTGCTATCCAATAGCATCACATCCGTTGCCGTTGCCGTGTCCCTGAGCACAAGATCTGTTGCCCCATATCCCCAGGCATAGTATGCCCTTTTCCGTTGGTCTTCGAATTGGAACCGGCTGCCAACGGTAAGGGATAGCTGTTGCTTGCCGATTGGCTTTTTCCAAATGCCACGCAGGTCCAAGATGCCGTTCCGATGGCGGTTATCTGAGAACTGCGCAATGCCGTAATCTACCCCGCTTGCCGGGTTAAATGAGGCAGCCGGGCTGCGCCGGGCTTCCTTTACATAAGTAGCGCTGGCCCCAATGTTTGCTTTCAGGCTTAGGCCACCTATCGGCTCCCATGCCAGGTCCATAAGGGGCCGGAAACTATTGGACCGCACCTCTGTTACCTGAAGCATAAAGGCATAGGGATTCAAAAAATTCCCTCCGGCAAAATTTAGTTTATGGTCATCCGTATAGACATCCGGTGCATTGGGCGGGGTAATGGCCGAGTATATCGTAAGATCGGTAATCGGAAGCCGGTTATGGTCGGCAGCATAACTGCCTGAAAGGTTTAGGCTCAGGCGTCCATTGGGGGAACGAAACCATAATTGCAACATGGTACCGCCCTTGCTGTATTTAAATTCTTCTGAGGGAAATACAGTACTTTCCCGCCTGTAGTTTCCGCTTGCCCTGTAAGCAAAGGACCTGCTGCTGCCCTTAAGTTCAAGGCTTCCATCAGAGATACGTGCACAGCCCCCGATCATTTGTTTTTGCCAATCCTTGTAACGGGCAGTGTCCCATTGCAGGATATCATAATCCAGCAAACTGTCGGCTAAGCGCCCATCATTTGCTATGGCTTCCCTTCGCATCTGCAGGTACTGCCTCGTATCCAGGTAGCGGACAAGGTTGGATGCTTTCCCGGTGCCGGTATAATAATTTACAGATAGTGCTAATGGTTTGCCTTGCAGGTCAGGCACCTTACTTTTAATGAGGATAACACCATTGGCACCTTTCGTGCCATAAAGGACGGTTGCATCTGCATCCTTTAATATTTCGATACCGGCAATATCATTAACAGATATAAGGTTCAGCGGGCTGGGGGCAACATTGGCCCCTGTAGTGGTGCCCGTGTTGTAGAAATTCTCATTAAAAGAAACAGAGGGCAGCGGAACCCCATCTACCAATATTAGCGGATCGCTGTTACTTTCGATACTGTTTTTGCCACGAAGCCTGATACGGTAGCCGCCGCCCGGAAGCCCGGTGGTCTGGTTGAGGAAAAGGCCAGGTACCCTTCCCTGCAATGCACCGAGTACATTATTTACCGGGGATTCGGCAATTTCCTTACTACTTACCTGGCTTACAGAACCTGTGAGGCTACCTTGTACCTTCCCGGGTACACTTACCTCCTTGAGCGGGGCTACTATGGCCGTCATCTTAATATTCAGGGTGTCAGGATAGGAGGGAAGGACCAATGGTTTATATCCCATCCGCTGGACGAGCAGCGTGGCATCCGGTTCCAGGTCCCTAAGCACAAACCATCCGGTGTGGTCCGAAACCGTACCATTTCGATGATCAGCGCTCATGATGACGACTGCATCCAAAGGAAAGTCTTCATCGCTTTTAACCCTGCCAAAGACCAGCCGCTTATCCTCTCCGGGGATATAGCCTAAATCCACATCGCCTTCACGCTTGTAAGCGATTACAAAAACATCTTTCCGGTAGCACCAGGCCACCCCCCGCTTTCTAAGCACGCCTGCCAGTACATTGTCCAGCGGCTGCCTTTGCTGATCTACTGAAATTCTCTCATAACTATTGAGCTGTTCATCGTTATAGAAGGCGGTCATTCCAGTCTGTTGGTAAATGATACGGAAAAGGTCCTCCAGCATCATTTCCTGCTGCTTAAGGGATACCATCCGGGCACCTGGGTAGTCCTGGGCCAGGGCCTTTAGTGATATACAAACAAAAACAAGGTAACAGAGGAATTTACTTGCCATGCTCCCGCGGAAAATCATGGTAGGTGAATACTTACCTGCTTATGTTGCACAGTACCAGGCATGGATCGGCCATTCCAAAGCGGGTTGTATTTTGTTTTGAGGGTCATATCCGTGATTCATTTAGGGTAAAAGCAGAAATAGGTGTTTAAACCCATTTATCTAATTAGTAAACGGGCTAATTGCAAAAAAGTACTATTGTCCGGGCAAAAAAATCCGGGGAGGTTTTGAACATCAGCATACCGGCCCATATTTGGTTTACGGGCCGGTATGGTCCTGGCCTTAATCCACCAGCTGCCATGTGATATTTACCTGCAGGGTCCCGCTAAGCGGTCCGGTCCCGGAAACCGGCGGGTAATAGGTAAGGTTACCGGTAATGTCAATAATAATCTGCTTCGTGCGCCGGCCTTTTCCGTAGACAGGAGGTTCGGCCATCGCTATCGGCCTTCTGGCCATGACTGCTGCCCCGATTATAGCGCCCCAGGCAAACCGGACCTCCGGTGGGGCGCCTGAAAGCCAGGCCTGCTGCTGGCTGGAGAGGATAAAGTTTGCCAGTAGCCAGGACTGGATATCGCTGGTGATTGCCCTGGCCTGCACGAGGAGGTTGGCATCGGTCAGCGCATAGAGCTCCGTTTGTTTTTGGGCTACACCTGCCGGGGTGAAGGGTAATTGTGCCATGGTGTCTATGAGGGTTTATAGGTTAAGGATTAAAATTCGCGGAATTGATTTTTTAATATACAAAGAATATATAAATTTATAGGCATCTGTACAATAACCCAAACCCAAACGCTTGTTGGACTATGAACAGAGACAATAAGTATCCACGTTATAAATATGACGTTTTCATCCGCCCATGTGTATCCATTGTAGCTGCTTACATTGCTGCCCAACACGGAGGGGACGAGGGCTTCCTGAAACTCATCTATACCAGGGCCTTTGCTATAGAATACGCTGTCACATTGCTGATCACCCTACTGGTCGTCCACCTGATCTATTTTATCACCTGGTGGCTGGACCGGAACTATGATTGGCATGAGCGGCCGCTGTTGAGGGTGCCCTTACAGTTGTTACTGGGAATTATTGTCCCTGACCTGATCGTTTTCACGCTTGCTGCTTCTTACTTTAATTACTATGACCGTAATATATTCGAGTATAACTACGACAATACGAACCTGCAATTTAACACGGCCCTGATTATCCTCTTTAACGTGTACTACTATATCCGTTACCTGCTCGAAGAGCGTTCTTATTTATACCAGCAGGTGCGATTGGTACCGGTAACCGTACCCGCCATGGAGGAGGACCGGGAAGAAATTATAGAGGTTAATCCCGGGACGATTTCTGCGCCTGCAAGGGCAGTGATCATGGTACACACCCCCACCCGCACCCTTGCAGTACCTACCGGGGACATTGCCTATTTCTACAGGGAACAGGGAAGGGTATTCCTGCGGCCTTTTTCGGGCAATGACCTGATCCTTTCCCAAAGCCTCGATGCACTGGAAGGGCAGCTGGACCCGGAGCAGTTCTTCAGGGCAGCCCGGCAAATGATCGTTAACCGTGCAGCCATAGAAGGCTACCAGAACCTGCTGCATGGTAAACTCGGCTTGCTGCTTTCCCCACCCTACAAACCAAAGATCAGCGTAAGCAAGCCTGCTGCACCTGCTTTTAAAAGCTGGCTGAACCGGTAAGGATCATGTCCTGCGACGCTGGTCAGCAAAAAAGCAACATTCGTCAGCGAATTCCTGCATGCTGGCGGTAGCGCCATCGCTTAAAAGTTATTTGTGCCCACCCCTCCTGCTTTTGGCTGCATACTTTCATTTTATCCCCAACCGGCCTTCATCCCGTATTACTTTTACCCTTGCCCGGTTTAGCGGCTGCTCCCGGGCCGAAGGCCATCCTGCCCGTAAGCAGGGGCCAGCTAATGATCGGGCGGATACTCTTTTACCTTGCTCGCTTTTCTGCCCTGAACAGGATCCATTTCATGGGGCAACCTGGTAAATGGCGAAATGCCCCGGGCATTTCACACCCGATCCCTGGCAACCCGGATACAAACGGTTCCCGTTTATTTCCGCGGCACGCGGAGCAGCTATAAATTGGGCAGACATTCCATTGGCCCGGCCGGCCCGGAAAGGATACGGATAACCAATAAAAAAACACCTATGGTACAATTTACCACCGAACTATACGGGCGGTTGCAGGCAGGCCTGCAGGAAATCAACCGGGTGCCCGCCACTACACTTACCAAAACAGAACAATCCTATAATCTTTGCTGCAGCTACCTGAACGAGCTCAGGGATTTTATGGCTACCTACAGTTTTAAGGATCGCGAAGATGAGGTCCGTTTCTTTAAGGAGATAAAGCCGAAGTTCCTGCGCGAAATGCTCTTTTACCTTAAGGTATTCGAAGTGGAATCCCACAGGCCCATGACCGGCACAGAGGATGCCCTCGCTTATTACCGGCAGCAACTGCGCGAAACCGGTGGCTATATTGACCGCAACCAGGCGCTGTACCTCTATTATAAAACGGAACGGGACCATTGGGATGATAAACTCTTCGTACAGGAGCCTGAGGGGGTGCCCCTGCTGGCACCCGAATACCGGTACAATGAAGGCGCCAGCTCCAACATTTTCAGCTTTAAACTCGCTAAGGTCCAGGCCTGCGAAGACCTTATAGTATACCTGCAGGGCTGTATCCAAGACCCGGGATCTGTAGCACTGAAAAGCCAGCCGGCAGCCACATCCCAGCCTATAGCCTGGAAGGGGACCCAATCGCAGTTTTACGAATTGGTCCTGGGCGTCGTCAAAAGCGGCGCCCTTGGTGATGTAACCATAAAGCTCGGCATGGAATGGCTGGGCTATTGCTTCGGTATGCAGGTTGGCCATTTTTACCGCTACATCCAGGTCATGCGCCTGCGCAAGAAAGGGCGTACACCCTTCCTGAAAAAATGCGCCGAATCGGCAGAAGCCTATATGGATGAATGTGACGAGCATCCGAAGTACCATTAGCTTGTCCCGGCCTGTTGTGTGCCTTTACACGCAGTTAGCTTCGGTGATAAGCATATTGCATCAGGCATCGACAGGCCACAAACAAATATTACTTCCCTATTTTTTTAACTGTAAAAATCAAAAACGATGAACGAAAAGGAAATCATTGAATCAGACCTCTCCAAAGCGGAGAAGGCCCGCAGGCTTTTTGACCTGGGTAAATCGCGAAAAGATGTGGCCGGCCTGGTCTTAGGCGGTAACGTGGGCTGGGCATACAATATCGAAAAAGAATACAAAGCAAAAAAAGAAAAGGAAAAAACGGAAGGCGCTGCAAAGGATAATAGTACCGTAGCCGTTAATAAAGATGTTGCTAGTGCTGAGTTGAAAAGCACCCCTGCCCCGGCTAAAAAAACGGCAGCGACCCTTCCGCCAGGAAAGCCGGGCGGGCCGCCCAAAGCTGCTGTAAAGCCGGTAGAAGGCAAAACGGCAAAGACCGCCCCTGTAAAAAAGGCGGCAGTAAAGACAGCGGGGACAAAAGCTAACACTACAGCTAAGACTAAGCCCAAAGCCAAAAAGGGGCCAAGGCGTTAGCAGCCTGCAGGTATATTTGATTCCAGTCAGGATAAGGCAACAGACCATTTGTGGTTGTTGCCTTTTTTGTTTTTTGTGTTACCCTACCCATCGCTTATGAATTTTCCTGGCATTTAATTCCATGGTAATTTATCCATCACCGGCTGACAAGCCGCTCATCATTATGGTCGCAACTGCGGACAATACTTCCCCAAACCTTTCCTCGGAACATAAAAACGGTTGACATAACAGAAAAACCTATACGAAAAAAAACGGCAAACCCTTGCGGGTAAAGGGTTTAAAAAATAAATCTTTATAAGTGAAACAATAGTGACAGAAATGGGCTCCTGCGTGAGCCACTTTTGCTATCGTAACCAATGAGCGAGAGAAACAGTGTAAAAAAAGAATAAGGTTATGTTAGCACACTTCACATGGATCCAGTACTGGACAGTACTATTAACAGCAATTGCAATTTACTACTTCTTTATTGCAATCCTTTTCTACAGAAATGAAATTTCCGCATTACTGCGAAACAAAATAAACCACCACGGCCCCGGCGAAAACGGAGCAGGAAGACAGCAGGGAACAAAAGAACGGAAGAGTGGCTTTGACGGGCTGGAGCCGGTGGTGGCAGATATTAAAACCATTATGGTGCAGGCAGGGGACGGTGCTGACAAAGAACAGTTACTTACCGCAATCCATGAACGGGTCCTCCGTTACGACGGCATCCGTCTGCCTGCCTTCCGTAATGCGGTAAAGCAATACATCATAAGAAATGCCCAGACTATTTGCGGGGTGGCCGTCAGTGAAGAGGAATTGGAAGCAGCATGGGAAGACGGACCACCCCGCTAATTATTACAACAAGGCTGTACAGTAAATCAATATAAACAAGCATAGCGCTCAATTTTCAAAGGTGCATTATGAGAAAAAGAGTATGTGGAAAAGGAAAAGGCCTGCTGACGATGGCGCTCTGCCTGGCTTTGGTGACCATTGCGGTTAACATCGCCTATGGGCAAACGCAGGCGGACGGCGATGCGGGTATCACGGAAGCAACAACAAAGATCAAGCAGTACTTCAAGACCGGAACGGATTTGATGTACGCCATCGGAGGGATAGTAGGACTTGTCGGTGCCATCAAAGTGTATAACAAATGGTCGGCCGGAGAGCCGGACACCGCAAAAGTGGCCAGCGCGTGGTTTGGGGCCTGTATATTTTTAGTGGTGGTGGCAACGGTGCTTAAAGCGTTTTTCAAATTGTAATCGGTCACCGCTTAAAAGGAGTTGTAATGGAACGGGAACTGCCACTGGTAGAGATTTTAGGAACGGCCTTTTATGTCGATGTGGGCTGTGATGAGCTGCGGCAAAAAGACAGGGCTGACAACAGGATACCCTTTAATGTTTTTGACACGGACGGGGACGGCTATACGTTCCTTTATGATAAGGAACTACAGTCGGCAGTATTGGACAAGGAGGGCATCGCACAGTTGGGCACGCGTTATGAGTGGGTAACGCTACCGGCGCTGCTGGAACTGGATGCTGAAGGCATTGCCCTCAAGTATGATATCCCGCTGGATATCCTACTGGCCAACCTGAAGAAAATGGATGACGCTGCAGGGTATGAAGAAGAGGAGGACTGGGAGGAAGAAATGTGACTATGCAGGAAGTAAAATATGATATCAATAAAGGGGTAAACCGTCAGATAGAATTTCGTGGCCTTAGGGGGCAATATATCTATATCCTGGCTATTGGCCTGGCGGTACTGTTGGTGGTTTTTGCAATAATGTATATAGCGGGGATGCCTGTTTACCTGCTGCTGCCGGTGGTGGCGTTGGTAGGTTCGGGGTTGTTCGTTTCTGTTTACCGGCTCAGCAGCAGGTATGGCGCCCATGGCCTGATGAAGGCAATGGCCCGCCGGCAGGTACCCTCCGCTATTATTTGCAAATCCCGTAAACCTTTGCTCCGCTTAGGTAAGGTTAAAAGAGCGTAAACAATCATGACCACTATGGTCGCAGGTACCATCCTGATTTAAAAAAGAGAAGACAATATGGAACGCAAACTTCCTACTTACGAAATAGCAGGCATCCCTTTTATCGTAGACGTGGAGTATAACCTGCTCCGTCACCCGGAGCAGCAGGAAATTGGCTATCGCTTTTTCCAGGACATGGAAGATATGGACGGCAGGTACCGGTTAAAGGTGGACAGCAAAACCTTGATACCACTTACTTTATCTCCGGCGGCTGAGGAGATCCTTACCGTTTACGTGCCCTATATGGTGGAACTGGACCCTGAAGGCGTTGCTTTAAAATTTTCATGCCCGGTTTCGGAATTACCCCGTAGCGACCTGCTGCTGGAAAATAATGAAGAGCTGATGTACCGAAGGAAGATAGGCAAACCTGCAGCGATGATGATCCTCGGCGAACAGTTCTTTGTAGATACCGCTAACGGATATATGGTTGCTCCCGGAGTAGGTGCACAGGATTGGCTGAATATAAATACTATGCCGCTTGACCCGTTTGGTGTCAGTTACCGCTGCCTGTATGACCCCGCCAAAAAAAAGGAGTTCACCACAGCTGTTGACGGTGTAGTACCAGAAGGTATCATAGCCCTGGAAATACCGCACATCCGTTTTTCGGACTCCTATAATTACAGGAGGCTGTTTGGCAGCTGGATAGAGCCGACGGAGCATGAATGGTTTCTCCGCTACCCGGTAAGGTCCAATATGGAAGCCAGGGTCATTCCTTTGGAAAAGATGGGTTATAAGCGCAAAGCAGAAGGACAAGCGAAAGGAGAGGAGCTGGCAGAAAAGAAAAGAGAACAAGAAAAGCCAGGGCAAAGGACGGAGGGCGCGAAGATCGCCCCTAAGGCAAAAGGGAAATCAAAAGGCCAGGGCGGAATACATTGAGATGAAGTAGCGGTAAATCAGAAACTAATTTTTATAACGGCAAGGTGAAGGGATATGGTGATGCTAATGATAATTGCCGGGATTATACTGGCTGCTGTATTGCTGCAGGCAAAGACGCCTGCCGCAACCAGCCGGGACCTGGAAAAGATACTTCCGGTATGGAAGCTGGAACAAGGGGCACTGCTCAGCAAAAGCGGTGAGATAACAATAGGCCTGCGGCTGGAACTGCCGGAAATCTTTTCCCTGAGCAACGAGGAATACGAGGCGCTGCATTATAGCTGGCTAAAGGCCATACGGGTCCTCCCTTCGGGAACAGTACTACATAAACAGGACTGGTTCGTAAAGACAAGCTATAAACCTGATACACCAGAGGGCGGCAGAAATTTCCTGCTGGACTCTTCAGACCGTTTCTTTAATGAGCGGCCTTATCTCCAGCATGAATGTTTCCTACTGCTGACGCTAAGGCCTGCAGGTACCAAACCCGCAACTTCTGCATACAGTAACCTGCTGCGTAAAAATATTGTTCCGGTAGAAACGGTCAGCGAAAAGGACCACTCCAGGTTAAATGATGCCGTGGGACAGTTCGTACGCATCCTTACCGATGGCGGTATGGTAAAGGCAAGGAAGCTTTCAGAGCATGAACTGGCAGGCACAAAAGAAGCACCGGGCCTATTGGAACGCTACCTGTTCCTGCTCGGTAAAGATGATAAACCACAGCTTTCGGATATCAGCTTTAAGCCGGAGTGGAAGATAGGTGATAATTACCTGCAACTATTTTCCCTTTCCGATACCGATGACCTGCCGGCCAGCTGCAGCCCTAAGATCAATTACGATAAGTACAGCTCTGATCGTACCCGCTTTAGCGTTGGCTTTGCCTCACCTGCCGGCCTGCTGCTTCCCGTAAACCATATTTATAACCAGTATATGCTTATCGGTGACAGCAGCAAAACGTTAAAGCTGATGGAGGCCAAACGGAGGCGGCTGCAGTCGCTTTCTGCTTACAGCCGGGAAAATGCTATCAGCCGCGACGCAACAGCCGCTTACCTGAACGAGGCCATAGCGGAGGCACGCACGCCCATCCAGGCCCATTGTAACCTGCTATGCTGGACGCAGGACCGGGAGGAGTTAAAGGAACTGCGCAATAAGGCCGCATCTGCCCTTTCGCAGATGGAGGTGGTGCCACGGCTGGAAACCACGGGTGCTGCGCAGCTATGGTGGGCAGGGCTTCCCGGCAACGCCGGCCAGCTGCCGGAAAATGATTGCTTCCAGACCTTTGCCGAGCAGGCCAGCTGTTTTCTAAATATGGAGTCCTCTTCCAGGACCTCCAACAGCCCCTTCGGTATCCGGCTGGGGGACAGGTTAACGGGCGTTCCACTACACGTCGATATCAGTGATGAGGTAATGGCACGTGGGATAACCACGAACAGGAATAAGGTGGTGGTCGGAGGTAGCGGATCTGGAAAATCGATGTTCATGAATGGTGTTTTACATGCTTATGTACAGCAGGGCGCGCATATAGTGGTCGTAGATGTCGGACACAGTTATGAAGGTCTTTGCAAGTTGGTGGGGGGCTATTACTTCACCTATTCGGAAGAGAGCCCGATCCGGTTCAATCCATTTTATATCGGTGATGGCGACAGGCTCGACACTGAAAAGAAAGAATCCATCAAGACCTTGCTGGTAGCCCTATGGAAGGCAAATGATGAATCTTTCCGGCGCAGTGAGTACGTGGCCATTTCCAATGCGCTCCAATCTTACTATAACCACCTGGAGGAACACCCGGAAATCTTTGCCTGCTTTGACACCTTTTATGAGTACCTGCAGCAGCACTTTACAAAAGAGCTTAGCCGCGATGGTGTTAAGGACAGGGATTTTGATGTGCACAATTTCCTTTACGTTTTGAGGCCCTTTTATAAAGGCGGGGAATTCGATTTCCTGCTGAATGCAAAAGAGAACCTTGATGTATTGCACCAGCCCTTTGTGGTCTTTGAAATTGACGCTATAAAAGACCACCCGATTTTGTTCGCGGTCTGTACGCTGGTGCTCTGTGAGCTCTTTATTTCCAAGATGCGTAAACTGAAGGGCATCCGCAAAGTGATCGTCATTGAGGAGGCATGGAAAGCCATATCGAGGGCGGGCATGGCGGAGTTTATGAAGTATTTGTATAAGACCGTGCGCAAATATTTCGGGGAGGCTATTACAGTTACCCAGGAAATAGATGATATCATCTCTTCGCCGATTATCAAGGAGGCGATCATTTCCAATTCCGACTGTAAGATACTGCTGGACCTGAAAAAATTCCAGAACAAATTTGACGGGATACAGGCAGCCCTTGGCATGACCAATAAAGGCCGCGACCTGGTACTATCGCTTAACCGGGCCAATGAACAGGGGAAGAAATACCGTGAAGTGTATATCGAGCTGGGTAACCAGCTGATGCGGGTCTACCGTTTTGAGCCTTCCATTGAAGAGTACTATGCCTTTACCACGGAGCAGAAAGAAAAGCTGCTGGTACAGGAGTATACGGAAAGGTGTGAGGGCGATATCCGCAAAGCGCTCCGCATGTTGGCAATTGACATGCGCAGCAAACAGAATTAATCTAAACACTTAAGCAAACTATGGACAGTTCGAGGTATTATCCGATTGAGGCATACAAGGCCTTAACAGGCGAAAAAGCAGTAGAAGCCAGGCTTACGGGCATGCTCCCGATGATCGGCATCTGTGGCCATCCCTTCTTTGTGGACCTTCGCCTGGATGTGCTTCGGCCAATGGATAATTTTTTAAGCAACGGCATTAATTTATCCAAAGGCACCTTTGGCAGTGAAGACGAACAGCATAGGTTTTTCTATTACCATAAAGGCAAAATGGAGGATATAGACCCGGAAATGATGCCCCTGTCGAAAAAGATAGCCCTCGTCCGCATTCCAGCCCCTGTAGCCCTGGACCCGGTCATGACCGCAATGATGCAGGAGGAACCCATTGTAAGCTACCTGGAGCAGTGGCCCATGGTCATGTACCGCGAAGCGGAAGCCATCGCCCTTCCGGTGGGCCTTATCCGGGTACTTGCCGACCGGCGGGACCTGTATGAAAACCCGGAAAAGCTCTTTACCATGGGCGAGGCAAAAAGAAAGGCGCTTACTGCAATTAAGCGGGGCAAACACTTATAGAAAACGATTAAAAGCAAGGCGTGATGATGAGGATAAGGAAAATGGTGATAGCAATAATCGTAATGCTGGCAGTGGCCGTACCACAACGGCAGGCGCAGGCGCAGATCCCTATCATTGATATTATTAAGGCCGTGGCCAAGGCTGTAATAAAGAAGATAGACCTGCAGATACAAAAGAAGCAGAACAAAGTGATCTGGCTGCAGAACGCGCAGAAGACATTGGAAAATACCATGTCCAAACTGAAGCTGGATGAAATTTCCGATTGGAGCAAAAAGCAAAGGGAACTCTATGACCAGTATTATAAGGAACTCTGGCGGGTTAAAAATGCCATCAGTACATACAGCAGGGTAAAAAATATTGTCAGCCGGCAGTTGCAGCTGGTAGAGGAATACCGGCATGCCTGGAACCTGCTCAGACAGGACAAGCATTTTACCGAAGCGGAACTGGGCGAGATGTACCGTGTCTATTCCGGCATGCTGGATGAAAGCTTGAAAAACATCGACCAGCTGATGATGGTGGCCAGTTCCTTCCGTACGCAGATGAGCGACGGCGAGCGGCTGGAACTTATCCGGCAGGCCGAAGGCGGACTGGAAAAAAACCTCACAGACCTGCGCAGCTTCAATAACCGCAACTTCCGCCTGAGCATAGCAAGGGCTTCCGGACAGGTGCAGGCGGAGGTGCTCCGGAAATTGTATGGTATAAAATAAAAAAGGAAAGATGATCTCAGAACAACAAATGGATGGGCTAATCAGCACCTTTAATGCGGAGCTGCAGGCCAAAGGTTATCGCGGAAATTTTTCCATGGTTATGGATAACCCATGGCATACGGAGCATAAGGGTAACCTCTATGACTGCCTGAAAAAATTTGCAGAGGCCTATGAAAGCACCGCAGGCGTAGAGGATTCCTTCCGGCTGTATACGTTCGGGGATTACCGCAGTGACCAGGACTATATCCATTGTGAGTTCCGTGTCCGTATTGATGAAGCCTTCGGACTAAGGGTCAGCAAATTTACGTTGGAGGACGGGGCCAGTGGAAAATCCTACGGGCAGCGGCTGCATAATAATGTGCAGGTCCCTGCCAATAAAGAGCTGAGGAAATTTTTCCCAAAGCCCGGCCTCTGGCAAAGGATAAGGGGAAAGCGCCACTTCCGGTAGGTAGTGTTGATCATCTTTTAGTAAACAGGCATGGAACAGGAGCAGCAACATATGGAGAGCATTACCCATCTCCTTTATCAAAAAGGCTATCGCCAGCACTTTACCATCAGGGTACCGGGCAGCGGAAGGCCGGTGCGGAGCGGGAACATCAGCAGCTGCCTGCAGTATTTTTTTGAAAGTAAGGATACGGGTCCCTCCCGTATCGAACTGGCTACTACTGCACCCTATGCTTTCCATATCAAATGTCGCTTCTATCTGGGTTATGAAGATAAAGACGGGTTTAGCATCACCCGCCTGTTTGTAGAAAACATCAGGGCCAGGGACAACCGTGAATTTCAATTCCGCCATAACCAGGAAATACCGGGCGCCATGAGCCTGGAAGGTCTTTTTCCTAAGCCGAAGCCCTGGGAGCAGATTTGGAAAGGAAAATGGTTTAAGCGATAAAGGCATTAGGTCATTTGGGTATGATGCAGGAAGGATAATAGTTGGATATGAAAACGAATAATCCGAACGGTGAAAAAAGACAACATGAGATCGACAGGGTGGATCGGCACCTTAATAAAAAAGGGTTCAATGGCCCCTTTGTTCTGGAGATGCCCTTTGAACATCCTGTATATAAAGGAACATTACGGGACTGCCTTGATACATTCCTTGAGGAGTTTTATTGCTTCCACGGGGCGTTGACAAAATGTTCGCTGAAGATGTCCTTCCCATTACCCGGCCTTCAATACCTGACCAACTGTGAGCTGGAGCTTCATTATAGTGAGCAGGAGGGTTTCCGTATACCCAAGTTACATATCAGGAATCCGGGGTTTAAGCTGGACGTTACCCGGAAAGCGGGCGATATAGATCAGCTTCCAACAGTTGCCCAGGTACGTGACCTGGTATGGGTAGAGAAAGCCGCCAGGGCGAAGTCGAAGAGGTTTAGAAAGTAAGCCGTAACGGTAACAAATAGACGGGACAAGGTGGGAAAGGACGTAGTTGATGGTTAATTATGGCAAATGGAACTAAGTGAAAAAAAGGAGCGTATCGAATCCTATATCCGATCATACCAGGAGCTGTTGGAAGAGAAGGGCTTTGCAGCAGGGCCTGAAGCAGTCAGGGAAAAGATGTATGAGGCAGTGCGCAGTATGGTTGAGGAAACCTTACTAAAGGCGGAAGGTTCGGACAAAATCATAAATGTCGAGCTTGTGGCAGAAGCCAACCTGGCCATGGGCAGCAAACCGGATATGGTCCTGTTCCGGCTTCTTTTTGAATACGATCCGATTAAGGTAACCCTCGGATTAAAGGCAGCTGTCCTGGAGGCAGGGGAACTGAAACTTTTGCAGCTGCCCCAGACCGCCGCCTTGCTGTACAACATCGCAGAATTTGCAGACAAACTTCAGCTCCAGCGGTTAAAGCAGCGAACGGCTGTACCCAAAAGAAAACAGGGCAAAGGGCCGCGCCGGTAGGTATAACAAAGAAGAAAATGATGACGATGAAATCTATAATAATAATTCTGGCAACCATTTGCCTTGCCCCGGTCGTGGGCCAGTGCCAGGGCTGGCGCAAGCGGATGCTGGAGCAGATAGCCGCCCTGCAGGTGCAGATCGGCTACGTAAAACAGGGCGTTAAAATCGCCCGTGACGGCACCAGGCTTATAGGCGACCTTAAGGACGGGGAGTTTAGCCTTCACCGTAATTATTATGACAGCCTTCTGAAGGTAAGCCCGGTTGTTGCTGGTAATAAAAAAGCCGGGGCCATCCCTTTGCTGTATGAACAAATGCTGGGGCGCCGACAGCGGCTGCTGCTGCTTTCCGGTAAGGCGCAGCTATTGCAGCAACAGGAAATAAACGCGCTTCGGCTCCTGCTGGAAGGGCTTTCCGAAAGACTGGAAGCAGAAATGGACCAGTTTGAACTTGTGATCACCCCTGGGAAACTATCTCTATCCGATGATGAACGTATAGGGCATATAGCCCAGGCTTATGAGCGCATCACGGGTATGAATAGCTATCAAAAGACATTATATAAAAATACCCTTACCCTGTTGCGTGGACGAAGTGACGGCATCCGCGATATCCGTATCATCCGCGCCTTACAGGGCCTCGAATAAAAATTATTCAATAGTCGCTGCTGCAAAAGGTGTAGCAAGACATAAAACGTGCAGTTGATTATGTTGCGAATCATTTCTTTAGGGCTAGGCGTTCAAAGCACCGCCCTGTATTTTATGTCCTGCATGGGCATACTGCCACTGGCAGACCATGCCGTCTTCGCAGACACAGGAAGGGAGTCAGCCCTTACCTACCAGTACCTGCAGTTCTTGCAGGACTGGCAAAAGAAACACAGTGGGGTACCCATTACCGTTTGTTCAGATAAAAACCTCTACCAGGACCTGCTTACACCAGGTGATGGCCGGCGCTTTGTTTCCATTCCTGCTTTTACCGACAACGGTGATGGCACCACAGGCATGCTGCGCCGCCAATGCACCAACGATTACAAGATAAAGGTGGTCAATGACTTTATCCGGGATAGTATCTATAACCTGCCCAAAGGCGCCAGGCGCCCACAGACTGCCCTCTGGCAAGGCATCACCACCGATGAAATAGAGCGCATGTCCCATCCGAGGGAGGCATGGAAGCTGAACACATATCCCTTCCTCGGTTATTATACAGACCACAACGGCGGGATCTTTCCGATGGAATGGGCAAAGCCCATGGACCGGCAGGATCTTGTGCGGTGGTATGTTTTGAATGGCCTGCCACTACCGCCAAAATCATCCTGTGTCTTCTGCCCTTACCAGAGTGATGCGGCATGGGAATACCGGAAAAAATTTATGCCCGAAGATTTCCAGGCCGCCGTCCGGGTGGATGAGGCCATCCGCAACAGTACGCCTAAAGGCATTACCCATCCGGTATTCCTGCACAGGAGCTGCAGGCCACTTGCAGAGGTGGAATTTGACAGCAGTGACTGCCAGGATACCGCCGAATGCTCAGGCACCTGCCACCTTTAGCCGGCAGGAAAAGCAAAGACATAAACGAACGGCCAAAACCGGCGCTGCCGCCGGTTTTGGCACCAAAGCAAAATGTGATGAGATGAAGTGCAGATTGTTTTTTTTGCTGCTGCTTTTAGGCGGCACGACCGGAATACAACTTGTTTCCGCCCAATCGGCGGAGGTCCAGCAGCTGGTCCTCAATATTGAAAAGCTCGCCCAGCTCAAAAGTATCCTTTCCAATATGAAGAAGGGCTATGAGGTTGTCAGTAAAGGCTATGGCCGTATCAAGGATATATCGGAAGGTAATTATAAACTCCATGAAGCTTTTTTGGACGGCCTCCTGGCCGTTAACCCGGAGATCCGGAAATACAGCAAGGTGCCCGATATTATCCGCTACCAGGGCCAGATCCTTTCCGAGTATAAGAAAACCTTTAACCATATAAAGGATGGGGGGCGCTTTACCCCGCAGGAAATAGATTACTTCGCAAAGGTGTATGGCAACCTCCTGGAACGCTCCCTGGAAAACCTTGATGAACTGGCCACCGTGCTCACCGCAGGTGAGCTGCGCATGAGCGATGAGGAGCGCATAAAGGCCATCGACAGGCTGTACGAAGACATGCAAAGCAAACGGGGCTTTCTAAGGGGTTTTAACAAGCGTGCCCTCGGCCTGGACGCAGGAAGGCAGCGGGCAATTGCAGAAACCGAAATGATCAGGAAGATGCAAGGCCTGCAATAAGCCAGGCAGTTTTTATTAATCATAATTGTGGAAGAGAAATGTGTGTGAGAAAAATTGTACTGCTTGGATGCCTGCTCCTGGCAACGCCGGTGTTGGCCTTTGCCCAGCTGCCCAGTGACAGCCTTTATGATTTAAACAAGGTACTGGGCAACCTTTTCCAGGAGATGCTGCCGCTCTGCAGCCGGCTGATTGATGTAGGAAGGGCCTTAGGCGGATTTGCCGCGCTGTGGTATATCAGCACCCGTGCATGGAAACACCTTGCCAATAACGAGGCTATCGATTTCTATCCTATGCTCAAGCCCTTTGCGATTTGTATCGCCCTTGGTTTATATCCCCAAGTCATCGGGCTGATGAACGCGGTGTTGGACCCGACCGTCCAGGCCACAAAGGAAATGTCCAAAGACAATATGCGGGCCATTACTATAGGGCTTGAAGAGCAGGAGAAGGCCATCATGGTCACCCCACCCTATACGCCATATCCATCCGGTGATGGCGATACAGACAAATATGAACAACCTGACGGCACAACAGACCCCTCACAGCAATCCGGATCAGGGCTCCGTTCGGTCTTTTCCATGTTCTCTATATCGGGCATGTTCAAGGCCATTGCGCTGGAGTTATCCCAGCTGCTCTGCAGCGCGGCAAGCCTCTGCATCAATTGCATCAGGACTTTTTACCTGCTGATACTTGCCATCCTTGGTCCTCTTGTATTTGGCCTGAGCATCTTTGATAGTTTCCAAAGCTCGCTCTCCAGCTGGTTTTCCCGCTATATCAATATTTATATGTGGCTTCCGGTTGCCAACCTTTTCGGGGCGATCACCTCAAAAATCCTGGTCAATATGATGGAGATGGACCAGAACTTCTTTAGCTCCACGGCCTATATCATCTTCCTGATCATCAGTATCGTCGGCTATACCACGGTGCCTTCCATTGCCAACTATATCGTGCAATCCGTAGTCGGTGAAGGAAACCCGCTGATGCAAAAAATAAACAACATGGGCCAGACGGCAGTGAAGGCAGCCGGGGCAATGTTGTAAAACCTGGATTGTGAAATTTGAAAATGTGAGCAAGATATGTTCCAGCATTTTAGAAATATAGAAACGGCCTTTAAGCATGTGCGCCTGTTCAGCTTTGTGCTGATAGCGGCTACGATGGCCATCTGTTGCTTCTGTATTGAGCGTAGTTACCAGATGGTGGCCGCAGCCCAAAACCGTATATACCTGCTCTCGGCCAGCGGAGGGGCATTGTCGGCTACGAGCGCTGACCGTACCGAGAATATCCCTGTGGAGGCCAGGGACCATATACGAAGTTTCCATACCTGCTTCTTTACCCTCGACCCGGATGAAAAGGTAATACAGGACGGCATCCGCAAAGCGCTATACCTCGCCGACGGCAGCGCAAAAAAGCAATATGATGACCTCAAAGAAGCAGGATACTATAACGGCATTATTTCCGGTAACATCAGCCAGGAACTGGAGGTGGACAGTGTGGTGGTCAGCGCGGGAAGGGAACCGCTACAATTCCGTTTTTATGGAAAGCTGCGCATCATCCGGCCAACGGCCATACTGGTACGCAGCCTGGTCACCGAAGGAAGCCTTCGCGGTGTCCACCGATCCGATAATAACCCCCATGGATTTTTAATCGAACGCTGGCGTATCCTCGACAACAGGGACCTCAGCACGCAAAACCGTTAAGCCATGTGGAAAATACATAAACAGAAATGGCAGCAGCAAAAAGAAAAGGCTTCCACAAAGATGGCCGGTTGGATGGTGGCCCTTATTGTGGCCTGTGTCCGTACCCTGGGCCGATGGGAGGGAAGGCTCAGTCTCCGGGCAAGGAAACGTGTACTGCTGCTGTGCGGAATGTTTGGTGCGCTTTTCTTTTTAAACCTGCTGATCGGGGCTTTGCTACGGCCGGGCAAAAAAAGCCTGCCTGACCTGCGGCCGGATACCATATCGGTACCCCCTATCCCTTTCAGGCAAAGGATGCCTGTACAGGTAACGGACAGCCCGTTCCACCAGGATAAAACAACAGATAACATTTTAAAGACGAAATGATGATGAAAGAAACAACAGAAAAATTCAGAAAGAAAAGAAAGTTCCTTTTGGTGCTTCCCCTTTTTGTGGCGGTGTTCGGCACCTTCGCCTGCTGGGCGCTCGGACTTGGTAGCGGCGAGGCGCAGCAGCCAACAGAGCAAAGCGGTATTAATACCGGGCTTCCGGAGGCCAGACTGGAAGACAAGCCCGAAGATAAAATGAGCCTCTATAACCAGGCCCGCCAGGACTCTATGGAGAAGTACCGTAATTCCGGTTTGGACCCATTCGGTAGTTCAGATAGTACCGTTGCTGAAAACTCTGGAAGTGATACCCTATTGGGTAGCGGCACTTTTTCTGCTACCGGTGGCAGCGGTGGTTTTAGGCATTATGCAGACCGCAATGAACAAAAGGTAAGGGACCGCCTTGCCCGGCTGGAAGACGCGCTCAGCCAGCAGGACGAGGATATGGTGCCACCGGAACAGCCAACATCCAATTACGGTCGCAGTGAAAACCCCGACCTGCAAAAACTCGAACAGATGATGGAGCAGGTAAATTCCCCGGGTGAGGCAGATACAGAAGTACAGGGACTAAGTGAGCTTATGGAAAAGGTGCTCGATGTCCAGTACCCTGAAAGGGCCCGTCAGAAGCTCCTGGAAGAAAGCCGCAAGAATAAGGGAAGGGTTTATTCTGTGGCGCCTAAACGGGAAAAAGCACATATGAAGTTTATGGCCCCGTTAGGGACAAAGGACCGCGCAAGGCTTGTGGACAGCGGCATGGTCCCGGTGTATGAACCGCTGGGCCAACAGCCTGCATTTTATTCGCTGAATGAAAATACCGATGCCGCAAATGAGCAGACAGCCCTTCCTGCCGTCATCCATGAAACGCAGACCCTTCTTTCCGGTTCTACAGTAAAGATGAGGATCACAGAAGATATCATCATCAACGGTAAGCAGATCCCTGCAGGCACCTTTGTATTTGGCAACTGTTCCATTAACGGTGAACGGCTCCAGGTCGAGATACCCGGTATCCGTTATGGCAAACACCTGCTTCCGGTAGCTTTAAAGGTTTATGACTTGGACGGCCTCTCCGGCATCCGTGTGCCCGGAGCCCTGGGTAGGGAAGCAGCCAAGGATGGCGCGGGCCAGGTCGTTTCCGGCATGCAGTTTATCAATATGGACCCTTCGCTGTATAGCCAGGCCGCAGGCGCAGGCGTGGAAGTGGCCAAAGGCCTTTTCTCCAAAAAGACAAAACTGATCAGGGTCACCGTAAAGGCGGGCTACCCGCTGCTGCTTATGGATGAAAAAAGCCTGCAGGAAATGAACTAAAGGGACAAACATTTTCAATAATTATTTACCATTTATTTTATGAAGAGTATCAGAGTGATTGTAGCGCTGCTGCGCAGCATGGTGACAGGTTTGGTAATGCTTTTTTGTAATGCCGTGGTGGCCCAGCCGGGCAAGGCTGTTGAACTCCGCCAGACCCTGCCCACCTATAACCTGGAGCTTGGCTGGCATAAGACCCGGCTGGTCATTTTCCCTTCCCCAATTAAAGACGGGGACCTTGGCGATAAATATGTGCTAGCCCAGCCGCTGGAAAAGCCCGCCAATATCTTAAAGGTAAAGTCCGGGGAGAAGGATTTTCCACCGAGCAACCTCCATGTAGTGACCGCAGATGGAAAGGTGTATTCCTTTAACGTTACCTATAATGAATATGCACCTGATTTTCCTGTGGATATGGGAAAACAGAAACCATATGCACCGGCAACTTTTCCGGGTGTATCCCTCAATAGCAAACAGGTTGAGGACCTGGCCGGAAATGTTTCCGGGAGGAATGGCTTCCTGCACGGGGGTACGTTTAGAAAGTATGGAATGAAGCTGACTGTCGAAGGGATTTATATCAAGGACGATGTACTTTTTTTTCAGTTCAACCTTCGAAACAAAACGCAGATACCATATGATTGCGGTTCGCTGCGCTTTTATATCCGCGACAAGAAGAAAGTGCGCCGCACCGCTTCCCAGGACAAGGAAATAGAGCCGCTCTATCAACAGATGACCGGAAGTCCGCAGTCCGAAAAAGGGCAAAGTATCATTGCGGCCTTCCCGCGCTTTACGATTGCCGAGAAAAAATTCCTGGCCATAGAGCTCATGGAGCTTGGCGGTGACCGCAATCCATCCGTACGAATAGACCAGGAAAAATTGCTGAAGGCAAGGGGCCTTTAGCGCCACATTTGTTAACCATTAATCAATCAGCGTTATGTCCTACGATTGGAGAGACGATATGGAAACCCTGGAAAAGGACCTTGGAGCCTGGAAAAAGTTCGAGAACAATTTTGCCGAATTCGGTAATGCAAAGGACCTCCAGGACAAAAGGTTCAGAAAAATGAAACTGGCCGAAATGGACCGGCTCTGGTATAAATGGCGCGATGCCAAAAGCGATCCCAACCTGAAAATTGTAGCCTTTCAACGCAGGAAACTGGAGGCTTCCCTCTATCCCGGTTTAACCGGATGGCTGTTCCGTATGGCCAGGCGCAGCAGCCTGGAGCTTTGGAACAAGCTGGTTGGGCTAAGGCAGGAAAATGCATTGGTAAGCAGCTTCTCTGTAGACGATGCGGGAAAGGACAATAGCCAGTCTACCGGGCAGCACAGCAGGCAGACCAATATTGACCAGGGCCAGGACCAGGGCAGAAAGCAGCACCAGGGCTGGGATTATGGCGGCAAAAAACAACACAATAATGGAAAGGGGCTCGGAATGTAGCCCTTACCGGATTTTACTTAATCATTAGCAGTTATAAAGTTTAACAAGATGGAAAAGATCGAAAACAGGCAGGAATTAGAGGAAACCTTTTTCCACAAGGGCTTTCCAAGGGAGCTGGCAGGCGAGGTGTTAAACGCGCTCCTGCAAGGCAATTACACAGAAAACGCAGAAACTAAAAAGCTGGAGCTGGCGGTTGAACATTTTACAGAAATAAAAGGCGATGAGCTGGGCTACCGGCTCCATGTGGCCTACGACCCTTCAAGCAATAAAGCTTACCTGAACACATATGATGCGGCCATCCTCAACCATCCGGAAGGTACAAGGGAACATAACTTCCTTGCCAGCAGCCTGATTACATCTACAGAAGCGCACCGTATGCTTAAGTACGGTAAGAAGGTTGCCGTCAATAAGGACCTCTTTAATAAAGAAAGGCAGAAGTATAATGTCTGGCTGAGCATTGATGTGGAAGGGGCCAAAGATGAAAAAGGAAACTATCCCGTTATTTCTTATCACGAAAATTATTTTAAGAAAAGGCCATTTGATGTGCAGGCCGCACTCAATGAGGTACATGTCCCCTACCAGCCCATCCGCCAGGGCGTTACCCCGGCAGATTATGAAAGGGATTTGAAAAAGGCCCATATTCTTGAAGTGACCATCACCCATAACAACGAGGAGCAGAAAGGGTACCTCTGTGTAAACCCCGGTGAGCGCCGCATTGAAGTTTATGATAAGGATGGAAAACTCATTCCTTCCCCGGACCAGAAACAAAGCCAGGGAAAACAGCAGCAGGAAACAACTTCCGGAGAAGTAAAAAAAAAGCCCTGGGGAAATCAAAAGGTGACCAGCCAGAACCAGGGCAGTAAGCAGCACAAGGGGCTTAAACCTTAAAGCTGCCATCAGTAGGATTCCATAATCGAAAGATGAAACAACCGGCAATGCTCACCAGGGGCCAGATAGCGGCGCTCCAGAAGGCTGCGGAAGAAGGATCTATTCCAGACGGATTAAATCCCTTGTTGTTGTTTTCGGGGACAGCAACAAATCTACTGCTCAGGATTATCAAAAGAGAGCTCAGCGCTGTGCAACTCGCGCAGCTGCAGCTGGCCGAACGGGGGCTAAACTTGAAAGGGAAATGGATAGGATTTGAAGCTGCCCGCAAGCAATTTATACCGGGCAGGCAAAGTGACAAACAAAAAAAGAAAGGCAAAAAATTATAAGTATTGAAATGGTATGGAATCAGAAATAGTGTCCTTCCCTGTGTTTTACGAGGAAACTTCCAGGCTTGGCTTTCAGCTGCAGGAGGGGGAAACCTCCTTTGCCTACCGTATGGCGCTTGAGGCGGCCCGGTTGGGCAACGTATATACCTACCCGCTGGCATCCCAAGGCAGCAGCCCTGTCAAGTGTGAACTAGACTGCACCCTGTACTCCGCAAAAGGCATTACGGGCTTTGAAGCCACGGTATATATCTTGCCTGATTACAAGGGTACAGCGATAGAGAAAATCGCGCTTGATCAATTGGAAGAGCAGCTCCGGGCATGCAGTTGGAGGCTGGAAGATCAGAACCGCAAATATCTTCCTGAGATCTATGGTAGTCTTTTAGCTCTTGAGCAGTCCGGGTCAAAGGGCAAGGCTGCTGCAGAGATATTAATGCTCAAATACTGGCTGGATACACCCGTAGAAAAATATATCAACCTATCGCCTGTAAAACTAAAATACCGGCGAAAAGAATATTTCCCGGTCAGGGGCGACCATTCAGATTTTACTATACAAGAGGCGGAAGCATTGCTTAGTGGAAGGCCTGTATTTAAAGGTTTAGAACCTGCGGCCACTGACGGGATAGATGGCGAGTGGACCCAGCTTACCTTTTATCTCGGGCAGGGGTCCCTCCAAAAGGAGCGCCATACATATGCCGGTTATGATATCGCATCACGGATCTTGGAGCTTCCCTTTATCCAGGCCCCTTCTGAAAATGAACTTACTGTTATCGTTCAGAACCTACTACACGGCAATAGCACCGTAGCGCACCTTGAGGTGGAAGGTAAGGCCCGCGATATTTTACTGACTGCGGATCCTAAAAAGATGGGCATCCTGTTAACGGATTTTGAAGGCAGGGAATTAAATGTAGCATCACTGTTAAGTGATCGCATCCGGCGGCTGCAGGAGAAGCTGAAGGACGCCAATGGCCAGGCAAGCAAGCAGGGTAAGCGAAAAGGTCCGGCTTTGTAATGAGCAACGCAATGCGGATTAGGGAAAGGGAAATCCGGACAATTTGGGTGGTCGGGACAACGCTGGTATCATAAGTATCTATAGCTATAAAACACATTTACCCTAAACAGGTATGAAAAATGAAAAACGACAATTGCCAATGAGGGCTTATTTATATAGCCTTGGCATTATCCATCTATCAAATTTCCCGGATAGGATCCTTTATCCAGGCCACAGCCCCTATACTATGGCGATGGATAAACGTTTTGGAGAAGATGTGATGAGCTTTAGGGCAGATGCTATCTGGATGGCTGAAGAAAAAGCTTTCAGTATTAAGGAATATTCCGCCAGGCTGATCCGGGTGGAAACTATACACCATGGAACCTTTGATGGAATCGATACAGAAGAGCTGGAGAGAAGACTTTCTGCTATTGATTGGAGTATCCCCCTTGTTGAATTATCAAAAAGCCATCACGGGTCGGAAAAAGCCTTTGATGACCTGGCACACTTAACGGCGCTACCTGAGGCATCGCAAACAGCAATGCTATTAAAGCTCAAATACCTGGCCGGTACTCCTGCCGGCTTTTCCATTCCAACGAACCCTCCGCCAAATACTATTGACCGCTCAATAGTGCTTCCCATTAACAGGGACATAAATGATATAAACGCAAGCCAGGCTTATAACCTGCTTTGTGGCCGTGCTGTGATCCAATTTTCACAGAACAAACAGGACTGGGAGCCTTCCCACTGGGTTATGCATCAAAATGAAAAGCTGGTAAAATTACCGCTCTTTGAGCTTGCAGACCGATTGCGCCAGATACCCTTTTCCCGGCCATTAAATGATTATTATGGCATGTCACTGGTAGAGCAGCTTGTCAACGGCGATAAACCGGAAGTTATGCTGTTGATTAATGGCAAGGAAACCAGGGCGTTCCTACAGGCCGACCCGGTAGCGGGAAACATCGCTGTATCCGGCAGCCATATGAAAGCCATTTACCCAAGACAAAGCAAACAAAGCCCGGCAAAAAATAAGGGGAAAGGGTCAGCGCTTTGATCGCATAACCGTGCACTTCATAACGGTAGATATACTAAACAGTTAAACGCAACATCAATTATTAAAACGACAACAATGGACAATCAAAAGGACTATTGGGACGCGGCAAGCGTACACCTTAAAGTTATAGGAATGTACAGCCCGGAACTGGTAGCTGCACTTAGGGAGGCTGTGCAAAAAGGGGAGCAGTTTTTCCCCTACCAAAAAAGAGTATTCAGTGACCAGGATGTCATCGACTATAAAATAACCTTTAACCTGAATCCTGCCCATGGATGGATCGTACCGGCAACTTATACCGCTTCCCTGCGTGCCACCCACCCGCTCGGGCACGAGGAAATAGCTGGTGTCAATTTCGCGGAACTGGAGGCGCGCCTTGCCGCCCATCCCTGGGAAAAGGAACATGCCTTACCCACTATCAGTGGCCCGAAACTGCAGGCATTGGGCGACCTGGCCCAAACGGCCACCGCCCTTTCTATCTTACTGGAATCTGAACACCCCGAGGCAAAAGATGTAGGTAAGCGGCTTGCCGCCCGCTATTGGCTGAACACACCGATGGAAAAAGTCCTGGACCTGGCTGCTGTCGCTGAGCGGTTTGATCGCACCCACGAATTTATCCTGGAGCCGTCAAAGATGATGATCAATGCAGATAAGGCATACAGCCTGCTTTCCGGGGGCTCGGTGGCAACACTCTCCGAGGAGCTGCAGCCCTGTTGGGCTTACATGGATTTTACAGCACCTGCCACCAACCGCCTGGTATATGTCCACGACCTTAGCCTGAAGGAGCTTTTAAAAGAGGCGCCCTTTAAGGAGCTTCAGAAAGAAGCTACCCTGATCAACCTTATTAACGGTTTGATGGATGGGAAAAAGATTCCCGTACACGAAGAAGCAGGGCAGCAACCCCTGTATGTGCATGTCGATGCGGCGCGGAAGCAACTGGTGCTCTCAGACGGAAATGGTAACACTCTAGACCTTCCCGATGTCGCCAAAAAGGTCCCCTTCATCTGGGAGAAAGGTAAAATGCATGATTTTCCATCCCTATCGGAAACTGGCGAAGGGAAAAGAAAAGGCATGGGTATTTAGGTTTGAACCAAGATTTGTGAAGAAGAGAAAATGTGCAGCATGAAATCAGAACAGCAGTTAAAAACGCCTCTTACCTATTATGGCGGTAAGCAGACCCTTGCCCCACTTATTATTTCCCTGATACCGGAGCATATCCTTTACGGGGAGCCATTTACCGGTGGAGGGGCCGTTTTCTTTCAGAAGCCACCTTCCAAAGTGGAGGTGCTCAACGATACCAACGGTGAGCTCATGAATTTTTATAGGGTAACGCGCGACCGCTTCCGCTCCCTTCAGAAAAAGGTCCACGCCACCCTGCATTCCCGTGATGACTTCCGAAAAGCGGAAGTTATCTATCATAACCCCGATCTTTTTGATGAGGTAATGCGGGCGTGGGCGGTATGGGTTATTTGCTCCCTGAGCTTTTCCGCTAAAATGGACGGGCCCTACGGCTATGATAAGATAAAGGATACCACTTCCCGTAAGATCGACAACAAAAAGATAAATTTTACCGATGCCTTCCGGAAGCGCCTGGAAAAGGCACAGATCGAATGCGCGGATGCCTTATACATCATCCGGTCCAGGGACCATGAAGGCGCCTTCTTTTATTGCGACCCGCCATATATAGGTTCCAACATGGGCCACTATAAAGGCTATACGGAAGCTGATTATGAAGCACTGCTGGAACAACTGGCATCCATCAAAGGAAAGTTCCTGCTCTCTTCTTATCCCTCGGAGATCCTGGACCGGTATATCAAAAAATACAAATGGCAGTGCATCAAAAGGGAATTGCTGGTCACCGTCAATATGAAAAGCGGAAATCCAAAAAAAAAGACGGAGGTAATGGTGGCCAACTACCCGCTACCTGCGGCTTAGGAGGAAGGGACTTTAACTAAGTATAAAGAACGCAGGGATCCAGGCAACCTGAAAAGGTTTAAAGCTAACCGACCGGTAAAAAAGCTGATCAATTGCCTGCGACCTGCTGTGATGGCTATCATAAAACATTTATGAAGGAGCATATACTGGACGGCCATATTGTTGCCGTCTCACCTGATGCGAAAGAGGAGCCTGCTTTTTTAAGGCAAATGGCAACGGTCATCGCCGTCAGCCGGCACAAAGGTGCCCTGCTCGTCCATGTTTCTTTTGACGAAAAGAGCTTCGGCGCCTTTGAGCCAAAAGACCTGCTGATCCTTAAACCACCCAAAATGTTAAGGGATAGCATCACCGGGGCTGAAGGTGCCATGAGTGCAGAGGAGAGGAAGCTGGCCGATAAAATTGTAAAGCTCCTGGAACTCGAAGAAGAAAAGGTTGCATTCCGGTATGCGATGAGCAGTAAAAAGATGCAGGCATTGTGCCTGACCAATTGCCTGGATTGGATCAAACAACAGGACCTGGCCAATAAGAAGGGCAGGAGGATACGATAATTTGAAAAATTTACGGAGGATAAAGCAAAGAATGGAATCATTGAGGCTGGATGTTATTTACCAGAAGGATTGTTTAAAGGGGCTGAGGGAGCTGCCCGATAATAGTATTCAGTGTTGTGTGACAAGCCCGCCCTACTGGCGGCTTAGGGATTACAACGTGGCGGGACAACTCGGCCTGGAGGATACGCTGGAGGAATATATTGCCAACCTGGTATCTGTATTTGAAGAGGTAAGAAGGGTGCTGCGTCCGGACGGCACTTTCTGGCTCAATATCGGCGACGCATACAATGGATATAAATGCAACACTGGCGATACCAAATATGCAGGGCATTATGGCAGGCCGGTGCAGAAGAAGGGCCTCTCAACTACCTTCCTGAAACCCACGGACCTCATCGGTATACCCTGGGCCCTGGCCTTTGCCCTGCGGTCAAAGGGATGGTACCTGCGCCAGGAGATCATCTGGCATAAACGCAATGGCATGCCGGAGAGTGTGCGCAGCCGATGTACCCGTGGCCATGAGCATATCTTCATGTTTGCCAAATCGGCAAAGTACTATTATGATGCCGATGCTATAAAAACACCCCTGGCTGAGTCATCGAGAAAAGATGCAAGGTTATTTTCTCCCGACGGGTATAACCGCGTAAAAAACTATGCCCGTAATGCAGGCAACGGTTCGGTTTCCACTGGCGTCCATAAAACATCCGGCCTCCTGCCGGTGGCACGCCGCAGGGACAAACAAAATGGGTATGGTAAACGGCACGCACGCTTCAATGAACGCTGGGAAAAGCGGAACCGGGAGGAGGCGCTTAAAAAGGGTGCCAACCGCAGAAGTGTATGGTCGTTTCCAACATCACGTTATAAAGGCGCCCATTTTGCCACATTCCCACCCGCGCTTCCCGAAACCTGTATTAAGGCCGGCAGCAGGCCGGGCGATATTATCCTTGACCCATTCCTGGGATCTGGCACTACGGCGGCAGTTGCCAAAATGCTGGGCAGGCATTATGTCGGTTTTGAGCTGAATGACGAATATGTAAAGCTTGCCAGGGAGCGTTTGCAGGCAGTAAAATCTTTGGATCAACAGTAAACAGCAATGAGTGCTTTTTACCCACTTTGTAATTTTTCTTGACTGGATAAGCATTGGTAGAATGGAACATTTATGGGAAAACGCTACAGATTTAGCCAAGCAGGCGATTCAACTGGGCTTTACCGGAGAGTGGCTGCTGGCTATTCCCTTTGCCATGGAGCTTGCCTTCAAACACAAAGGCAGTATCATGTTTGCTAATTACGGAGAAACGGTTCATGGAAGAATGGCTTACCAGACCTTCTTTGAATTGGATGAAAATAGCAACCGTTATGTTTTTACCGAGTACCGTGCGTCTTTATTAAAAGAAATCCGGATAGACCATAGCATGGTTGAAGGCATTGATACCAAAGCCCTGGATGAACAAATGGGAGAGGTGAATTGGGCAATAGACCACAAGGCCATCGAAGAGGATACTGAGGCCATGACGATTGGACGCAGCAAAATGATCAGTCTGGCTGAACGATGCCTGGACAAGCTTGGAGAGCTTTCAGATAGCAGCAGCAAAGGAACAGAAATAGCCAACCTGCTCAAGGCAAAATACCTGCTCAACACTGCCTACGAAGAGCTGGTGCCCCTGCAGGTTAAGAACAACTATTACCGCTCCTGTACCTTCTCCGTTAATGGCGGGGCTGGCATGTCCAGGGAGGAAGCGCTCAATATCCTTTGTGGACGGGCCGTGCGTAAGATCTGTACAGATAACGATGGTGGCATGGAACCCTGGTGGTTTAAGGCCCCACAGCCGGAGGATCCGGCAACAGGCAATAGCAAAGGAACTTTCTTTCGCGATGAGCTGGTGTATGGTAATTTTCGCCTTTATGCAATACTGGAAAAACTGCCATTTGCCTCAGAGCCTACAGAAGCCTTAAAAAAATTATTGCAAGGGCTTCCTCTCGGCGATTTGGTAAGTGTACCTGTTTGGTATAAGGGCCACAAAGAAACCATGCAGCTCTGGGCAATGCCTGAAAAAAGAAGTATAGGGGTTCTGGATAATAAAGGTAATGCTATTGATCTGGCAGCGCTTATGGGCAGCAGGCAGCAGCAAAACCCGGAAAATGAAAAGGCCACCAAAAACAAGAACAAGAGGAAAGGAATGTAATCATTGGCCTGGTAAACAGCAGAAATTTAGTTTACTCCTTGCCTTACGAATATCATAACAAGCAACCAGATGCAAAGACTATGAAGACCATTATAGATTATTTAGAACGGCAGCAGGAGCAGGGAAATCAATGGGCAGTATTTGAAGGCGATACCCTGCCGGATTCAACCCTGAATTTCAACTGCTTTGCTTCCTCCCTCGAAGCTGAGTCTTACTGCTCTTGTTGCCAGTGGTACCCGGACCGGGAAGAGGGCTCTTACAAGGAAATCAATGACCGCTACCATGCTATCCCAAGTTTGCTGGAGGAGTATCGCGCCTTAACGATTGTACCTGAGTTCCGGTATATAAGCCCAGTCCAGGTGAGCGGCATGCTGCAGGCACAGGGCTTTGAATTGGAGCCAGGCAAGGGGCTTGAGCTGGCCAGCATACAACTTGGCTATGGACGGATCATTGCTGCTGTTCGCCGCCATGATGTCATACCGGAAGAAATAATCGATGGCTATCACATTGTGGAGCATCACCATCAATATGCCGGGGGCCTGGTTTATGAGCTTGGCCACAGCGCTACTATCAGATTGAGCTTTGATTCCAGGATAGAGGCGGAGGTTGCCTTTAGACAACTTGCCCATACCATACCGCAAAGTAGCAAGCGCAGTATGACGGAGCTTTTGTTGGTGGGTTCTTTTAATAGTGGGACGCTCCTACTAAATGCTGAAGGTTTTCCCTTGCATAATACCGGTATGGTACTTGCCAATGCTGCCCGGTCTGGGGATATGCCGGAGGTAAATACCGTATGGGACCCAAGCGAGCAGATAAGCTATGACCAGAAATTCTTTATCAAGCTTGACGAAGGGAAAGGTAAACTCATCCCATTAGATGACCGGTTACAAGAGATCTTCACCTTTAAACAGTTACAATCCTATTTTACCCACGGCTTCCGGTCTATGCTAAGCGATGGGCTTATTGCAACCGCAGAGAGGGTTTTAGCCCGGCAGGGCAATGCGCCACAACAGAATAACCCTGGGTCAAAGCCCACACATGGCCATCAGGAAAAAAGGCATGGCCGGAAGTTATAAGCAGCAATGATTGTTATTTAAGTTTTGTGTTATGAACAATAGAAGAGAAAGTGAGGCTCTGATTGGCCTTAGCGTTATGGTACATCCGAATCTTACTACCGACCCTGCTTCTATGCAAGGGGAAGTAGGAAAAGTTATAGCAGATAATGGCGATCATATAGTAGTTGCATTTCCGGAGGATATCGAGGGTAAGTATACCTATGACGCTGTCTTAGCACTTAGGCCTTATCATCAACTGCTGGAGTACCTTCTGGACTTTTATGAACAGTTATCCGGTACCCATAAAAAGGCCATCCTGAAGATGATGAAGTTGCAGGCGGAAGGAAAACAGCGACAGGCCCTTTCTATGCTCACTCTATTTCCTAACCTCGTCCCTCATTGTACCCATTTCTATTCAGACGTAAAGGAAAGTGCGAAACAGATAAAGGGAAAATCAAAAGGTACCAGATTATAGTTAAACAAGTATTGTGACTTTCATTAGCAAGGAGTATTTATGAAATTATTAAAACAGAATGTATCATGGCTGAATTGAAGAAGAGAGTATTGGTGCTGAGTAATGGCCGACAGATTAAACTGTTTGGTAATAGTATTGGCATCAGCAAGAGCTTGGAGCTCGGAGAAATATATGCGCCTAATGTATTGAGTGTATCCGTGGAAAATGCATCGGAACACAACGCTGCTGTGGTTAGCAATGCCTATAAGCTTACTGAAGCAGAGGTCTTTGAAATTGCAGATTATTATATCAGGTTGTGGATTGATCTTAAAGATGCCGTTCGCAAACATGGGGTAAATAGTGTAAAAATATTTAACAGGGAAGGGATGCTTTAGCTTGTTTATTGAGCAGAGCCAGAAAAAATCGTTTAACCTAAATGAATACTGATAGTTTGGTTAGCCATTGTTGTTCATTTTTGTGTTGTCATTTATTGCCCTCTTAATTTAAATTCAGCTTGTCCCTGCAAGCCAATGAGTAAATTATAATGGGCAGAAGTGGATTGGAGTTTTGGGACCAAGTGATTAATCCTACCATACCAATACCAAAATCAAAAAACGGCCACCCAGCAAATTTTCGCCCGGCAATACCCGGGCGTAAGGGTATTTGTGTTGATGGTAATCCCCCTGGCCCTAAATTACGTATGTATGAATTAAGTTGACAATAGAATGTGCGAGTTCATAAAAGGAGGTGTGAAATGGAAATTATCGAGAACGAGCAATACACGAATAATGAAAGTGCAAGATCTGATTTTGATGGTAACAATAAAAGTGCAATTGCTTCGAACGAAGAAAAAAAGTTACTGGGCCTTATAGCGGAAATTATTGTTGAAATAATAAATAGAGAAATGAATGGAGGCAATAGGATATATCAGAAAGAGTAAACGAGATCAATCCCACTACTCTCTCGAGTATCAGGAACAAAGCATACGAGAATATTGTCAGCGCAATAGTGTTGACTTACGTGCCTTGTTTATCGATGACGGTGAAAGTAGTTACACATTTGACCGGCCTGACTATAAAGCCCTCGAAAAGTTTATTAGGGAGCATAAAAAGTCGGTCCGTTATCTTGTTGTATTGGATCATGACCGATTTAGCAGAAATCTTCCAGAAGCACTTCTGAAAATTGAAGAGCTAGAAAAGAAGTATGGGCTGAAAGTTCTCGCTACCAATGAATCGTTAGATATAGACACCAGTGATCCAATGGTCTTCATGCAAAGGGCGTTTAAATACCTGGTAGCTAACCAGGAGCTTTTTACGATTAGAAAGAGAGCTAAAATGGGGCTTCGACAGGCTCAGATGTCAGGGAGATACGTAAACCTAGCGCCGTTCGGATATATTAATGAGAAAACATCGGACGGGAAAGGGGTTATCCAAATAGATGAAAGTAAAGCCTTCGTTGTTCAAAAAATATTCAGAGATTATTTGGCAGGTGTTCCAGTTTATCTAATTTACAAAGACGTTGTGAAGTTGGGATTCCCACAGAAAGGTCATTCTGCGATTCCACGTATTCTGAGAAACCCTCTTTACGCTGGGTTAGTGCGAGTGACTGCAACCGATAAAGAAGCGGAGCGCTTTGTCAAAGGATTACATCAGCCCATCATATCTGAAGATCAGTTTTGGAGAGCCTATGAAATGATAAACACCAAGAGGTCAATGAAGGTTCAGCCAAAGGATGAATTTCCCTTAAAAGGTATACTCCGTAGCCCCTGTTGCGGTGGACCGATGACAGCAGGATGGACAAAGGGAAAGCTTAAGTATTACCTTTATTATCGCTGCATCAAACATAGCAATATAAACATTTCAGGAAAAGTAGCTCATGACAAGTTTGAAAGAGTATTACAGTACCTGAGTTTTAGCCAAAGGCAAATCGACGACATTATAATAGCAGTTCGCAGCGCTTTAAAGGGATCAGCCCATATAAAAGCAAAACAGTTAGCGGTTGTAGAAGACGCACTTAGAAAGTCCGAACGTCAACTTGAAAGAGTAGAACAAAAATTTGTAGATGACGAGATCAATTCAGATACGTATAACAAATGGACAAGAAAGCTTAAGGTAGAGATCGCAAGGAGTAAAGAGGAAATTAAAACATTAAAGGCAGATAAAGAAGAGGTAATAGAAGCTCAGCTATCACTTTTACCAAACCTATTGAATTTACGAAATTTGTTTGAAAAGGCCACGATAAGCCAACAACATGCTATAATTCGCCAGGTGTTCAAACATAATCTCACATTTGTGAATGGCACATTTAGAACACCGGAGATAAATCCTGCTTTCAGCCACAATCTGTTGAAACTGAAAGACGAAAGATTGCTCGAAGTGGAGCAATCTTCCGAAGTTCTTAAACGTATCCCGTCTTGCGGAGAGAGAGGGATTCGAACCCCCGGACCTTTAACAGTCAACGGTTTTCAAGACCGCCGCAATCGACCGCTCTGCCATCTCTCCGGGCGCAAAAGTATAAAAGGAATTTAATTTAAAAAATTTTTTTTCCTGAGACCCCAAAAAAAATTCTCCAACCATCATATCAGTTAGTAAAAGTCCGGAAAAAATAATAAGTTCAAGGTGATTAAAACCAAGGTCTATGAAGATTAAAGGAAGCCTTATTGTAATCTCGGGATTGCTCATCTCGGTAGCCTTGTGCTCTCTTTCCCTGCCACAGCAGAACCGGGAAGAGGAGAAGGCCAGGAACCTGAAGGTGCTGCCCAAGAACATTAGTCATGAAGAGCTCGAGAATGTTATGCGCGGGTTCAAGAATGCCCTGGGGGTAAAATGCAGCTTTTGCCACGATCCCCGGAAAGATGATCCCAAGAAGCTGGATTTCGCCGGCGACGAGAACAAGCACAAAGGGATCGCCCGCGACATGATGCGGATGACTGCCCGTATCAACAAAAAGTATTTTAAGGAAGATGGGGATGAACCACTGAAGGTGACTTGCTTTACCTGTCATCACGGTAATGAGGAACCGAAATCCCGGCCGGATAGTACAGGGGAGGTAAAGAAATAAACATGAAAGGAGGCCCTGATGCCTCCTTTTTTGTTATTTTTTGTATCTTGCCGCCATTAAATTTTAACACCCCAACATAGCTATTAAATTATTCCCTATGACGATCCCTGCTTCAAATGCACAACCGGCTACAGAGGTCATTTCCTTGCTTATATTGCAGCAGATCATGCCAAGAGCAAAACAAGCCATCCTTACCCAGTTCCATGAGGAGTTCAACCTGCAAATGCCCACCTACGCCATTACAACACCTTTGAGGATTGCCGCATTCATCGCCCAGGGCGCCCATGAAAGCGGTGAGCTCAATTCCCTGGTAGAGAACATGAACTATACCGCCCCCAGGATCGTACAGGTATGGCCCAGCCGCTTCAAAACCGTACAGGATGCCCAGCCCTATGCCAATAACCCCGAAAAGCTGGGCAACAACGTGTATGCCAACCGGATGGGAAATGGTGCACCGGAGACCGGCGACGGATACCGCTACCGGGGCCGGGGATGGTTCAATGGTACCGGTAAAGGCTTCTATCAGAAGATGACTCAGCTGACCGGGGTGGATTTTGTAACAAACCCCGATTTATTCGCTACCCCCAAATATGCCGTGATGTCCGCCTGTGTGGAATGGAATAAGCTCAACCTGAACCCGCTGGCCGATGCACAGAACTTTAAGCAGATCACCCTTAAGATCAACGGTGGCTACACTGGCCTGCAGGATAGAACCATGTACTATGAGCGGGCAAAGAAAGCACTGGGCATCCAGCCCTAAACGCTGATAACCAAAAGTTACCACCATTTTAAGCCGGTTCGTACCTACAAAAGGCTGCTTGGCCAATCAATTTTACCGGCGCCGTTTCCCTGGCCTAATTTCACATTGGTAAATGATGTGTTGAAGCACTATAAACCAATTGTGATATGATTCACTGTCTAATTGTCGATGATGAGCAAACATCGCTTGACGTGCTGATCTACTATATCAGCCGGACCCCTGTACTAAAACTGGTGAAAGCGGTCACTAACCCAATGGAAGTATTGGAAATAGTGAACAATGAAAAAATAGATCTCGTATTCCTGGATATCCAGATGCCGGAGGTAACGGGTCTGGACCTGGCCAGAACTATACAGGATAAGTGCCGGATCATCATTACCACCGCCTATCATGAATTTGCCGTCGAAAGCTATGAGCTGCAGGTAGCAGACTATCTCCTAAAGCCTGTTCCACTGCCCCGTTTTTTAAAAGCGGTGCAAAGAGTGCTGAATATGAGCCATCATCCGGACCTGCCCCTGCCGCCAAATGATACTATAGAACATGACTACATGTACGTTAAAACGGAAGCAAAAGGCAAAATGCAGAAAATAAACCTCAGCGAGATCCTGTACGTGGAGGCCATGGGCAATTACCTGGCTATTCACCATGGCGGCACAAAAACAATGGCGTTTCTGAACATGAAAGACATTGAACAACGCCTGCCTCAGAGATATTTTACAAGGGTGCATAAATCCTTTATAGTCGCCATTAACAGGATCGCCACCGTCGCAGGTAACAGTATCATATTGAAGGGCGTAGATGCCGATATCCAGGTGGGCGATACTTACCGGAAAGAGTTTTATAGTATGATGAAACAAAAACTGGTAGAATAACAAGCCGGTACGCCGCGGGAATAAGCCTGTTTACAAATGGAATTTACTTTCAGGAAGGTTTTGCAATTGTTAAACGTCAGTTAGCGTAACAGATTTTAAAGGAAGCAGGTGCTCATTTAATTTTGATCATATCAACTGAATAACCATTAGAGATGAAAGCAGCGTTTTAGCGATCCCATAATCTAAACACTCAATACAATGATAACCATTAATAAACTTGCTAAACTGAGTGCGGAGCTGGTGTATTATTTCTTTATGTTCTTCTTTACCTACACGGCCATCCACAAGCTCGCCAACCTGGAATCATTCCGGAGGAACCTGATCAAAACAAGCCTTTTCACCCCGGCAACGGCAGATGTTGTCTCCTGGCTGATCATCGCCCTGGAACTGTCCATTGTAGCCATATTATTCCTGCGCCGGGCCCAGGGTTTTGTTTTATTGAGCATCTCCCTGCTGATGTTTACCGTGTATATTTCATATCTCCATGCACATGGCCTGTATGAGGTTTGCGGCTGCGGAGGCATTATGAACGGATTGAGCTACTATACTCATTTCATTATAAATATTTGCCTGATCTTCTCATCCTTATTCGCTACATATGTCTACAATAAAACAGATCTTAAATAACAGGCGGGCACGCGCACTATTGATCTTTACAGTAGTGGCCCTGGGCTTCATCTTTTATTTTCACTTTTCCGTAGGAAGTGTGGCTAAAAGTTACCTCTTCAACCGGCAGTTCAGTAAAACAGATACCGCACTGGCCACCGCCGAAAACCCTTCCAGTAAGGTATTCCCGGAGTATGCAGGTATCGTTCCTTCAGACAGGGATATTGTTTTCCTGTACCAGGGATTGCGCGAATCAGGTGGGCATTTCAATAGGTTTGAGGTCTATGATTACCACCTTAACAAAAAAGAGGTGATCGATCTGAAGATCCCTGCTACTTCAAATGTGCTGTGCTATACTGCGGGCCGGACCATATACACGCATTCGTTTTTCCTGTACGCATACGATCATGCAACTGGCGCCAGCAGAAAGATCAATATCAAAGGATTAAGGGTTTTTGAATTAACAAGCCTGAACGATAGCGCCACCGCTTTCCTTTGCCTGGGAGAATATAAGAACGGTGACCGCTTTGAAACAGGGTTTTATAAGATCGATATAGAGAAGGACAGCATCACCGGCCGTTCAGTGCTGATAGAGACCGCTGAGCACACCAATACGCCGCAGCTGATGCTCAAATATGCAGGCTCATTTGTGGCAGATAAGGGCAGGTACAGGCACGCGTATTTTTGCAATAAGTATTCTATGATCTGGCTGTTTGACCAGCAGGGAGATAGCACCAGCAGCTTACGCACATTAGACAAAACGCCGGCCCCGGAAGTGATCAGTGATAGTCGTGGGATTAACTTTTACAAAAGGGGCGCCACCTGGAACACCAATACCGGCCTGGTGTTCCGCGGAAAAGAAATGCTGGTGTTTTCTACCCGCTCTGCCTTTAAAGACTGTATGATCGTCGACGTATACGACAGGGACGCCTTAAGCTATAAGACCAGCTATAAATTAAGATACGAGAACAGGAGCTCATCAGACGTATACCGTGTATATTCGGAAGAAGACCGTATGACTATTGCGTTCACTAATTACCGCCTCGCATCATTTGTTTACTCGCGATATAATGAATGACTATTTCCTCAAACACCATTTTTTCACCCTTAACATTCATCAACATGAAAACGCTCAAAATCGCAGCCGTAGTTGCTGGTCTCGCAATCGCTTTAGTTGGATCTATCACTAAAGTTTCAGCCACCTCCGACCAAACCGGAACAATTGGCAAAGAGCTGGCTCCTGCTGAAGGTTGTAAAAATTCCGGCCAATGTGGTACAACTCCCGGTGGCGTTAAGCTGAACGGTAGCTGGTCACTGTAATTTTTCATCGAAGCTGAACAAGCTTCTTTTAAGAACTTCTCTAACTCGTTTAGAGAAGTTCAATGCGTTTAAATATGTTACACTAATAAATACCCTATATGTCTCGAAAAATAACCTTGCTGGCCTTTTTGTTGTTAAGCGCCCCTTGTTTATTCGCCCAGCAAACTGTGAATATCTCCGGTAAGATCACCATTAAAGGTGCCATATTACAGGATGCGTTCATAGAACTGAGGGCAGGCAACGCGCTGAACTATACTATCTCCGGTAAAACAGGGGAGTACAAATTTACCGGCATCCCGGTGACGGATACCGCTTCCCTGACATTAAAAGTGGCATATGTAGGGTATAAGAACCTATACCGGGAAATAAAGAGCCCGGATAAAACACTGGTGGCAGATTTTGATTTCCAGGATACGGACGCCAAAAGCCTGAAGGAAGTAGTAGTAACCGGACAGAAGAAAGAGCAAGTCTCCGCCTATAAATCTACCTACAAAATAAACAGCAAAGATTTTATCCGTAATACAAAAGCCAACACGGTACTGAAAACAGTACCGGATCTTTCCGTGCAGAACAACAAAGTGATAGTTGGTGGTACCACTCCCGCCAGGATCTTTATCAATGGGATCGAATCCGGACAGGAAGAACTGAAAACCATCAACGCAGACGATATTGACAGGGTAGAGGTGATCGCAAATCCTTCCGCTTCCTATGATGCCGACTTTACAGGCGCTGTAGTGAACATCATCCTGAAAGAGCGCAAAGAAAGCTTCATCAAAGGAACATTGGAAGGTACAGGCGGCGTAAGGAACGAGTATTGGTCACTGCTGCCTTCCCTTTCCTTTAAATGGGACTGGCTGATCATCAAATCATATTATTCTTACCTGCACAACAGGCAACATATAGACTACCGGCTGGACAGGCAGATGGATGACGGCCTCTATTACAACCAGCATAGCCTTCGCAGCGTGGCTGGTAATCAACAGTCCTCCGGCACTAAAATAGATGCTACCCTTTCAAAAAGATCCAGGCTGAATATCTCTTCAGAGCTCTCCGGCTATAATTTTGGTGGCATCGCCAACGGAATATACAAAGACACTGCTACGCCGGATACCGCTCAGTTTTCAAATAACAGCCGGGAAAAAAGGAACAGCTGGTATATTGCCGCCGTCTACAGCTACGACTTGCAAAAGAGCAGGAAATTCTACATAAAAGGAAAGTACTTCCGCTACACTAATACAGACCTATACAGTCTGGCAAACGAATCCGGTAAAGAAGAGACCGGGAACGTTTCCTCCAAAACCAGGGAAATTACAGGCGAAATGGATTATGAAGTGTCGGAGACAAAATTGTTAAATAAACCTTCCACCTTCTATACTGGTGTAAAGTACGTTCAACGCCGCTTCAGTTTTTCTGATACAGACTTTTACATCAACCAGCACCTGGTAAATACTTTCGCAGAAGCGAATGTGGACTGGACTCCCAAGTTTTCCACCATGGCAGGACTGGCCTTTGAAAATACCCGTAATGTCAACACTACCTTATCACAACATTATAATTTCTGGCTGCCAACCCTGAACCTGCTGTACCATTTTGGTAACCGGCTGGATGCCCGCCTGGCTTACTCCCGGAAGATCATCCGCCCCAGCGCCAATAACCTGAACAATGCCATTGTATATTTAAACCCGGGCTTGGCCTTTAAAGGAAATGAGAATTTGATGCCGCAAGCCAGGGATTACTATGCGCTGACAGTAAGCAAAGGCTATCCCAAGCTGAACATCGCGTTTAGATTATCCCATGAGTCTGTTGATCATGCGATTATTGAAACGTACAACATATCCGATGGCCTGGTGATCAATACCATGGAGAATGCGGGCAAACAACAATCTACCGGTCTGGTAGCCAGTGTAAGAACAAAGCTGTTCAAGCTGATCACTGCCAACAGCACCTCCGGTATTTCCTATAATACATTTGGCAACCAGTCGCCTGATGCCCTGGTGAAAAGCAATGAAGGCTGGACTTTCCGGCAGGGCTGCTACCTGGGCGCCAGCGTATTAAAGGAGAAAGTGGCTTTGTCCTTATCCGGTTTTTATAATGCACCGGTTTATTCACTCAATTCCCGGATGATCACTTACCCATCCTTTTCGCTGGATGCGGAAACGAATGTCTTCAAGGATAAGCTGATGGTAAGGTTAAGCTACCAGGACATATTCGCCTGGGGGACCGTTAGTAAGGAGAACAGCAGGTATAATTATTTTAACCAGGCAATTGTGTTCAGAAACAATACCTCCAATCTGCTGCTAACGCTTTCATTCAATTTCGGGAAGAACTTTAATGACCGCTTTAATGAGGCCAATATACAGAACGACGATATTATCCTGAAACAATAAACGGCTTATGCTTCCAGGCGCTCCTCCAGCTTCACCGTCACATGATCCCCTGCATCCTTTCCCAGGACTTTCCGCAGGTCTGCCTTCACCGGCAGCTTATGTGTACCATCTCCCAGCGCCATAAAAGAGCTGCGGAAGGGATGTCCGTCAATCGTGCCGCGTACCTTTACCAGTCCCCTGGTGCCAAAGAACGCCACGGACTCCGGCCATATCAGGTAAGTCCATCCTCCCTTATTCGGGCTCTTCTGCAAGGTGGCGGTAAATTGTTTATTCAGCAATCCTGTTGCCGGTGCATAATGATTGGAACGTGTCATAGTGCAAAGTTTTAGTGAGCGTGATGCACTAAAGGTATTTTTAAACAGCCGCTGATAAGGTGGGTAGAAGCGACTTTCATAATGGTGGTTTGCGACAATTTACCACCCGCCTCCGCGGGGGGAGGTATCCGGAAAAAGGGCCATGACGGCCCTGGAGAAATTGTTCAAGGTATAGGGATATTAATATTTTACTCAACCATTTTTTCTGGTTCGGACGACAACAACTCGACCTTATTCTTGCGTGGGTCCGCTTTCATCTTATAGAATATCAGTTGCTCGGTATATTCCTCTGTTTCCCAGCCATACGCTTTTACTTCCCATTCCTTGCTATCGGGCAGCGGTGTAATAAGAAAGTTCAGGCTGTTGTTATGTTTGGCAAGCTCTTGTTGCTTGGCAATAATGTACGGTTCCTTCATCGCGAGTGCTTCTATCCGGTACTGGATCTCTTTTACCTTCTCTACTTCTTTATCAAAGCGCTTTTTCCAGTTCTTACCAAGCCTTTTTTCAAGAATAGCATAGGTAGCATCATTCTCTTTTTTAACGCTATCCACAAATTGCGGGGTAACCATACAGCCTGCTACAGACAAAAAACGGAATCCGTATTTTTTTGCAACTACTACCTTTGCTCTTTCAAGTTCCATAATACGAAAGCCGTAAGTAAGCACTGTGGGCACAGTATCATTGCGGGTGTCCCAGGCAACAAGGGCCTGGCCCTGAAAACAAACAAACACTGCCAGTACCCCCATTAATATAATTCCTTTCATAGATCTCTGATATTCTCATGTAAGATGCAATCTTAATACAATTTCCATAAATCCCCCTACACTTTCCCCTGCGCCGTCCCAAATCCCCTTCTCGTCATTTCCCCCCAGGCCTTCTTTTTCATAAAATAATCATAATACCCGCGGATAGCAGACCATACCACAAAAGGGTGGAAGATAAACGGCTCAGAAAGCGCCGCCAGTATCAGCTTCCACATTTCCTTTCTCCGCTTGTACTGGTTATACGTAAATACTTCAATATAGATCGCAAAGATGGAGTTCAGATATCCGAAGAAAATAATGAACAGCAGGAAAGCAAAGAACATATGCCAGTTGATCATTCCCATCCAGGCCATGGCCAGGAAGGCGATCATGCCTACAAATTCTATCACCGGCGCCAGCATTTCAAAAAAGAACCAATAAGGATAGCTCAGCACCCCCAGCAGATCATACCGCGGGTTCAGGAACATCTTCTGATGAAAGCGTAGTGTCTCTATCGTGCCCCGCATCCAGCGGTTCCGCTGACGGCCCAGTATTTTAGTGCTCTCCGGCGCTTCTGTCCAGCAGAGGGGGTCGGGTATGTAGGTTACTACATAAGGCTCGTTCTGTTCATGCATGTACCTGCGCATACGGGCTACCAGCTCCATATCTTCGCCCACGGTATGTGTATTATATCCTCCGCAGCGGATAGCGATCTCCTTGTCAAATGCGCCAAAGGCGCCTGATATCAGCAGCAGGCCGTTCAGCTGTGCCCAGGCCATACGCCCTAACAGGAATGCCCGTATGTATTCCAGCGCCTGCATCCGCGCCCAGTAGTTCTCCGGCAGGAAAACACGCGCCAGTCGACCGTCTTTCACTACACAGGAATTGGCAATGCGGATCACTCCCCCGGAAGCGATCACCTTTTTACCATCCTTTTCTTCCAGGAAAGGCTTCACCATTTTCAGGATGGCATCCTGCTCCAGTATACAGTCTGCATCTATACAGATAATATAATCGTTGCTGGAGATGTTGATCCCTACGTTCAGCGCATCCGCCTTACCGCCATTCTCTTTATCGACCACTACCAGCTTGTTATAGGCAGGGTGTTTGGTTTTATATACGCCTCTTACCGTTTTGGTAGGGATACGGCTGTTCACAAAGAAATCTACTTTCTCCAGTCCGTAAGCGTCTATCAGCCGCTGCAGACTGTCATCCTTGCTGCCGTCATTGATCACTACCAGTTCCAGCTTGTTGTAGTAAAGGGAAAGCAGGGATCTTACATTCTCAACAATATTGGGCCCTTCATTATACGCAGGGGCCAGTATACTCACGGATGGTGCATAAGAGGAGGAGGCCAGCAGGCGGTAATCGGTAAAGTCATTTTTGTGCAGGTACCTTCTCACCGCTGCAATAGAATTCATGCCAATGAAAACATAAAAAATCACCAGCGCAACAGAGTACAGGAAGATACCTGCCATGAAGAATAACGCTATTTGTTCTCCTATGTTCATCGTGCCATTTCGCTTTTAATGTGAAGGTATAGCTGCTGAAAAGTATCTCCCGGTGCAGTGGATCTTTCCTTTACCAGGGCATCGCCATTGCGGCAGCATTTCATCATGATCCTGGCAACCTGCAGCTGTGTGCCGGGATCACCGCCATCCAGCAGGGATTGCAGGAAAGGCAGGTCCTGGTCTGTTGCCATGGATTCCAGGCTTTTCAGGATGGTTTTCCTGTTGCTCTCTGTTTCTACTGCATACCGCTGTATCAATATAGCGGGAGCGGTTTCATCGCCTACCCGTACCAGGGTCTTGATGGCCTGTTCCCGCAGCTTTTCCCGGTGGTCTTTCAGCAGGAGGATCACATCGTCTGCCACCTGCATCTGTTGATACAGGCCCGCCAGCTTCAGCGCAAAAAGCACTACATCCGGGTTACCGGCGTTCAGCCAGATGTGAAGATGTTCCAGGTTACCAGGATCCAGGGGTGTTAGCTGTTCTATCAGTTTAAGCTGCTGCCAGTCGTTCATGGGCCTGGTCAGGGTGTCCAGGAAGTTCAGGCCCTCAAAGCCAGCAAAGGCCAGTACGGCTGTCTGCGCTTCCATCCTCACATAGGCGTTGCGGTGGTCGGTATGTTTTGCAATAGCAGCTTTCATGTCTTCCTGGTCCAGCATGTACAGCTCATAAATGCCCGCGGCTTTGATATGCCACACCGGGTGGCGGAATTTGGCGATAGAGTCTGCCTTCAATCCCATCTTTTCATAGAGCCATACAATGTTCTTGCCTGCCAGGCCGATCAGGTTCTTCTTGGTGCTGATCAGCTGGTTGATGGCATACTGCCGCGCAATCCTGTTCTTCGAACCAGGCGACAGCCATTCCGGTGTTATAAAAGTATCGTCGTGGGGAAAGTCTTCCGTTAGCAGATGGCTCAGCCATTCATCAAAAACGGATTGTACCTGCTGCTCTATCTCGAATTTCTTTCTGCGTTTACGCAGCAGATAATTTGTTCTCAATAGTATCAGCAGAATGACAACTATGAAAACGGCAGTGTATAAGTAAAGCAGTTCTGGACGTATTGTATCCGGCCTTATCAAGGGAAATGGATTTGATGGCTTTTATTTGCCTGATAATTTCTTCACCCTGATTGACAGCTCAGTGAGGCTGAACGGTTTGGTCATGTAGTCATCCGCCCCCAGCTTGAAGGCTTCTTCTACAATATCTTCCTGACCCATGGCGGATAGTACAATTACTTTGATCGGTTTGTCGGCCACCACGTCCTTCACCGCGCTGACGATCTCCAGTCCGGATGCACTCGGTAGCATAATATCAGTGATCACCATATCAGGCGGGTCGCTCTTAAGGTTCTCCAGCGCCGTGGTGCCCTCCGCACAGGCTATGATAACATGGCCATCCTTTACCAGTCTGATTTCTATCGTCTTTCGGATCAGGTTGTCGTCCTCGGCAAGTAAGATTTTCATACAATGTGGATTGTGGTATTCGGTCTTCTTCGGAAATATTACTATATAACTCTAAGTAAATATACTAAAAAGGCCATATTCTGTGCCAAATAATGTCCGCAATATCAGCGGTTTATCCCTTCCTTAAATTAGGTATGATGGCAGGTAGTTAAGAAATTATTAATAACTTTAACTACGAATGCACCTGTTACTATGATGGATATTCCCCGTTTGTCGAAAAGAGCATGGCTTTTTTACCTGATTATCTGTTGCACATGTCTGCGGGCAGCCGCCCAGGATGAGCGTTCATCCGATCAGCTGTTCCAGGACGCCCGTAAAGCGGCCTTTGACAACAAAAATTATCCCCTGGCTATTCAGCTGAGCCGCCAGGCATTGGTAAAAAGTCCTGACTACAGCGATATCCGCGTGTTCCTGGGCCGGGTATATACCTGGAGTGATCACCCCGATAGCGCCCGGGCTGAGTTCCACTATGTGTTGCAGGCACACCCCGATTATGAGGATGCCTATGTGGCCATTACCGACCTGGAGTACTGGAACGACCGGCCGGATACCGCCCTTGTATATGTCAACCAGGGACTGCAGCATTATCCCCGCTCTGAAGAGCTGCTTCTGCGAAAAGCCCGTGTGCTGGTGGCCAAAAAGGAATTACAGGGAGCGGCGCAGACTGCCAACCAGCTGCTGGCCATCAACCCATCCAATGGCCCGGCGAGGGCCCTGCTGAACAGTATTAAAGACCAGGTGCGCAAGAATAAGATTGACCTCAGCTACGACTATACCTATTTTGATAAACGTTTTGATCAGCCCTGGCACCTGGCCAGTATCGGCTATTCGCGGCAAACAAAGCTGGGAACAGTGATAGGCCGGCTCAACTACGGTCATAAATTCGGGGAAGACGGGCTGCAGGGAGAAATAGAAGCCTATCCCCGCATTTCTCCTACCTTTTATTCTTATGTGAATGCCGGTTATTCAGGCAGCAGCATCTTTCCAAAATACCGGGCCGGCTTTTCCCTGTATGCCAACCTGCCCGCTGCTTTTGAAGCGGAATTAGGTTTCCGCTACCTCTACTTTGATGATGCCGTATGGGTATACACCGCTTCTGTTGGCAAATATTACAGCAATTTCTGGTTCAACCTGCGTACTTATCTTACGCCGGGAGAAGGAGATCTGTCGCGTTCCTTTACTTTCACCACCCGCTACTATACAGCCGGGGCAGATGATTTTATCACCCTGGGACTAGGTACCGGGATCTCTCCGGATGATCAGCGTAACAACATCAACTATTCCATTAACACCAATCTTACTTCCTACAAATTTAACCTGGGTTATCAGCGCACCGTCGGCAGGCAGAACATCATAGGAGCGATGGCTACCTGGTACTATGAAGAGTTCCGGCAAAAGACCTATGGCAACCAGGTCAATATCGGCATTATCCTGCAACGCAGGTTCTGATCCTTTACTTCGTATAGGCTTTGTAGAGTGAATCGGGTATCAGCTGCTTCCGCTGTATCATCTTATCATTTTTATCCAGGTAGTAGTTAAAGCCGGACATTAAACGCTTTTGCATCGTATCGTTCTGCACCGGCTCCAGGTCCATGTTGGGCAGTATTTTGAACAGCTTGCCGCTGTTCACCATCCACGCGCCATCTACATAATCCACCAGGTCGTTTTTAGTCTGCATTAACGGATAATGATGCAGGTTGCGGAAACCGCGCGCAGTATCCAGGCCGCTGCCCACCCAGCTAACCTGCTGCGGGGCAGAGAAACCAGGGTATGTCTGCAGGTAAGCCAGCAGACTGGGACTGATGTCAAAATGCGACGATATAGCGCTGAAAGTGGCGCTGCGCGTCAGCAAGGGAGAATAGATAATGATGGGCGAATGATAACGGTCTATTTTAGAGCGCATCGGGATCTCCGGCAGGCGGTGATCCCCGGAGATCAGGAAAATGGTATGTGCATAATCCGGTCTTTTTGCAAAGGCCTGGAAGAAGCCCCGCAAACAATCATCCATATACATCACTGACGTATATACGTCGCGGTATTGCAGGAAGGCGTTCATCCTGGCAGAATCTGCACCCTGCTGCCGCATACGGTCAGTGGCCAGCTGTTGATAGTAGTCCTGACCGGGGATCAGGAAAGGGGAGTGGGTAGATACCGTCAGCAATACATCCAGCCTTGACTGTGTAGTATCAGCCGGTGTGCTTTCAAGATATTTACGGAACAGTGCCCTGTCAGAATAGCCCCAGCTAAATCCTGCATAGGAGGGGAGCTTTTCATACCCGTTCCCGAAATTAGGTTCATGTATAATACTATCCACTCCCTGTTTTTGCAGGAACTGGTCCATCTTATCAAAACCGGCATTGCCTGAATACAGGAAGCGGGCGCGGTAGCCGTTATGCCTGCTGATGTTCATCAGGGTCAATGCAGGCGGCATATCAGGCCCTTGTTCATTAAAGCCGCTTTTAGCAAAAGGCAGCGAACCTAATACAGTAGGCAGTGCGGCAAATGTTCTGCCTCCGCCGCTCAGGCCATTTTCCCAGTACAGGCTGTGTTGCGCCAGCGAATCAATGAAGGGCGTAAAACTACCCAGGTAGGCGCCTCTTCCGGAGAATGCCCTGCCAAGCCCTTCTACCAGTATGATCACAATATTGGGTTTCCGGGCACTGTCTACCCGCAGAAAGGAGCCCAGCACATTCGGCGTATTTGCTTCGCGTAAAAAGGGATAAGCATCGCCGCCTACATATTTGTAGTCCACAGGAATGGCCAGATCAGCCATATCACGGCTGCGCTCTTCCGGGAAGAAATGTTGTCCTGACCTGGTAAGGAAATAGCCTGTTTTATTCAAAGCCGCATTACCGGTGTATTCCGTGCCCAGGTGATTGGCCGTCAGTTCCTGGGATACAGGCACCCTGAAGAAGAACAAACAGAGCAGCACAAACCAGAAACCGCGCCGGTCGCCTTTGACATGCCGGCGTGCAACTAATACAATCAGTATGGTGATGGTGGCCAGCAATGCCAGCAGCAATGCAAAGAAGGCCGGCTTGAAAGATCCGGCAGCAGCGCCGATGGTCAGCTTGATATCGTCAGCGGTATAACCGTATATATCTGCACCCAGTAATATGGATGTTTGTTGAAAGTAGATGATGAGCGCAATACTGGTGATGGCATACATGGCGATCAGGAAGAGATAAAGGCCGTTGGCCAGCCTGTTGCTGATGAACATGTACAACAGCAGGAAGGGCAGCACTACCCAGCGTACAATGCTCACAAATGTAAATACATCTGTGCGCAATGCCTGGTAGATCATCACGCCCGGCAGCTCCGGCAGTTTCCCGCTGAGCCGCAGTCCCAGCATGTCTACCAGTCTTAAGAAAAATATCATTACCAGCAGCAGCGCTGAATACAGCAGGAAGCGGTTAAAAGCGGGGATCCATTGGTGTAGCGCAGGAATTTTCATAAAGCCTCAATAGAATTTTGCATCAGCTTTTTACAATATGGCAGTTCTCGCAGTATTTCTTTTACTAAATGTTCGCGTTCGGCGGCTTGCATACCGGCGCCTTTTTCCAGCTGCTGTCCAAGTTCTGCCAGCGCAGTAAGGCCGATAGTGATACCCAGTCCGTACAGCTTATGACCAATGTGAAACAGCTCCCGTTCATCTTCCATACCGGCCTTGTTGATCCGTTCTTCCAGCTTGCTCAGCTCCTCCAGCCCGGTGCCGATCACATGTTTCATCAGGGCTTCATCCACTTCTCCACCAAGATAGTAAACTAATACATCTTTATTAAAATGCTCTTTGTCTTTGTTGATGTCTGTTCCGTTCACCCCACTTTCACCGGCGTCCACAAAGTAGCTCCATTTCTCCAGTATGGTGATCATATCTTCTTCCACAAAGGGTTTGGGCAGAAAATCATCCATGCCTGCCGCCAGGCATTTTTCCCGTTCTCCTTTAACATTGCCGGCGGTGAGGGCGATGATGGGAAGACTGGCGCCATAGGCTTCCCTGATTTTCTGTGTGGCTTCGTAACCGTTCAGCCCGGGCATCTGCACATCCATGAATACAAGATCGGGCTTGCTTTCTATCGATAAGGCCACCACGGCATTGCCATCCTCCGCCTCCCTGATCGTTGCGCCGGGCGCAGCTCTTTTGATAATGGTTCTGGCCAGCATCATGTTGACGGCATTGTCTTCTGCGATCAGGATCTTCAAAGGTCTGTCCTGTAGCGCTACACTTTGCGTTGCCGCAACGGCGCTGTGTTGTTCTTTTTTTCTGTAGATGCCAGACAGTGCATTGTACAGGTCCTGCATCTTGATCGGCTTGATAAGGCGCTGCGATACACTATATTTTTCGCATGCCCTCATCACGGTGTCATCATCTGCGGAGCTGTGCAGCAGGATGATAGGCTTCGAAGTATTCGGCTCTTCAAACTGCTCGCGTATCTTTTTGATGGTTTCCAGTCCATCCATATGCGGCATGTGATAATCTATGATCAGCACATCATAATCGGTGTTGACAGACAGTAGCTCCAGGGCTTCCAAACCATGCCTGGCCTGGTCTGATGTGATGTGCTGTAATAAAAGCATCTGGCTGATGATAATGCGGTTGTGCTCATTGTCATCCACGATCAGCACCTTTTGTATACGCTCGGTGCCTTCCCATTGGATGCGTTCTTCGTACTCCGCTTTTACCGGGATCTCGAAAGTAAAAACAGATCCATGCCCGGGTGCGCTCTGCAGTTGTAAACGGCTGCTCATCAGTCCGAGCAGCTTATTGGAAATATTCAGCCCCAGGCCGGTGCCGCCGTATTTCTTGGTAATGGAAAGATCTGCCTGCGAGAAGGCTTCAAAGATCTTGCGCTGGTGTTCCTGCGGAATCCCGATGCCGGTGTCTCTCACCTCGAAACGCAGTATGACATTGCCTTCGCTGTAAGGATTAACCGGTGTGATCTTCAGTTCTATCTCGCCCTTTTCGGTGAACTTCACGGCGTTTGTCAGCAGGTTCACCAATACCTGTTTCAGCCGTACGTCGTCTGTCCAGATATACCTGGGCAGCTCAGGAGACAGGTTGAGCAGCATTTCAATATCCTTTTTCTGCAGCTGGTATTTGATCATATCGCTTACCTGGCTGCTCATTTCCAGCAGGTCGCATTTGCTGATGTCCAGCTCCAGCTTCTCTGCCTCTATTTTCGAGAAATCCAGGATATCATTGATGATGTTCAGCAGGGCGTTGGCCGATTCATTCACGATGCCGAGATACTGGTACTGGTTTTCGCTCAGCGTTGATTTCAGCAGCAGGTCAGTAAAGCCGATGATGCCGTTTAACGGCGTCCTGATCTCATGGCTCATATTGGCCAGGAACTCCGATTTAGCTTTGCTGGCCTGTTCTGCCACTTGCCTGGCCACTTTGAGCTCTTCGCGGCGCAGTCGTTCTTCCGTAATATCTTCCGTAAAGATCATGATGCCGCCCACAGTGCCATCGTACTGGTACCAGGGCCGTATTTCCCAGCGCAGGTATTGATCCTGGTCAGACCATGAAGGCCGCCAGGCTTCTTCCTCTTTTCGTTCAATGGCGCCCTGGAGCGCACGCTGATGGATCTCTTTCCAGTCTTCCCGCAGATCTGTAAAAACCTCATACAGCGCTTTACCTTTCAGGTCCTGTCCTGTAAGCCGGTAATCTTCCAGGAACTGGCGGCTGCAGGTGATAAAATGCAGCGTGTCATCCAGCATGGCTACTGCTGCGGGAACGTGGGCTACAAAGGCGGCAAGCTGCATTCTTGACTGCTGCATTTCGATGAAGATCTTCATCCGGTCGTCAATATCCTGAATAGTGCCGTATATCCGTTTGCAGCGGCCGTTCACAAATTCCGAATGTCCGATGGACCGAATCCATATTTCCCGTCCGTTGTTGGT
>Ga0065165_1000070_pt1 | contig 168230 bp, 135 predicted proteins | sample AraplaMF_Cvi_mMF_FD_63813 | JGI IMG/M metagenome (GOLD analysis project Ga0065165, IMG submission 63813) | Arabidopsis root microbial communities from the University of North Carolina, USA - plate scrape MF_Cvi_mMF (version 2) (version 3) | ecosystem: Host-associated > Plants > Roots >...
TCGACGCCGTCATGCGCGAGGAAGGCCTGCAGCATCGACGGCACGAAGTGGATCGTCGTGACCTGATGCGATTCGATGAGCGAGACCAATCGCGCCGGATCGCGGTGATCGCCCGGCGCGGCGATGGCCAGGGTCGCCCCTTCAGCCAGCGCCCAGAACAGCTCCCACACCGACACGTCGAAGCTCAGCGGCGTCTTCTGTAGCACCGTGTCCGAGGTGCCGAGCCGATATGCCTGCTGCATCCATGCCAGTCGGTTGTGCAGTGCCAGGTGCCGGTTGGCCGCGCCCTTCGGGCGGCCCGTCGATCCGGACGTGTAGATCACGTAGGCGAGGTTCTCGCCGTGCAACGCAACCTCGGGGTTGTCGACGGTGCAGAGCGCCCCTGCCCCTGCATCGGCGCCTGCATCGGCCCCTGCATCGGCGCCAGCGCTGAGGTCAACGTGGACCTCGATGTCGATGTCGATGAACGCTCGCCCCTTTCCATCTGGCAGGCGCTCCCGCAGGTGCGACTGCGTGAGAACCAAGGTCACGCCGCTGTCCTCGAGCATGTAGGCGACACGATCCGCCGGCAGCTCGGGGTCGATCGGCACGTAGGCGCCGCCGGCCTTCAGGATGGCCAGCACGCCGACCATCATGTCGAGCGAGCGCTCCACCGCCAGGCCCACGCGCGCGTCGGGGCGAACGCCCAGCGCGATGAGACGATGCGCCAGGCGGTTGGCTCGTCGGTTGAGCTCGCCGCGGGTGAGCGTCTTCTCACCGAAGACCAGGGCCGGCGCCGCAGGTTCGGCCGCGGCCCGGCGCTCGATGAGTCGATGCACCGGCTCCGCCGGCGCCACAGGCGAGGCATTGACGCTGTACTGGGCGAGCGTCCGGGATTCGCCGGTCGACATCAGCGCCACGTCTCCCACCGCGAGGTCCGGCGACTCGGCGATCGCCGACACCATGGCGGCGAAGTGGCCCGCCAGGCGCTCGATGGCCGCCGGTTCGAAGAGCTCCGCGGCATAGCTGAAGCTCGCGCGGATGCCGCCGTCCTCCAGCTCCGTCGTGTGCAGGGCGAGCTCGAACTGCGCGGTGCGTTCGACGGCGGCCACCGGCTCGACGATCAGCCCGGGGAGCCGGCGCGCCGGGAGGTCCTGGTCCCGCTGGTGGTTGAACAGCACCTGGAACAGCGGATGCACGCCCAGCGCGCGCTCGGGCTGCAGCGCCTCGACGAGCTGCTCGAACGGCAGGTCGGGATTCGCCTGGGCGCCGACCGCCGCCTCGCGCGCCTGGTCCAGCAGGCGCGACAGCGGCATCCGGCGCTCGACCTGGTTGTCCAGCACCTGCGTGTTGACGAAGAAGCCGACGACGGGCGCGATCTCGGGACGATCGCGGTTGGCGATGGGCACGCCGACGCGGATGTCGGCCTGGCCCGTCCAGCGCGCCAGCACCGCCTGGAAGCCGGCGAGCAGGACCATGAAGGTCGTCGCGCCGGCCGCCCGCGCCCGTTGCCGGACGCGCTCCGCCAGCACCGGCGTCAGCGCCAGCGCATGCCGGGCCGCCCGATAGCGGCCGTCGGCGCGGCGCGGACGGTCCGTCGGCAGCTGCAGCACCGGCTGCTCGCCGCCCAGTCGGGTGCGCCAGTACTGCAACTGGCGCTGCTGCTCGCCCTCGGCCATCCGCTGCCGCTGCCAGGCCGCGTAGTCCGCGTACTGGACGGGCCACGGCGCCAGCATCGACTGCTGTCCGCGCAACGCGGCCTCGTAATCGGCGAACACCTCGTCCACGATGAGGCGCATCGAGCCGCCATCGGACACGATGTGGTGCATCACGACCACCAGCAGGTGGCGGTCCGCGTCCTGCCGTTGCAGTCCGACGCGGATCAAGGGTCCCGCCGTCAGGTCGAAGGGGGTGTCGACCAGGCGCCGTGCCTGGGCCTCGTCCGCGAGCTCGGCGAACGCGACCGCCGGTCCGCCCGGCCCGCGGACACGCTGCATCACCTCGCCGTCCGCGCCGGCGTGGAAGCTCGTGCGCAGCGATTCATGCCGGCGCACGAGCGCCTCGATGCTTGCGCGCAGGGCCGGCACGTCGAGCGTGCCCCGCAGCGTCAGGGCGCCGGCGATGTGATACGCCGTGCTCTCACGGTCGAGCTGCCAGAGGAACCATTGGCGCTGCTGGGCGAAGGACACCGGCATCGCACCCGATCGTTGCGCGGCGGACAGCGGCCGGATGGGCGCCTGGGGCGTCCGGCCGTCGATGGCCCTCGCCAGCGCGGCCACGGTCGGGTGCTCGAAGACTTCCCGCGGCGACAGCTGCCACCCGCGCCGATGCGCCAGGGAGATCAGCTTCAGGCTCAGGATCGAATCGCCGCCGAGCGCGAAGAAGTGGTCCTCGCGTCCGGCGCGCGGCAGGCCGAGCACCTCGGCGAAGAGCGCGGCGACGGCCGACTCGGTCTCGCCGCGAGGCGCCTCGTACACGGTTGCCGCGGCGGGGTCCGGGTCGGGCAGCGCGCGCCGGTCGACCTTGCCGTTCGGAGTCAGCGGCAAGGCGTCCAGGACGATCACCTGGCTCGGCACCATGTAGTCGGGCAGCACGTCGGCCGTGCGAGCGCGCACGGCCTCCCCGTCGAGCAGCTCGCCGGCGCGTGCGACGACATAGGCCACCAGCCGCCCGCCCGACGGGCCGGCCGCGGCGACGGCCACGGCCTCGCGCACGCCGGGTTGCGCACCCAGCGCGGCCTCGACCTCGCCGAGTTCGATGCGGAAGCCGCGCACCTTGACCTGGTGGTCGATGCGCCCGAGGTAGTCGAGCTCGCCGTCCGCGCGCCAACGCACCAGGTCGCCGGTGCGGTACATGCGGGCGCCCGGGGCGCCGAACGGATCGGCGACGAAGCGCTCGGCCGTCAGGCCGCCGCGGTCGAGGTAGCCGCGCGCCAGTCCGGTCCCGCCGAGGTAGAGCTCGCCGGGGACGCCGGGCGCGCACGGCTGGAGGTGGCTGTCGAGCACCCAGGCGACGCGCGCGCCGACCGGGCGTCCGATCGGGGCCGTCGAGCGCTCGATCGCGCGGTCCGTCCATCCTCCGGACCGAGGGATAGCGATGGCCTGGGACGAGTCGTCGATGTCGACGAGGTCATCGCCCGCGACGATCCATGCGCACGGCGTGATGACCGCTTCCGTCGGTCCATAGGAGTTGACCAGCCGTTGCGGTACGAAGGCGTCGCGCGCGGCGCGCAGATCGGCGGTCGGCCACGCTTCGCCGCCGGCGATGCACAGCCGCATCGGCAGACGGCCGCCGGCGTGCTCCGCCGCGAACTGGCGCAGGTAGGCCGGCGGCAGGTGGATCGCCGTCACGCCGTCCCGCCGGATCGTGCGCGCGAGCTCGGCGGTCGACCGGTCGTCCTGCGGCGCCAGTACCACCGCGGCGCCGTGGATCAACGGCGCCATCCACTGCGACCCGGCCGCATCGAAGCTGATCGACGCGAATTGCAGCATGCGGTCGTCGCGCTCCAGGCCGAAGCGCGCCACGATCGCCCGCAGATGCATCGCGAGCGCCCCGTGCGCCACCGCCACGCCCTTGGGGCGGCCCGTGGATCCGGAGGTGTAGATCACGTAGGCGAGCTGGTCCGGCGACAGCGTCACGCGCGGGGACGAGGTCGTCGACTCCTGCGCGTCGTCCTGCTCCGCGGCGTCCAGTGACTCGATGTGCAGCGTTGCGATCCCGTCGCGCGCCGGCAGCTGCGTTGCCGCCGCCTCGCTGGTGAGCAGCAGCGCGATGCCGCTGTCGGCCATCATGTGGTCCAGCCGCTCGGCGGGATACGCGGGATCCAGCGGCACGTAGGCGCCGCCGGCCTTGAGGATGGCCAGCAGGCCGACCACCATCTCGATCGAACGCGGTACGGCCAGGCCGATGCGCGATTCGGTCCTGACGCCGAGCGCGATGAGCCGGTGGGCCAGCCGGTTGGCTCGTGCGTCCAACTCGGCGTAGCTGATCCGGCGCCCATCGGCGATCAGCGCGATCGCGTCGGGACGTGCCGCTGCCTGCCGCTCGATCAGTCGCGGCACGGCATCGAACGCGCGCGTCCCGGTGGATCCGGAACTCTCCCCGGCGATTGCCGTGTTGGCTGCCGCTGCCGCTGCGGCTGTGGTTGTGGTTGTGGTTGTGGCCCAGGCGCGCCACTGGTCGATTGCCGACGGCTCGATGCCGCCGAGCTCGCACAGCGGCAGGTCCGGATGCTCCGACAGCGCATGAACGATTTCCTCCACCGCGACGCGCACGGAGGCGGCGACGTGGTCCGGGTCCAGCGAGCGGTGCACCTGCGCCACGAGGCCGAAGCCGTCGCCGAAGTCGTCGACGGACAGCGCGAAGGGATAGTTTGTCCGCTCCTCGCCGTCGAGCAGGCGGATGCCCTCGCCCAGTTGCGCGCCGACCGGCAGGCGGCGGCTGTGACGGTAGTTCAGCAAGGCCGAGAACAGCGGCGTGCCGCCCGGCAGGCCGCTGCAGCGCTGGGCCAGCGACAGCGGCGCATGCTCGTGCCGCAACAGCTCCGCCAGGCCGGCGTGCGCATGGCGCAGGCTCGCGGCGACGCCGAGCGCGCCCACGCGCAGGCGCAGCGGCAGCGTGTTGATGAACAGGCCCAGCGCGCGTCCGGCCTCCTGCCCGGCCTGCATGCGGCCCAGGAGCACCGTGCCGAAGACGACGTCGTCACGGCCGGTCGTGCGCGCCAGCACCAGCGACCACGCGAGGTGGAACACCGCGGAGGCTCCCACGCCATGACGCCGGGCCTGACGCCGGACGGCGCCGGCCAGTTCGGCGCTCAGCACCAGCCGCGCCTCGCGCACGCCCGAGCCGTCGCCTTGCACGTCGATCAGGCCGTACGGCGCCGTGGGCTCGACGACATCGCCGAGCTGCTCCCGGAAGAAGGCTTCGTGCGCCTCCCGGCTCAGGCCCAGGCGAGCCCGGGCGACCTGGTCGCGGAACGGCACTGGCTCGGGGAGTTCGGCGTTGACCTCGTTCTTCGTGTCGACGCCGTCCTCCGCGACGCGCTGCATCAGTCCGATCTCCTCGACGATGCGCTCCAGCGTCGTGTGATCGGACACCAGGTGGTGGCGCGACAACTGCAGCAGCCAGGGGCCCGCCTCCGATGCCGCGTCCGTTCTCGTGCCCGCGCCAGGGGCCGCGGACGAGGCCTCGCCCGTGGTCGTGGTCAGCGCCTGCACCGCGGTCGCGCGGATCATCGGCGCCTGGCGCACATCGATGCGCAGGCGCTGGCGATGGACATGGGCCTTCAGCCGGTCGGCCGCGTCCGCGGTGGGCGCCGCGCCCTCCCCGTCCAGCCACTGCAGCGTCAGCGGTGCCGAGCGGTGCACGACCTGCACCGGATCCCGCAGGCCTTCCCACGCCACGGACGTCCGCAGGATGTCGTGCCGCGTGATCACCGCGTCCAGATGCGCCACGAAGCGCTCCAGCCGCTCGCGGCTGTCGAAGGCCAGCCCGCGCGAGGTGACGTAGGCGTCGCCTTGCGCCTGCATCAGGTGGTGGAACAGGATGCCTTCCTGCAGCGGCACCAGCGGATAGATGTCCTGGATGTTGGCCGCGCCACCCGGCACGGCGGCCTCGATGCGCCGGATCTCCTCCGGCGTGAGCGCCACCAGCGGCAACATTGCCGGCTCGATGGCCGTGCAGCCGGCGGGAATCGCGTTCGGAGGAATGACGAGCTCGTCGTCGGCGGGACCGGCCGAGACGGCGCGCGCGAAATCTCCCAGGCGCGGATGTTCGAACACCTGGCGCACCAGCGCGCGGTGGCCGTCGCGGCGCAGCCGCTCGACCAGGCGCAGCGCGAGCAGCGAATGACCGCCGAGTTCGAAGAAGTGGTCGCGGCGGCCCACGCGATCGACGCCCAGCAACTCCGACCAGGCCGCCGCGATGGCGGTCTCGATGGGGCCCTGCGGCGGCTCGTGGTCGCCGCTGCCGGCGGTGTCGACCTCCGGCAGCGCGCGGCGGTCGACCTTGCCGTTCGGGGTCAGCGGCAAGGCGTCCATCACGACGAAGGCCGAGGGCAGCATCGCGTCGGTCAACACCCGCGACAGGCGCTCGCGCAGCGCGCCGGGATCCGGGGCGACGCCGTCCCGTCCGGTGATGTGGGCGACCAGCCGGACGCCGCCCAGGCCCGGCTGGGCGGTGACGACCGCCTCGCCGATGGCCGGATCGGCGCGCAGTTGCGCCTCGACCTCGCCCAGCTCGACACGGAAGCCCCGCACCTTCACCTGATGGTCCACGCGGCCGAGGTACTCCAGCTGACCGTCCGCCGTCCAGCGCACCAGGTCGCCGGTGCGGTACATCCGTCCGCCGCGCTCGTCGAAGGGATCGGCGACGAAGCGCTCCGCCGTCTGCCCGGGACGCTGGTGGTAGCCGCGCGCCAGGCCGGGACCGGTGACGTACAGCTCGCCGGGCAGGCCCGGCGGCAGCGGCTGCAGGTCCGCATCCAGCACGCGCATCGCGCTGCCGGGCAGCGGACGGCCCACCGGCAGCGTCGCGGCCGAGCGGTCCGCCTGCGCCGCGTCCTGCGTGAGCGTGCCGACCGTGGTCTCCGTCGGGCCGTAGTGGTTGAACACGCGCAGGTCCGGCCGCAACGCGCGGATCCGATCCAGCAGCGCCCACGGCGTGGCCTCGCCGCCGAGCACCAGCCGGCGCCGCGGCAGGACGTCGGCCGGGTCCCTCGCGCCCATCAGCGCCTGCAAATGGCTGGGCGTGATCTTCAACATGTCGACCGCGTGGCGTCGCATCAGCGCGGCGAAGCCGTCCGGATCGAAGGCCCGCGCCGCGGAGACCAGGTGCAGCGTCCGTCCCGCGCAGAGCGCGCCGAAGAGCACCGTGTGCCCGAGGTCGGCGGCCACGGTCGACACCATGGCCATGCTCGTCACGTCGTCCGCCGCATCAACCGCCAGCCGATGCAGCACGCCGTCGACGTAATGCGCCAGCGCGCCGTGGCTGACGACCACGCCTTTGGGGTGCCCCGTGGAGCCGGAGGTGTAGATCAGATAGGCGGCCTGGTCCGGGTGGGGCGCGCTGTCAGCGGCCCCCTCGCGCGTGTCCTGTCCCTCCGCTTCCAGCGCCTCCGTCTCCGCGTCTGCCTCCGCCACCGCCACCGCGTGCGCTTCCACTTCCGCGTCCGCGTCCGCTTCCGCTTCTCCGGCATTCGTCGGGAGTGCGAGGACTGGGATCTCCCCCGCCCAGCTCGGATCGGCGTCGCCGATGACCAGCTGTGCGCCGCTGTCGCGCAGCTGGAACGCGCGTCGCTCCTGCGGCAATGCAGGGTCCAGCGGCACCACCGCCGCGCCGGCACGCATCGCGCCGAGCATCGCGACCACCAACGGGATCGAGCGCTCGAAGGCCAGCCCCACGCGCGCGTCGGGGCCGACGCCTCGCGCCCGCAGCTGCGCCGCCAGCCGGTCGGCGCGGCGGTCCAACGCGGACCAGGTCAGCGAGTCGTCCTCGTGGACCAGCGCGAGCGCCTGCGGCTGGCGGCGGGCATTGCGGCGCACCTGCTCCGGCACCGGGACGAAGCCGGACTGCGGCGCCCTTGGCGAGGCGTGATCCCGGCCGGTGCTCCACACGTCCAGGCGACGCAGGTCATCCGCGTCCGCCAGCCCGACGGCGCCGACGACGCGATCCGGCTCGCGCAGCACGGTCTCGAGCATCGCGACGCAGCCGCGGATCAAGCGGCGCGCGGTCTCGGGTCCGAAGAGGTCGGTGTTGTAGGCCAACCGTCCGCTGGTGCGCGCGGTCCCGACCTGGAAGTTCATCGACAGGTCGAACTTGGCGTTGACGTCACCCTGCTCGATGAGCTCGACGCCCAGGTCTTCGAAGGACAAGGCCGGCAGATCGCCCATCTGGACGCCGAACAGCACCTGGAACAGCGGCGATCGCGACGGGTCGCGGCGCTCGCCGCGTTGCGAGAGCAGCAGGTCCAGCGGCAGGTCCGGGTGGGACATCGCGGCCAGCGCGTCGCCGCGGATCTGGCGGCAGAGCTGGCGCAGCGTCTGCCCGGACGACAGCCGGGCGCGGTAGACATGGGTGTTGACGAAGAAGCCGATGAGGCCGAAGACGTCCTCGTCCTGCCGCCCCGCGTGCGGCACGCCGACGGCGAACTCGGACTGCCGTGCGAAACGGGCCAGCAGCAGCTGCCAGGCCGCGAACAACGCGACGAAGGGCGTGCAGCGTTCGACGCGGCAGAACTGCCGCAGCGCGGCGTCCGTCGCCGGATCGAGGTCGAAGGCGATCGAGGTGCCCCGGAAGCTCGGCATCGCGGGACGCGGCGCATCGGTGGGCAACGCCAGCACCGGGACCTCCACGCCCAGGTGTGCGTTCCAATGCGCGAGCGCGCGGTCGAACCCGCCGGCCGCCATCGCGGCGCGCTGCCGCACCGCATGGTCGGCGTACTGCAGCGACAGCTCGGGCAGGCGCACCGGTCCGGACCGCGCCGACGCCAGCGCATAGGCGGCCGACAGGTCGGCGGCGAAGACCGGGTTGGACCATGCGTCCGACACGATGTGGTGCAGGCACAGCGCCAGGACGTGTTCGTCCCGTCCGACACGGACCAGGCGCGCCACCATCGCGGGCGCGGCGCCCAGGTCGAAGACATGGTTCAGCGTGGCCTCGATCTCGCGCGCGAGCGCCGCCTCCCGGGAGGCCGCCGGCTCGCCCGACAGGTCCACCTGCGCCAGCGCGAACGGCACGTGCGCCTGCGCTTGCGCCATCGGCACGCCGTCGCGTTCGAAGAAGCGCGTGCGCAGGATGGCGTGGCGGGCGATGACCGCCTCGAAGGCGCGCTGCAGCGCGTCGACCCGCAAGGGGCCGCGCAGCCGCATCACCCGCGGCAGGTTGTAGGCCGTCATCCGCTCGCCCAGTCGCTGCAGGATCCACAAGGGTTCCTGCGTGAACGACAGCCGGACGGCCTCGCCGTCGGCGACCCGGGAAGAAACCGGCACATCGGCCGGCGCGGCGGGAGGAAGGGTCATGTCGTTCATCGGGCAGACTGCGGAATCAGGAGGAGATCGGTGGGGGGATCAACGGGGCGCGGCGGCCGTCTCGGTGCGCTGCCAGTCGGTGGCTGCCAGGCGCTCGAAGCCCGAGGTGTCCCACGGGCCGGCGCGCAGCGCCGCGGCCAGCTCCGCCACGGTCGGGTGGTCGAAGACGAGTCCGGGCTCGATGTCGATGCCGAGCAGCTTGCGCAGTCGCGCCACCAGGCGGATCACCAGCAGCGAATGGCCGCCGAGGGCGAAGAAGTCCTCGTCGATGCCGATCGGTCCGCGCCCCAGCAGCAGGCCCATGCCTTGCGACAGGACGGTCTCGAGCGCGTCGCGTGGGACGCGCGCGCCGGCCGCGGCGTGCGACAACGAAGATTCGCCATCGGTCGCGGCCGCGACAGCCGCCTTGGCAGCCGTGGCGGCCAGCACGACGATTGCGGCGCGGTGGAGCTTGCCGTTGGGCAGCCGGGGGAAGTCCTCCAGCACGTGAATGCGCGCCGGCACCATGTGGCCCGGCAGGATCGCTTTCAACGCATCGCGCACCCGCTCCACGCGTTCCGCAGATCCAGCACGTTCCGCATGTTCCCCGTGCCCGGCTCGTTCGGCTCGTTCGGCCCGTTCGGCTCGTTCGGCGCGGAACGGCACCGCCGCGCCAGTTTCGGCGGCTTCGGGATCGGACAGCGACAGGCAGGCGATGAGCACCGGCTCGCCCGTCGCGCCCGGCTCCACCAGCACCGCGGCCTGTCGCACGTCGGGCAGACCCAGCAACGCGACCTCGATCTCCGCGGGATCGACCCGGAAGCCGCGCAGCTTCACCTGGTGGTCCGCTCGGCCCACGAGCCGCAGGCCGCCCTCGGGCAGCACGCGCGCAAGGTCGCCGGTGCGGTACAGCCGCTCTCCGGGATGGAAGGGGTCGTCGACGAAGGCCTCGGACAGCCGCGTGCCCGATCGGTCCAGGTAGCCGCGGCAGACCTGCGGACCACCGACGTACACCTGTCCCACGCCGCCCGCCGGCACCAGCCGCATCGCCTCGTCCAGCACGAGCACGCGGTTGTTGGCCAGCACCTGTGTCAGCGGCAGCGCGTCGCCGCCCTGCAGGTCGGATGCGCGCACCCGGTGCACCAGCACGCCGACGGTGGTCTCCGTGGGCCCGTAGTGGTTGTGGATCGCGGCGTCCGGCGCGAGGCGCCGCAGGCGCTCGATCAAGGCGCGCGGCGCGGCTTCGCCGCCCAGGACCACCGTGCGCGGCACGCGCGGCGCCTCGCCGTCCAGCAGCGCTTCCAGGTGCGAGGGCACGATCTTCACCGCGTCGATGCGCAGCGTCTCGACGAAGCGGGCGAACGCCGCCGGGTTGCGGGTGTCGTCCTCGTTGGCGACGACCAGGCAGGCGCCGTTGAACAGCGCCCCGAACAGCGCCGTGTTGCCCAGGTCGGCCACGACCGAACTGGTCAGGCCCCAGCGCCGGCTCGCGGCCAGGTCCATCGCCGCGGTGCTCGCGACGACGTAGTTCAGCAGCTGGCCGTGCTCGATGGCCACGCCCTTGGGCCGGCCGGTCGATCCGGAGGTGTAGAGCACGTAGGCCAGATCGTCCAGCCGCGGCTGCGTGGGCGGCGCGGAGCCGTCCAGCTGGCGCAGGTCGATCGCCGCCCGTCCCTCGGGCGTGAGGACATCGCCGGCCAGCGTGGCCGCGGACAGCACCAGGGCCGGGCTGGCGTCCGCCAGCAGCGCTTCCCGGCGAGCCTGGGGCCAGGCGGGCTCGAGCGGCAGGTAGGCCGCGCCGGCCCGCCAGGCGGCGAGCATCGCCACGATGAGATCCGCGCCGCGCGGCAGGTTCAGCGCGACGATCGAGCCCGGCGTCACGCCGAGCGTGGTCATCGCGCGGGCGAGCTGGTTGGCGCGCCGGTTCAGCGTGCGGTAGTCCAGCACCCTCCCGCCGGCTTCGAGCGCCGGCGCCTGCGGCGACAGCGCCGCCCATTCGGCGATGTGCTGCGAGACCGTCAGCGCACCGATGTCGCGACGTTCGCCCTGTGAGAAGCGCAGCAGCTCGGCGCGCTCCTCCGGTCCGACGGGATCGAGGTCGCGCACCGCCGCGTGCGGGCGGTCCAGCGTCTGCCCGACCAGCGTCACGAACTGCGCGAGCATCCTCTCCACGGCCCGTTGCGACCGGCGCCGGCCATCGTCGCGCAGCACCAGCTCGCATCGCTCGCCCCAATGCACCTCCAGCGTCAGGCCGTCCACTGCGCCCGTCGCGCCTGGCGCGCCCGTTGGGCCCGTTGGGCCCGTTGCGCCCGTTGCGCCCGTTGCGCCTGGCGCCACCGGGGTGCCCGCCGCGACCGGCGGCCGCTCGACCACCGGGGTGGACCAGCCCGCGGCCATCGGCGGCAATCGGCGCCAATGGAAGATCGATCCCAGATGGGCTGTCACCGGCGGCGCGTCGACCGGCCAGTACTCCTGCGCATCCACATGCGCCGCGGCGACGGCCGTGCAACGGCCGAGCCAGTCGGCGACGCTGGTCTCGCCGGTCAGCGCCACGGCGACCGGCAACACCTTGTCGAAGATGCCGACCGCGCCGCGCATGACTTCATAGTCGTCGCGGCAGTCGTGACGCCATCCGGAGACGAAGCGCTCGTAGCCGCCCAGCCGCGCGAGCAGCGACAGCCAGACCGCATGCAGCAGGCGCTCGGCGCCGACCTGGCTGGCCGCCACGCGGTCGGCCAGACCGGGGGCGATCGTCAGGCGCGCCTCGACAGGGCCGGCGCCCTGCGCCAGCGGCGTCGGCAGCCTCGGCTCCTGGCCGTCCGGACGCTCGTCGCCCGCCTTTCCGCCCGCCCGGCCGTCCGCCCCGCCGTCCAGATGATCCGCGAGGTGCGCCCGCCAGTAGGCGCCGCCGATGTCGGCCTCCTCTCCGGCGGCGAGTTCGGCGCGCCACTCGACGTATTGGGCGTACTGGAAGATGTCAGCGGTGGCTAAGGCAACCGCACCGGGAAGCTCGCCGCGTTCGCCGCGTTCGCCGGCTTCCACGGCGTAGACCGAGGCGATCTGCGCCAGCAGCCCCAGCAGGCTGCCTTCGTCCGCGACCAGTGCGCTCAGGTGCAGCGCGAGCACATGCCGGGTGTCGGAGATGCGGGCCAGGCCGGCGCGCAAGGACTGGCCCTCGGCCAGCCGGAGCGGCGAGGCCAAGCCGCGAAGCCAGGCCGTCAGCGCGGCCTCGCCCGCCCCCAGGTCGGTGCTCGACCAGTCGAGCGCGGGTCGCATCGGCAGCGGCCATTGCCGCAGGCCGCGGTAGCCGTGGACCTTGCCGAACGCGGCGTGCAACTGCTCGTGAGCGCCCAGCGCCTGGTCGACCGCGAGATGCATCGCGCGCTCGTCGACGCCGCCGACGATCTGGACATGCGCCGTGATGCCGGGCACGGCATAGGAGGCACCGGAGGCATCGGGCGCCTGGAGCGTCGCGAGGACCGCGCGCTGCTCGGGACTCAGCCCGCTGCTGACGACCGGCGCGTCGGCCAGGCCCGGGGTGTGGATGGCGTTCATCGGATCACGCCTCCCCGCCCAGCGCGGCGCGATCGAACATCGCGCCCATCGCCACGACGATCTTGCGCGGCCCTTCGTACGGGTCGCGCGCATGCGCCGCCAGCATGTTGTCCAGCATGATGATGTCGCCCTGGCGCCAGTCCAGCCGCACCGCGCAGGCCTCGTAGGTCGCGCCGACGATCGCCATGGTCGCGTCCGGGATCGCCGACCCGTCGCCGAAGGTCACGTGCCGCGGCATGCGGTCCAGGCCGACCAGGCCGAGCAGGTCCTCGCGCACCTCCGGCTCCAGGCAGCTGACGTGGTGCAGCTGCACCTGGTTGAAGAACACGCGCTCGCCGGTCAACGGATGCTTGACCACGGCCGGGCAGCGGGTGCGGGTCTGCAGGGTGTCGGCGTCCAGCCAGCGGAAGGCCGTCCCGGCCTGCTCCAGCCGGGCTTCGACCTCGGCGCGATCGGCGGTCTTGAAGAAGTCCTGCCAGGACACATCCAGCCGCGGCGTGAAGGTGCGGATGTAGAGCAGGCCCTTGCGCTCGAACTCGTCGACGAGGGCGGCGGGCAGGCGGCGCAGCATCTCGCGGCAGTCGACGATCGGCGTGGCGCCGCCGACCGGGGACGGCAGCTCGCAGAAGAACCACTGCTTGCGCGGCCAGCGCTCCAGGTGCGCGCTCTCGTTGTGGAACAGGATCATCTGCCGCTCGGGGTACGGCGTGGAGCGGTAGGTGTTGCGGCCGCCCTCCTTCTTCGGCAGGTCGCCGTAGCCGCCGAACAGCTCCGGCTCGATGGACTCGGCGAAGGCCTCGAACTCCTGCGGCGTCCTCAGGCCGAAGTTGCGCAGCAGCAGTCCCGCGTGGGTGAGCAACGAGGTCTCGACCAGGTCGCGGTTGGCGCGCGCCCAGGCGACCGCGTCCAGGTCGGGACGCACGGCCTCGACGACCAGCGGGAACGGACGGTCGTCGGCGAGCGTGGACAGGCGTACCGCCGGCGTCGCGCGCTTGCCGAGCGCGGCCAGTTTGCCGAGCTTGCCCAGCTTGTCGACGGCGGGAGGAGGAAGAGTGGTCATGGTCGGCTCCGGATGAGACGAAGGAGAAGAAGGCGGCAGGCCGTCCAGCAGCGCGTCCAGCAGCACATCCAGGCGGACCTGCGCGTCGGCGGCGGCGCGGCGCAGCAACGTCCGCCAGTCCCGCGCGGCGGCTTCGACGGTGGCGCGTTCGTAGAGGGCGGTCGCGAACACCCATTCGGCGCGCAGGCCGGCCTCGGTCTCCGTGACGAAGACCGCGAGGTCGAACTTCGAGGTGACCGGTGGACGCGGTTCGAGGCGGACCCGCAAGCCGGGCAGGTCGGGTCGCGCCTGCGGCGTGTTCTGGACGACGAACAGCGTCTGCACCAGCGGCCCATGGCGACGCGAGCGCGCGACGCCGGCGGCCTCGACGATCTGGTCGAACGGCATGGCGGCGTGTTCGAACGCCGTGAGGCTGAGGTCGCGCACCCGCGACAGCCAGCCGGCGAAGGTCTCGCCTGCGTGAACGCCCGCCCCGGCGTCTGACTCGGCGCCTGCGCCGTCGATGTGCGCGCCGCGCCGGCGCGAACGCAACGGCACGACGTTGACGAAGAAGCCGATCAGCGGCTCGAGCGCGGGCTGGTCGCGACCCGCCACGTCGGTGCCGACAACGACATCGTCGCTGCCGGTGCGCCGGTGCATCAGCGCCAGGAACGCGGCCATCATCACGAGGAACGGCGTACTGCCGTGTTCGCGGGCGAGTCGCTGGATCGCGTCGGTCTCCTCCGTGGAGAGATCGACCGGCACGGCGGCGCCGGCCATCGAGGCGACGGCCGGTCGATCGCGGTCGGGCGGCAGCGTGGACAGCGCCGGCACGTCGCGCAGCGTCTCGCGCCAGAAGGCGGCCAGCGCCGGTTGCCGCTCCGCCAGATGGCGTGTCTGCCAGGCCGCATAGTCCGCGTACTGCACTTCCAGGGGCGGCCGTCCCGGCGATGGCGCGGTCTCCGGGCCGGTCTCCGGCCCGGCCTGGATCGCCGCGTACGCCGCGGCGAGATCACGGGCGAACACACCCACGGACCAGCCGTCGAAGGCGATGTGGTGCACGCAGAGCAGGAGCACATGCCGCTCGGCGCCGAGCTTCAGCAGCGCCACGCGCAGCATTACATCGCCAGCCAGGTCGAAGGCGCGGCCCTCGTGAGCCGCCATCGCTTCGTCGACCGCAGCCCGGCGCTGCGCCTGTGGCAGCGCGGAGAGATCCCGCAGCGGGACATCGATGCGCGCCGTGGCGCGCAGCTCGGCGACCGGCTCGCCGTCGTCGTTCTCCGGGTACACGGTGCGCAGCACGTCGTGCCGCGCGATCAGCGCGTCGAGCGCGCCTTGCAGGGCCGCCGTGTCGAGCACGCCGTCGAGATGCAGCGCCGCCGCCATGTTGTAAGCCGGATGGTCCTCCCGATCGGCACGCGGGGTCATGCGCTCGACGAGCCACAGGCGGCGCTGCGCCGGCGACAGGATCCGGACATCGCCGGCCGGCTCGATCGAAGCGACTGGCGACAGGGGCGCCCCGGCAACCTCCGGCGCCCTCGCACCGGCCCGCCGCGCGTCGATGCGCGCGGCCAGGTCACGGAGCACAGGAGCTTCGAAGAGATCGCGCAGCGTCAACGTCACGCCGAATCGCGACGACACGCGCGACGCCAGCTTCACCGCGGTCAGCGAGTTGCCGCCCGAGACGAAGAAGTTCGTGCCGGGCGATGGCGGTGCCATCTCCATGACGGAGGCACGCCCCGGCGATTCCATCGCCTCGCACCAGATCTGCGCCAGCGCGCGTTCCGTATCGCTGAGGACGGCAGGCGGATCGCTCGCGTCCTTCGGCTCGTCCCCGCCCATCACGAAGCCGCCATCCGCATGGATCGCGAAGGCGTCGAGCGTGCCGTCGATCCACCCCTGGCGTGCCGCCGAGCGTTGGATCTTGCCGCTGGACGTCTTGGGCAGTCCGCCGGGTTGGAGGAGCACCGTGACGCGGGGCGCTTCGCCGCAGTGTTCGCCGACGGCGGCGGCGATCCTCGCCACGAGCGTGCTCGTCGCGGTCGAGCGCCGGGTCGCGCGCGGAATCTCGACGGCAATGCCGATCGCATCGCCGTCCGGTCCGGTCACCGCGAAGGCGGCGACACGGCCCTGGCGCGCGAGCCCGGGCTGGTGCTCGATCGCCGCCTCGATGTCCTGCGGATAGAGGTTGTGGCCGCGCAGGATGATCAGGTCCTTGATGCGGCCGGTCACGTGGAGCTCGCCGCCGAGCAAAAATCCCAGGTCGCCGGTCCGCAGCCAGCGTTCGGGGCCCTGCTCGAGAAAGGTCTCGGCGCTGGCCTCCGGCCGTCCCCAGTAGCCCCGGGTCACGCTGGGTCCCCGCACGCGGATCTCGCCGACCCGCGCCTCGTCCAAGGCCGCGCCGCTGGACGGATCGACGATGCGGACCTCGTGACCGGGCGCGACGATGCCGCAACTCACCAGCCGTTGCGTGGCGCTCCCGCTCCCGCCTTCGCCCTCGTTTTCGCCCTCGTTTTCGCCGTCGCCTCCGATCTCGCCCGGCTCGGCCCGCCCCTGCGAGAGCGCGTCGCTCGAGAAGTGCCGCGTCATGGCGCCGTCCCGACGCTGCCCACCGGTCACGAACAGCGTGGCTTCCGCCAGGCCGTAGCTCGGATAGATCGCCCCGGGAGCGAAGCCGAACGGCGCGAACGCCGCCTGGAATCCGGCGACCGTGTCGGGCCGCACCGGCTCGGCGCCGGACAGCGCGATGCGCCAGGCGCTCAGGTCCCAGGCCGGCGCGCCGGCAAGTCGCTCTCGCCCTTCGCGCCCTTCGCGCACTGCCCGCCTCGCTCGCTCCGCACAGAGCCGATAGGCGAAGTCCGGCCCGGCGGTGATCGTGCCGCGATGCCGGTGCATCGCCTCGATCCATCGCATCGGCCGCGCCAGGAATTGCGCGGTCGTCAACAGGACCAGCCTGCCGCCGGCGAAGAGCGGCTGCAGCAACCCGCCGATCAGCCCCATGTCGTGGAACGGCGGCAGCCACGAGACGTAGACGTCGTCCGCCGTGGTGCCGAGCGAGGCCTGGATCGCGCGCTCGTTGGCGAGCAGGTTGCCGTGGCTGACCATCACGCCCTTGGGCGTGGACGTCGAGCCCGAGGTGTACTGCAGGAAGGCGATGTCGGACGGGCGCGGCGCATGCGGCCTCCAGACGTCGGCCAGGCCGGGCTCGATGCCGTCCATGGCCAGCGTGCGCAGGGCGCCGAAGGTGCCGGCCTCGATGAGGGCCCGCGTGCCGATCACCCGCGCGGCGTCGGCATCCCGCGCGATCGCGGTGAAGCGCTCAAGGTGCTGCGGCCGCGTGCTCTCCGGGAGCGACACCGGCACGGCGATCACGCCGGCGTACTGGCAGCCGAAGAAGGCGACGAGGTAGTCGTCAGTGCCCTCCAGCGCGATCAGCACGCGCGCGCCCGGCGTCAGCCCCTCGCGCTGCAGCGTCGCGGCCATCGCCAACGAGCGCCGGCGCAGCGCCTCGTAGGAAACGGGTCGCTCGCCGCCCTCGGTATCAGCATCAGCACCAGCGTTGGGATAGGCATCGGCATCGGCATCGCCCCGATCCCCGTCGACGACGATCACGGCCGTATCCCCGGGCCGCGCGGCGACGAGGCGATCGAAGTGCTCGATGAAGGTCGACGCCGCGTCGTCGGGCGCCGTCAGGGGCGAAGGAGTCGTCATCGCGGCAGTCATGTCGCGTCGCTTTCAGTGCAGGTCTCAGGGCGGCGAGCCCCGCGGCGCAACGCGCCGCCGGCTCACGCGAAGGCGCCGGGCGCCGGGTGCAGCGGTTGCACCGGATGCGCGGGGACGCCGAGGGCGCTCAGGTGGCGGGTGAGCGCGGTCAGCACCGCGCTCTCCTGCTGCCGCACGAAGAAGTGGCCGCCGTCGAACCAGTCCAGCGTCACGGCGGTGTCGGATTCGAGCGACCAGGCGGCGAGCCGCTCGGGCGCGATCTCGTCCTGGCGTCCCGCGAACACATGCAGGGGCACGGGCAACGGCGGCCGGGGCACGTGGCGGAAGCTGTCGCAGACGCGGTAGTCCGCGCCGAGCACGTCCAGCGTCAGCCGCAGCAGCTCCGCGTTGGCGAAGACCTCCTCCGGCGTGCCGCCCTGGCGGCGCAGGTCGGCGGCCAGCGAGGCGTCGTCGCCGAGCGCCGCGCGCAGCCGGGCCGTGTCGCGCCGCGACGGCGCCGCGCTGCCCGAGGCGATCAGCGCCAGCGGCAGCCGCTCGCCGCGCTCATGCAGGTGCCGGGTCATGCCGTGCGCCAGCAGCGCGCCCATGCTGTGGCCGAAGAACGCGAACGCCGACGCGCCGCGCATGGCCTCGGCCTGCTCGTCGCAGAGCCGCGCCACCAGCGTGTCGAAGTCCTCGACGAAGCGCTCGCCCAGCCGGCTGCCGCGGCCTGGCAGCTCCACCGGCGCGATCTCGATCCAGCGCGGCAGCAGGCGCCGCCAGCGCAGGTACATCGTGGCGCTCGCGCCCGCGCAGGGCAGGCACAGCAGCGTGAGGGACGTCGCCGGCATCGGCCTCAGCCCGCGGTCGTCGGCTGGGCGGCCCGCTCCTGCTCCGCCATCCAGTCGCGCAGCGACTTCGGCCGCATGTCGGTCCAGGTGCGGTCGACGTAGGCCAGCACGGTCTTCTTGTCGCCGCGGACGTCCGGCACGACGGACCAGCCGCCGGGCACGGCCTTCCAGTGCGGCCAGATCGAGTACTGGTCCTCGTGGTTGACGAGGACGATGAAGGTGTCTTCTTCGCGGTCGAAGCAGCTGGTGGACATGAGAACGCCTCTTGCAGGATGGAGATGGGGCGTCCCCGTGCCGGCGAGTCCGGCGACGGGGCCCTGTCCTGTCAAGACGTTCCAGCGCCGCGGATGTTCACGCGACAACCCACGACAATCGGCGACAGCTGCCGTGCCCCACCGGCGCCATCGACCAGCGCCATCGACCAGCGCGAACGCCGGCGACGGCGGCGGCGTCAGCCGTCGACGGCTGAACTCATTCGTCGGCGTCGGGGTCCTGCGCGCGGGCGGGGACCTGGCCCGCGAGCGCCCACAGGCGCGAGGCCTGGAGATAGGCCCGCTCGTGCGCGGGATCCTCGGCCCGCCAGCGCGAGAGCGCAAGCCGGGCGGCATCGTCGAAAGACTCGCGATCGAACTCGCGCTGGACCCACGTCCAGGCGGCGGCCCAGACGGGATCGTCCTGCTCTTGTGTCATGGTGGGGTTGGCGGCGGCGTGACCCGATGTGGCAGTGTCCGAGGCGCCGGACGGCGTCTCTCACGGCAGCTTACCGCAGGCCCGTCCCGGGCCGCGCGAGGCGCGCGCGGGGCGCGCCGGCCAGGGCTCAGTCGTCGGCCATCAGGTGACGGCAGCCCGCGATCGCACGCGCGGCGTCGGCGATCCAGGCGTTGACCAGGCCGAGCGCGCAGCCCATGCGCTGCGCGATCTCGCGCTGGGTCAGGCCCTCGAGGCGGTAGAGCTCGAAGGCCTGGCGCGTCTGCGCGGGCACGCGCTGCAGCGCGCGGTCGATGGAGCGGATCACCTGCTTGTCGCGCATCGAGCGCTCGGGCGAGGCCGTGTCGGGGATGTCCAAGTCGTCGGCCTCCACGTCGAAGCAGCGGTAGTTGGACTCGACGCTGTGCTTGCGGCAATGGTCGAGCGCCATGTTGCGGACCACGCGGGTGCAGTAGCCCAGCGGCCGGTCGGCTTCCCGGGGCGAGTCGCCGTGGGCCAGCTTCAGGTAGGCGTCCTGCAGGACGTCGTCCGCCTGCTCGGGCGTGCGGACGATGCCCTGGGCCACGCGCCGCAATCGCGCCCGGTTCTCGATGAAGACGTGGGTCAGCCCCGGTTCGAGGCGCTCGATGCTCATGACAGTACTTCTCCCTGTGACGTCGAGGTCATGTGAATGATAATAATTCTCAACAAGGCGCGACTCTACCGTCAACGCGCCGCGATTTCCGCTAACCCGCCGACCGATCAGGGGCATGACACCAGCGCTTCATCAAGCAACAGTTGGCGACAACGCGTTTCCGCCCGGGGACTCGCCCCCGGTGCGGGACCAACTGCGCCGGATGGCCCCGGAGCGACTCGCCGCCATCGACCAGGCGCTGGGCCCGGCGCCGCATGCGCTGCCGTCGGCGGTCATGGGGCGCGGCCTCGACCTGGGACAGCTCGACCGATTGACGCAAGGCCTGGCCCTGGACGGCCTGCCGGCGGCGATCCGGCGCTCGAGCCGCTCCCGCCAGCTTGCCTACCTGGGCGGCCGGCTCTGCGCCGAGACGGCCCTGCTCGCCCTGACCGGCCGATGCGAAGCCGTCGGGACCGGGGACGGCGGCGCGCCGTGCTGGCCGGCGGGCGTCGTGGGGTCGATCGCGCACACGCGCGACGGCGCCTGGGCGGCGGTCAGCCTGGGCGCGGCGCACTGGCGCGTGGGCATCGACAGCGAGTCCGTCGTGGACGAGGACGGTGCCCGTGACATCGTCGCGCTCTGCTGCACGCCGTGGGAACGGGCGCGCTGGTTCGAGGTGCTTGATCCGCTGCGGGCCACGCTGCTCTTCTCCGCCAAGGAAAGCGTCTACAAGGCGATCCATCCGCAGGTGAAGCGTTTCGTGGACTTCGACGAGGTGGAGATGGTCGAGTGCCCTGCCCTCGAATGGCCGCCTCACCGGGACGGCGACGCCCCCATCGGCGGCCAGCTCCGTTTCCGTCCCACGCCGGCGGGCCCGCTCGCAGGGCAGTTCCCGGAGCTGCGGGTCGATGCTCGCGTGATCGACGCCGTCGTGCACACCGCGCTGGTCGAATCTTGAGGCTGAGGCAAGCCCTGGCCCCTCAGGACTCCGACTCGGCAACGTGGCGCGCCGGAAACGTTGCGCGCGGCACGAAGTCGAGAATTGCTCGCATTTGAGAATTCCTTGCATTTACACTGCGCCGCTTCTGCATTCGCACAAATTGGCCGATGTCCCTGCTCTATCTCGCGCTGGCCGTGGCCGCGGCGATCGCCTTCTATCTGGGAAGCCGGCACCAGCGCCTGCGCGACGTGACCCATCCGGGGCGCTGGCGGGCGGTGGGCTGGCTGCTGCTGGTCCTGGCCTGGGCCGCGGCGTGGCGCGCGCTCGGCTTCTGGGGCGGCGGCTTCGCGATGCTGACGGCCTTCATGCTGACGGCCGTGGTCCTGCCGTATCTCGGCGCCTGGCGGGATGGCCGCCGCAGCGAGGAGGCGCGTCATGTGGGGTAAAGCGCTGGCCGCGGCGCTGCTGGGCCTGCCGCTGACGGCGGCCGTGATCGGGCTGGTCACCTTGAGCTGGCCGGGCCGCTTGGAGGTCATCACCCTGCCCTGGCTGCTGATGGCCTTCCCCTTGTGGATAGTCGTGATGGCGACGGTCTTCGCGGCGCGCAGCGGGCTGCGCGCATGGGCATGGATGGGCGGGCTGACGGCGCTCGGCTACGCGCTGCTGCACGGTCTCAAGCTGCTGGGCTGGATCCAGGTGGTCGCATGAGCAAGTTGAAACTCAATCCCGCCACCCTGCGCAGCTTCCTCGCGCTGCACACGTGGGTGGGCCTGGCGGCCGGACTGCTGCTGTTCATCGCGTTCTACGCCGGCGCGATCACGGTGTTCACGCACGAGCTCGACGGCTGGCGCCGGCCATCGGGCGAGGTCGACCAGGTCGAGAAGCTGGCGCGGGCGCAGCGCCTGCTGGACCAGGTGCAGGTCGCGCATCCGCATTCGCACAACCTGAAGCTCCACCTGGAGCCGGCCCAGCCGGAGCTGGACTGGTACAACGAGAACTACTCGGAGCACCGTCGCTACGTGCTCGACGCGGCGGGGCAAGCCCTGACCCCGGCGGCCGCGCACGGCGGATTCATCCAGCTGATCTACGAGTTGCACTACACCGCCGGCCTGCCGGCGCCGTGGGGCACGCGGCTGTTCGGCATCGCCTGCGTGCTGTACGGCCTGGCGCTGGTCAGCGGCATCGTGATCCATGCGCCGGTGCTGCTGAAGGACCTCTTCGCGCTGCGCGCGGGCCGCAACCTGAAGCGCCTGTGGCAGGACGCGCACAACGTGATCGGGCTGCTGTCGCTGCCTTTCCACGTGATCTTCGCGTGGAGCGGCGCGGTGCTGGCCATCGGCTACCTGATGCTGGCGCCGTTCCAGTTCTTCGTCTTCGAGGGCAAGCTGCTGAAGATCATCAAGCCCGACCTGCAGGTGGCGGCGCACGTGGAGGCCGAGGAGATGGAGCGGCCCCTGCTCCCGCTGACCGAGCTGCTGCGCCGCGGCCGCGAGCAGGTGCCGGGCTTCGAGCCGTCGGAGATCTCGTTGCACGACCCGGGCGACGTGAACGCGCAGGTCACGTTGGTGGGGCTGGTCGACCAGCGCATGCTGAGCCGCCGCGTGGCGGTGGCGTTGAACGGTGCCTCGGGCGAGGTGCTGGGCGTGGACCAGCCGGGCAACTACTCGCCGGGCAAGCGGTTCCTGAACGGCCTGACCTCGCTGCACTACGGCAACTTCGGCGACACGCTGCTGAAGTGGCTGTACTTCGTGCTGGGGCTGGCGGGGGCTTTCCTCTTCTACAGCGGCAACCTGCTGTACATCGAGGCGCGCCGGCGGCACCAGCAGGCGGAGCAGGCGCGCGGTCCGAAGCTGATGGCGCGATTGACGCTCGGCGTCTGCCTGGGCTGCATCGCGGGCGTGTCGGCGCTGTTCCTGTCGGGGGCCTTGCTGCAGGATCGATGGGACCAGAAGGTCTACTTCGGCGTGTTCCTCGCGAGCATCGCGTGGGCGTTCATCCGCCCGCCGGCGCGCGCGGGGCATGAGTTGCTGTGGCTGTGCGCGGTGCTGACGGCGGGGATTCCGGCAGCGGCCTGGGTGGCAACGGGTGTCTCGCCGCTGGCGGCTGTGCTGGATGGGCATGCGCATCGGATCTTCGTGGACCTGGTGGCGCTGCTGCTGGCGGGGGCGTATGCGCGCTTGGCGGGCGCGACGCTGCGGCGTGGGCTCGAGGGCCCGGCGAACAGCGTGTGGGCGTTGGCGCCGAAGAGCAGTCATCAGCAGGAGTCGCGGACATCCCAGGAGGCGCCCGAGGCCTCCTGAGGGCCCGCCAGACGATCCGCAACCTTCAACCTAGGGACCCCACCCCCTCTTGTCACCCCCTTCGGCATGACAAGCCCGGCATCCTCCTTTGTGATGATGACGCTGCCCCACCGACGGTCCATCGTCCCCGGCAAACACCCGCGTCGCATCGGCGGCCGGGCCCGGGGACGGAGGTGAACACCGACCGGCCCCTCTTCCTGGGAGGCCCGTCATGCCCCGCTCCCTCTCGCGTTCCGCGCTCCGCGTGTCGACGACGGTGCTGGTGACCGCCGCCGCTTTCGCGCTGCTGGCCTCCTGCAGCAAGGGCCCCGGTCCCGGCGAGGTCACCGACGAGGCCCGCCAGGCCGGCCGCGACGCAACCTCCTTCCATCACGCCGACGAGGACTACTTCAAGGACATGGACGGCGGCCTGGCGCTGAACGCCCAGGAGATCCAGGGCCGCAACATGTGGCTGGTCTGGAGCGGCGGCAACGACCGCTTCTGGGACAAGATGAGCGGCTACACCTTCGGCGCCTTCGACCTGCTGAAGATCGTCAGTTCGCATCCCAGCCTGGGCTACAACCGCGAGAACCGCTGGCCGCAGCTCGGCCTGGTGAACGAGCCCTGCTTCGATCCCGCCACCGCCGCCGATCCGAAACGCTTCGGCCTGTGGCTGGACGTGCGCCGCGCCGACTGCGCCGCCGATCCCTTCGAGAACGAGACCAAGTACCCCGGCGTCGCCATCGGCGCGCGCGGCAGGAACGGCCTGCCGGTCGGCTCCTTCTACGGCTACGCCACCGGCATCATGGGCCTGCGCCTGTTCCCCAACCCGGCCTTCGACGAGAAGGCCGCCCAGGCATGGGACGCGCAGCGCTACTACACCGACCCGGCCTACTACAACCGCAAGGACCTGGTGCGCCCCTACCGCGTCGGCATGTCCTGCGGCTTCTGCCATGTCGGCCCGAGCCCGGTGAACCCGCCCGCCGATCCGTCCCACCCGCGCTTCCCCAACCTCAGCTCCTCGGTCGGCGCGCAGTACATGTGGGTGGACCGGCTCTTCATCTTCAACGCCGACAAGCCCGAAGGCCGCGGCAACTTCATGTACCAGCTGGCCCACACCTACCGGCCGGGCTCGATGGACACCTCGCTGGTCTCCACCGACAGCATCAACAACCCGCGCACGATGAACGCGGTCTACGACTTCGTCGCCCGCATGGGCACCGCCAAGCAGCTCTGGCATGAACAGCTGTCCGGCGGCGAACTCGACAACAAGCAGTTCAACGACTTCATCAAGACCGGCCCGCTCACGGAGTTCTTCGACAAGGACAAGAAGATCGTCAAGACGCCGCACGTGCTCAAGGACGGCGCGGACTCCGTCGGCCTGCTGGGCGCGCTCAACCGCGTCTACCTCAACATCGGCCTGTTCAGCGAGGAATGGCTGCTGCACTTCAACCCGGTGCTCGGCGGCAAGGACATCACGCCGATCAAGATCGCCGACGCGCAGAAGAACTCCTCCTACTGGAACGCGACCGAACAGGGCACGTCCAACACCGCCCTCTTCTTCCTGAAGGCCGCGCGGCCGGACCACCTCAAGGACGCGCCCGGCGGCGCCGCGCACCTGACCGCCGACGACGCCACGCTGGCGCGCGGCAGGATCGCCTTCGCCGACACCTGCGCCCGCTGCCACTCGAGCAAGGCGCCCGAGCCGCCGCCGACGCTGCAGCTCTCGCCCGCCCAGTGCGCCGGCGCGAACTACCTCAACTGCTACCAGCGCTGGTGGAAATGGACGCAGGGCGACGACTTCAAGGCGCGCATGCGCGAGATCGTCAACGCCCCGGATTTCCTGGACGGCAACTACCTCTCCACCGAGGCCCGCGTGCCCGTCACGCTGCTCCGCACCAATGCCTGCAGCCCGCTGGCGACCAACGCGCTGGGCGGCAACATCTGGGACAACTTCTCGTCGACCGCCTACAAGCAGCTGCCATCGGTGGGCACGCTGACGCTGTCCGACCCCTTCACCGGCGCGCCCATGCCCTACGCGATGCCCGCAGGCGGCCGCGGCTACACCCGGGTGCCGTCGCTGATCAGCGCCTGGTCCACCGCGCCCTTCCTGCTGAACAACACCGTCGGGCCGTTCAGCACCGATCCCTCCGTCGACGGCCGCATGAAGGTGTTCAACGCCGCCATCGAGCAGATGCTGTGGCCGGAGAAGCGCCAGCAGGACGAGCTCTTCGGCGCCAAGGTCCTGGGCACCATCGACCGCACCGACGCGCGCAGCCAGGTGACCATCCCCGTGGGCTTCGTGCCGGAGAGCCTGTCGCCGCTGCGCGGCTGGGCCCACCGCTGGTTCCCGTGGCTGGTCGGCGACGGCGGCGACATCGTGCTCGGCCCCATCCCCAAGGGCACGCCGGTCGGCGCGCTGGCCAACCTCAAGATCCGCTCCGAGAGCGACAACCTCGACGAACGCGCCGCCCATGTGAAGCTGCTCGGCGAGTTCGCGATCAAGCTGAAGGCGGACCTCGCGACCGCCCCCGCCGGCGCCACCGACGACGAACTGCGCAAGCGCTTCGCCAACCTGCGCGAACCCATGCTCAAGCTGAGCAAGTGCCCCGACCTGGTCGTCAATCGCGGGCACTACTTCGGCACCGCCTTCTTCAACCAGCAGGACGGCCTCAGCCCCGACGAAAAGGCCTTCGGGACCGAGCCCGTGCTCAGCGACGAGGACAAGCGCGCGCTGATCGCCTTCCTGAAGACGTTCTGAGGCGTCGGCGACGCGATCGATCCGGACTCATCCAGGACTCCCGCCGCCCTCCATGGACCTGCCCGACGACAGCGAATGGGACGTGGTGATCGTGGGCTCCGGCGCGGGCGGCGGCACGCTCGCCGCGCGCCTGGTCGAGGGCGGGCTGAGCGTGTGCGTGCTGGAGGCCGGCGGCGATCCGCCCTCGGAGGCCGGCGATCGCATGCCCGACGACTACGAGGTTCCCGGCTTCCACGCCTTCGCGTGCGAGCACCCGCTGAGCAGCTGGAATTTTCACGTGCGCCACTACGCCGACACGACCCGCCAGGTCCGCGACTGGAAGTACCAGCCGGGGCTCGGCGTGCTTTACCCGCGCGCCGGCGCGCTGGGCGGCTGCACCACGCACAACGCGATGATTTTCATGCTGCCGCACGACGCCGACTGGGACCACATCGCCGCGCTGACGGGCGATGACAGCTGGTCCGCGAAGGCGATGCGCCCCTTGGCGCGGCGCGTCGAAGCCTGCCGCCATCGGCCGCTGTGGCGGTGGCTGAGCCGCCTGGGCGTCGACCCGACCGGTCACGGCTGGGACGGCTGGCTGCGCGTCGAGGGCGCGCTGCCGCCGGAGGCGCTCGGCGACCGCGCGCTGCGTCTGACGGTGGCGCTGACCGGCCGCGGCGTGCTGCGCGGCCTGAAGAACCCGGTCGCCGGCTTCTTCCGATGGCTCCGCGGCGCCGCCGATCCCAATGCCCGTCCGGTCGGCGGCGGCAGCTTCACCGGCGTCTGCTACACGCCGATGTCCACCCGCGGGCATCGCCGCACCGGCTCGCGCGAGCGGCTGCTGGAAGCGGCGCAAGCGCATCCCGGCCGGCTGCACATCGAGCTGGACGCGCTCGCCACGCGCGTGCTGATCGACCGCGACGGCCGCGCCGAAGGCATCGAGTACCTGAAGGGCCGCCACCTGTACCGGGCGCATCCGTCGCCGGGCACGGAGCCCGGCGTGCGCCGGCGAGTCCGCGCGCGGCGCGAGGTGGTGCTCGCCGGCGGCGCCTTCAACACGCCGCAGCTGCTGATGCTGTCGGGCATCGGCCCGCGCGCGGAGCTCGAGGCGCTGGGCATCGAGGTCCGCGTCGACCTGCCCGAGGTCGGCACCAACCTGCAGGACCGCTACGAGATCGGCGTGACGCACCGCCTGACGCGCCCGTGGACGATGCGGTCCGGCGCGACCTTCGAGCGCGGCGACCCGCCCTGGCAGCGCTGGGCCGAGGGCCGATGCGGCCTGTACGCGACCAACGGCGCGGCGGTCGGCGTGGTGCGGCGCTCGACGCCGGAGCAGCCGGAGCCCGACATCTTCTGCATGGCGTTGCCGGCCTCCTTCGAGGGCTACTACCCGGGCTTCTCGCGGCAGATCCGGGAGCGCGACGACCGCCTCACCTGGGCGATCCTGAAGGCCCACACCCGCAACCGGGGCGGTCGGGTGCGCCTGCGGTCCGCGGACCCGCGCGATCCGCCGCTGATCGACTTCCACTACTTCGAGGAAGGCACCGACACAGCTGGCGAGGATCTGGACGCGGTCGTGCGCGCCATCGAGTTCGTCCGCACGCTGACTGCGCCGCTGGTGAAGCTCGGCGTCGTGGCGGAGGAGCTGCGGCCCGGCGCGCAGGTCACCGACCGGCAGGCGCTGGCCGACTACGTCCGCGACACGGCCTGGGGTCACCACGCCTCGTGTTCCTGCCCGATCGGGCCGGTGCTCGACAGCCGCCTGCGCGTGCGCGGGGTGCACGGCCTGCGGGTCGCGGACGCGTCGGTCTTTCCCCGCATCCCGGGCTTCTTCATCGTGAGCGCCGTCTACATCGTCGGCGAGAAGGCGGCACAGCTCATCCTCGACGACGGCTGAACGTCGTCGCCGGGTTCATCGACCCATCCCCTGACCGAACGGAGGTATCCCATGGCATACGACGTCGCGCAGCTGCTGGCCATGTCCCAGCAGGAACTGGACGATCTCTTCCTCAAGAGCACCGCCGGCGACATGCCGGACGGCCCGGCGCAAGGCACGGCCATCATCGCGCCCGGCACCAAGTACACCGAGAACATCGCCAGCTTCGTCAACCACTTCGGCTGGCAGGGCAAGGTCTTCGATGCCGAGAAGGGCCTGCTCAAGAACAAGATCCTGGCCTTCGGCCTGCAGGCCATCGTCGCCAAGGTCTATCGCGGGCCGAGCTGGATGGACCAGAAGGAGTGCATCGTGCTCGACTACGCCGACACCTCGCTGCTCGCGCACTGGATCCGCGACGAGATCCGCCAGATCGGCCCCGGCTTCTATCTCGGCAAGGTGTACTGGGGCAAGGAGCGGCTGATCGACTTCTGCCTGCAGTTCAACAAGCCCTGAGGCCGGGCCGGTCACCGATGACGCCGCAGTCCCCGATCATGCTGGTCGCACCGGTCGTGCCCGGGCGCGAAGACGGCGTGCGGCGGCTGCTCGCGTCGATGACGCGGCTGTCCGGCGTCGCGGATCCGGAGAACCGCCTGCTGCCTTTCGGCCGGATCGACACGCTGCACTTCGCGCGCTTCGTGCTGGTCGACGACGCGCTGCAGGCCGACCTGCGGCTGCACGACATGGCCCGGCCCGCGCGGCTGCCGACCTGCCTGCTGTTCATGGCCGACTGCGACGGCGCCGCCCGCGATTGCCTGCAGCGGATCGCCGAGGTCGGCGAGCCGGGACTGCGCGAGCTGTTCGCGCACTGCGAGGGCTTCGGACCCGGTACGGACCTGCTCGGATGGATGCTCGACCACGACCGGCCGGTCGACGTGTTCTACGTCAACTTCCGCGGCCGCACGGTGCGGCAGATCCAAGAGGAGCAGCAGCTCTTCGAGGCCCTGTCCGCGCGCGTGCCTCGCGAGCCGATGACCGATGCCGCCCGGGCCCGCGCGGCGCGGCAGGCGCTGGTTGACCATGTCCGCGCGGAGCAGCAGGCGCAACGGCTGCCGCTGACGCCCGAGGCGCCCACGCCGGCGGCCTGGCGCCTGATGGAGGGCCTGCATGCGGCGATGGGCGTGCTGCTGGTGCTGCTCGCGGTCCTGCTGCTGCCGCTGACGCTGCTGGTCGCGATTCCGGCGCTGGCCCTGCTGCGCTGGCGCGAGACCCACGATCCCGAGTACTGCCCGCGTCCGGACGAGGCAGCGGTCAAGGCGCTGCAGCGGGACGAGGACTGGGACGTGACCAACCAGTTCAGCGCGATCGGCGCGGTGAAGCCCGGCCGCTTCCGCCGCTGGCTGCTGATCCTCATCCTGGCGGCGATCGACTACGCCGCGCGGCACGTCTTCAACCGCGGCTTCCTCGGACGGGTCCGGACCATCCATTTCGCGCGCTGGGTCTTCCTCGACGACAAGACCCGCGTCGCCTTCGCCAGCAATTACGACGGCAGCCACGAGGCCTACATGGACGACTTCATCAACAAGGTCGGCTGGGGACTCAACCTGTCCTTCAGCAACGGCGTGGGCTGGCCGCGCACCGCGTGGCTGCTCTTCCAAGGCTGCCGCCACGAGCAGCGTTTCAAGCGCTACCAGCGGCGCCATCAGGTGCGCACGCAGGTCTGGTTCAAGGCCTATCCCGGCCTGACGCTGACCGACATGGAACGCAACCATCGCGTGCGGCTGGGGCTCGAGGCCCGGTCGCCCGGTGACGACGAGGTGATGGCATGGCTACGGCTGCTGTGACGGGCGCGGTGGAGGTCGACCTGGACGACATCCAGGGCCTGCTGATGCGCGGCTACGGCGATCATCCGGAGGCGGTATTCCTGCTGCTGCGCGTGCGCGACGCGGCGGCGGCGCGGCGCTGGCTCGCGCAGGTGGAGGTGAGCGTGGCGCGGCGGGATCCCGGCAATCGCCGCGACGCGCCGGCGCTGCAGCTCGCGTTCACCGCGCAAGGGCTGCTGGCGCTGGGCGTGCGGGAAAGCATCGTCGACGAGTTCGCCGCCGAGTTCCGCGAAGGCATGGACAAGTCGCCGAACCGGTCGACCCGGCTGGGCGATGTCGACGCCAGCGCGCCGCAGGCCTGGACCTGGGGACATTGCGCCAGCATGCCGCATGCGCTGTTGATGCTGTACGCGCGGCGCGGCGAACTGGCCGCGTTCCGGGCGCGTGTCGACGCGGCGTGGGCCGAGGGTTTCGAGCTGCTGCGGGTGCTGCCCACCGTCGACGCCGGGGGCGCGGGCGACGAGGAGCCCTTCGGCTTCAAGGACGGCTTGTCGCAGCCGCGGCTGGACTGGCGCCGCGAACGGCCGGTGGGCGACGAGACCCGGCCGACCTACACCAACCTCTCCTGCCTGGGCGAGTTCGTGCTCGGATATCCGAACGAATACGGTGCCCTGTCCGACCGGCCGCTGCTCAACCCGGGGCGCGACCCCGACGGCCTGCTGCCGCGCGACGAGCTCGGCCTGGCGGACCTCGGCCGCAACGGCAGCTACCTGGTGTTGCGACAACTGGACCAGGACGTGGCGCAGTTCGAGCGCTGGTCCGGCGCGGCCGAGCGCATGGTGGGCCGCACGCACGACGGCGTGCCGTTGACCGCGACGCCGGTCGACCCCCAGTCGGACTTCAGCTTCGACGACGATGCGCAAGGCCTGCACTGCCCGATCGGCGCCCACATCCGGCGCAGCAACCCGCGCAACGCCGACCTGCCCGGCGGGCCGGCCTGCCCGTTCACGAGCTTCAGGCGGACCCTCGGCCTGGACCCGGAGGCCCGGGCGCAGGACCTGGTCGCCTCGACGCGCTTCCACCGGCTGCTGCGCCGCGGACGCAAGTACGACGGCGGCCTGCACTTCATCGCGCTGAACGCCAACATCGGCCGGCAGTTCGAGTTCGTGCAGGGCGCGTGGCTCACGAGCTCCCATTTCAACGGCCTGAGCGCCGAGAGCGATCCGCTGCTCGGCCCGCGGGTGCCGCGCGCCGACGGCCATCCGGTCGACGCGTTCTCGATGCCGCGGGCGGACGGACCGGCCGATCGCCTGGCCGGATTGCCGCGCTTCGTCACGGTCCGCGGCGGGGCCTACTTCTTCCTGCCCGGCGTGCGTGCGCTGCGTTTCCTGGCGGCGGCGACCGAGGCCGGCGACGACGCGCTGCCGCGGCACGACGTCGGTGCCGACAGCGGCCGCGCGGGTCGCGTGGAACGAGGGGTGCACGATGCCTTCGTGTCGCTGATGCGGGTCGAGCGCCGCATCGATCCGTTCATCCGGCCCGCGCTGGATGCGGTGCTGCGCGAACCGCTGACGCGCCTGGCGCAGGCGCTGATCGTGCGGCGCCTGCCGGCGGCGCTGATCGGCGGCCTCGGCGAGGAGCGCCCGCTGCCCTTCGAGGCCGAGGCGGTCGACGAGATCGTCGCCACCATGGGCGACTACCTGGCCGGCCACTACCGCGGCATCCCGTGCCAGCGCGCGGGCAACACCAAGACGCACGGCGTCGTGCGCGGCGAACTCGAGGTCCGCGATGACGTGCCCGAGGCGCTGCGCCACGGCATCCTGGCCGAGCCGTCGCGGCGCTTTCCGGCCTGGGTGCGATTCGGCGGCCCGGGACCGGAGAGTCCGCCGGACATCGACGATGTCGGCGTGCTCAGCATCGGCGTCAAGCTGATGGGGGTGCCGGGGCCGAAGCTGCTCGACGACGAGCGCTGGACGCAGGACCTCACCGGCATCAGCACGCCGGTGTTCACGACGCCGGACGTGCTCGAGAACGCGCGGCTGCAGGCCTTGATCCGGCGCGGCACGCCGCTGTACTTCTTCGCGTCGCCGAAGAACGGCCGCTGGCTCAACGGGCTGATGCAGGGGCTGTGGTCGCGCACGCAGACCAGCCCCTTCGAGACGCCCTACTGGAGCTGCACCGCCTACCGGCTCGGCGAACGGGGCGCGATGCAGTACGCCTTCGTGCCGCGGTCGCGCGGCGTGAGCCGCGTGCCCGGTCTGCCCGGCCGGCCTTCCGACGACTACCTGCGCGAGGCGATGGTGCGCGCGCTGTCGGCCGACGATGTGCTCTTCGACCTGATGGTGCAGCCGCAGACCGACCCGAGGCGCATGCCGATCGAAAGCGCCGGCGTGCGCTGGCCCGCGTCGCTGTCGCCGCCGGTGCACGTGGCGACCCTGCGCCTGCCGCGGCAGGTCTTCGACTCGCCGGCGCAGCTCGCCTTAGCGCATCGGCTGTCCATCAACCCGTGGCATGCGCTGCCGGCGCATCGGCCGCTGGGCAACCTCAACCGCGCGCGGCTGCATGTCTACCGGGCGCTGTCGCGGATGCGGCAGCGCATGAACGGGACGCCGCACGTGGAGCCGACCGGGGACGAGACCTTCTGACGGTCCGGCATGCCGGGCCGACGCGGGGCCATGGACATCGTCACCCATGATGAGCTCCTCCCCGGAAGAGGTAGAGCCCCACGCAAGCCTCGTTGCATGCCTGCAAGCTTTGCAACCAGCCCGCCGCGACCGCCCGCGCCCGTCGCACCTCGACACAGGGCCCCTTGCCGCGTCCCTAGAGTCCCTGCATCCGACACCGCGCCGTCGCCGCGCCCCGTCGCCCGTTCATCGCGACCTCGTCGCGTTCCTGCAGGAGACCCTCCGTGACCTTGTCCCGCCGCACCTTCCTCGGCACCGCCGCCGGCGTCGCCGCGACCTCGCTGCCGCTGTCCCAGACCCTGGCCGCGAGTCCGGTGGGCGACGTGGTCGGCAAGATCACGGTCGGCTACCAGGGCTGGTTCGCCTGCGCGGGCGACGGCGCGCCGATCAACGGCTGGTGGCACTGGGCGCAGGACTGGAGCCGCACGCCCTCCCCGACCAACCGCGCGATCATCTCGTGGCCCGACATGCGCGATTACGCGTCCGGCTATCCGACCGCCTTCAACCGGCTGGGCAACGGCGCGCCGGCCACGCTGTTCTCGTCCTACGACCAGTCCACCGTCGACACGCACTTCCGCTGGATGCAGCAGCACGGCTGCGACACGGCCGCGCTGCAGCGCTTCAACCCCAACGGTGGCGAAGGCGCGACCCGCGACGCGATGGCGCTGAAGGTGCGCAACGCCGCCGAGGCCTACGGCCGCAAGTTCTACGTGATGTACGACGTGAGCGGCTGGCGCAACATGCAGCCCGAGATCAAGGCGGACTGGCTGAACAAGATGTCCGCGCTGGTGGCCTCGTCGGCCTATGCGCGGCAGAACGGCAAGCCGGTGGTGGGCATCTGGGGCTTCGGCTTCAACGACGACAACCATCCCTGGTCGGCGGCGGCCTGCCTGGACGTCATCAACTGGTTCAAGGGCCAGGGCTGCTACGTGATGGGCGGCGTGCCGACCTACTGGCGCGAAGGCAAGAACGATTCGCGCGCCGGCTACCTGGACGTCTATCACGCGCTGAACATGATCTCGCCGTGGATGGTCGGCCGCATCGGCGACGCGGCCGGGTCGGACTGGTTCTACCAGAACGTCAACCTGGGCGACCAGGCGGACTGCAACGCCCGCGGCATCGACTACCAGCCCTGCGTGCTGCCCGGCGACCTGAGCGTGCGCCAGCGCAGGCACGGCGACTTCATGTGGCGCCAGTTCTACAACATGGTGCGGCTGGGTTCGCAAGGCATCTACATCTCGATGTTCGACGAGTACAACGAGGGCAACCAGATCGCCAAGACGGCGGAGACGGCGGCGTTCGTGCCGTCGGGCTCGGGGATCCTGGCGCTGGACGAGGACGGCACGGCGTGCTCGGCCGACTACTACCTGCGCCTGACCAACGACGGCGGACGGATGTTGAAGGGGCTGTTGCCGCTGACGCCCACGCGCCCGACGCCGCCGGTGGTGGGCACGACGCCGCCCCCGAGCGTCCAGGTCGTGACGCTGCGCGCCCGCGTGAACAACCGCTATGTGACGGCCGAAAGCGCCGGCGATGCGCCGCTGATCGCCAACCGCGACGCGATCGGCGGTTGGGAGCAGTTCGACCTGCTGGATGCCGGCAACGGCAACGTCGCGTTGCGCGCCCATGCGAACGGCAAGCTGGTCTGCGCCGAGAACGGCGGCGGTTCCGCGCTGATCGCCAACCGGACCGCGATCGGCCCCTGGGAGTCGTTCAAGCTGATCCGCAACGGGAACGGCTCGGTGACGCTGCAGTCGATCGCGAACAACCGCTACGTCACGGCCGAGAACGCCGGCGCGGCGTCGCTGATCGCCAACCGCACGGCGATCGGACCGTGGGAGCAGTTCGACCTGATCGGCGGGCGCTGACGCCCTGCGTCCAAGCCGCAGGTCATTGCGTAAGTGCTGATGGCGACGGACGCGGCAGCGGCATCCGTCGCCGCCACCCGACGACAATGCCCCCATGAGCGCCATCGACAACGCCTCCAGGCCCCCCTTGCCCTCCAGCCGTCCTGGAGCGCCCGTGCGCTCCTCGCCCCGGGGCCGGCTCCCGCGCCTGAGCCTGCTGGTGAAGTTCAACCTGATCTTCCTGGTGGTGTTCGTCGTCGGGCTGACGGTCACCGGCGTGCTGGCGCGGCGCTGGCTGCAGGACAACGCGCAGCAGCAGGTCGCCGATCGCGCCCGGCTGCTGATGCAGAGCGCCAGCGCCGTGAACCGCTACACCGCCGACCACATCCGGCCCCTGCTCGAGGGCCAGTTGCAGGAGCGTTTCGTCCCCGAGGCGGTGCCGGCGTTCTCCGCGCACGAGGTGCTGGCCACGCTGTCCCAGGCGTATGAGGACTACGGCTACAAGGCCGCCATGCTGAATCCCACCAACCCGCGCAACCGCGCCGTGAGCTGGGAGGAGGACGTGATCTCGCAGTTCGCGCGCAAGCCGGGACTGGCCGAGTTCGTCGGCCGTCGCGACACGCCGGGCGGCGAGTCGCTCTACATCGCCCGCCCGATCCGGATCAACAACGCCGCCTGCCTGGGCTGCCACGCCTCGCCGCAAACCGCGCCGGCGACGCTGGTGGCCCGGTACGGGCCGTCGAACGGCTTCGGCTGGAAGCTCAACGAGACGCTCGGCGCCGAGGTCGTGAGCGTGCCCATGGCCCTGCCGATGAAGCAGGCCACGCAGGCCTTCTGGTTCGTGATGGCGGCGCTGACCACCGCGTTCCTGCTGATGGGCGCGGCCCTCAACCTGATGCTGTGGCGGCTGGTGATCCGGCCGGTGACCGAGTTGGCGCGCATCGCCGACCGGGTCTCGCTGGGCGAAGACGCCCCCGCCTTCGCCGCCCGCTCGGGCGATGAGATCGGCGTGCTCACCGCGTCGTTCGGCCGCATGCGGCGCAGCCTGGACCAGGCGATGACGATGCTGGAGCGCGGCGAATGAGCGGCCCCGCGCAGATCGGCAAGTACCTCGTCCGCGGCCGCCTAGGCGAAGGCGCGATGGGCGTGGTCTACCGCGCCTTCGATCCGCATATCCAGCGCGAGGTCGCCATCAAGGTGCTGCGCCGCCAGCTCGAGGAGGTGGTCGAGGGCGCCTCGCCCGGCGACTCGGCGGTCGAGCGTTTCCGCAACGAGGCCCGGGCCGTCGGACGCATCGCGCATCCGGGCGTGGTGACGATCTTCGACTTCGGCGAGGTGACCGATCCGGCGCAGCTCGGCGGCGGCGCGAGCTTCGCCTACCTCGTCATGGAGCTCGTCGAGGGCCGCGGACTGGACCAGATGCTCCGGATCGCGCGGCCGCCACTGGCCTGGTCGCTGGGCGTGATGGACCAGTTGCTGGACGCGCTCGGCAGCGCGCACGAGCGCGGCGTCTGGCACCGCGACATCAAGCCCGGCAACCTGCTGATCGCACGCGACAACCGCGTGAAGCTGACCGACTTCGGCATCGCGCGCATGGCCGGCGCCCATCTCACGCAGGGCGCGTCGCAGATCGGCACGCCGGGCTACATGGCGCCGGAGCAGTACCTCGGCGGCGCCATCGACCACCGCGCCGACCTGTTCGCCTGCGGCGTGGTGCTGTACCGGATGGCGACCGGGCGCATGCCCTTCTCCGGTTCGTCGGAGGTGGTGATGTACCAGACGCTCCACCATGACCCGTCGCTGCCCAGCGCGCTGCGCCCGAACGAGGTGCCGGCGGGGTTGGATGCGGTCGTGCGGCGCGCGATGGCGCGCGATCCGCAGAAGCGCTTTGCCGATGCGGCGGCGATGCGCGCGGCGATCGCGGCCCTCGCGACGGAGGTGGCAGGTCTTGACACCGCCGCGCCGGCGGCGCGCCCGAGATCCGGCGGCGACGGCTTCGCCGCCACGCTGGCGCGGACCAGTCCGAGCGGCGGCACCGGCGGTCCTGGGGGTCCTGGCGGGACGAATCCGACCTGGACCGCCCGGCCGGCCGGCGGACTGGACCCCGACACGGTCTCGCGGATCGAGCGCGCGCTGGCGACGCACATCGGCCCGCTGGCCAAGCACCTGGTGGCGAAGGACCTCGCCCGCAGCGGCAGCGTCAAGGAACTGTCCCACTCGCTCGCGCGTCACCTCGCCGACGCGCCGGAGCGGGAGCAGTTCCTGGCCGCCGCCGCGCAGGCCGCCGCGGCGTCCCGGCAGCCCTGACCAGCGGCGAGCCCCCGGTAACCACCGGGGGAAAAGGCATGATGGAATGCTGTATATAAAATCAGTGTTCGATCATTCCCCTCCCCGCCGTGCCTTACACCGTCGCCGTCCGCGAACTTTGCGAGTTCACTGCCAAGCGGGGTGACCTGGACCTGCGCTTCACGCCGGCGCCGACGGCCCAGGAAGGCATCGCCGGCCACGCGCTGATCTACGAGCGGCGCGGCCCCGGCTACCGCCGGGAGCTCTCGCTGAGCGGTGAGTTCAAGGACCTCCGCGTGCGTGGCCGCGCCGACGGCTTCGATCCGGACCGGCGCCGTCTCGAGGAGATCAAGACCTTCCGCGGCAGTCTGGACCGCCAGAAGCCGACGCACCGTCGCCTGCACTGGGCCCAGGCCAAGGTCTACGGCTGGCTGCTGTGCCAGGCCGAGGGTCTGCCGGAGGTCGAGGTCGCGCTCGTCTACCTGGACCTCGGGAGCCAGGAAGAGACGCTCCTGACCGAACGCTGCACGGCCGCGGCACTGCAGGCGCATTTCGAATCCCTCTGCGAGCGCTTCCTCGCCTGGGCCGTGCTCGAACTCGACCACCGGCGGCGACGCGATGCGGCGCTCGAGGCGCTGCGTTTCCCCTTCGGCGACTTCCGCGTTGGACAACGCCCGCTGGCCGAGGCCGTCTACCGCGCCGCCGCCTCGGGCCGCTGCCTGCTCGCGCAGGCGCCGACAGGCATCGGCAAGACGATGGGGACGATCTTTCCGCTGTTGAAGGCAGCCCCCGGGCAGCGCCTCGACAAGGTCTTCTTCCTGGCGGCGAAGACCTCGGGCCGGCAGACCGCGCTGGATGCCGTCGAGCGGCTGGTCGGTCTCGACCGCGTGTCGGGGGCGCCCGCACTATCGACGACGCCCCAGGCGGCGACGGGATCCGTGCCGCTGCGCGTGCTCGAACTCGTGGCCCGCGACAAGGCCTGCGAGCATCCGGACAAGGCCTGCAACGGCGAGGCCTGCCCGCTGGCCAAGGGCTTCTACGATCGCCTGCCCGCCGCGCGGACCGCGGCGCTGCATGCCGGCGTCGCCCTGACGCGCGGTGCCGTGCGCGAGGCGGCCTTGGCGCATGGCGTCTGCCCGTACTACCTGAGCCAGGAACTGGTGCGCTGGGCCGACGTGGTGGTCGGCGACTACAACTACTACTTCGACCATGGCGGGCTGCTGCACGGCCTCACGCTGGTGAACCAGTGGCGCATCGGCCTGCTGGTCGACGAGGCGCACAACCTGGTCGAGCGCGGTCGCAAGATGTTCAGCGCGACGCTGTCGCCGGAGCGGCTGTTCCAGGCGCGGCGATCGTCCGGCGCGTCGGCGTCGCCCCTCGTCCGCAAGGCGCTCGACCAGGTGCGTCGCCGCTGGCGCGCGATCGACCAGGCGCAGGCTGAGCCCTACGCGGCGTACGAGGCGTTTCCCGAGGCGCTGCTGGGCGCGCTCCAGCACAGCATCGGCGTCGTCTCGGAACATCTGGCCGCGTATCCCGACGAGGTCGACCCGGCGCTGCTGGACTTCCACTTCGAGACGCTGCACGTCACGCGCGCGGTGGAGTCCTTCGGGCCGCACTCGCTGGTCGATGTCCAGAAGCCTGCCGGCCTCGGCGGCCGCCCAGCGCCATCGGTCATCTGCATCCGCAACATCGTCCCCGCCCCGTTCCTGAAGCCGCGGCTGGCGGCGGCGCACACGAGCACGCTGTTCTCCGCCACGCTGCAGCCGCAGGCCTTCCACGCGGACCTGCTGGGACTGCCGGAGAACCACGCCAGCGTCGAGGTGCCTTCGCCGTTCGACGCGAGCCAGCTGCAGGTGCGCGTCGCCTCGCACATCTCGACGCGTTATCAGCATCGGCGCGCGTCGCTGCAGCCGATCGCCGACCTGGTCGCGACGCAGTTCCGCGACGCGCCCGGCAACTACCTGGCCTTCCTCAGCAGCTACGACTATCTGGAGCAGGTGGCCGACCTGCTGGGCGAGCGCCACCCGGACGTGCCGCAATGGCGCCAGTCGCGGCGCATGAGCGAAGGGGAGCAGCGTCAGTTCCTCGACCGCTTCAGCGTCGACGGTCGAGGCGTGGGCTTCGCGGTGCTCGGCGGTGCGTTCGCGGAAGGCGTCGACCTGCCGGGCCGCCGGCTCATCGGGGCCTTCCTGTCGACGCTGGGGCTGCCGCAGGTCAATGCGGTCAACGAGCAGATCCGCGCGCGCATGGAGCGCCTCTTCGGCGCGGGCTACGACTACACCTACCTCTACCCGGGATTGCAGAAAGTCGTGCAGGCGGCCGGCCGTGTGATCCGGACCACCGAGGACCGCGGCGTCGTCCATCTGATCGACGACCGGTTCGCGCGCGCGGAGGTGCGGCGGCTGCTGCCCGCCTGGTGGACCGGCGCCGACGGCTAGACCGCAACCCTCACCCCCCGCCCTCTCCCGCAGTGCGGGAGAGGGAGCAAGAAGGCTCGCTGCATGGCCCCTTCTCCCGCAGTGCGGGAGAGGGCGCAGGAAGGCTCGCTGCATGACCCCCTCTCCCGCACTGCGGGAGAGGGTGGGGGTGAGGGTCGCCCGGCCACCTCGGTCAGGCCTCATGCTTGCCAGGAGAGTGCCGACCATGAGCTCTCCCCGCGCCTACCGCTGCCGCTGCGGCCATCGCCTCTACTTCCGCAACAGCGCCTGCCTGGCCTGCGCGGCGCCGCTCGGCTTCCTGCCGGACGACCTCGTGCTGCATGCGCTGCGGCCCGGCCCGGCCCCCGCGACCTGGCGCATCGACGGCGTCGACGGCCTCTTCACGCGTTGCGCCAACTTCGACACCGCTGCCGGCTGCAACTGGCTGATCCCGCTCGATGACCGACGATCGACCCCGCTCTGCGTCGCCTGCGCGCTCAACCGGACCATTCCCGACCTGTCCGACCCCGACAACGCCGAACTCTGGGGCCGCCTGGAGCGCGCCAAGCGGCGGCTGGTGTCGCAGCTGCTCGGGCTGCGCCTGCCGGTCGAGTCGAAGCACGAGGTGCCCGATCGCGGACTCGCCTTCGACTTCCTGCGCACCCTGCCCGGCCAGCCGCGCGTGATGACCGGCCACGCCTGGGGCGTGGTCACCATCAACATCGAGGAAGCCGACGACGCCCAGCGCGAGACGGTCCGGCAGCGCATGGGCGAGTCCTACCGGACGCTGCTCGGGCATTTCCGCCACGAGATCGGTCATTACTACTGGGACCGGCTGGTCGCGGGCACGTCCTGGCACGCGCCCTTCCGCGCGCTGTTCGGCGACGAGCGCCAGGACTACGCCGAGGCGCTCCAGCGTCATCACCGCGGCGGCCCGCCGCCGGACTGGCGCCAACGCTTCATCACGTCCTACGCCAGCGCCCATCCGTGGGAAGACTGGGCGGAGACCTGGGCGCACTACCTGCACCTGCGCGACACCATCGACACCGCCGGCAGCTTCCAGCTGCTCAGCACCGTCGGCGACGCGCGACCCGGGCCTTACGGGCCTGAGGCCCTCTGGTCCCCCGGACATGCCACCGGGCCGGCCTTCCTGCGCCTGCTGCGCGACTGGCTCGCCATCACCAGCGTGATGAACGAGATGTCCCGCGCGATGGGCCAGCCCGACTTCTATCCCTTCGTGCTGCAGCGGCAGGTCGTGCCCAAGCTGCACTTCATCCATTGCATCGTCGACACCCGCAGTCCGTCATGATCCGCCTCGACCTCCACTTCGAACTGCACTACCGCATCGAATCGCCGCACGGCGACTTCGTGTTCAACATCCAGCCGGCCCACACGGCGGCGCAGCGCGTGCTGCAGGAAAGCGTCGTGCTGGCGCCCGACGTGCCGTGGCGCTCCGACACGATCGCCAGCACGCGCAACCGGCTGCTGCGGGTGCATGCCCCGCAGGGCGACTTCCACCTGACCTACGCCGCCAGCGTCACGATCGAGCACCACATCGGCGATCCGGCCGCCATCGACGAATGCCCGGTCGCCGGCCTGCCCGCCGAGTGCCTGGGTTATTTGGCACCCAGCCGCTATTGCGAATCCGACCGGCTGGTCTCGTGGGCGGAGGCCGAGTTCGGCCATCTGCCGGCGGGCTACGCGCGCGCGGCCGCGATCGCGGCGTGGGTGCGCCGGCACATCGCCTACGCCCCGTACGGATCGACCACGCAGACCACGGCGCTCGACACCTTGACGGACCGGGCCGGCGTCTGCCGGGACCAGGCGCACGTGATGATCGCGCTCTGCCGGGCGCTGTCGCTGCCCGCGCGCTACGTGACCGGCACCGACTACGGCGCCGACCCGACCAAGGCGCCGGACTTCCATGCCTATGTCGAGGTCTACCTCGGCCGGCGCTGGTACACCTTCGACGCGTCGGGCACCGGCATCCCGATGGGGTTCGTCCGCATCGGCACCGGGCGCGATGCGGCGGACGTGCCGTTCGCCACCCTGTTCGGCCAGATCCGCGCGCCGTTCGCGCCGCTGGTGCGCGCGACCGCCTGCGCCGGCCCGGGGCTGCGACTCCCGGTCGACGTGGGCAGCGCCCTGTCCAGCGACGGCGATGCGGCGGGGTGCCATCTGGCGCCTGTCGCGGCCTGAACTTCCATACTGCCACCGCCGCTGGCCCTCACCCCCGCCCTCTCCCGCAAGCGGGAGAGGGAGTCGGTCCGGCTCCACGCGCAGCACTGGCTCGTCTTGCCCCCTCTCCCGCGAGCGGGAGAGGGAGTCGGTCCGGCTCCACGCGCAGCACTGGCTCGTCTTGCCCCCTCTCCCGCTTGCGGGAGAGGGTTGGGGTGAGGGCTGCGGTCATTGCACCCCGCCGACCGCCATTCGCACCGTGGCACCGACAGACTGAATCTCGCCCTTGTCCGTTTCGTCTAATCGTATACGATAGACGAATGCTGCCCTGGATCACCGACGCCTCCCCCGACCTGCTCGCCGATGTGCGGGACACGTCGCTCGCCAAGCTCGTCCGCGACGAGGTGCTGAACGCCATCCTGCGCGGCGACCTGCCGCCGGGGCAGCGCATCAACGAACCCGACGTCGCCGCCCGCCTGCGCGTCTCCCGCGTCCCGGTGCGCGAGGCGCTGCGGGAACTCGAGAGCACCGGACTGGTCGCCGCGCGCAAGCACGCCGGCGTGTTCGTGCGGGTGCTGGCGCCCAAGGAGGTGGCCGACCTCTACGAACTGCGCAGCCTGCTCGACGGTCACGCCGGTCGCCGCGCCGCGGAACTGGAGCGCCCCCGGCGGGATGCGCTGGTCAAGCGGCTCGCGGCGCTGGGCCGGGAGATGAAGGCCAACGCGCGTCGCCACGACGTGCAGGGCTACTACGCCGGCAACCTCGCCTTCCACTGGGCGATCGTCGAGGCCACGGACAACGACCCGCTGATGCGCAGCTACCAGGGCATCGTGCAGCAGCTGCATCTCTCGCGGCTGCGCAACCTGTCGCGGGACATGGGCATGAAGGCCTCGATCCTCGAGCACGACCGCATCGTCGCGGCGCTCGACGACGGCGATGCCGAGCTCTGCCGGCAACTGCAGGAACACCACGTCAGCGCGGCGCATGAGCGCCTGCTGGAGAAGGTGGGCCAGGCCGACGCACCGTCCGATCCGCCACCGGCATGAGCTGACGCCGGCGCAGGAACGGAATCGACCACCAGGGGACTCCCAGGGCCGCGACGACGGCCCGCCCCCTTCCGGAGACAAGACGATGACGAACCGACGATCCCTCCTGATCGGCGCCCCGGCGCTCCTGCTCACTGCGGGACGCGCCTGGGCCGCCGAGACCTTCCCCGGCAAGCCGATCCGCTACATCGTGCCCGTTGCAGCGGGCGGCGGCAGCGACTTCATCGGCCGCGCCGTGTGCGAGCGCTGGGGCCATGCGCTCAACCAGACCTTCCTGGTCGACAACATCGGCGGCGGCGGCGGCGTGATCGCCACGCAGGCCACGGCCAAGTCCGCGCCCGACGGCTACACGCTGATGCAGGGCTACGTGGCCACCCACGGCACCAGCCCCGCCACGCGCAAGCTGCCCTACGACGCGGTCAAGGACTTCAGCCCCATCGGCATGATCGGCGGCACGCCCAACGTGCTGGTGGTCAACAGCTCGGTGCCGGTCAACGACCTGAAGGGCTTCATCGACTACGCGCGCAAGAACCCCGGCAAGCTCAGCTACGGTTCCTCCGGCGTGGGCTCGCTGACGCAGCTGGTCATGGAGCTGTTCAAGCAGCAGTCCGGCACCTTCCTGTTGCACGTGCCCTATCGCGGCATCTCCCCGGCCTTCACCGACCTGGTGGGCGGCCAGACGCAGGCGATGTTCCCCGGCCTGGCCGCGGCGCTGCCGCACATCCGCTCCGGCCGGGTCAAGCCGCTCGCCGTGACCGGCACCGCGCGCAACCCCACGCTCAAGGACGTGCCCACGCTGATCGAGGCCGGCTTCAAGGGCTTCGACGCGATGCAGTGGTACGGCGTGGTCGGCCCCGCGGGCATTCCGCCGGCCGTCGTCAAGCAGCTCAACGCGACGCTGAACACCATCCTCCAGGCGCCGGACATGCGCGACAAGCTGTCGTCCGAGGCCGTCGATCCCACCACCATGAGCCCGGAGCAGTTCGGGCATTTCATCCAGGCGGAGGTCTCGCGATGGACCACGCTGGCCCGCGAACGCAAGATCCACGTCGACGATTGAAGGATCCCTGAACACCATGGCACGCAACACCCAGGTCGCCGCCGACCACAACGCCCCGCCCATCACCCAGATCCTGGCCCGCTTCGTCGCGACGCATCCGTCGCGCGGCTGGAGCGACGCGGTGGATCACGAGGCCCATCGCACCTTCATGAACTGGGCGGGCTGCGCCGTCGGCGCCGCCGGCCACGAGGCGATGCACGCCGCGCTGGCGGGCATCCAGATGCTCGAGCCGTCCGCGCAGGCCAGCGTCCTCGGCCGCGCGGAGAAGGTCGACATGGCCGGCGCGGCGCTGCTCAACGGTATCAGCTCGCACACCTTCGACTTCGACGACACCCACCTCAAGACCATCATCCATCCGGCCGGTCCGGTGGCCTCGGCCGCGCTGGCGCTGGCGGAGCACCTGGGCCTGTCGGGCCGGCAACTGCTCGACGCGATGGTGCTGGGCATCGACGTGTCCTGCCGCATGGGCAACCTCGTGTACCCCGAGCACTACGACCGCGGCTGGCACATCACCGGCTCCACCGGCACGCTGGGCGCGGCGGCGGCCTGCGCGCGGCTGCTCGGACTGGATGAACACAAGACGCAGATGGCGCTGGGCATCGCCGCCTCGCAGCCGATCGGCCTGCGTGAGCAGTTCGGCACCATGACCAAGCCCTTCCATCCGGGCGCGGCGGCGCGTGCGGGCCTGCTGTCGGCGTTGCTGGCCAAGCACGGCTACACCGCCAGCCCGCGGGCGCTGGAAGCGCCGCGCGGCTTCGCGCAGGTGGTGTCGACCAAGTACGCCTGGAACGAGGCGACCGACGAGCTCGGCGAGCGCTTCGAGCTGTCCTTCAACACCTACAAGCCCTTCGCCTGCGGCATCGTGATCCACCCGAGCATCGACGCCGCCGTGCAGCTGCGCGACCAGGGCGTGACGCCCGAGGACGTCGAGCGCATCGAGCTCAAGGTGCATTCGCTGGTGCTGGAACTCACCGGCAAGCAGGAACCGGCGGATGGGCTGCAGGGCAAGTTCAGCGTCTATCACGGCGTGTCGGCCGGGCTGATCTTCGGCCGCGCCGGCGAGCCCGAGTACGACGACGCGATCGTCACCCGCGAGGACGTCGTGGCACTGCGCCGCAAGGTCGTGGCGACGGTGGACGACGGCATCGACGAGGCCTCCGTCGACATGACGGCCGTGCTGCGCGACGGCCGCCGCGTGCACGTGTTCGTCGAGCATGCGATCGGATCGCTGCACAAGCCGATGAGCGACGCGGCGCTGGAGGCGAAGTTCCACTCGCAATCGGACGTGGTCATCGGTGCCGCGCGCAGCGATGCGCTGATCGCCGCCTGCTGGCGGCTCGGCGAACTGGCCGACGTGCGCGAGCTGACCGCGCTCGCGCGGCCCTGAGCGGTGGATCGGGAGCGGCCTGCGATGCGCGCTTACTTCCTCCTGCATCGGGACGACGTCGACGAGCTGGCGCTCCGCGACGACCTGCCCCGCCCGTCGCCGGGTCCCGGCCAGTTGCTGGTGCGCGTGCGCGCGGCCGGCCTCAATCGCGGTGAGTTCCTGCATGGCCACAGTCCTCAAGGCGGCGGCGCCGCCAAGCCGGTGGGCGCGGAAGCGGCCGGCGAGGTCGTCGCCGTCGGAGACGGCGTCGCGGACTGGCATCCCGGCGATCGCGCGATGGGCCGCTGCACCGGCGGCTTCGCGGACTTCGCGCTACTGAGCGTGGCGGAGACGCTGCGCGTACCCGCGTCGCTGGACTGGACCGAAGCCGGCTCGATCCCGCTGACCTTCATGGTGGTCTACGACATGCTCGTGACCCAGGGACGCCTGCGCGCGGGCGAGACGCTGTTCGTCGCGGGCGTGAGTTCCGGCGTCGGCGTGGCGGCGCTGCTGGCGGCCAAGGCGATCGGCGCGCGGGTGATCGGCACGTCCGGCAGCGCGGCCAAGCTCGCGCGCTTGAGGACGCTCGGCCTGGACCTGGGACTGCAGACCCGTTCGCCGGACTTCTCGGCGGCGGTGCGCGAGGCCACCGGGGGACATGGCGCCGACCTCGCCATCGACACCGTCGGCGGCAGCGTCTTCGCCGAGTGCGTGCGGTCGCTGGGCTTCCAAGGCCGGCTCGCGATGGTCGGTTATGTCGACGGCGTGCTCCAGGCGGAGCTGGACCTGGAAGCGCTGCACACGCGGCGGCTGCACCTGTTCGGCGTCTCCAACAAGCTGCGCACGCCGCAGCAGCGCGCGGAATCGGTGGCGGGCTTCCGGGCCGACTGGCTGCCCCTGTTCGCCGACGGCCGCATCAGGCCGGTGGTGGACCAGGTCTTCCGCTTCGAGGAATTGGCCCAGGGCAAGGCGTCGATGGAACAGGCCGAGCACCTCGGCAAGATCGTGCTGGCGGGCAGCGAGGACTGAATCGTCCGAAGCACACCGCATCCATCTCGCCGATGGCGCCGTCAAGGTCTTCCTGAATGGACGGCTGTCCTACACCGCGAGATGCGGCTTGGCGTTAGCCTCCTGCATGCGCGCATCTTGAGCGCGAGCATCTTGAAGGAGGCCCCATGGAAGCACCCAACCATCAGTTCCACCAGCTGTTCGACCAACTCGGCCTGCCCTCCTCGGAAGCAGAGATCCGGGAGTTCATCTCCGTGCACCGTCCGCTGCCCGGCGACGTGAAGATCACCGAGGCCCCGTTCTGGACCGAGCCACAGAAGCGCCTGCTCAAGGACCTGCTGCTGCAGGACGCGGACTGGGCGGAGGTGGTCGACCAACTGAACGTCGCGCTGCACTGACGATCACCGTCGGCCCCGCGCGCGGGGCGATGGAGCGCCCCGGCACTGCGTTGCCCATTCATCGCCGACCAGGCAGGATTAGGCAAGACAACGGCAGCTTCATGCGTTGCCCGGATCGGGGTGGAGGCGAACAATCCGCTCCATCGCAACGAATCCTCGTTCACCCCTTCCGGGAGCCGACAGCCATGAACAACTTCAGCCTCAACACCCCCACCAAGATCCTCTTCGGCAAGGGCCAGATCGCCCAGCTCGGCCAGGAGATCCCCGCCGACGCCCGCATCCTGATCACCTACGGCGGCGGCAGCATCAAGAAGAACGGCGTGCTCGAACAGGTCCGTGCCGCCCTGGCCGGCCGCACCGTCCTCGAGTTCGGCGGCATCGAGCCCAACCCGACCTTCGAGACGCTGATGAAGGCCGTCGACGTGGTCAAGGCCGAGAAGATCGACTTCCTGCTGGCCGTCGGCGGCGGCTCGGTCGCGGACGGCACCAAGTTCATCGCCGCCGCGGCCCGCTACACCGCCTCGCCCGACGCCTGGGAGATCCTGCTGACCCGCGGCTCGAAGGTGAGCGACGCCGTGAAGATGGGCGTCGTGCTGACGCTGCCCGCGACCGGCTCGGAGTCCAACAACGGCGCCGTCATCAGCCGCCAGGCCACCGGCGACAAGCTGCCCTTCTTCTCGCCCTTCACCTATCCGGTGTTCGCGGTCCTCGATCCGGTCACGACCTACTCGCTGCCCGCGCGCCAGGTGGCCAACGGCGTCGTCGACGCCTTCGTCCACACCATCGAGCAGTACCTGACCTACCCGGCCGAAGGCCGCATCCAGGACCGCTTCTCCGAGGGCATCCTGCTGACGCTGATCGAGGAAGGTCCGCGCGCGCTGGCCGAGCCGGAGAACTACGACGTCCGCGCCAACGTGATGTGGAGCGCGACCCAGGCGCTCAACGGCCTGATCGGCGCCGGCGTTCCGCAGGATTGGGCAACGCACATGATCGGCCACGAGTTGACGGCAATGCACGGCCTGGACCATGCGCAGACGCTGGCGATCGTGCTGCCCTCGGTGCTGGCCTACAAGAAGGAGCAGAAGCGCGCCAAGCTGCTGCAGTACGCCGAGCGCGTCTGGGGCCTGCGCGACGGCAGCGAAGACCAGCGCATCGACGGCGCGATCGCGGCGACGCGTGCGTTCTTCGAGCAGCTCGGCGTCGGCACGCGGTTGTCCGCCTACGGCCTGGATGGCAGCTCGATCCCGGCGATGATCGCCAAGCTCAAGGAACACGGCGGCACGGCCCTGGGCGAGCACCAGGACATCCGCATCGAGGACAGCCAGCGCATCCTCGAAGCCGCCCGCTGAAACTTCGCCGAGAGACGGCCGCTCCGGCCGATCCCCGCGCTCATGGCGCACGCGGCTCACCGGCCGCGTGCGCCGACGTCATTTCGAAACACCCATGGCCACCTCGCTCAACGACAGCATCCGGCAACGCATCATCGACACGGCGATCCGCTACAAGTCGAGCGCCTTCTCGACGCCGTCGCCGGTGGCGGGCGTGCGTATCCTCTATTCCGAGACCTCGCATCCGCGCACGCCGGTGCTGTACGAGCCCTCGATCGTCATCGTGGCGCAGGGGGCGAAGGTGGGTTTCGTCGGCGAGAAGACCTTCCGCTACGACGCGGACAACTACCTGCTGCTGACGGTCCCCCTGCCCTTCGAGTGCCAGACGATCGCGAGCAAGGCCAAGCCCTTCGTCGGCCTGTCGATCGACATCGACACGGCGGTGCTGCAGGAGCTGCTGATCGAGCTGGAGGACGAGGTCCTCGACCGCCCGGCGAGCCTGGAGAGCGCGGGTGTCAACAGCGCTGCGTTCACCGAGGAGGTGCTCTGTGCCATCGAACGGCTGTTCGATGCGATGCACCGCCCGCGCGACGCGAAGGTGCTGGGCCGGCTGATCCTCAAGGAGATCGTGTACCACGTGCTGTGCGGCGACAGCGGCGCGGCGCTGCAGGCGCTGGCGCACCGGCACACGCACTTCGCGCAGGTGACGAAGGCGTTGCAGCACATCGAGTCGAACTACGCCAAGGCGCTCAGCGTCGAGCACCTGGCCGGCCTGGTGAACATGAGCGTGTCGGCCTTCCATCACAACTTCAAGGCGGTGACCAACACCTCGCCGCTGCAGTACGTGAAGAGCTACAAGCTGCACAAGGCGCGGCTGATCATGCTCAACGAAGGCGTGAAGGCCGGCGTCGCCGCCACGCGCGTCGGCTACGAGAGCCCGTCGCAGTTCAGCCGCGAATTCAAGCGCTACTTCGGCGCCACGCCGGTGGACGAGGTGGCGAGGCTGCGGGCGTTCAGTCCGACGGTGTCCTAGGCGCGGGGAGCGGGGAACGACGCGCGAACGCGCGAACGCGCGGTTGTCGGTGTTTTACCGACACGCGATGCGCGGCAAACCGGACGAGAGGCACGGAAGTCGGGAGATACCCCGGGGCGCGGCGCGGCGCGACACTGCGGGCACCTCATCGCTCGACGCCGCCACACCATGAACATCCTCCTTGTCGACCCGTCCCCGTCCTGGATCGCCACGCTGCGTTACCGCCTCGGCGAGGTGCCGGGCGCCGTCGTGGTGGCGCAGTGCGCCTGCGAGGAGCATGCCGTGATCACCGCGGCGCTGTGCCAGCCCGACGTGGTCATCTGCGACGTCGCGCTGAGCGAGGGCTCCGGCCTGAACACCGTGGCGCGCATGCGCAAGGCGGGATTCCGCGGCGTGGCCTTCGCGATCAGCAACGCCGACGAGGCGCTGTTCGGACCGCGCTGCATGGAGGCCGGCCTGAACGCGTTCTTCAGCCGCGAGTTCGAGCTGGACGTGCTGCTGGACACGCTGCGTCAGGTCGCGGACACGCCGCTGACCTTCAACCTCCCCAAGCTCCGTCAGTTGGCGGCCGCCGCCTGATCGCCTCTTTCCAGGGCCTTACGCCCTCAGCGGCTGTGCATCGATCGTGATCAGGTCGCGCCCGCCGTGGGCGGTGTTGATCTTCCCGCCCAGCGTGACCTTGCCGCCGCCGAGGAAGCGCTCGGCGAAGCCCTGAGGCCCGGCGTCCTTGTCCTCCGCCGCCTTCGGCGTCGCGCGGAACTCGCCCGTCGCCACCGACGACTCCTTCGAGCGCTGATTCAGCTCGTTGACGAACAGCCGGAACGGTTGCCAGCTGGCCTCCGCCTCGACGTGCGCCGCGATCTGCTTCTGCAGGTCCTTGATCTGCGTCGCCGCGCCCTCGTCCACCGTCGCCCCGGGCCGCTGCAGCACGTTGATGCGCTCCAGGCAGGCGTTGATCGTGTCCGCCGCCTCCGGCGTCAGGCACTTGCGCTCGATGAACAGCCGGTTGTTGCCCGGCGGCAGGTTGACCATCTGCTGGAGGAAGCCCTTCAGCGCCTCGTCGCCGCCACGCAGCACGCCGTCCGGGCCGCGCGTGCCCAGGCGCTCCGACCACGCGGCGCTTTCCCTGTTCACCAGCTTGATGAAGTCGTCCTGGACCGCGTACTCGCGATGCTTGTACGAGATGTTGGGCTTGACCTTGCCGTCCTCGGTGGTGATGCGCACGAAGCCGTTCTTGGCCTGGATCACCAGCTCGGTCTCCACCCCGACCTTGTGACGCGCGAAGAGCGCCACATCGGGATGATCCCCGCCCTTGATCGTCGGATGCGACACGCCCAGGCTGGCCGCCGCGCCCAGCGAGGTGCGCGATCCGCTGCCCGCCTGCACCGTCTGCGTCGCGCCGGCCGAGTCCTTGGCCTTGCTGCGGTTCATGAAGGTGTGCTTGAGCGCCACACCCGCCGTGCCCGACGCGCCGAAGCCCTTGCCCAGCTTGCCGCCGCCGCTGCCGTCGACGCTCAGCGAGCCATTCACCTGGTGCGTCCGGCCCTCGTTCCAGCCGAAGGAGATGTCGCGGTAGTCGCCGACCTTGCCCACCATCTGGGCCCACATCTCGCCGCCGTTGGCGGGACGCGCGGGCGTGCCGCCCTGCCCGTTCTGCGCGGCGAGCTCGAAGATCGAATCCACCGTCTTCTCGCTCATCCGCTTCCAGCTGCCCTCGGGCGCCCGCATGGCCGCCGACTGCGCCGGCGTCAGCGAGGCCGTCAGCTCCTGGTGCTCCACGCCCGTCTTGTTGGTGCGGATCATCAGGCCCTTGCTGAACAGGTGCGAGCCGCCCAGCCGCGCCATCGCCTGCACGTTGCCGCCGAGGTCGCCCACCTGCGCGCCGATGCGCACGCCGCCGCCCAGCATCTCGGTGACCTTGGTCTCGTTGCCCAGGAAGATCACGCCGGTGTTGGAGGCGACGCCGGCCTTCAGCACCGCGGTGCGGCTGTGGTCGACGTTGAACTCGCCCACCGGCGTGATGCCGGTGGTCACGCCGCCGATGCCGTCCACGCTGGCCACGCCGTAGCCGAACATGCCGCCGACGCCGAACTTGCGGCCGTCGCTGTAGTCCGCGATGTCGCCGCCCGCGACGACCGTGACCAGCACCTTGCGCAGGATGTCCTGACGGTCCTGCGGCGAGGCGGCGTTGAAATCGCGCTGCAGCTGGTCGAGCTCGCTGTCCATCGCCACCTTGCCGCGCAGGACCCTCAGGTCGCCCTTGAGCTTCGCGAACGCGTCATCGCCGCCGTCCGGTATCGATCCGGCTGCGCCGCCCGCGCTGAGCCGCCCGGCCTTCATCCAGTCGTTCAGCGTGTCGGGCAGCAGCGTCTTGTCCGCATGCGCCTGGACCTCGGCATCCACCATGTGCTGGTTCAGCGCGGGCGGCGCCACCTGCACCGCCGCCGGCGTGCCGTCGGCCTGCGGCGGATTGGAGATCTCGGTGTTGACGCGGGCGACGGCGGCGCTGATCTCGGCCTGGGTGAGCCGCAGGCCCTGCGTCAGGTCGATCAGCGGATCGGCGCCCGGCGGCACCTTGAGCTTCCAGGCGTCCATCACCGCCAGGCGCATCACCGCGTCGGTGCGCTGGTCGACGGTCATGGTGCCGGCATTGGCGCGCACGTCGGCCATCAGCAGCGTCTTGCCGCGATCCAGCGCGCCCTTGAGCCGCTTGGCATGCTCGCCCGGCACGGTGCCGATCTCCGAACCCAGCGGCCCGGCCTGCATCAGCGTCTTCAGCGGCGTCTTGTCCTTGCCGACCTTGCGCCGCATCGAATCGACCGGATGGAGGAAGGCATCGACCACGGTGCGTTGCGAATTCTTCAGGTCGGGGCCGGAGACCTGCGTCTTGCAGGCGAGGTCGATGTACTTGCAGAACTTGTGCAGCCGCTTGGCCATCAGGTGGAAGTCGGAGCCTGAGCCGCTTTCCGTGAAGCCGTTGCGCAGCGCGACATAGGCGGGCTTCATGTCCGGGTTCGCGTCGGGCGCGCCCTGCGCCCGGTCCGCGTTGGCCGCGGCGTAGAGGAAGGCTTGCGTGGCCAGCGTCGCCGGGTGCTCGGGATCGCGGAGCCGTCCCGGGCCGCGCCGCATGTTGCCGGTCCCCAGACGCGTGTGGTCGGTCAGCTTGGCCTGCTCGGGATGCGCGGCGATCGCGTCGCGGAAATCTCTCGGCGTCTGGTCTCCGCCGACGTTGAGGCCCTGCGCGAGCAAGGCGGTCTCGGCCCGCAGGCCGAGCTTGCAGTTCTCGACGGACTGCTCGGCGTGCTTGCGCGTCCTGAAAGCGGCCAGCTGGGTCTGGTAGGCGGCCCGCTCAGGGGCCGTGGCGGTCGGCGCGAGCGGCGCCGGCAGTGCGGCCGGCGGCGGCAAGGACTGGCCCTGCAGGTCCAGCAGCGCCTGCATGCCGCCGGGAGTCGCCGCGAGCGCGCGCTTGGCGGCGTTGGCGAGCCGGGCCACCTCCGGCCCGGCCGGCGCCGTCGTCACGCCGGCCAGCGGCGACTGCGCCGGGGCGCGCTGCGTCATGTCCCGGAGTGCCGGGCCGCTGTTCCACAGCGCGTTGTAGACGTGCGCGGCGACGGTCGGATCGTTGGTCACCGTGCGCAGCGTCGTCGCGATCAGCAGCGCCTGTTCGTGACGCAGCGGATGACCGTCGGGGCGTCCGGCCGGATCGGGATTGGGATGGTTGAGCAGCGCCTGCGCCAGCGTCGTGGCGATCGGCGTGGACTCGGTCGCGTGCGACTCGCTCGCGAACATGCGGCCGACCTCCGCCGAAAAGGCCTGCGCATTGCCGAAGGCAGCCGGCGTTTCCGCCGTGCGCTTGGTCCGGATCGAGGCATCCGTCAGCAGGTTGGCCGCCCCGTTGGCGGCGACCTTGACGTGGGCGTCGAGGCGCTTCATGCGGCCGTCGCCCAGGACCTGGTCCGTCGGCGTGCGGGGCGGCGGCACGCCGTTGTTGAACTTGGTCGGCGCGGTGCCGCTGGAGGATCCGGTGACGGACAGCAGCGCGAAGTCGACCTTGGCCGGCGCCATGCGCCGCTCCATCGCGGCCAGCGGCCGGCTCAGCAGCGTGTCCTTGACGACGGTGCCGGTCGAGCGCTCGTCCCGATGCGGCGCAGGGGGCTTGGCACGGATCTCCTCGAACACGGCGTCGATCGCCTGCTCGATCCGTTGCTGCGCCCGGTCGGCGGGCGGCGCGAGCGCGTCACGGGCATTTGCGCTGGCCTGGGCGGTGGCGTCGGCGGTGGCGGCCGTGGCCTGGTGCTGGTCCCGCAGCCGGATGGCGCTGTTCTCGAGCGTCGCGCTGGCCGCCGCCGTCTGCTGGCTTGCGGTCAGGCGGTTGTCCTGGGTTTGAGCCTCGGCGAGCAGCAGGGGCACCACCCCCGCCTGCGTGTCCAGGGCGGCCTGCGATCGCGTCCGATCAGCCAAGGCCTGCTGGAGCGCGCGCTGTTGCGCCCGGCTGGGCACGGGCGCGGGTTGCCCTTGCACCGGCTGCGGCATCGCGGCCTGCGCATGGGTCACCGCCCGCTCGCAAGCCTGGTGGTGGGTATGCAGATCGCCGCCGGGCAGCAGCCGGGCCGCGGCCCGGTCGTGGCTGTCGATCGCCTGGTTGGTGACGAGCTGCTGCTTCGCCTGCGCATCGCGATCCGTGGCGGCGGTACGGGTGCTCTCGGCGGCCGCGGCCGTGGACTGGGCCAGCGTGCGATGCGCCTGCGTGGCTGCGGCCGCGTGGGGCACGGCCGTCTGCGCGGCCGTGGCGTGGGCTTGCATCGCCTGCTGTTCGGGCGAGGTCGCAAGGGTCAAAGCGGCCAGCGCCTGGCTCGCGGTATTGAGCCGCGCCACGGCATCGTTGGCTGCGGTCTCCCGACGCTGGGCGGCGTCGTTCGCGGCGATGCCTGCGTCTCGCGCCGCCCGGGCCGTCTCGAGGTTGGTCGTGTGCGTGGCGATGTCGGCGGTGTTCTGGTCCCGCCGCGCCTCCGCCGCGGTGGCCGCGTGGTCCAGTGGCTGGTAGACCGCGTCGGCGTTGTCGCGGACCGTCTGCGCCAGCGCGATCCGCTGGGCGCGCGTGGGCCCCGGGGCGGCCGCTCCCGGCGGCGCGGGCTGGGCTGGCGGCGGCGGGTCGGGCGGCGAGTTCAGTTCGCGTTGAAGCGCGCGGTCGGCGTTCCGGAGGGCCGTCTCCGCCGCGCGCAGCGCAGGCGCATTGCGCGCGTTGCGCGCGGCGGTCTCGAGCGCCTGCTGCTGCCCCTGCGCGGCGGTCAGCAGGTTCCGGTGCCCGTCCACGGCCGCGTCAAGTCCGGGCAGGGCCGCGGCGGTCTGCTGGGCCAGCGCGTGCGCCGCGGTCTGCTCGGCCTGGCGGAGCGGCAGCTCGGCCGCCGCGGCGGTCGTGGCGGTATGGCCTCGCCGCTGGAGATCCTGGATCGACGCCTGACGCTTGCTGAGCGCGGCGTTGGCCGCGGCCTCGCCGTCGACGCGCGCCGCCACCTGGTCATGCGCCCCGTGGGCCTGTCCCATCGCCGTCGCGATCTCGGGCAGCACGGCCGGTGTCTGCGCCTGCGCCTGCGCATTCCCGGAACGTCCGAGCAGGTTCATCCGCGGCCGCTGACTTTGCCGGGTCGCCACGGTGCCGCCGCTCGGGGCCAGGCCTTGCAGCGCGCCCTGCGCGGTCGCGTTCTGGGTTCCCGCGGCCCCCGTGCCGGCGCCGCCGGTCGTTGGCGGCGGCGTGGTCAGTGGCGGCGCGGGCATGCCGCGGCTGCGAGCGAAGAAGTTGACCATCGACCGTCCCTGATGCGTTTTTCGCACTGTCGGACGCGCCAGTCGCACGACGCAAACCCCAAGCCGAAGCGAGCGACGATCAGCCGAAGCAGCGACCCGAAGTCCTGGGGTGCCTGTCACGGCGGCGTCGCTGGCCAGGGCGAACGCACAATCGGGCCCTCGACAGGGGGACCGATGACTTCAGCCAATGCCGCGGGCGCGACGCCGCGCCCCGCGATCAGCCTGCCCGGACTGATCGCCTTCGAATGCGTGGCCCGGCACATGAACTTCACCCGGGCCGCGACCGAGATGGCCGTGACCACCACCGCGATCTCCCGCACCGTGAAGCAGCTGGAGGCGTCGCTGGGCATCCGGCTCTTCAACCGCACCACGCGCAGCGTGGCGCTGACCGAGGCCGGCCTGCAACTGCTGGGCACGCTGGCACCGGCGCTGGACCAGATCCGTCGTTCCGTCCAGGAGGTCGGCGACGTCTCCGGGCAGCCGCACGGCCAGCTGCGCATCAACACCTCGTACGTGGCCTGGGCGGCGCTGCTGCGCCCTCGCCTGCCGGACTTCCTGCAGCGTCATCCCGACGTGTCGCTCGCGCTGGTGGTCGACAACGGCCTGAGCGACATCGTCGCCGGCGGTTTCGACGCCGGCATCCGGCTCGGCCATGCCCTGCAGAAGGACATGATCGGCGTGCCCATCGGCCCGCTGCAGCGACTGGTCGTGGTCGGTTCGCCGGACTACCTGAAGGCGCGCGGCACGCCGGCCCGGCCGGAGGACCTGTTGCGGCATGAGTGCATCCGCCAGCGGATCGGCAACCGGGGCCAGTACCTGGCCTGGCGCTTCCAGTCCGGCAGCAAGGGGTCGACGATCGAGGTCCAGGGGCGCCTGGTCTTCAACGAGATGCGCGGCGCGCTCGAGGCGGCCTGCCTGGGCAGCGGCCTGGCGATCGTGTTCGAGCAGTTCGCCCGGCCCGAGCTCGAGTCGGGCCAGGTCTTGCCGTTGCTCGAGCGATTCACGCGTCCGACCGAGTCCTTCTATCTCTATTACCCCAACCGCGGCCAGATGCCCGGCAAGCTGCGCGCGTTCATCCAGTTCATGCAGGCACTGACCTGGTCGCCGCCGGCCTGAGCGCCGGCCTGGGCGCCGGCCTGGGCGCCGGCGATTACGTCGCCCCGCGACATGCCCCATGAAGCGCCGCTTCACAATCGCGGGCCGGTTTCGCGGTCATCGGCCGATAGAGTGCGTGCGGTTCCCAGTCGCGGGCCGAAGCGCCCTGTCCGGAGTTGCCGATGAACGCAAGGATCGCCCACGATCTCCTGGTGCTGCACCCTGATCCGATCGTCGAAGCCGGCGTCCGCGTGCTGCTGTCCGACCTGCCCGGACTGCGTCCGGATCCGCTGCGGATCGTGGCCGCGCCGGGCTTCGACGCGCGCCTCGTGGTCGCCGACTACCGCCAGGGCATGGCCTGGCTGCATCGGGCGAGGGAACGCGTCGAGCACCCGGGCGCCCGGATGCTCCTGCTGCTGGCCAACGAAGGCGACCGCGAGGTCCGCGCCGCGCTCGCGTCCGGCGTCGGCGGCCTGCTCGCGCCGTGCTGCGAGATCGCCGAGTTCCGGCAGGCCGCGAGCAGCGTCCTGCGCGGCCTGCGCCACCTCTCGCCCGCCGTCGCCCACCAGCTGGCGGACGGCCTGAGCCGCACGCCGCTCACGGAGCGTGAGAACGCCGTGCTGCACCTGATCGCCGCGGGCATGAGCAACAAGACGATCGCCCGCGAACTGGCGATCTCGCTGTGCACCGTGAAGACCCATGTCCGCGCCATCCTGGAGAAGCTGGACGTCTCCAGCCGCACCCAGGCGGTCTCGCGGGCCGGCGCGCAGCGGCTGATCGACCCGACCTTCCGGCGTCAGGACTTGCCTCCGGCGCTGCCGTCGTGATCAGGCGACGACCTGCGCCAGTTCGATCAGGTTGCCGAACGGATCGGCGATGAAGGCGAGCCGGCGGCCGATCACCGGCAGCTCGAAGGGCTCGGTCATGATCGTCACGCCGCGACGGCGCAGCTCCGCGACGGTGCGATCCATGTCGTCGACGTTGATGCAGAAGTGGTGATACCCGGCCAGCCGCAGGCTGTCGCCCAGGTCGGCGTAGACGGGCTTCGGGATAGGCGGCGGATTGCCGTCGCCCAGGATCTCGATGAAGAAGGCGTTGTCGTTGGCCGGGGCGAGGTAGGCCAGCTTCTGGTCCGCGTACGGCCATTCATGGACGACGCGGAAGTCCAGCTTCTGCGTGTACCAGGCGACGGCGGCCTCGAAGCTCGGGACGCGGACGGCCACATGGTGGCCCTTCATCGACGAGAACGGGCTCTGGGTGTCGAGGGCGGGCGTATTGACGACGGACATGGGATCTCCTACGAGGTTGGAACGTCTTCGCAGGAGGACCGCCTTCGAGGCGGACGCTCTTGTCTGCGAGTGAACGAAGCGTAGGAGTCATGCCCGCCGCGGTGAATCGACGCGGCGGCGCTGGGCCTTGAAGCGCTGGTTCACAATCGGCTGGCGCGTTCCGGTCAAGGCATCCTGGTCAACGCGTCCCGGTCAAGGCCTCGCGCAGCCGCTCGATCGCCTGCTCGATCGTGCCCGCGGCCACGTCGGCCGCGTCGCGCTGTTCGTCGAAGGCCCGGGCGCTGGCCTCGGCGCGCTGGTCCGCCTTGGCCGCCGCGCCGCGCCGCGCGGACCGGTTCTGGACCGCCGCCGCCTCGGCGCCCTGGTGGCGCATCAGGTCGTTGCGCCGCATCACCACGACGATGTGCTCGGCGTCGACCTCGCCGGTCAGGCGCCGGAGCTCGACGCGCTGCATCGCGATGGCCGCGCCGCAATCCTGCGCCTGCCATTGCAGCCGCGCCCCGGGCGCGATCGCGGCCAGCGCCTCGGCATGCGCCTGGACGCAGCGCGCGTGCTGCGCCAGTTGCGCCGTCAACGCGTCATGGGCCGCGTCGGTATCGCCGATGTCCTCGACCACGCGCGCTGCGGCGTCGACCGCGCGCCGGTGCTCGGACAAGGCCCTGCGCGCATCGTCGAGCGCGGCCTCGGCCGCGCCGCCGAGCGCGGCCAGGGCCAGCGAGTGCATCCGGGCGGTCCGGTTCAACGCGCCGATCGCGTCGCGCAGGCGCATCTCCGACGCCCGGGCCGCGTCGCGCCGCATCAGCGCGGCCGCCTGCGCGTCGCGGTAGGCGCCGGTCGCCCGCGCCAGCGCGGCGGCATGTTCCGAGAGCGCGGGCGAACGCCGGCTCATGCGTTCCTCGCTGCGCCGCAGGCTCGCCGCGGCATCGTCCAGCGCCTCCTGGGCGCGGTTGCTGACGGACTGCCGCGCCGCCAGCTCCACCGCGGCGGCGCCGAGCGCGGCCGTCACCTGCTGCTGGATCGCCAGGATCCCGTCCTCGCATTCGAGCTGCGCGGCCTCGGCCGCGAGCACCCGGTCCATCCGCAGCGGCAAGGCCTGGCGCGCGTCCTGCATCGCCTCGATGGCGGCGGCCAGGTCCTTCACCCGCGCCGCCTTGCGGGCCTGCAGCGCCTGGGCGGCCTGCCGGGCGCGCAGCCGGGCGCTGACGCCGGGCTGCGGGGTATTGGAGGTGAGGAAGATCACCTGCCCGCCGGCTCCCGTGACGGCGGTCGGAGTCGGCATCGCGCTCGGCAGCGTGGTGGGCCGCCCATCGTGGACATCGAACATCAACGTTCCTCCTGATACGTTTTCACACCACTGTGGATCGACTCGCATCGGAAGGTAACCGCGGAACGAAGCGTCCTTCGACCATGCGAAGGCGTCACGCCGTCCCTTGATTCGGGCTCATTGCGCCCTTCCGGATCGGGACGATCCGTGGCCTCGGCATCAGCGCCGCGGCGTCGCCTCGGGCTGTCCGGCGCCCTCGCCCGAGGCGCCCGCGCCGGACGAGGCCTGCGGCGTGAGGTCCAGCCAGCCGGCCGCGATCATGAGGACCAGCGCCGCCACGGCCGCCAGCACGGCGCCCCAGCTGGCGATGCGCATCCGCGGCGACCGGCCGACGCGGTCCGCCGCCTCCGGCCTCACGCCCTCGATGCGCGCGGCGCTGCGGCCCGGCTGGATACGGGTCTCCGGGGCGACCACGCGGGCGCTGCCGTCCGCCGCCTCGACGCCCTGGGCCCAGACGTCGTCCTCGGGGGCCGTCGACCGGCCCGTCGACGAGGTGGCGCGGCGCACGACCGGATCCGGCGTGCCGCGCGCCGGCGTCCGGCTCCTGGCCCCGCCGATCGCCGAGCGAGCGGCCGCCTTGCCGCCGCCGGCCTTGCCCGAGGACTCGGACGCGGCCGACGCCGCCGGCGCCATGTCCGCGCCGGCCTCGCGCGAGGACTCGCCGGTGACCCGCTCGCGTTCCTCCTCGCTCTCCTCCAGCAGGTGCCGCGTCACCGCGCCCATCAGCCGGCTGGCCGACGCGCTGCGGCGGCCGCCGGTATCGTCGCGCCGGCGCGCGGACGGATCACCGGCCAGCGGCCGGACGTCCTCCGCGGCGCCCGTGGAGGCGGACGAAGCAGCCGATGAAGCGCCGGCCGCCGCGGGCCGCGCCGGAAGCCGAGGCGGATCGCCGCGCATGGCGCAGGCTCAGACGCCGTCGACCGAGTACTCGCGCCGCCCGATCTCCGCGCCGCCGCGCGTGATCGGCAGCACCGGCTCGATCGTCGCCACCGCGCCGCCAGCGCCGCCGCCAATTCCGCCGGTCATTCCCGCGCCGGTCATTCCCGCGCCGGACACGGCGGCCGCCACGGTCGCCGCGATCGACGGCAGTTCGCCGAAGCTCGGCAGGCTGGCCGTCGCGCTCGGCGTCTCGCCGAACTGCTGGCGGTAGTTGTGCGCCAGCGTCGAGCGGTTGGCCATGCCCCAGCGCGCCGCCACCGCCAGCACGCTGTCGCGGCCGGCCATCTGCTGCAGCTCGGTCCGGATGCAGGCCATGCGCAGCTTGCGGATCACCTCGGCCGGCGTGAGGCCGAGGTTGGCGCGGAAGGCCATCTGCAGCGCGCGCTCGGTGACGTCGATCTCCGCGGCGATGCGGCGCACCGACAGCGCGCGGTCATGCAGGTGGTCCAGGATGTATTGATAGGCGCGGCGGTAGCGCGGCGGCAGGCGCAACTGGTCGGCGTCGGCCTGCTCGGCGCGCTCCTGCTGCTCGAGGAAGCGCGAGTACGGCACGCGCGTCAGCTCGAAGCGCAGCCGCGCCAGCGACAGCTGCGCGTGCTGGCGGTAGCAGCGCAGCGCGTCGGAGTGGCGGCCGTTCATCGCATGCAGCTTGGAGGCGCAGTAGCGCAGCTCGATCGCATGGCGGTGATGCAGCTGGCGCGCGTCGTCGATGGCCAGCGGGCCGAGGATGTCGTAGGCGGTGCGCGCCTGGCCCCGGTCCAGCAGCGCCAGCGCGGCCTCGACCCGCGCGCGCTCCTCCATCGGCGACAGGCGGCGGTCGCGATACCAGCGCACGCCGTCGAAGAGGCCGTCGACGCCCTCGGCGCCGGCCAGCGCCGGCTCATGCGCCACGAGCGCCAGCAGGAACTCGAGCCGCGCCACCACGCCCGGCAGTGCCGCCAGCGCGAGCGCCGAGGCCCGCAGCGCGGCGCGGACGTCGCGGTCGCGCGGCAGTTCGCCGGCGGCCGCGTCGTCGTAGTGCCGCAGCGCGCGGCAGACCTGCAGCTCCAGTTCGATCGCCGTCAGCAGCGAGGGCATGAACGGATGCGCGCCCGGCGCGCCGGCCAGGCTCATCGCGAAGTCCAGCGTGCGCGACGCGCGGCGGTGCTCGCCCATGGCCTGCATCGCCTGCGCCATGCCGGCCAGCGCCTCCACGCGCAGGTCGCGCGGCGCCTCGTCCGCGTCGGCGACCACGTTGAAGGTCTCGGCCGCGCGGCCGGGCTTGTTCAGGTGCAGGAACAGGAAGCCGCGGTCCATCGACGACAGCCAGCGCACCTGCGCCCGCGGCAGGCCTTCATACAGCCGCAGCTGCTTCTGGAAGAGTTCCTCGGCCTGCTCGTCGCGGCCGGCCGCCAGCAGCGCCTGGCCGAGCACCTGCCCGAGCGCCGCGAGCCGGTCCGCATTGCCGCCCGCGGCCCGGTCCAGCCGGCCCAACCCCAGCCTCAGCGCCTCCTGCACATCGCCGCGCGCCACCGCGGCGGCGACGTCTCCGTCCTGGTCCGCGAGCCTCAAGCTTCCCAAGGTCAGCAACAACATGTGAACTCCTCTTTCAAGCGTGTCGGGTGCGTTGTCGGATACATCCGGATGCGTCTGAACGTGCATTGATCACGGATTCATCGCGGAGGCATCGCCCGCCGTGTGCGTTCCGGCGTGAGCTCATGCTAGGCAGCGACCCGCTCCGGCGGCCTCATGTCTTCACGATGAAATCCTCAACAATCCTCAACACGAAGGGATGGGAAGGTCCTCGTACTGCCGCCGCCGCTGGCCCTCACCCCCACCCTCTCCCGCAAGCGGGAGAGGGAGCAAGAGGAGCCCATCTTGCGAACGGAACCGGTCGGACTCCCTCTCCCGCATCGCGGGAGAGGGCGGGGGTGAGGGCCAGCGGCCGTGGCAGTGCCGCCGTCTGTTTTCGCCTCGACGCGAATCGCTTCGCCCCCTCCCCGCCCGCCTTCGGCCTCGACAGGGACAGTGCGCATCAACCCTGAGGAGTCCCCGTGTCGCTTGCCCTCCCCCCCACCGAGCTCACCGAGAAGAACGCCCAGGCGATCTCCGAGCTCATCGCGCTGCGGCCCGCCACCACGCAGGACGCGCTGGCCGTGGCCTCCATCTACAACGCGTCGCTGCGGACCCAGCCCTACCAGCCCGAGGGCGTGAGCGAGGCCGACGGCGCCAAATGGCTCGCCGAGGAACTCGCCAAGGTCAAGGACAAGGACGCCGTGCGGGACACCAACTACATCGGCCCGATGAGCGTGCCGATGGCGAAACTCCAGATCGAGCTGCACCAGCTCTACCGGCGCCCGATGCTGATCGCGACCCAGCGCGGCGAGGCCGTGGGCTGGCTGGGCACGCTCGGCCTCAACGACCGGCCGGGACTGTCCTCGCTGTACGAGCTGGCCTACTACGTCGCGCCGCGCTGGCGCGGACGGGGCGTCGGCACGCGGCTGATCAAGCACCTGGTGACGCAGGCGCCGGTGTGGCGCGTGGACCGGCTGCTGGCCATGGTCTGGAGCGACAACGCCGCCAGCCTGTCGGTGCTGCGCCGCGCGGGCTTCACCGCCTGGGGCGAACTGCCCGGCGCGATCACGGCCTTCGGCAAGCGGCGCGACATGCTGCTGCTGGGCATGACGCTGGCGGACCTGCCCGCGGACACCGCCGACGAGGCCGCCGGCCAGCTTACCGACCCGCTCGATCCGGCGGCCGGCTGAGCCATGGGAGAGAAGACCGAACAGCCCAGCCAGAAAAAGCTGGACGACGCGAAGAAGAAGGGCCAGTCGCCCAAGAGCCAGGACATCAACGCCGCGGCCGGGCTGCTGGTGATCACCGTCTGCCTGAGCGCCGCCAGCGCCACCGCGCTGGGCCACCTGGAGCGGCTGTTCTCGCTGGCCAGCGGCGTCGGGCTGCAGGCCAAGACCGACGCGGACGTGTTCGCCGTCGCCTACGACATCGCGATCGAGGGGCTGTGGATCGTGCTGCCCTTCGTGGTCGCGGCGATCTTCGTCGGCCTGATCGCGTCCTTCGCGCAGGTCGGCTTCAACATCACCTTCGAGCCGCTGACGCCCAACTTCGACAAGGTCAATCCGGGCTCGGGACTGAAGAAGCTGATCTCGCTGCGCTCGATCATCGAGTTCATCAAGACGGTCTTCAAGGCGGTGCTGGTCGGCTGCGTGATCGCGATGATCACGATGGGCCTGATCCCGCTGATGGTCGGCGCCGCGACGCAGACGCCGGTGGGCGTGGCCACGGTCGCCTGGAGCGCGATGCTCAAGCTCTTCGTCGCCGCGGTGATCGCGCTGGTGGTGCTGGGGCCGGTGGACTTCGCGCTGCAGCGCTGGCTGTTCATCCGCGACCAGCGCATGGACAAGGACGAGCTCAAGCGCGAGTACAAGGAAATGGAAGGCGACCCCATGGTCAAGGGCCAGCGCAAGCGCCTGGCCTTCGAGCTCGCCAACAGCAGCCCCAAGCAGACGGTGCCCAACGCGACCGTGGTCGTCACCAACCCGACGCACTACGCGGTCGCGCTGCGCTACCAGCCCGGCGTGACGCCGCTGCCGCTGATCGTCGCCAAGGGCGCGGACGCGCAGGCGATGGAGATCCGCCGCATCGCGGAAGCCTCCGGCGTGCCCATCGTGGGCGAACCGCCGCTGGCGCGCGCGCTGTTCAAGGTGCCCGTGAACGAGACGGTGCCCGAGGCGCTGTTCGAGGCCGTCGCCACCGTGCTGCGCTGGGTGGCGATGGTGGACGGCATGGGCGCGAAGCCGGCCGGCGGCGCGGGCGGCAACTCAGGCGGCAACTCAGGCGGGAGCAAGGCATGAGCAAGGGACTGGGTGACAAGAGCACCCTCGGCAACGACCTGGCGATGAGCTTCCTGGTGGTGGCGATCGTCGGCCTGATGATCCTGCCGCTGCCCACGGTGGCCATCGACAGCCTGCTGGCGGTGAACCTCGCGGTGAGCGTGCTGCTGCTGATGACCTCGCTGTTCATCCCGAACGCGGTGGCGCTGTCCTCCTTCCCCTCGCTGCTGCTGTTCACGACGCTGTTCCGGCTGTCGCTGAACATCGCCTCGACCAAGTCCATCCTGCTGCACGCCGACGCGGGCCACCTGATCGAGAGCTTCGGCGAGCTGGTCGTGGGCGGCAACCTGGTCGTCGGCATCGTGGTGTTCATCATCATCACGGTGGTGCAGTTCATCGTGATCTCCAAGGGCTCGGAGCGGGTGGCCGAGGTCGGCGCGCGTTTCACGCTGGACGCGATGCCGGGCAAGCAGATGAGCATCGACGCCGACCTGCGCGCGGGGCTGCTCACCGGCGACGAGGCGCGGCGCAAGCGCGCGCTGCTCGGCATGGAAAGCCAGATGCACGGCGGCATGGACGGCGCGATGAAGTTCGTCAAGGGCGACGCCATCGCCGGCCTGATCATCACGCTGGTCAACATCCTGGCGGGGATCGTCGTGGGGATCATGTACCACGGCATGACCGCCGGCGAGGCGGCCAACCGCTTCGCGGTGCTGTCCATCGGCGACGCGATGGTGTCGCAGATCCCGTCGCTGTTCATCTGCGTGGCCGCCGGCGTGCTGATCACCCGCGTGGCCGACGAGCACCAGAAGAAACCGCGCTCGCTGGGCCAGGAGATCGTCGCGCAGATGACCGCCAACGTGCGGGCGATGTACCTCGCCGCGGGCCTGACGATCGCGTTCGCGGCGGTGCCGGGTTTCCCGGCGCTGCAGTTCATCGCGCTGGGCATCGGCCTGGCGCTCGCGGGGCGCTACCTGGCGCGCCAGCGCAAGAGCGGCGAGGCGCAGAGCCTCTCCGCCCCGATCGCCGCCTTGCAGCGCGAGGGCGCCAAGGGCGACGCGCCGTCGATCATGCAGGAGGCGCCGCACTTCTCGCGGCCGCTGGCGGTGCGGATGTCGTCGGCGCTGGCCGAGCTGCTGATCCCCCACCAGATCGACCAGGCGATGGAGCGCGAGCGGCTGCAGCTGCAGTCGATGCTGGGCGTGCCCTTCCCCGGCGTGTGCATGTGGGTGGAGGCGACGCTGCAGGACCTGCGCTTCGAGGTGCTGATCAACGACGTGCCGGTGCGCCATGTCGAGCTGCCGGGCCGGCTGCTGATGGTGCCGGCACCGCTGTCGGCCGAGGCCTGGGCCGGCGCCGCCGAGACGCACGGCGCGGTGCTGGACCAGGCCGACTCGCGCTGGATGCCGGCGGCGCAGGTGCCCGAGGCCGAGCGCGCGAAGTGCCTGGACATCGAGCAGGTGATGGCGCGCCAGGTCATGCTGCTGCTGCGCCGCAACGCCCACCAGTTCATGGGCGTGCAGGAGATCCAGTGGATCGTCGACAAGGCGACCACGGACTACCCGGGCCTGGTGGCCGAGGTGCAGAAGATCCTGCCGGTGCAGCGCATCGCGGAGGTGATGCGGCGGCTGCTCGAGGAGCAGGTGCCGATCCGCAACGTGCGCACCATCTTCGAGAGCCTGATCACCTGGGGACCGAAGGAAAAGGACATGCTGCTGCTGACGGAGTACGTGCGCGGCGACCTCGGGCGCTACCTCGCGTTCGAGGCCAGCGGCGGACGCAACTACGTCTCGGCCATCCTGCTGGACGCGGGCGTGGAGCAGGCGATCCGGCAATGCATCAAGCCCACGCCGACGGGCAACTACCTCGCGATGCCGCCGGAGAGCGCCGCCGCCATCACCGAGAAGGTGATGCGCATCGCCGGCGAGACGCCGGAAGCCGGCGTCGCGGTGATCACGTCGATGGACATCCGGCGCTACGTCAAGAAGATCATCGAGTCGCGGATGGAGAGCCTGCGCGTCTATTCGTACCAGGAGCTGGGCAACCAGGTCGAGCTGCGGCCGCTGGGCCGCGTCGCGGCTTGAACGTGACGACGCGCCCATGAACGACGAGGAGATCCGCCGCATCCGGCGCCTCGTCGTCGCCGACCCGCAGGTGCCGCCGCCGCCACCGGTGGATCCGCGCCAGGCGGAGCGCTTCCACCGCGCCCTGGGCGGCGCGCGACGGACCGGGGCGCCGGTCGACGCCGTCACCTCGAGAGAGGCGGCGCCTGCCACGCCTTCAGCACCTCCCGCGCCTTCCTCGCCTTCGATCGCGAAGCGCAAGGAGTCGCCTCGCGAGGAGGCCCGCCCCGCCGTCGACGGTCATCGTCCTCGCCCGCCGGTCTCGGCGGTGCGGGAGATCGCCGCGCGCGAGGCGCAGGAGGCCGAGGCCGACGAGGAGGCGGCGCTGCCCGATCCGTCGGTCACCGCGCCGCCGATGCCCATCCCGAACGTGGCGTGGACGCCGCTGCCCGAGGGCTGGGAGCGCGAGCTCACCGAGACGGTCTCCGCCTTGTGCCGCAGCAGCGAACCCAACTTCCACAGCTGGACCATCCAGATCCCCGTCGACGCCGAGACGTTGCCGCACACGGAGCTGCGCCTGACGTTTTCGCCCCACCACCTGCTGCTTCGCTTCAGCACGCAGTCGACGCGGTCGCTGGCCCTAATTTCGGCCCACCAGTCGCAGCTGCGCGCGTTGCTGGTCCGCGCGCTGCCCGGCGACCGCCACATCGAGATCGACATCACATGAACCGGCTGCCCTCCTCCGCTTCGATCGCCGCGTCGGACACGACGCTGGCCGGCCGCCTGCCGGAGATGCACGTGGCGGACGCGGCGCTGTCGCGGGTCGCGCACGACGCGCGTTTCGTCGACTGGCTGCGCGGCACGCTCCAGCATGCCGGCATCGGCATCGCGCGGCGTCCCGAGGCGATGCCGTGGCGGCTCACCGTCGAGTCGCCGCATGGCCGCTTCCGCCTCGGCCTGGACGCGGCGGACTCGCCAGCGCTGCAGCTGGCCTGCGCGCACCAGCCGCGCGACACCGCCTGCGCGGTGGCGACGCTGCTGCTGGCCGGCTGGGCCGAGGCCTTCGCGCCGATGTTGGGCGCGCTGCGCGTCGTGGACATCGAGCCCATGGATCCGTCGGCCGCCGCCGGCGAGGCGCCCATCGTCCTCGGCGGCGCCATGCCCGTGGCGCTGCTGGACGCCGCGCCGGCGGTGCTGGAGCGCGTCATCGCCAGCGTCGCCGCCGCCGGCGTCGACCTGAGCCCGCTCGCGACGCTGTCGTTGCGGCCGGTCATCCGCCTGTTCACCCGTTCGCTGCCGCTGGACGTGCTGCGCGGGCTTCGCCCCGGCGACACCGTGCTGGCCGGCGGCCAGCCGCCCGTCCTGCGCTGCGGCGTGGGCCGGGCGCTGCGGGCTTCCCTTCACATCGATCCCCAGGAGTTCACCGTGCACCTTGCCGAGCCGCCCGCCCTTTCCGACGATCCGGCCGCTCACGAAGCCGCGCCCCAGGACGCCGCGAGCGCCGAGGCGCCGCAGTCCGCCGGCTCGCTCGACGAGCTGCAGCTGCCGCTGGCCTTCGAGCTGGACACCGCGCGGGTCAGCCTGGGCGAGCTGGCCAGCATGCAGCCGGGCTACGCCGTGGAGCTGGACGTGCCGCTGCGCGAGGCGACGGTGCGGCTGGTCTGCCACGGCCGCACGCTGGGACAGGGTCAGCTGATCGCCATCGGCGAGCACCTGGGCGTGCGCATCACCCGGCTGGAGTTCGTGCATGACGCCGCTGCAGCACGCTGATCCGGTCGCGCTCTTCCTGGTCCTGCTGGCGCTGGCGGCCCTGCCGTTCGCGGCGATGGTGGTGACCTCGTACACCAAGATCTCCATCGTGCTGGGCCTGCTGCGCAACGCGATCGGCGTGCAGCAGGTGCCGCCGAACATGGTGCTCAACGGCGTGGCGATCATCATCTCCTGCTACATCATGGCGCCGGTCTTCATCGACGCGACCAAGGGCATGAGCGCGGCCTCGACCGGCGGCGGTTCCAGCACGCAGACGCTGATGCAGGCGGCGGACTCGGCGCGCGAGCCCTTCCGCAAGTTCCTCGACAAGCATGCGGAAGAGCGCGAGAAGCAGTTCTTCCTGAAGTCCGCGGCGATCATCTGGCCGGCCGACAAGGCCGCGGCGCTGAAGAAGGACGACCTGATCGTGCTGGCGCCGGCCTTCCTGCTGAGCGAGCTGACGGCGGCCTTCCGCATCGGCTTCCTGCTCTACCTGGCCTTCATCGTCATCGACATCGTCATCGCCAACGTGCTGCTGGCGATGGGGCTGTCGCAGGTGACGCCGACCAACGTCGCGATCCCGTTCAAGCTGCTGCTGTTCGTCACGCTCGACGGCTGGTCGCGGCTGGTGCACGGTCTCGTGCTGACCTACCGCTGAGGACGCCATGGGTTACGACGTGGTGGTGCAACTGACCTCCGAGGCGCTGATGATGTGCGTGCTGCTGTCGCTGCCGGCGGTGGTGGTGTCGGCGCTGATCGGGCTGATCGTGTCCTTCTTCCAGGCGATCACGTCGCTGCAGGACTCGAGCATCTCGCAGGGCATCAAGCTGCTGGCGGTGACCGGCGTGGTCGTGGTGACGGCGCCGTGGGCGGGGTCGACGCTGATGAAGTTCAGCGAGAACCTCTTCACCGCGGTGTTCCAGAAATGAAGCTCGACCGCGCGCGGCAAGGCGCCGAGGCCCAGCAGGCGCGCGAGGCGCAGGAGGCCGCCGGCAAGGGTCAGGCGCGCGGCAGCGGCTCGTCCGGCTACGCGGGCGGGATGCACAAGGGCAATGCCTACCGGCATGCGCCGCGCGCGCAGGCGCCGGCGCGGCGCAACACCGGCCCGGCGCCCCGGCCGCGACCGAGGCCGCCGTCCAACGGCGCGCAAGGGGCGCATCACGAGGACGAGCATCCGCAGATGCCGATGGACGATCCGCGGCAGATGCAGGCGGGCGGCGCGAACACGATGCGGCCCGTGCAGGGGACCGGCGCGAAGCAGCAGAGGCAGGATGCGGGCGAGCGGCAGGAGAAAGGCTCGCTGAGTTCGCCGCCGCGCACGCGCATGCCGCCGCCCCCGCCCGAGGTCCGCGAAGGCGCGGCGCTGCGCCGCAGCGCGCTGCCGGCGGCGGTGCTGCTGCGCTCGGTGCCGACGCCTGAGGGCAAGCCGCCGGCAGTGCTGCTGGATGCGTTCGCCTCGCTGTACTTCAAGGGGGGCCGGCCCGACTCGCCGATGCCGTCGGTGGGTGGCCTCCAGACGCCGGCCGCGACGCTGTCGAGCGGCGCGATGCGCCTGGCCGCGATGGCCGCGGTGGCCCGGCATCTGCCGCCGGATGCGCCGCAGCCGTCGCTGGCGGTGGTGAAGTCGGCCGCGGTCGCCTGGCGCGCGGCCAACGGACCGCCGCCGTCCTCGACGGAGGCCGAGCGCAACGCCAACGTGCTGTTCCCGTTGAACGGCCTGCGCGCGATGTTCCGGCAGGCCGGGTCGCTGCTGGGCGGCACGCAGGCGCGGTCCATGCAGCTGCAGCGCTCGCTGATCGATCTGCCGTTGGCGTCGAGCGCTGGTGCCATGCAAGCCAGCAAACCTCAGGAGATCAAGCCATGAGCGTCGAGCACTACCAGCAACTGATCGTCGAGCTGTGCGCGGTGGTCGGCCTGCCCGACGCGGAGACGGCGCTGCAGCGCAATGCGATCGAGGTCGAGGGCTTCGAGGTGCTGCTCGGGTACTACGACAACGACCCCGAGGCGATGTACCTGAACTTCACCTTCGGCAGCGTGACGTCCGGTCGCAGCCTGCGGGTGTACCGGCTGATGCTGGAGGCCAACCTGAGCCTGTACGCGCAGGACCAGGCGCAGTTGGGGCTGGACGCCGACTCGGGCGTGGTGCTGCTGGTGGTGCGGGTGCCGATGCTGGACGGCGTCGACGGGACCTACCTGGCCGACACCATCAACCACTACATCGAGCACGGCCGCTACTGGCGCGAGAACATCCTGCTGGCGGAGGACGAGATGTTCGAGAGCCTGTCGCTGGGGGAATATTCGTGGATGCGGGTGTAGCCGGCGGATCAGGTCCCGACGCGAGCGCCCCAGGTATTCGCCATCTCCACGAACCTCGCCATCGCCCGCGTCGGCTGCTTGCGCGCGTGGGTCACGACGTAGCACTGGCGGAGCATCGCCGGCAAGGCGGTCTTGAGCTCGACGACCTTGCCGCTGCCCAGCGCGTCCGCGACCACCCATCGCGATAGGCACGCCACGCCGAGCCCGGCGGCCGCCGCGCCCAGGATCGCCTCGGAGCTGCCCAGCTCGAGCGTGCTGCGGTATCCGCGCAGATGCCGCAGCAGCAACTGATCGGTCACCTCGCGCGTGCCCGAACCCGACTCACGCAGCAGCCAGACCATCGCTTCCAGCCGCTTCGCCGTGAACGCCCGCGTCTCGTCCTCCAGCAGCGACGGCGACGCCACCAGCACCATCTCGTCCTGCAGCCACGGCGTCAGCACGAGCTCGCCGATGCGCGACGGTCCTTCGACCAGGCCGGCGTCGAGTTCGAAGTCGGCCACGGCCTCGCAGATCGCCTCCGTGTTGCCGATGCGGACCTGCGCGAGGCGCGAGGGACGTTCCATCGTCAGGTGATCGCCGAGGAACTGCGGCAGCAATCGCGGCAGCACGTAGTTGCCGATCGTCGTGCTCGCGCCGAGCCGCAGCGTCAGCGACAAGGGACCGTCCTCGTCGAGCAGCCGCTCGATGGCCCCTGCCCCGTCGAGCTGCGCCAGCGCCCGTGGCAGCAGCGCGCGGCCGTTGTCGTTCAGCAGCAGCCGCTTGCCGGCGCGATCGAACAGCCGCAAGCCCAGCAGCCGTTCGAGCTCGTTGAGCGCCGAACTTGCCGCCGATTGCGACAGCGACACGACCTCCGCCGCGGCCGAGGTGGATCCGGTTTGCGCCACCGCCGCAAAGATCTGCAGTTGGCGCAGCGTCAGCCGCAAGGTCGACATCCTGAGTCATCGAGAGATTGAATCGCTTGATCCTACAAGGATTATTCGTTGGACGCATAAGCAGGCGGTTCGTAATCTGACGGCCAGATAACCCCGCGCTTCGCCATGACTGTCAGCGTCCCCCCTTGTCCACCCGCTCGCCCGACGTCGGCGGGCGGTCCGCTCCGTCCGTTCCGCCCGCTCCTGCCGCTGTTGCCCGGGCTCGCGATCTCGATCGCGGTGGCCGGTGTCTCGATGCTGCTCGGCGGCCTGTCCTGGATCCAGCACCACGGTTTCAGCGCGCTCACGCTGGCCATCGTGCTGGGGATGAGCGTCGGCAACCTGATGCCAGGGTCAGGCCATGCGCTCGCCGGGCCCGGCATCGACGTCGCGAAGAAGCGGCTGCTCCGGCTCGGCGTCGTGCTCTACGGCTTCCGCCTCACGGTGCAGGACATCGGGCACGTTGGCCTGAGCAGCGTGCTCGTCGACGCGGTGATGCTCAGCTCGACCTTCCTGCTCGCCGGCTGGCTGGGGCGTCGGTGGCTGGGGATGGATGAGAAGACCTCGATGCTGATCGGCATCGGCAGCGCGATCTGCGGCGCCGCCGCGGTGGTCGCCGCGGAACCCGTCGTCCGCGCCCGCGCCGAACAGGTGACGGTGGCCGTCGCGACGGTGGTCGTCTTCGGCACGATCGCGATCTTCGTCTATCCGCCGATGCACGCCGCGCTCGCGTCGGCCGCCTGGGGATTGGCGAGTTCCGAGCACTTCGGCGTCTTCATCGGCTCGACCGTCCACGAGGTCGCCCAGGTCGTCGCCATCGGTGGCAGCCTCGGCGGGCCAGCCGCCGACACCGCGGTGATCACGAAGATGGTCCGGGTGATGATGCTCGCGCCCTTCCTGCTCGGCCTGGCCGCATGGCTGTCGCGTGCCCACGGCGGTATCCGTGGAGGCCGCCCTCACCTGAGCCGCGACATGGTCCCCTGGTTCGCGCTCGGTTTCGTCGGGGTGGTGCTCGTCAACTCGCTACCCATCGTGCCGGCCGCGGCACTGCCGGTGCTCAATACCGCCGACACGATGCTCCTGGCCACCGCGATGGCGGCGCTGGGCATTTCGACGCGCGTCGGTGCGCTCAGGCAGGCGGGCGCCAAGCCGCTGGTGCTGGGAATGGCGCTGTTCGCCTGGCTGGTGGTCGGAGGGGCCGCCATCAACATCACACTGACGTGGGCGATGCACTGAGCACCGACGACCTCCGTCGCACGACCATGCCCAGCAGCCCCACCCCCGCCAGCATCAGGCCGTAGGTCGCCGGCTCCGGCACCACCGCCAGCGTCCACACGCCGCGAGCGCCGCTCAACTGCCCGGTGGAGCTGGTGAAGGTCTCGTAGAAGCCGTAGAGGCGGTCCTGGGAGTCGGTGCTGCCCAGTTCCAGGTAGTCATGCCGTCCCGTCGGCAGGATGTAGCGGCGCGACATGAACAGGTCCCAGTCGGTCGGCAACGCGAACATGCCGATCGCGCCGATCGTCAGCGAGGCCTCCATCTGGCGCTCCACCGGGCACTGGTCGCAGTACGGCACGAACGGATACAGCAGCGTCTCGCTGTAGCGGGCACCGTTGTCGTTGACGTTCAGCGTCATCGTGAAGCGCGAGACGTCCTCGAGCGTGTCGCCGGCCTGCAGCAGCCGCGTCACCGGCATGTAGATGTCGGCGTTCAGCACGACGTCCACGAAACGGTACTGGTCCGGAGCGCCAGGATCCGCGCGCACGTTCTCGACGCGCATCTGGAAGCTGTTGCTGACGTAGTGGTAGCGGAGCTCCTCCGCGAAGCCGGGCGACGCGCCGACCGAGAGGACGACCGCGAGCGCCAGCCCGACCAGCAGGCGGCAACGGGCCAGGCACGATGACAGTGCGTTCATGACAACCCCCTGTGAGACTTTTCGTCGGCCGAACCGGCCGCGGCTCGAAGACTAAGCCCGGGTCACGCGGCTTTCCATCCGTGAAGCCGGAATGGGGGGCGACACCCCGGACCGGGAACGCCAACCTGCGTCCCCATCGTTTCAAACGTCTCAATCTGGCACACCGCCGGATCCGTTCGCGCGTGGCGGCTCGTTCGAGATCGGAGACATCGTGGTGCCCGCTCCCGTCGAAGCCGCCGACGCGGACGGCATCGATGCCGGTCCGGATGCGGGCGCCGACGCCGGCCCGGCCGGCGGCCCCGCCTTCGCCGCTTCCGCCGCCCTCGCCCACTGCGCCAGCTCCGCCGACAGGTTCTGCATCGACAGCGCCGGCCGGACCTGCTCGAAGAACACCGCCACCAGCAGCGACAGCAGCGCGATCGCGACCGCGCCCTTCACCGGCTGCGCCAGGTTGTTGGGCTCGAGCTTTTCCGCCGTCTTCGACAGGATGCCGAAGCCCAGGTCGATCAGCATCAGCACCAGCAGCGCCGGCGCCGCGATCTTGATCATCAGCTCCAGGTAATGCCCCGTCTGCACCCGCACGAAGTCCTCCAGGATCGTCGACCAGGCCGGCGACAGGCTGCCGATCGGCCACCAGTGGAAGGAGTCGAACAGGATGCCGGTCAGCATCAGCATGCCGCCCAGCAGGTAGAAGCCGCTGATCGCGAGCTGCGACAGCAGGTTGCCGATCGGCGTGCTCTGCTCGCCGCTGAGCGGGTTGGTCTGCTGGACGTTGTTGTAGCCGGACTGGTTGTCGATCAGCACGCCGACGCCTTCCGCCACCCAGAACACCGTCGAGGCGGCGAATCCGAGCACGACGCCGATCAAGGCCTCCTTCGCGATCGTGGCGACCAGCTGCACGATGTCCATGCCGTGCACCAGCCCCGCCGGCTGCCCCCAGGCGATGAACAGCGCCAGGCAGATGCACACGCCGTTGCGGATCGGCCCCTGCAGCACCTGGTCGGTCGTCGCCGGCAGCACCAGGAACACTGCGTAGACGCGCAGCAGGCAGACCGCGAGCAGCATCACGCCGTCCTGCAGCGTCGTGCCGAAGCCGATCACGCCGGCGAAGGTGTTGAACATCTCGTTCACGCGCCGGCCTCCGCCCTCGCGGCCATGGCCGCCGCTTCCGCCGCCCGCCGCTGCGCGACGCGGCGCGCCACCGCCGCCTCCTCGCTCTCCTCGTCCTGCGTGTCCTCGGCCTCCTGGTCGATCTCGACCAGCCGCTTGCGGCGCCGCTCCTCGAGCTGCTCGATCTGCTGCTCGGCGCGCTGCAGCGCCTGCTTCGCGGCCACCACCCGCGCCTCGGCCTGCGCCAGCTGCGTCGCCGCCGCGCGCACGCCCTCCTCCGCCTGCCGGACCAGGTCCCGAAGACCGTCGCGCACATAGGCGAGCGTCACCGCGTCCTGCGGCCGGAAGGATTCGGAGGTCGCCAGCGCCTCGATCTTCGCGACGCAGGCCTCCTCGTCGGCGACGCAGCCCTCCTGCCGCGCCTGCGCCTGCTGGTACGCCGCGGCCGCCGCGTCGCGTTGCGCGGTCTCGGCCTTGACCTGCTGCTCCAGCGGTTCCAGCCGCCGGCGCTTGGCCCACAACAGCAGCTTGAGCGAACGCAGGTCCTTCATCGGCCGGGATCCCTCATCACCCGTTCACCAGCGCCTGGAGCTCGGCCACCGTCTGCTCGATCGGCCGCAGGTCCGAGGTGGCCTGGTTGAGGAACTCGCGGATCGCGCCGTGCTTGCGCACCGCCTCGTCGGCGAAGGGATCGTTGCCGGGCTTGTACTCGCCCATCTGGATCAGCAGCTCCATCTCGTCGTACTTGGCCATCAGCTTGCGCAGCCCGCCGTTGGCCGCCTGGTGCTCCTTGGGCACGATCTGCGACATCACCCGGCTCAGGCTGCCCAGCACGTCGATGGCCGGGTACTGGTTGCGCGCCGCGATCTTGCGCGACAGGATCAGGTGGCCGTCCAGGATGCCCCGCACCTCCTCGGCGATCGGGTCGCTGCCGCTGTCGTCCTCCGCCAGCACCGTGTACAGCGCGGTGATCGAGCCCTTGGCGCCCATGCCGGTGCGCTCCAGCAGCCGCGGGATCTCGGCGAAGACCGACGGCGGATAGCCGCGCCGCGCCGGCGACTCGCCCGCCGCCAAGCCGATCTCGCGCTGCGCGCGGGCGAAGCGGGTCAGCGAGTCCATCATCAGCAGCACCCGCAGGCCGCGGTCGCGGAAGTACTCGGCGATGGCCGTCGCGACGTGCGCCGCCTTGGCGCGCTCGATCGAGGAGCGGTCCGAGGTCGCGCACACCACCACCGAGCGGGCCATGCCCTCCTTGCCCATGATGATCTCGATGAACTCGCGCACCTCGCGGCCGCGTTCGCCGATCAGCGCGATGACGCTGATGTCGCACTGCGTGCCGCGCGCGAGCATGCCCATCAAGGTGCTCTTGCCCACGCCCGCCGGCGCGAAGATGCCCATCCGCTGGCCTTCGCCCAGCGTGATCATCCCGTCGATGATCTTCACGCCGGTGGGCAGCGGGTGCTCGATCATCTCCCGGTCCATCGGACTGGGCGGCATCGCGAAGACCGGCCGCCGCTCCTCGCAGACGACCGGCGGCCCGCCGTCCACCGGCTGGCCCAGGCTGTCGACCACGCGCCCGAGCAGCTCGTCGCCGACGGCGATGCTCTGGATCTCGCCCAGGCCGACGACCTGCGTCTGGCCCGCCGCCACGCCCAGGATCGAGCCGAACGGCGACAGGATGGTCTGGCCGTTGGAGAAGCCGATCACCTCCGCCACCTGCAGCAGCCCGCCGTTGGCGTCGAGCAGGTGGCACATCTCGCCGAGCTTGGCCGACAGCCCGCTCGCGCGCACCAGCGTGCCGATCACCTCGACGACCTTGCCGGTGCGGTTCAAGGTCTCCGCGCTGGCGAGCTCGAGCTCCATCCAGCGGCCGAGTTCGTCCAGGTTCATCGGTACGAGGCGGTCGGGGGCGTTCATCGCGGGGGCTCGTCGGGGGGGGATCCGGGGACGACGTCGGGATCAGCTCTCGGCGACCGCGCGCTTGACGGCGCGCGACATCGCGGCCCGCAGGGCGTCGAGCTGCGTCGTCAGGCTGGCGTCGACGACGCCCATGTCGGATTCGAAGAGGCAACTGCCCGCCGGCAGCGCCGGGTCGACGACGACCTCGACGCTCAGGCCGGCCGACTGCAGCTCGGGCACGGCGGCGATGCCGTCGCGCGCGGCGTCGAAGTCGGCGTGGCTGACCTTCAGCGTCAGTGCCGTGGCGGAGCGCGACAGCGCCTGCACGCTGCGCAGCGCACGCTGGTACAGCGCGGCGCGGCCCTCGGTCTGCACGATGCGTTCGACCGCGCTGGTGACGACCTCGGCCATGCGCTCGTGCAGGCCGCGCACCGCGTCGGCCTGGTCCACCGCACGGCCGGCCTGACGCTCGTGCCAGGCGATCGCGGCCTGGCGCTCGCCCTCGGCGCGGCCGGCCTCGCACGCGGCCTCGATCTGGGTCCGTGCATCGCGCAACAGCGCCTCGGCTTGCGCCTGCGCGTCCGCCACGATGCGAGCGGCCTCTTCCTGCGCCTGGGACACCAGCGCCTCGGCGCGCGCGGCGGCCGCCTGGCGGACCTCGTCGTCATGCCGCAGCAGCGCGACCTCGCCGGCGCGAAGGATGCCGTGAGGCGCGCCCGCGCCGCTGTCGTTGCCGTCGCTCGACGTCTTCCACCAGATCAGCATGGCCACTCCATATCGGCTTGCGCCAGGGCCGCGAGCGATGCGGCCACGTTCCGCTCCGCCGCGACAGGCGCGCCGGCGAGCACCTCGTCCACCGCCGCGCGCGGCAGCGACCATCGCACCAGCTCGCGCACCGGGCGATCCGCGGCGGTCAGCGCCGCGGACCAGTCCGCGAAGCCCACGCAGGCCCATTGCACCGGCGACCAGGCGGCCTGCGCCGCCTCGACCGGCCGGCCCTGCGCGCTCATCGCCGCGAGCGGCGCGAAGCTGTCGCCCAACGCGCGCTGCAGCGGCGCGCGCACCGCGCGGTCGATGCAGCAGCGCAGCACGCCCGGCCGACGCGCCAGCGCCAGCGTGCACAGGCGCTGCAGCAGCTCGCCGCGCGGCAGCAGTCCGAGACGGGGCAAGGGATCCGCGAAACGGCCCAGCGCGGGAAGACCGCCGTCCGGCGCCAGGCGGTCGCGCCACAGCCGCGGCCACAACGCCGCGGCGCTCTCCGGCGGCATCGCGTCGAGGAAACCCCAGGATCCGAGCAGCTCGTCCTGCCAGCTCGCGTCGAGGTCGTCGACCAGGCCGCGCAGCTTGCCGTCGAAGCTGACGGCCCAGGCCGCGAGCTGTTCGGGCTCGGCAGACATCGTCACGCGCCGCCGGCTTCGGCCACGGGCGCCGCACCGGTCGCACCGGTCGCACCGGCGCCCGGCGCCAGCCGGCGTCCCAGCGGACCGGGCAGCAGTCCCGGCTTCTTCCAGGCGATCAGGCCGATCGCGCCGCCCGCCAGTAGCAGCACCGCCAGCACGCCGCCGGCGATCCATGCCCAGGTCGCGTCCGCCACCGCATGGCGCGGCGAAGTCGGCAGCATCGCGCCCGGCACCAGCGTCACGGTGACGTTCTCGTAGGTCAGGCCCTCGACGCTGCGCGCGACCATGCTCTTGATCGAGGGCGCCAGCTGCGGCACGTCGATCTCCGGCCGGTATTTCACGAACACCGACGCGCTGGACGGCTTCACCGTCGTGGCCATCGGGTCGTTGTTGGGCAACACGATGTGCACCTTGGCCACGATCACGCCGTCGATCTTGGACAGCGTGCTGGAGAGCTCCTGCGACACGCCGTGGATGAAGCGCACCCGCTCCTCCGTCGGCGTGGAGATCAGCCCTTCCTTCTTGAACATGTCGCCCAGCGACACGTACTTGTCGGACGGCAGGCCGTTGGCGCGCAGGATGTCCAGCGCGTTCACCACCTCCTGCTCGTCGACCGCGACGTTCCAGGTCTTGCCGCCGTCGGCGCTTTTCTTCTCCGCCTCCACGCCGCGCTGCAGCAGCGCGGCGACCATGTCGTTGGCCTCCGCCTCGGTGCGCTTGGTGTAGAGGTCGGTCTTGCAGCCGGCCAGCAGCGTGATCGCCAGGACCAGCACCAGCATGTAGACCACGTGCCAGGAGGTCCGGGCACGCTCGCCCGCGTTCGCGAGCGGCTCCGCAAGAGGTTGGGCGCTCATGTCACTGGTTCTTCATCAGCGTCTGCAGGCCGTTCTTGCTGCTCTGCGCGACCGAGGTGCAGGCCGAGAACTGCAGGCCCTGGGTGGCCACCTGCAGGTTCAGCTCCATCGAGCGTGCGGTCAGCTCCTGCAGGTTCATGTAGGGCGCGTCGGCCACGTAGCGCTGCATGTCCGCCGTGACCTGGCGCGACGCGTCGTCCAGCGTGTTCAGCGTCTTCGCCATCGTCGAATCGGCATGACCGACCGGGTTCGCATGCGCCGCGGACGGATCGGGCTGCGGCTCGCGCGCCATCAGCTGCTCGAATTTCTGCGTCTGCGCCTGCAGGTCGGGCGTCGGCGACGCGGCCTGACGCAGCACCTCGTGGGCGGAGATGGCCTGGATGGGATCGGTCATGGCAGCTCCTCAGGCCCGCATGTAGGCCATTTGCGAGAGATCGATCGTGAGCGCGGGGGGCGTCGCCGCCTCGGACCCGTCGTCCGCGCCGCCGGATTCCGAGGCGTCCTCGTCCGGGTTCAGCAGCGAGCGGACCATGTCCAGCGCCTCGGGATTCGTGGAGGTGTGCAGCACGTCCTCGGCGGTCGCGCGCCAGCCGGCGTCGCCCGTCGCGAACTGGCAGTAGGCGAGGAAGGCCTTGGCCGTCGACCACTCCGGCGCGGTGGCGTCGAGATTGCGCAGCGTGCGCATCGCGTCGGTCCAGTGGCCGCGTTTCATCGCGATCCAGGCCTCGAAGAAGTCGAGCTGGGACACCTTGGGGCGCAGCAGGCGCACGGCGCCCAGCAGGGTCTCGGCGTCGTCCAGCAGCTCGCGGTCCACCGCCATGCTCACCAGGCCGACCAGGCCGGAGACGAAATCTTTGCGTTGCAACGAGGAATCGATCATGTCTGCTCCAGGGCTCGTGCGGCGCACGGCCGGTCCAGTAAAGCTGAAGGCTCGGAGTTGAAAGAAGCTCAGTGACCCATGGTTGCCGCGGCCCCGATTGGGGATGCAGGGCTAGGCGCGGACCGGAGCCATAGCGGCGCTATGGCGAGGATCCGCAACGACGCACTGCGCCCCAAGCGGGGCCGCGGCGGCCGTGGGTCAGCCGCGCGCCAGCGTCTTCTCGAGATCGCTCTTGCTGTACTTGTTGTCGCCCTGCTGGTCGAACTTGCCGTCAGAGGTCTGCTGCGCGACGTCCGTGCCCTTGTTGAGCGCGGTGTCGGCGACGAACTTCTGCGCGGCCAGCTGCAGGTCCAGCGACGGCAGCATGCCGTTGGGCATCTGCTTGCCTTGCGCGACGTCCTTCATGGTGTCCAGGTCGAAGGTCTTGCCGTCCTTGGACAGCGCGTCGAAGTTGTTCTTCAACGTGGAGATCGTCGAGTGCTGGTCGGCGTTCAGACCCTGCTTCTGGATGGAAGCGGTCAGGTCGCCGATACCGATCTTGTCGTCGCCGCCCTTGTCCTTCAGGGCGAGGCCCATCTTGCCCAGGGCGTTGTCGCGGTCGGCCGTGTCCAGCTGACCCATCTTCTTCTCGCCGGCTTCGCTGCGCAGGAACTTGGCGGCCTGCTGGAACTCGGGCGTGAAGTCCTGGGGACGCATGCCCTTGGGGCAGATGCCGTTGGCGGCGTCGTCCAGTTCCTTGCCGCTGATCATCTTCATGCCCGAATCGGTCATGGCCTTGAACAGCGCGCGTTCCGCGCGGTTGCCGTCCATCGGACCGGTCTCGCCCTGCGGGCTGATCGATCCCATGGGCAGGCCGCCGTTGGCCGCGCCGGCGCCCACCAGCGAGCCGGCCGCGCCCAGCGCGTTGCCCAGGCCGCCGATGGCCTGGCTCAGGCCGCCCAGCAGCTGCTGCGCGCCGCCCAGGTTGCCGCCGCCGAGTCCGCCCAGGCTGTTGGCGGCCTGGCCCAGGCCGCCCAGGGCCTGGTTCAGCCCGTTGAGGCCTTGGGAGAGGCCGCCGAGCGCGCCCAGCGCGCCGGCCATCGGGCCACCCTGCTGCAGCGCGTTCAGGCCTTGCGTCAGGCCGCCGAGCGCCTGGCCCAGGCCGCCCAGGCTCTGGCCGATGCCGCCCAGCGCATTGCCCAGGCCGCCCAGCGGCGAGTTCGCCGCCATGCCCGCCTGGCCGATGGCCTGGCCGATGGCCTGACCGGCGGCGCTCATGGCGCTGGCGATCGGGTTCTGCATCAGCTGTTCCAGCGGCCGCAGCAGCTGGGTCAATCCTTGCAGGCCTTGCTGGAGGCCCTGCAGCGCCTGCTGGATGCCCGACAGGGGATTGAGTCCCTGCAGCATGTTCAGCGGCGATTGTTGGAGAAGTTGAATACTCATGTGGTTCGCTCCGACAGAGGTTGGATGCGGTGACGCGTCGTGCGCGCAGCGCGGGTCACACCAGTCCCTTGACGCTGTCGCCGCCGGCCTTGAACTTCTTGCCCAGCGCTTCCGACATGGCCGCCTGCTGGCTCATGCGGCCCATCTCCAGGTTGTTGGCGATGGTCTGCTTGCTCTGAGCCTTGAGCTCGTCCATGAACATCTGCGACGACGCGGAGGCCTCGGCCGACTGGGCCTGAGCCATCGGCGCTCCCGGGAGGGATAGGGACATGGGGTTCTCCTTGCGGGGCACGGAGCGGCCGCGCCGGACCCGCGAGGGCCCGTCGCGGCCGCCGCGGCGTCAGACCAGGCCTTTGACGCTGTCGCCGGACGCCTTGAACTTCTTGCCCAGCGCTTCGGACATGGAGGCCTGCTGGCTCATGCGGCCCATTTCCAGGTTGTTGCGCATCTGCTCGGCGTTCTGGGCGCGCATTTCGCCCATCATCTGCTGCATGTCGGCCGACGATTGAGCGCCTTGGGTGTTGACTTGACCAGCCATGTTTCTCTCCTGATAGATACGGAAGACGACTTCCGGAATGAAAGTGCTCGAGGCACTGCTTGCCCGTGGGACGAACCCTTCGTCCCATCGGAACCTGGGGACCGGCCGCGTCGCGCGAGGCGGATCGGCCGGCGGTGATCCTTGCCCGTCACTGCAGGGTGGCGGCGTACTCCAGCACGCCGTTGGCGGCCTGGCGCACGTTGTGGTCGGCGCTGGTGGCCAGCACCTCGTCCAGCACGCCTTTCCAGCGCGCGTCGCGCGCCAGCAGGAAGGCCGTGGCCAGCGCCACCTTCGCGCCCTCGTCCTGCGGGTGGTCCTCCACGTGCTGCACCAGCGTGGCCGAGGCGTACTCCGCGTCGCCGCCGATGCTGTGCGCGATGGCGCGGCAGATGCGGAACGGCGACGGGTCGGCCATCGTCAGCTCCACCGCCGCGCTCACGGTGGCGGCATCGTCGCGGGCGCGGTACACGGCGCCCAGCAGCCCCACCGCCATCAGGTTGCGATAGACCAGCGGATAGCTGGCGGGGTCGTGGGTCAGGGTGTCAGCGGACATCGGGAGCTCCTTGTGCACCGGGAGGTGGAGGACGGGTCGCCCGCGCTCAGGCGGGCAGCGACGCGGTGTGGATGGTTTCCCACACGTGCCGCACGATGCGCTGCGAGGCGCGGAAACCTTCGATCAGCTGCGAGCTGAGCTGGCGCTCCGCATCCGGCAGCGCCGTCTGCAGGTGCGCCTCGGTGCTCTGCGCGACCTGGTCGAAGTAGCTCAGCATCGCGCGCGTGCGCTCGCCGCTGAGGTCGTCGGTCAGCGTCTTCTCGATGTGCGCGAGATCCGCGAACACGGTCTGTTCCAAGGGGTTGTCCATCACGGTTCTCCGGTGGGGGATGAGGAAGACGGATCCCCCGCGGCGGCGGCCAGGCCGTCCTCCACGGGGGTCCGGAGCGAAAGGTGCTTCGTGCCGTCGGCCGTCTGCACGTACTGCAGGCCGTCGTCGCCGGCCAGCATCGAGCCCACGCGCACGCGCGCCGTGGGCAGCGTCTGTTCGACGGCGACCTCGATGCGCTGGACCAGCGGGCCGATGTCCGCGGCGATGCGCCGGACGTCGTCCTGCAGCTCCGCGGGATCGACCGCCTGGCCCTCGATGGCGAACACGCCGCGTCCGCGATGGACGACGCGCACGCCGGGACGGTTCAGCGCGTCGCCGATCTGGCGCACGATGTCGCTGGCCGAGGCGTAGCGGTGCAGCAGGTCGCCTTCGCCGAAGGGCTGCAGCGCGGCGCGCACCCGGGCCATCTCGGCGTTGCCGGGCAGCAGGCCCTCGACGACGAGGCGGCGGTCGACGCGGCGCACGACGAGGTCCTCGGCGCCGGCCTGCTTGAGCGCGCGCATCACCTGTTCCATCTGGCTGACGGGCGGCGCGGTGGAAGCGGCCGTCTGCGTGCTGAGCACCGAGGCCAGCGCGGCGATCATCGCGGCGGCGGCCACGAGCGCACTGAGCTTCCATCCGATCGCGGCCTTGCCGCGCGGCGCGGCGGCGATCGCCGCTCCGGCCGCGGCGGCGCCGGCCTGCACCGCCGCGACGGGGCGCATCAAGGCGTCCATCAGCGCCATGTCGCTGGGCCAGGCGGCGGCGTCGGGACCGGCGCACAGCACGATGTCGCCGAAGCGCCGCGGCACGAAGTCCTCCAGCCGGCCCAGCGCCTGCGCGGCGCTGGCTGCGGGCGATCCGTCGTCGGCGATGAGGTGGAGCGCGGGAGACACGTCGGAGCCTTCTTCCTCGAACGTCAGGACCAGCGGGGCATGGCCCCAGTCGCTGATCTGGAGGTCGGCGTCCTCGTCGCTGGCGATGCGGTACTGCCGACGGGTCAACCGTAGCTGGACCCCGGCATGCAAGCCCGTGAGGATGCGAAGCTGCTTCATGGTTTACGAATCCCGAACTTCTGGATGGACGCGGCGCTTCAGCCGCCGCCGCCCTGCATGAAGGAATCAGGGAGGACCGAAGGCGCGCGAGGCGGGGTCGCCGGCGCGTTCGTGCCCGTGCCCGTGCCCGTGCCCGTGCCCGCGTTCGCGTTCGAGGGGCCGGACGCCGACAGGCCCGATGACGACGTGCCCTGCGGCGATCGGCCGTCGGCCGTCATCGCCACCGCGCCGGCCGTGGCCGCGCCGTAGGGACCGGCCGGGAAGGTCGGCTCGCGGATCAGCCGCGGCGAGATCAGGAACAGCCGCTCGGTCTGTCCGGAGACCTCGCTGGTGTGGCGGAACAACCCGCCGAGCAGCGGCACGCGGCCCAGCACCGGCACCTCGTCGCGCTGCGAGCCGGAGCTGGTCGTGGTGATGCCGCCGATGAGCAGGCTCTCGCCCTCGCCCACATGGGCCTCGGTCATGATCTCGGTGCGCTTGACGATGGGCACGCTGTCCACGCGCTGGTCCTCGAAGCTGCCGTCCTCGATGTACAGCGACAGCTTGATGCGCCGCGACACGCCGCCGTTGTCGGGCACCGAGGTGATCTGGGGCGTGACCTGCAGCAGCGTGCCGGCCTCGACCTGGAAGAGGTTGGCCTCGAGGTTGCCGGCGACCTTCACGGTGACGACGCGCTTCTCGCGCATGACGGCCGGGCGGTTGGCCACGCCGAGCACCTTGGGCTTGGCGATCACGCGCGCCTTGCCGCGCGCGCTGAGCGCGTCGATGCGGGCCATCAGCTCGCGGCCGGCGTTGGACCACAGGGTGCTGAGCGTGAAGGTGCCGGCGGTGTTGGCGCTCGAGGGCTGGGTGACGCCGAAGCTGCCCTTGCTGCCGCGCACGCTCCAGTCGATGCCCAGCGAGTCGATGCTGTCGCTGCTGACGTCGATGATGGTGGCCTCGAGCTCGACCAGCACCGGTTGCACGTCCAGGCGGCGGATCAGCTCGACGTATTCGTCCATGCGCTGCGGGCGGCCGTGGATGATGACCGCGTTGGTGCCCTCGTCGGCCTGGAAGACCGGCGGCGCGTCGTCGTCCACCGGGCTCTGCAGGCCGCGCTGGCTGCCCTGCGGGGACGCGCCGGAGCCCGGCTTGGCCGACTGCCCGGCGGTGACCTGCGCGGGCTTGCGCGCCACGATGTCGGCCAGGCGCGTGTCGCGTCCCATCACGCCCTGCAGCGCGGTGAGCTTGCCGGGCGAGACCTCGGCCATCGACGGCTCCTCCTCGGTCTGCTGGCCGGACGTGCCGCCGCTGTAGAGCGAGCTCAGGATGGAGGCGACGCCGCGGATCCTGGTCTGCCCGAAGGTCCGGTCGCCGGCCGAGGCGAAACGCAGCGGCACCACGCGCACCGACTTGCGGTTGCGCTCCATCGCGCCGACGTCCAGCGACTCGATCGCCGCGGCGATGAGCTCGACATGTCGCGGCGGACCGTAGACCAGCAGCGTGCTCTCGGCCGCGTTGAAGCGCAGCGGGAAGCGCGCGTCGCCCAGCTGCAGCGAGTCCAGCAGGTCGGTGACCTGTTCGCGGCGGAAGCCCTTGAGCCGGAAGAGCCGGCTCTGCACGGCGCCCGCCGGATAGAAGTACAGCGCGGTGCCGTCGTGGTACCAGATGACGCCGTAGGCCCGGTTCATCGAGTCCAGGAACTTGTCGGGCGTGGTGTCGAAGTTGGCCTGCACGACGCCGTCGACGCCCTCGGCCACCACCGCGGGCAGGCCCTGGCTGGCGGCGAAGTCGAGCAGCACCTCGTTCACGCGCTTGCCTTCGGCCTTGTAGATGAAGCGCGGGCTGCGCCACTGGCGCGAGACGTTCTTCGTCGCGAGGCGGTCGGATCGGACGGTCTTCGCCGCCGGCGCGGGGGATGGCGCCGGCGTCGAGGCGGTCGACGCCGACGTGGTGCCGCCTGTCTGCGTCACCGTCTTCGCCTGCGGCGCCGTGGGCGCGGCCAGCGGCACCGCGATCGGACTCGCGCCCGGCGACGACGCGGTCGACGTCGTCGGTACCGGCTCGCCCGCCTTCGCGGACCAACTCGGCGTCGTCGCGGCGCAAAGCATCAAGACCAGCGGCAGGCGGGCGGCCCGCAACGGGCGACCCGGGGAACAGGCACGGAGCAGCATGAAGGTCACGGCGGTTGCGCTTATTCCTCGTCGTCCTGCATGGACGCCTTGATCTGGTCCGTCATCTTGGTCATCGACTTGCTCATCGCCTGCTGACCCTGCTGGAAATTCATCATGAAGCGCTGAGCCATCAGCGACTCGAGGGAACCGCCCTCCGCGCCTCCCGCGGCGGTGGCAGGCGTCGAGGGGACGTTGGCAGCGATCGGTGCGGTCATGGCGGTCTCCGTGGATGCAATGGAACGGAACATAGGGACCCGCCGCCCGGCAGCAACGGGACCATGCGAAGGCACTCCGTGGGATGCGAAGGGCCTCCCCGTCGGCGGACCGCGATTCGGTCCGCCGTCGCAGGCTTCGCGTTGCGGGAAACGCGTCGTGCATGCAAGACCTAGCGTCGCGCCCTTCGAAGTCGATGGAGCGCCAGATGCACGACCGTTCGTTCATTTCCATTCGCCGCCTGTCAGCGATGGGCATCGTCATGGGCGTCGTCACGGCCGCGGCGCCCGCGATGGCGCAGTCCATCGGCGCCACCAGCGTGGCCAGCGCCTCCACCTTCGCTTCCGCCAACGAGCGGCCCGCCGAACAGGTCACGCGCTTCCGCTGCACCCTCATCGACGGCAGCACCCGCCTGCTGATCGAAGACCCCCGCGAACGCCATCCCGGCCTCGCGGAAGACTGCACCCTCGTGCGCGTTGCCGTCGCGCCGCTGCGGCCGGGCAGCGCCGACGACTCGCCGCCCTGGGTCGGCTTCGCGGCCCGCCTCATCCAGGGCCCGGGCGGTGCCGCGCCCGGCATGGCCGCCTTGCTGCGCGACGCCGCGCGACCGATGCCGCCCGACATGGCCGCCATGGTCCGCGCCGCGAGCGACCGCCATCAACTCAACCCGGCGCTGGTGTCCGCGCTGATCTTCGTGGAGTCGCGCTACCGCGCCGACGCCCGCTCGCCCAAGGGCGCGATGGGCCTGATGCAGCTGATGCCGGCCACCGCCGCGCGCTACGGCGCGTACACCCGCGCCGACCTGCTCGACCCGCGGGTGAATGTCGACATCGGGGTGCGCCACCTGCGCGCGCTGCACGACCGCTACGACGGGCGCGTGGACCTGGTCCTCGCCGCCTACAACGCCGGCGAAGGTGCCGTCGAACGCTTCGGCCAGCGCGTGCCACCCTTCCCCGAAACCGAAGACTACGTTCGTCGGATCACGACCTTGGTTGGCATGCCTGAAACCGCTTTCACCCCCTGAACGAGGGGGCATAAATGAAAATGAATGTTCCGTAAAGGACATGAAACGGGCGCGTTGGCGACAGTGCGTCATCCCCCGGTTTTCAAGGTCCACGTGAAAGTCGCCACCCTCTGCCCTTCCCGTTCGCTGGAACACTTCGCGGCCGCCGCGCTGCGCGATGCCGGCTACGACCCGACCCCCCACACGAATCTGCTGCCGCTGATCTCGACGCTGCGCACGCCCGGCGCGGACGCGGTGCTGCTGGAGGACCACGACGCCCATATCGACGGCTGGCTCGCCGCGTTGCGGCTGCATGCCGGGCGCAGCGTGCCCATCGTGGTGCTGGGGCTGGGGGACTCGGTGGGGATCTCGCGCGCGCTGCAGCGCGGCGCGGACGACTACGCGGTGATCTCGGACGGCGCGGGTCCCCTGATCCATCGGCTGCGCGCGCGCATCCAGACGCGCATCGAAGGCGTGCGCGCGACCTCGCTGCGCGCGGGACCGTATGCGCTGCATGCGCCGACGCAGAGCCTGAACACCGGCGCGCGCGAGGTCAGCCTGACGGCGCGCGAGTTCGCGCTGGCCTGGACGCTGTTCGAGAACCTAGGCCGCGTGGTCAGCACGCAGACGCTGTCGACCGAGATCTGGGGCCGCTCCAGCGACATCGGCAAACGCACGCTGGAGCAGCACGTCTACAAGCTGCGGCTCAAGCTGAACCCGGGCGGTCCGCGCTCGCGTTCGCGCATGCTGGACGGCGTGCCGGTGCCGCGCATCCAGACGGTGTACGGCGTGGGGTATCGGCTGGACGTTTGAGCCCAGGCGCCGGCTGACTGCGCAGGCTGCTGGCCCTCACCCCTGCCCTCTCCCGCAAGCGGGAGAGGGAGCAAGAGCGTCAGAGGCGGATCGTCAGGGTTGCGCGCGCCGCGCCTCCTGGCGCTGCTTCGCGTTGCTGCCGCGCACGGTGTCGTTGAGCTGGTAGGACGCGACCGTCAGCGCCAGCAGCGCGCCGCCCATCAATCCCGTGACCACCGCATGCACGCCGGCCTGCGAGGCCTGGCGCTCGGGATCGCTCACGCCCGGCTGCGTCAGCGCCGAGTGCAACGCCTGCACCACGCCCAGCGCGATCATGCCCGGGACCATCGTGTTGAAGACGCGGGTGTCGGCACGTTCGGCCTGACGGCCGATCTCGTTGCGGGTGAAGGGATTGCGCAGGTCGAGGTGGAGATGACGCACGTGCGACGCGTCGGTCTGCTGCATGCGTCGCGCGGACGCGGTATCGACCAGGTGATCCTCGACCGAGGAGGTGATCATGTTGCCCACCCCCGCGATCGCGCCCGCCCCCACCGCCAGGCCGCGCGCGGCCTGCCACGCGGGCTGGCCGCCGAGCGTGCGCTGCATCAGCAGCTGCGTCGCCATGTCGATCACCGCCGCGGCCGCGCCGAAGGTGCCGCGCATCGACCACGTGACATCGGCCGGACGCAGGTTGCGGCCCTCCGGCGGCTGCGGCACGTTGCGGTCGCCGTTGCCGACGTGCACCGTGTTGATGGCGGGACGCAGGGCCTCGCGGAACTGCGCCTGCAGGTGGGCGACGACCTGGATCGCGGCCGCGGACTGCGCCACGCCCATCAAGGCCGGGTTGCTGCGCGATGCGATCGTCAGCGCCAATGCGGCGAAATCGCCGCCGGCGATGCCGGCCGACTGCACGCCCTGCCACACACGGCGAGCCAGGCTGTTGTCCTGCCGGGCCGCGTCGCCGGCGAACGCCTGGTTGGCCACCTGCGCGCTGCTCTCGCTGTGGATCTGCGAGACGATGCGCCGCCCCAGCGAGTAGGCCGTCAGCGCCGTCTGGGCCGCCAGCGCGGCATCCGGATGCGACGCGACGGCCCGCGCCAGTTCGGGCGCGATCACGCCCTGCACCACCGTGCGCACCGCCGCCACCGGCCCCGCGTGACGCGCGTTCTGGGCCAGGAAGAAGGACACCGTGCCAGCCTCCCGCGGTGCGTGGCCATGTCCGCCCGAGGCCGTCGTCAGGTTGTTGTTGGTGTCGGTGGCGCCGTTGTTGTTGGCATTGGCATTGGCATTGGCATTGGCGTTTACGTTGGCGTTTACGTTGGCGTTGGCGTTGGCGTTGGCGTTGGCGTTGGCGTTGGCGTTGGTCGGGGTCGGGGTCGACGGCGCGGCGCTGGTGGGCGTCGCCGTCCGGCGCAACTGGTCGAGCGAGCGCCGCGGCGCCAGGGCGGCGTCCGCGTTGCGCGCGGGGCCGGGATCGGAGTTGCGCCGCGCGACCAGCCCGAGGTCCGAAGGCGCGCGCCGCGCCGGTGTCGAGCCCTCGGGCGAGGCCGGTGTCGTGGGACTGTTCGTCGACGGTGTCGACGGCGTGCGTTGCAGCCGGTCGAGCTCGATGGCGTGGGACGACGAGGCCGGCAGTCCGGCGGGCGGCAAGTTGATCGACATGGAAGCGGTCCTGGAAGGTGCACAACGAGCAGCTTCCACTCTCGACAGCCCGCGTGACCGGCGCGTGACGCCCGGTCCCGTGCGGGCATGGTCCCCGCGCGACGGCTTCGCGCGGACGTGAGCCGCTTCGCCCGCCTCAGTCGCCGAACGAGGCCGCGACGCCCGCGAGCCGCGCCAGCGCGGCGACCATCGCGCGCGGTTCGTCCCAGCGATTGCCTTCTTCCTGCAGCCGCGCCAGCGAGAAGCCGTCCAGCCGCGTGCGCAGCCGCGCCACCAGGCTGCCCCAGGGGGGCACGGGATCGGCGCGGATCGGCGAGTACGCCTGCCCCGCATATCCGGTCAGCCGCGCCGCGTCCTGGTCCCGGCCTTCCTCGAAGGCCAGCCAGGTGAAGACCGGCAGCAGCCGGTCGAACTCCTCGCGCTGGCTCTCCCGCACCGGCTCGCGCGCGGACCGGGGCGAGACGATGCCGGTGAGCACCTCGCGCGCCTGCGCGATCCGCCCTTCGGCCAGCAGCACGGCGGCCAGGCAGCCGAGCACGCGCTGCAGGAACTCGCCGTTGGCGGTGTTGACGCCGCTGGCGCGGCTGGCGCCGTCTTCCCACTGCCGCACCAGGGCCGCCGATCGCAGCGGCCGCCCGTGTCCGACCTGCAGGTTCATGAGCCGGTCCAGGTCGTCCAGCACCCAGCGCGACGCGCCGATCTCCTGCGCCAGCTGCAGCGAGGCGCAGATCGCCTCGTCCGCCTCCGCCGCCTGGCCCTCGACGCGCCACACGTGCGCCCGCGCCGCCAGGCCCCACAGCCGCAGGCGCGCCGCGTGCGCGCCCTCGCAGCGGCCCGCCAGCGCGACCAGCTCGCCCATCGCGTAGCGCATCGCGGCCTGGCTCAGCTCGCGGTCCTCGACCACCTGCCGGCACAGCGCCAGATACCGCAACGCCGGATCCTCGGCCGTGCGGGACACCGTGACGCCGCGCCGGTACCAGATCGCCGCCCGCTTCGGGTCGTGCGGCACCAGCAGGCTGGCGTGGTCGATGCAATAACGCGCCTGCACCGCCGCCGGCAGGTCGCGCGGCAGCTCGGTCTCGTAGGACGCGTGGCGCCATGCGGCCTCCGGCGTCAGCGACAGCAGGTCGAACAGCGGGCGCGACTGCGCCAGCAGTCCCAGGCCCGTCGCCGGCTCGTGCGCCAGGCACCAGTCCAGCGCCATGCGCACGTTGCCCAGCTCGGGCGAGAACTCCGCGACCCAGCGCGCGTCCGGCATCATCTGCAGCGCCCGCTCGGCGCGGTCGAACAGCAGCCCCATCGCCTGCGCATGCTGCCTGCGCGCGATCTCGACCTCGCCGGTCTCCTCCAGCAGCAGCAGGCCGTACGCGCGGATGCCGTCGAACAGGCGATAGCGCGGACGGTCTTCCGCGTCCACCTGCACCAGCGAGTGATCGACCAGTCCCTCGAGCGCCTCGGCCACCGTCCACGCATCCAGCTGACGGTCCGACAGCGCGGCCGTCGCCATCTCCAGCGTGAAGCCGCCCTCGAAGGGCTCCAGCCGCCGCAGCACCAGCTGCTCCACGTCGTCCAGCAGCGCCAGGCTCGCGTCCATGCAGGCACGCAGCGACTGATGCCGCCGCGGCCCCGCCTGCGTGCCGCGCGTCAGCAGCCGGTAGCGGTCGCTGAGGCGCTCGCACAGCTGGTCGATGCCGAACATCGCCAGCCGGCCCGCCGCCAGCTGCAGCGCCAGCGGAATGCCGTCCAGCCGGCGGCACAGCGCCGTCACCTGGGCCACGTTGTGCGCGCCCAGCGAGAACGGTTGCCCCAGCGCCCGCACCTGATCGACGAACAGCGCGACGCCGCCGTGCATCAGCGCCTCGTCCACGCTCGCGCCCGGCGGCGGCACCGACAGCGGCGGCGTGCGCAGCACGCGTTCGCCGGGCACCCGCAGCACCTTGCGGCTGGTGACCATCAGCGTCACGTCCTCGGTGTTCTCGAGCACCGCGTGACAGAAGGTGGCCGCGCGCGTGCCGGCCACCTCGGCGTTGTCCAGCACCAGCAGCAGCGACATCGGCCGCAACAGCCCCAGCAGCGTCGGCAGGTCGGTGCCCGGCTCCAGGCCGAGCGCCGCGACCACGGCCGCCAGCGGATCGAGGGCGCACTCGCCCTGCAGCAGGTCGACCCACACCGCGCCGTCGCGCGTCGCATGGCGGCGCTCGTGCGCGCAGGCCAGCGCCAGCGTCGACTTGCCCACGCCCGGCGCGCCGACGACCGTCACCAGACGATGCCTCACCAGGCGGCTCAGCAGCGCCTGCAGGTCCGCGCCGCGGCCTTGCAGCGCGACCGGCGCCGACGGCAGCGCGCGGGGCCGCACCAGCGGGATCATCGGCTCGACCGGCCGGTCGGTCGAGTCGTCGGACGCGTCGTCCTCCAGCCGCAGCGGCCATGCAAAACGGTATCCCTGGCCGGCCACCGTGGCGATGGACTCGCGCCCCAGGACGCGACGCAACGCCGACACATGCACGGCGGCGTTGTTCTCCTCCACGGCCTGGCCCGGCCAGACCCGATTCATCAGTTCGTTCTTGGACACTACCGCGCCACGATGCGCGACCAGCACGCCGAGCAGATCGATCTGCCGGCCGCTGAGCGGCACGGGCACGCCATCCTCCGACAGGAGGACGCGCGAGGCCATGTCAAGCACCAACCCTTCGAAGCGATAACGACTCGTCACTTCAGCTGCCCTTCACGGCTGTCACCGGCGGCAGGACCCTGCACGCCGTACGCCATCGGACCCACGTTCGTCCTCGCATGCCACGAGGAAAGGATCACGAAAGTCGGCGCGAGTTTAAGGGTGCGTCATGACGGCGTCCAGGGAACCTGGGACGTTCCCGGACGGGGTCAGGTCTTGACAGCGCTGACTGTCGCGCGCATGTCCGTCGCGTGACGATCCGGGTGCGGAAAGCCGTGCGGATTCCCGCACAGCTGTCAGGAGAATGTCAGAGCGTTGTCGCGCTTACGGCCGGGATCTGCGTGTTCATGGGGCATCCGGGCGATGACGTGCGCGAGGCTGGTGCGAGGCCGTGGCGACTTTGGTCACGTCAGCGACTACCTCCGAGGTCGTAGTTCCAGCGCAACTCCTGGCCCGCGGGGATGTCCTGCGCCGCGCGGAACGCGTGGATGCGCGCGGACCAGCCGTGGCGCAGCCGGACGGTGAAGGACTCGCCGCGCACGTTGTAGCCCTCGGCGGGATGACCGTCGGGCTGTCCGTCGGCGTCGAAGAGGAACAGCGTGTTCATCAGCGACAGCAGGTTCTCGCCGTTGACGGCCACCTCGCCGATCGGCTCGGAGGCCGACATCAGATAGCGGTCGTCGTCGAGCAGGAAGAGGTCGACCTCGTCCAGCAGCTGGCCGCCGTACACGCCCAGGCAGGTGCCCGCGGCGATGTCGCGGCGCGCGAACAGGCCGCGCTGGCCGATCAGCGCGGCCTCCTGCGGCGAGCGCAGGTGGTCGGCCTCGATCACGCGGGGCTCGAGCAGGCGCAGCGCGTGCGAGGCGCGGGTGCGCCGGCCGATGCGGGCGTCGGTGTAGGGCTCGACGTCGGCGAACGCGTCCGCGCGATCGAGCACTTCCACCACGTGGACCACGCCGTGGTCCGCGTCGCGGAACGGCGGTTCGCCGGCCAGTTCGAGCGTGTACTCGCGGCGGGCCACGCGATCGCGATGGCCGAGCCGGACCTGGGCCAGCAGCGCGAGCCAGCGTTCGGTGCCGTAGGACATCAGGGCCAGCTGGCGGGCGCGTTCCTCGGTCGAGGTCGTCCGCGCCTCGTCCGGCATCAGTGACAGCACGCGATGGCGGCAGTCGAGCACATGGGACATGTGCGCGCGACGGCGTTGCGGCGAATCGGGCATCGCATCGATGCGGCGATAGCCGTCCCACAGCCAGTGATCGACGTCCACGCGGTCGTGCGGCCGACCCGGATCGATGAGCGCCTCGTTCATGTAGCCTCCGGAGGATGGAGGACCGAGTCTGTTCCTCCCGCCGTCAACGGCGCTCACGCGCGCGAAGCGACTGCCTCTCCCCCGAAGCCACCGCATGCCCACCGCATGCCCACCGCATGCCCAGGCCCGAAGACAGCGGAACGCGGTGGGGCCGGAATGGTGCTAGGGGGTCCTGGAGGGAGCCCCCTTGCACCGTGGAGCGCCCGCGCTTGGCCGAGCGCAGTCACGGGCTCTCCCTCCCGTCCACATCACTGCGTCTTCGCCGCCGACACCAGTCTATCCATGGCCTGAGCGGGCGTGATCGCCTCGCTGTTCCAGAACTGGCTGACCACGTCCTTGATCGCGCCTTCCGCCGAGGCCCGCACGGCCATGCCGTGGGCGATCGACGGCAGGAGCGTATTGGCCTTGCCGGCTTCCGCGAAGTCTGCGGCCGAGGCTTTGGCGCAGTCGTCGTACTTGGCGAGGCTGACGCCCTTGCGCACCGGGATCGAGCCTTTCTCCAGGTTGAAGGATTCCTGCACCGCTGGCGACAGGATCGCGGAGGCCATGTCGCGCTGGGCTTGCTGGTTGGCGTCGCCCTTGACCTTGAACATTGCGAACGAGTCGACGTTGAAGGTGTAGGACTTGGCGGTTCCTGGCGCGGGCACGCACAGGAAGTCCTTGCCTGCGGTCTTGCCGGCGGCGAGGAACTCGCCCTTGGCCCAGTCGCCCATGATCTGCATGGCGGCCTCGCCCTTCATGACCATGGCGGTGGCGAGGTTCCAGTCGCGGCCTGGCGCGTTGCGATCGGTGTAGGCCTTGAGCCGGCGGAAGGTGGTCAGCGACTTCTCCATCGTCGGGCTTTTCAGGCTGGCCGGGTCGAGCTGGATGAGTGCCTTGCGGTAGAACTCCGGCCCGCCGGTGCCGAGCACGACGGTTTCGAAGGTGGTGAAGTCCTGCCAGGATTGGCCGCCGTGGGCCAGCGGCGTGACGCCGGCCTTCTTCAGCGCGTCGGCGGCGGTGAAGAATTCGTCCCAGGTCGTCGGCGGCTTGACGCCGGCCTTGCGCATCACCTCGGGGTTGATCCACAGCCAGTTGACGCGGTGCACGTTGACCGGCACCGCGATGTAGTGGCCCTTGTACTTGACGATGTTGCTGATCACCGGCAGCAGCAGGTCGTCCCAGTGCTCGGCCTTGGCGACGTCGTCGATGTTGGCGAGCATGCCTTCGGCGGCCCAGTCCTGCAGCAGCGGGCCCTTGATCTGCGCGGCGGTCGGCGCGTTGCCGGAGATCGCGCGGGACTTCAGCACCGTCATCGCCGCGTCGCCGGCGCCGCCGGCCACGGCGAAGTCCTTCCACTTGTGGCCCTTGGCCTGCAGCGAGTCCTTGAGGCCGGAGATGGCCTTGGCCTCGCCGCCGCTGGTCCACCAGTGCAGGACTTCCAGGTCGCCGGCGCGGGCCGGTCCGGCCATCGCGCCCAGGGTCGCGACGGCGGCGGCGATCAGGCCGCGGCGGCTCCAGCGGGAGGCTTCCGGGAATGTCTTCGGGAATGTCTTCGGCGTTTTCTCGGTCGTCATCGTTGTCTCCTCTTGTGGTCTCAGGGGGTGGTGGATTCGAGTTGATCGAACAGCCGGCTCACGGCCCGCGGGTCGGGCGGCGTGGCGCCGCGCTGCAGGCAGGCGGCGGAGCCGGCCGCGAGCGCCGCGTGGAGGTGGGCGCGCAGCTTGCGTTCCGGGTGGCGCAGCAGGCTGTGCAGCAGCCCCGCCACGGCGGCGTCGCCGGCGCCGACGGTGTCCGCGACCTCGACCGCCGGCGCGCGGGCCATGCAGGCCGCGTCGCCGCGGGACAGGTAGGCCACGCCGCCGCCGCGCGTCAGCAGGTAGAGCGCGTCCGGATTGAAGGCGCGCAGCCGGGTCATCGCGTCGTCGAGCTCCAGGCCGGGGAACAATCCGCGCAGGTCGTCGTCGGAGACCTTGATCACGTCGGCCAGCGCGCACATGCGGCGCAGCGTGGGTTCATACCCTTGCGCCATCAGGGTGCGGAAGTTGGGGTCGTAGCTGATGGGCACGCCCTCCTCCTTCAGCCGCGCGGCCAGCGCGACCAGCCGCGAGGCCAACGGCTCGCGCGCCAGGCTGATGCCGCCGAAATGCGCGCGCCGCGCCCCCGCGGACCACCCTGCGGGCAGGTCCTCGGGATCGAAGTGCAGGTCCGCGCTGTCGTTGCCGACGAAGAAGTAGCGCGGCGGCTCGCCCTGCTCCACGATCGCCAGCAGCGGCGCGCGATCCACCTGCCGCAGCAGCCGCGTGTCGAGCCCGGCGGCCGTGCTGGCACGGACCAGTTCGTCGCCGAAGAGATCGCGGCTCACCGCGCCGGCGAACGCGGTCCGGCCGCCCAGCGCCGCCAGTGCGCGCGCCACGTTCCAGGTCGAGCCGCCGACGCGGCTGATCCACTGGTCGCCGGCCGGCTGCTGCAGCAGGTCGGTCAGCGCCTCGCCGATGCACAGCAGTTCCGGCGCGTCATGCATGGGCGGCTCCCGCGCCAGCGCCGTCCAGCACGTCGACGATGTCGTAGCACGCGCCCATCGTGTGGTAATCGACCTTGCCGGCCGGGCTCTTGTCGTCGCCGTACTTGCGGTTGTCGCGATCGAGGATGCGGTACCACGCGCCGTGTTCATGGTCGACGAAGTGCGTCCAGCTGTAGGCCCACAGCCGCCGGTACCAGTCCCAGTGGACGGCGTCCCCCGTGCGCGCGGCCAGGCGGGCCGCGGCGGCGGCGCTCTCGGCCTGCACCCAGAAGTACTTGTCGGGATCGCAGACGCTCAGGTCCGGCGCCAGCGAGTAGCACAGCCCGCCGTGCACCTCGTCCCAGCCGCGCCGCACGGCGACGCGGAACAGTTGCGCCGCCGTCGGGAGCACCCAGGAGAGGTCCTGGTCGAGAGAGCCGCCCCGCTCCTCCAGCTGCAGCAGCAGCTTGGTCCACTCGGTGAAGTGGCCCGGCTGGTAGCCCCACGGGCGGAAGAGATTGGCCGGATCGTCCCGGTTGTACATCCAGTCCGGCTGCCAATGCGCGTCGTAGTGCTCCCAGATCAGGCCGCCGCAGCGCTCGGCCTGCCGCCGGGTGATGTGCGTCGCCAGCAGCGCGGCGCGCTCGAGATAACGCCTCTCGCCGGTCGCGTCGAAAGCCGCCAGCATCGCCTCGCAGGCATGCATGTTGGCGTTCTGGCCGCGGTACGGCGACAGCACATGCCATTGCGGGCTGGCCTCGTCCGCGTACAGGCCGGCGGCCTCGTCCCAGAAGCGTTCCTCCAGCAGCGCGAAGGTCTGCGCGATCAGCGGGCGCGCTTCCTCGAGGCCGGCCATCGCCGCATGCGCATAGGCCAGCAGCACGAACGCCAGGCCGTAGCAGTGGCGTGTGCCGTCCAGCACCTGCGCGCGGCCGTCGCGCCAGTCCAGCAGCCACGCGTAACCACGCAGGGCGTCGTCGTAGTGGACCTCGCGCAGGAAGCGCACGCCGTGACGCACGCCGTCCAGGAAGGCCGCGTCGCCGAAGCGCCGGTACGCGTTCGCATAGGTGAACACGAAGCGCGTGCTGCTGACGAGGTGTCGCTGGTGCGCGTCATAGACGCTGCCGTCGTCCTTGAAGAAGTGGAAGAAGCCGCCGCTCGGGTCGATGCAGCGGGGGTGGTAGAAGTCCATCGTGTGGCGCGCGTGGGCCAGCAGGACGTCCCGGGAACGGAAATCGGGCAGGTCGGTCATCGGTCGTTGCTACGGTCGTTGTCTCGATGGTGTCGTCGTCAATCGCCGCTGCTGGTGCTGTCGCGCACGATCAGCGCCACCGGCAGGGTCAGTTCTTGCGGGTCGTCCGGCGGCGTGCCCAGCAGCAGCTCCACGCCCTTGGCGCCGAGCGCCTCCTTGTCCACGCGCACCGTGCTCAGCGGCGGATGGGCGACCGAGGCGCCGCCGATGTCGTCGAAGCCGACCACGGCGATGTCCTCGGGGATGCGCAGGCCGTCGTTGAGGCATTGGCGCATCGCCACCAGCGCCGCGCTGTCGTTGAAGCACACGACCGCGTCCGGGCGCTTGCGACGTTCGAGCAGCACGCGCATCGCCGCGACGACGCCGGCCTCCCCGTCGCCCAGTTGCGGTGCGATCACCTCGAGGTCCGGGTCGGCCTGCACGCCTGCCTCGAAGAGCGCGCGGCGGTAGCCGCGGGCGCGCTGCTCCAGGCTGTAATGCGCCGGCGATCCCGAGATCAGTCCGATCGTGCGCCGGCCGCTGCGCAGCAGGTGGCTGGTGGCCAGGAAGCTGCCGTGCTGGTGGTCCGGGTTCACCGAGGTCATGCCCCGGCGATGCATGTCCACCAGCACGGTCGGCTTGCCGCCGCGCCGGAGCGCCTCCAGGACCTCGGGCTCGAAGTAGCCCACGCACAGGAAGGCGTCGAGCTGGTGGCCGCGGGTCTGCTCCGCGATCGGCTGGCCCGGCCCGGCCACGATGAAGGACAGCGAGACGCCTTCGCGGCGGCAGACCTGCTCCGCGCCGTGCAGCACGGCCGAGAAGAACGGACTCGAGGCCAGCGTGTTGTGCTGGCTGTGCAGCAGGAAGCCGATCCGGCGGATCCGGTTCTTGCGCAGCTGGGTGAAATCGTAGCCCAGGCGCTGGGCGGTGTCGCGCACGACCTGGCGGGTCTGTTCCGACAGCCCCGACTGGTTGCGCAGGCCGCGCGACACGGTGCCGATGGACAGGCCCGACGCCTTGGCGATATCGCGGATGGTGATGCTGCTCATGGGTGGGACGATTCTTGAAGTGCCCCTGTCGGGGGTCAACAAAGTCCCGCGAGTTTCCCAAGTGTTTAGGAGGAAGGACTAAACATCGCTCTCCAGCAGATACGGCCCGGCGACCGTCGTCGCGATCATCATCGGCGCGGCCACCAGCGCCGCCGCCAGCGGCGGCTCGAAGCCGGCGACGAGCAGCAGCATCGTCACCAGCGCCCCGCCCGCGGCGCCGATGCCGTACGTGACGAGGCCCCGCCAGCGCCGGGGCCGCCGGAGCGAACGGGCGACGGCTTCGGCGTTCACGTGCATCGCCGCGTCCAGCAGGCCCGCGAAGATCCCGAAGACGCAGAGCGCGGCGGCCAGGAGCATCGGGCCGTCGACAAGCGCGCAGGCCGGCAGGGCCAGGGCGCTGCCCCATCCGCCGGTCAGCACCGCGAAGCGGAGACCGAGGCCGCGGCCCATCGGCCCCGCCCTTCCCGTGCCCGTTCCCCTCGCCCCGGCGCAGGCGCCCGCCAGCAGCGCGAGCAAGCCGATGACCAGGGATCCGGCGTCGACCGGGAGCAGCCGCGCGAGACCTGGCACCAGCACCGCCATGCAGCCGATGCCGCAACCGGCGACCAGGAAGCTCAGGCGCACGGCCAGCCGGGCCTCCGGCCGATCCATGGCGGCGTCCCGGGAAGACCAGACGTCCTGTACTGCCATCGTCGAGCCGTCAATGAGCCATCAATGCGCGGTCATCGCGCCGCGTCCACCGGCACCAGCTCGGCCCCGGTCTTCTTCAGCGCCTTCAGGACGTCGCTGCCAACCTCGCGTTCGATCACGATGGTCTGCAGCGCCTCCAGACCTGCGACGCGATGCGCGGCGCTGGCCTGCAGCTTGTCGCTGGTGACGAGGCCCACGACATGGCGGCTGCGAGCCACCAGCGTGCGCTTGAAGGCGGCCTCGCGGAAATGCGTCGTCAGGATGCCGTCGCTCATCGACAGCGCGCAGACGCCGACGAAGCCGCGATCGATGCGCAAGCGCGACAGGCTGTCCACCGCGGCCGCGTCCACGCAGCCGCCCAGGTGCGGGTCGACCTCGCCGCCGATCATCAGCAGGCGCAGGTCCTGGCGGCGCAGCACGGCGGCGGCGACGTCGACCGCGTTGGTCGCCACCGTCAGGTCGGCGTCCTCCGGCAGGAACTCGACCAGCGCGAGATTGGTGCTGCCGGTGTCCAGGAACAGCAGTTCGCCCGGGCGGACCGTGGCCGCCCCGGCGCGCGCCAGCGCGGACTTGCGCTGCGGCGCCTCCTTCATCCGGGCGGCCAGCGGCCGGTCGTTGGTCGCGATCGGTACCGCGCCGCCGTAGACGCGTCGGCACAGGCCGTCCGCGGCCAGCGCACGGAGGTCGCGGCGGATGGCGTCCTCGGACAGGTTGAACTCCGCCGCGAGGTCGGCGGCGACCACGGCCTGCCCGGCGGACAGCCGTTCGGCGATGAGGTGGCGGCGGGCGTGAGGGAGATCGACGAGCGACATGGCATCCAGAGGAACTGGCCGCCATTCTGCATGTTTTATTCCGTTATTGCACGTTCATGCACGTTATCGCGTCTGCGTCCCGCCATCGCAATGGTGCTGCACGTGGCGTTGGAACTGATCGTGCAGATCCATCATGCTGCTGCCGGGAATGCCATGGAAGTGGTGCCCGATGCCCAGGCCCTGCATGCCCGGCAGCTTGCCGCGCATGCCTGCCACCGGATCGCCGTACGGCGAGTAGCTGGTGACCAGTTCCTTGGCGCGCGCCAGATTGCCGGCGGGCAAGGTCTTGATCAGTCCATGGCTCAGATGGGCAGGGCAGAACGCCGTCACCGGCACCGGGTCCGACGATCTCAGCGCGGCATACATGGCCTCCCCGCCGCCCTTCGAATGCCCGATGGCCCGGATCGCATGACCCGCCAGGTCGGGGTCCGACTTGAGTTGCCGCTGCACGGACGCCAGCAGGTCCTCGGCCTGTCGATAGCTCCTGGGCGTTCCGCCAAGACCGGCGTAGAGGTTGGCCCCCCATTGCGACAGCGTCGACATGAAGTTGCGACCCGGCCTGGATCGCTCGCCCAGCGTGGCCCCTGTCTTCTTGCCTGCGGTGGTCCCGCCGAAGACAAGCACGACTTCCTTGTTCCGGTGGCCCAGGAGCAGTTGCACCGTCAGGCCGCTGTCTCGGTCGACGATCGCGCCCGCCGGGGATTCGACGCCGGCGCTCCTCAGCCTCAACGACGCGCGAACCCGGTTCGCCAGCTCGCCGGCGGGCACCCAGCCGACGGGAAGCGCCATCGGGTCGCGGTGGTACGGATAACTGGCCAGCCGGGCATCGTCTCCCAGCCGGGCCAGCGACGGGGCATCGGCCGGCATGTCGCGTTGCTCGTAATGCGCGTCCTTGGGCTTGGCCGCCTCGGTCAGGCCTTTCAGTCCCGCCGATCCCGCGGGGGCCGGTGCGCCGCTGGTCTTCGACGCAGGCACACCGGCTCCGCGAACGGCGCCTCGACGAACGAGCGGTTTCGCGACAGGACCTCGTTCCTCACCCTGACGCAGTCCGTTCAACCGGGAATGGATCGCTGGCGATGCGGCGGGCGAAGACGGACGGGCCTCTCCCGTCGCGGCCGGCTCGGAACACCAGGACGGGCTCGAGGGAAGGACCTGGGTCGTGGTGCGCGGGCTCATCGTGCGCTCCGGCTGGCGCGCAGCAGCAGCGCGGCGGTCCCGGCGCCCGGGGAACGCTCGCCGACGGCGTCGGAGCGCACGATCGCGGCCAGGTCCATCAGGGCCTCGACGCGGCCGGCCAGGGCTTCGGCGTCTGCGTCGAGCGGGCACTCCAGGATCAGCACGAACTGGCGCCGCACGGCGTCCGCGGCGATCACGGCGCCCTCCAGCGACGCCCGGTCGGCATTGAAGCGCAGCAGCCGCAAGGCCAGCGCTCCGCCGGGATCCTCCGCGGGAATGGCCATCACCCGGGCCACCACCGCCACGCCGTCTCCGGCGTCCGAGAGCTCGACGACGAGCTGGACGGTGTCCTCGGCATCCACGAGGACGAGCAGGCCGTCGTGGGCGGTCAGTGGGTGGGCGGTGCGCCGCGACAACGCGGCAATGAGTTGGCTGAAACGCGTGGAAGTGGTCGACGGATCGATCATGGCGGAACCGCAAGGTGGAAAACCTGGTCAGTCCACCTGCCGTCCAGAGTGTTCGCTCGGCAATCCACAATTGTTGGCGTTCATTCGATCTGGACCTTGGCCTCCTTCACCAGTTTCGCGAACTTCCCCGTCTCGTTCCGGATCTGGGCCGCCAGTTGTTCGCTGGAGCCACCGGTGGTCTCGGCGCCGATCTCTTCCATGCGCTTGCGGAACTCCGGCGCCTGCAGGACCTTGACCATTTCGGTGTTGAGCTTCGCGACGATGTCCTTGGGCGTCGCGGCCGGCGCCAGGACACCGAACCAGGTGCCGATGTCGAAGCCCTTCAGGCCGGACTCCTCCAGCGTGGGCACGTCGGGCAAGGCGCTGGAGCGCCGGGCGGTCGTCACCGCGAGCGCGCGCAGCTTGCCGGCCTTGATGTGCGGGAGCACCGGCGTGACGGTGTCGAAGGACATCTGGATCTGCCCGCCGAGCAGGTCCGTGGCCAGCGGGCCGCTGCCCTTGTAGGGCACGTGCAGCATCGTCGTGCCGGTCAGGTTCTGGAACTGCGTGCCGATCAGGTGCTGCGCCGTGCCGTTGCCGTTGGAACCGTAGGTCCATTGGCCGGGCTGGGCCTTGATCTGGGCCACCAGCTCCTGCACCGTCTTCGCCGAGGTCGCGCTGGCGTTGACGACCAGCACGTTGGGCACCAGCGCGATGCCGGTGATGGGGACGAAGTCTTTCTGGAAGTCGTAGGGCAGCTTCTTGTAGACGCTGCTCGCGATCGTGTGGTGGACCGCGCCGATCAGCAGCGTGTAGCCGTCAGGCCGGGCCTTGGCGACGTAGTCCGCGCCCAGCGTCGCGCCGGCGCCGGGCTTGCTTTCGACAATGACGGGCTGGCCCAGGCTCTGCTGGAGTTTCTCGGCCAGCGCGCGCGCCAGCACGTCGGTCGTGCCGCCGGCGGGAAAGGGGACGATCAGGGTGATCGGCTTGGAGGGCCAGGTCTGTGCGAAGGCTGGGGAAGTGAGGCCCAAGGCCCCGGAAGCCATGGCAATCGCCGCGGCGGCGATCAGCGCGCGGCGGCTCGGGGAGGTCGGAACTGGGGTCATGTCTTGTCTCCTGGACGATGGCTCTGCTGGCCATTCGACGTGGGGTTGGCCCTCACCCCTGCCCTCTCCCGCAAGCGGGAGAGGGAGAAAGAGGGCGATCGGTCTGCCGACTTCCTCTCCCGCTTGCGGGAGAGGTGCAAGAGCGGCTATCGGTCTGCTGACTCCCTCTCCCGCTTGCGGGAGAGGTGCAAGAGCGGCTATCGGTCTGCTGACTCCCTCTCCCGCTTGCGGGAGAGGGTTGGGGTGAGGGCCAGCGGCGTTGGCAGTCAGCCGGTCAGCCGGGTTGCCGCAGCGCGGCGACCACGGCGGCGGTGACGTCGGTCGTGCGCGCCTTCCCGCCGAGGTCGCCGGTGTGCAGCGCGGGATTCGCGGTCACCGCCTCGATCGCGCGCATCAGCCGCGCCGCGGCGTCGACCTCGCCGAGGTGTTCGAGCAGCATCACGGCAGACCAGAAGGTGCCGACCGGATTCGCGAGGCCCTTGCCCATGATGTCGAAGGCCGATCCATGGATCGGCTCGAACATCGACGGATAACGCCGCTCCGGATCGATGTTGCCGGTGGGCGCGATGCCCAGGCTGCCGGCGAGCGCCGCCGCCAGGTCGCTGAGGATGTCCGCGTGGAGATTGGTCGCGACGATGGTGTCCAGCGTCGCCGGCTTGTTGACCATGCGGGCCGTCGCCGCGTCGACGAGCTCCTTGCCCCAGGTGACGTCCGGGAACTCCTGGGCGATCTCCGCGGCGATCTCGTCCCACATCACCATCGCATGGCGTTGGGCGTTGCTCTTCGTGACCACGGTCAGCAGCTTGCGCGGCCGCGACTGCGCGAGCCGGAACGCGAACCGCATGATCCGCTCCACGCCGGTCCGCGTCATGATCGAGACGTCGGTCGCCGCCTCGATCGGATGCCCCTGGTGCACCCGGCCGCCGACGCCGGCATATTCGCCCTCGGAGTTCTCGCGGACGATGACCCAGTCCAGGTCCCGGGGCCCGCAGCGCTTGAGCGGCGCGTCGATGCCCGGCAGCACGCGGGTCGGACGCACGTTGGCGTACTGGTCGAAGCCCTGGCAGATCTTCAGGCGCAGGCCCCAGAGCGTGATGTGGTCGGGAATGTCGGGATCGCCGGCGGACCCGAACAGGATGGCGTCCTTGCCGCGCAACGCGTCCAGGCCGTCGGTCGGCATCATCTCGCCGTGCGCGCGATACCAGTCGCCGCCCCAGCCGAAGTCCTCGAACTCGAAGCGGAAACGGTCGTCCGAGGCGGCCAACGCCTCCAGCACCTCGCGGCCCGCGGGGATCACTTCCTTGCCGATGCCGTCACCCGGGATGGTGGCGATGCGATAAGTCTTCATGGGTCTGTCTCCAGGTCCTGTGGAATCAAGGCTTGGCTCGACTCTAGGGAGCGCACCGCCGCCCGGATCACCGCTAAAGTCAATCCGTCTTCAACCTGGAGTCAACAATTGACGAACGCCGCCATGACCAATGCGCCAGCGATCGCTCCGGCCGACCTGGGTTTCTTCTCGACGCTGTGCGGCGCCGGCAGCCTGAGCGCGGCGGCACGCGAGCTCGGCATCACGACGGCGGCGGTCAGCAAGCATCTCGCGCAGATGGAAGCCCGGCTCGGCACCGCGCTGCTGAGCCGCACCACGCGCCGGATGAGCCTGACCCAGGAGGGCGAGATCTACCTGGAGCACGCGCGCCGCATCCTGTCGGCCATCGACGACCTGCAGGAGGTGATGAACGCCAGCGGCGGCACGGCCAGCGGGCTGCTGCGGGTGAACGCGACGCTGGGATTCGGACGGACGCACATCGCGCCCCTCATCTCGGGCTTCGTGCGCCAGCATCCGAAGCTGCAGGTGCAGCTGCAGCTGTCGGTCAATCCGCCGCCGCTGAACGAGGACGCCTTCGACATCAACATCCGCTTCGGGCCTCCCCCGGACGCGCGGGTCATCGCCCGGCGCATCGCGCCCAACCGGCGACTGCTGTGTGCCTCACCGGCCTACCTGGCCGCGCACGGCGTGCCGAAGACCCCGGCGGAGCTGGTGCGGCACGACTGCATCGGCATCCGCCAGGGCGAGGAGGCCTACGGGCTGTGGCGCCTGTCGTCCAAGCGCGGAAGAAAGACGCTGACGGAGGCGGTGAAGACACGCGGCGCGCTGACGACCAACGACGGCGAGATCGCGGTCAACTGGGCGCTCGACGGCCACGGCATCCTGATGCGGGCGGAATGGGACATCGCGCGTTATCTCGCCAGCGGGCGGCTGGTCCAGGTCTTGCCGGAGTGGGAGACGCCGGACGCGGACATCTATGCGGTGTACCCGCAGCGGTACCAGGGGACCGCGCGGGTGAGGCAGTTCGTGGAACATCTGGCCAAGGCCTTGGGGGCGCCGGCTTGATCGACGCCTCGTTCTGCAAGGCCATGCGGCACCGGTGTCATCAGCCGCGCAGGTGAGCGGTCAGGTAGGGAGCGGCGGTGCTGATGAAGGTGGCCATCATCATGGCCGCACTGACTGCGAATGCGAGTCCCCATCGCGTGGAGCTGAGAACGGCCGCGTGCATCTCACCACGCAAGGCGCCGAAGCCGTCCTTCATCTCTCCGCGCAGGGCGCCGATCTCTTCCTTCATCTCTGCGCGCAGCGTTCCGAGGTCCTCTTTCACCTCGGAACGCAGCGCGCCGATCTCCTCCTTCAGTTCCGTCCGGGCCGCACCGAACCCTTCCTTCATCTCTCCTCGCAACTGCTCCAGCTGGGCGCGCGTGGCCAGGGTCGGCAACACCGTCTCGATGGCCAGCACGCGTGCCACCAGCTCAGGGTCGCTCTTGGGGATGCGTTCAGACGCGCCGATTTCATGGGGGTTCATCTGCATGGATGCTTCCTCGATCAACAGCGGGCCCACGCCCGCCAAGGAGAGTCACTCTGCCACCGCCGGGGCGCATCAAAACCGAAAAACAGCCTCTCTCCCCCATCGGAGGAGTTCGATCTCGACGTGTGTTGAGGATCGTCAATGAGCCTCCACTTTCGACGGACGACCTTCGCTCGAACGAGGGATATGGGAGGGCGATCGGGGGGAGCGTCGGATCGGCTTCCCCCACCCGAGGGATGCGGGCTGCCACGCACCGCCGCCTGAACCCAGCGAGACGGACCGTCGCGCCCGGCCGGCCTGTTGCCTCCTTCGCGCATCCTGTGCGCCGGGATGGGCGATCCGTCGCGCGGCGGGCGATCGACGACGCGATCCGCGTTAGCGTGACGGCACGCCGGGTCGATCCGATCCGGCCCTTGACTCGAGGAGTGCGCCATGGGCTTCGTCGGCCTGCTGTTCTGGTTGGTCCTGTTCGTGCTGTGCTGGCCGCTGGCCTTGCTGGCGCTGGTGATGTGGCCGATCGTCTGGCTGTTGACCCTGCCGTTCCGGCTGATCGGCTTGAGCGTCGAGGCCGTCTTCGCGCTGCTCAAGGCCATCCTGTTCCTGCCCGCCCGCGTGCTGGGCTGGCGCGAGTCGCGCTGAGCCCGCAGGCCCGCCCACGCCGGGCCGGCCCCGGTCGGCCGCGGTCGGCCCGAGGAACGACCGCGGCCTCCCCCTGCCCGACCCTTTCAGTAGTGCACGACCGAGCGGATCGACTTGCCCTCGTGCATCAGGTCGAAGGCCTCGTTGATGCCGGTCAGCGGCATCGTGTGGGTGACGAAGGGGGCGAGCTGGATGTCGCCGCGCATCGCCTCCTCGACCATGCCCGGCAGCTGCGAGCGGCCCTTGACGCCGCCGAAGGCCGTGCCCTTCCAGGTGCGGCCGGTCACCAGCTGGAACGGCCGGGTGGAGATCTCCTGCCCCGCGCCCGCCACGCCGATCACGATGGACTGGCCCCAGCCGCGGTGCGCGCATTCGAGCGCCGCGCGCATCACGTGGACGTTGCCGATGCACTCGAACGAGTGATCGACGCCCCAGCCCGTCATCTCGACGATGACCTGCTGGACCGGCTTGTCGTGGTCCTTGGGGTTCACGAAGTCGGTGGCGCCGAAGACCTTGGCCAGCTCGAACTTGGACGGATTCGTGTCGATCGCGATGATGCGGCCGGCCTGCGCCAGCTTCGCGCCCTGGATCACCGCCAGCCCGATGCCCCCCAGGCCGAACACCGCCACCGAGTCGCCCGGCTGCACCTTGGCCGTGTTCTTCACCGCCCCCAGCCCGGTGGTCACGCCGCAGCCCAGCAGGCAGACCTGCTCGGGGTTCGCGTCCGGGTTGATCTTCGCCAGCGACACCTCGGCCACCACGGTGTACTCGCTGAAGGTCGAGCAGCCCATGTAGTGGTACACGGGCTTGCCTTCGTAGGAGAAGCGCGTCGTGCCGTCGGGCATCACGCCCTTGCCCTGCGTCGCGCGCACGGCCACGCACAGGTTGGTCTTGCCGGACTTGCAGAACAGGCACTCGCCGCATTCGGCGGTGTAGAGCGGGATCACGTGGTCGCCGGGCTTGACGCTGGTGACGCCCTCGCCCACCTCGACGACGATGCCCGCGCCTTCGTGGCCGAGCACGGCGGGGAACAGGCCTTCCGGATCGTCGCCGCTGAGCGTGAACGCGTCGGTGTGGCAGACGCCGGTATGCGTGATCTTCACCAGCACCTCGCCCTTGCGGGGCGGCTCGACATCGATCTCGACGATCTGCAGCGGCTGGCCGGCTGCGAACGCGACGGCGGCACGGGACTTCATGGGGAGGCCTTTCGGAGGAGATGAACGAGGACGCGCCCCGGAGGGCGCGTGGCTGCGGACGAGTCTATCCCGCGACGGCGCGGCGATGGGTGCTGCTGGGCGCTCAGTGCGCGAGCAGATAACGCGCCATCAGCCGCGCCTGGGTCTCGCTCACGCCGAGCGTGGGCATCGCGGTGTGCGCGTCGATCGCACGCGGATCGCGGATCCAGGCGGCCAGGCCGTCCTCGGTCGGGAAGGCCCTGCCGCCGATGCGGTCGCGTCCGGCCAGGCCGCTCAGCCGCGGACCGTTCGAGGTGTCCGGACCCACCACGCCGGGAATCGTGTGGCAGGCGGTGCAGCCGTGCTGCCGGAAGGCGCGCCGGGCGAGTTCGGCGCTCGACAGCGGCGGGACCAGCGGCGCCGGCGCGTCGACCAGGCCGTCGCAGCGTGGCGTCGAGCCTCCCGGTACCGCGCCGCTTCCCAGATCCGTCGAGCCGTTCGCCCCGACCGCGCCGTTCGCCCCGCCCGGGCCGGCCGGGCCCCCGGTGGCGAGGCCCCTGCGCGGATCGGTCAACGCGCGGTACTGGTCCGGTGTCATCAGCGGGAGCGCATCGAGGAAGGCGACGACGGCCCAGAGTTCGCCCTCTTCCAGGCGGTATTCCCAGGCCGGCATGCCGCTCATCTTGATGCCGTTGCGAGTGATCCAGTACAGGTCCTGCGGGCGCCAGTGGCGCGTGGCCTCCACCAGCGAGCTCGGCACCGGCTGCATGCCGAGCGCGAACGCCTGCGGCGCCACGCCCGGCGCGCCGTGGCAGGCGACGCAGCGGTCGCGGAAGCAGGCGGCGCCCTGCAGCACGCGCTCGCGCGTGAGCAGGTCCGGCGGTGGCGGATGCGCGTCCGCGCGCCGCTGGACCGCGCGTTGCAGTGCGATCTCCAGCAAGGAATGCACCGGTTGCAGGTGAGGTCCGGTGGCCGACACGTCGTAGACGCCGAACCAGACGAAGGCCGCGGCGCCGGCCGCGCCCAGCACCCCGGCCGCCGCGCAGGCGGCCAGCGCGGCTGTCACGGGGGAGAGGCGTCGCGGCGGCTCGGTCATGGGCGCACCCAGGCAAGCGCGATGCCGGCCATCCCGCCGTCGGCGGAAGGCGCCTTCATCGACACTCCGCCAACGTGGACATCGCTTCCGCACCGTCCGCCGACCGGGGCAGGCACTTCGTGTGCCGGTGGCGCGCATGACCCGCCACCTTCCCCGCCCTGTCCCGCCGCGCCGGGCCCTGCTTCCGACCCTTGCGCACGGCCTTGGGGCCCTCCTGGCCGGCCTCGCGCTGGGCGGGTGCGCCCCCGCGCCGGACGAGCCGCTGCGGCGTTGGCAGGTCGACGCGGCCGACCTGGAACGCGGGCGGCAAGTGATGGCGGAGTTCCAATGCGGCAGTTGCCACGCCGTGCCCGGCGTCCCCGGCGGGAGCCAGCGCGCGCCGGGCCTCGAGCGCTTCGGCCGCCGGGCCTACATCGCCGGGCAGTTGCCCAACACCCCGGAGGTCCTCCAGCGCTGGCTGCTGGATCCGCCGGGGCAGCTCCCCGGCACGACGATGCCGAATCTGGGCCTGTCCGAGCGCGACGCGCGCGACGTCGCCGGCTACCTGCTGTCGCTGCGATGAGCGCCGGCGGCATGCTCCAGCCCGCGGGGCCGCAGGCGCAGGCGCTGGCAGGCGTCATGAACACGGCGCTGGTCGTCTGCGCCTTCGCCTTCGTCTTCGCGATGGCCTGCCTGGCCGCGGCCCTGTGGTGGAAGGGCCGCCGGCCCGTGTCCACGGCGCTCTGGCTCTGGGGCGGCGGGCTGGTCCTGCCGGTGCTGGTCTTCGGCGGCCTGCTGCTGCATGGCGAGCGCCAGGCCCATGGACTGGACGACCCCTCGCCGCCCGGTGCGCTGCGCGTCACCGTCACCGGGCATCTGTGGTGGTGGTCGCTGCACTACGACAGCGACATCGCCCCGGCCGCCCAGGCCGCCGGCCCGGCGCCAGCCTTCATGACCGCGAACGAACTGCGCGTGCCGGTCGGACGTCCCGTCACGCTCACGCTGGCCTCCGAGGACGTGATCCACAGCTACTGGGTACCGGCGCTGGGCGGCAAGGTCGACCTCGTGCCCGGGCGCCTGAACCGGCTGACCTTCACCGCGTCGAGGCCGGGCGTCTTCCGAGGCCCATGCTCGGAATACTGCGGCACGCAGCATGCCGCCATGGTGCTGCAGGTCATCGCGATGCCGCCCGAAGAATTCGCGCAGTGGCGTCGCTTGCAGGCCGGCGACGCGCCCGGGCCGGTGTCGCCGCAGGCACGGCGCGGCGCCGAGCTCTTCCGCGAGAACGGCTGCGCGGCCTGTCACACCGTCCGGAGCGCGACCGCAACGGCGACCACCGGCACGACCACCAGCACGACCCGTGGCCAGGGCATGGCCGGCGGCACGCAAGCGCCCTCGCGAAGCCCCATCGCCGCGCCGTCGCTGGGTCCGGACCTGACCCATGTGGCGACGCGCCTGTGGATAGGCGCCGGCGCGCTGCGCAACCGCGACCCGCTCGGCGACCCGCGCAGCGCGCTGCGTCAATGGATCACCGACGTGCAGCAGATCAAGCCCGGCGCGCGCATGCCGTCGTACCGGCACCTGCGCGCCGACGAGATCGACGCGATGGCGGCGTACCTCGCCGGCCCGCCGGTCGCCGGCGGCGGATCCGAGCGGCCCCTGGTCGCCGTCGCCCCATGAGCGCCGACATGAGCGCCGACATGAGTACCGACATGAGTACCGACATGAGTACCGACCAGGGCGCCGACAGGGGCGGCCCTGCACGCGCCTCTGCGAGCGGGCATCCGGCGCCGGACAACCGGCTCCCTCGGCCCGACCACGAACTCGCCCGGCTGCGCGCCGCCTGGGAGCCGCCCAAGGGGTGGCGGCGCATCGGCAGCGTCAACAACGTCTTCATCGGCAAGCTCTACATCGCGACGGCCTTCGTGTTCCTGCTGCTGGGCGGCGTGCTGGCGCTGCTGATGCGCGCGCAGCTGGCCGCGCCGTCGCAGACCCTGTTCAGCGCGCCGGTGTTCCAGCAGCTGTTCACCATGCACGGCACGGTGATGATGTTCCTCTTCGCCGTGCCCATGGTCGAGGCCATCGCCGTCTACCTGCTGCCCAACATGCTGGGCGCGCGCGACCTGCCCTTCCCGCGCCTCTCGGCCTACTCGTACTGGATGTACGCCGTGGGCGGGCTGGCCTTCTATGCCACGCTGTTCTGGCAGCTCGCGCCCGACTCGGGCTGGTTCATGTACCCGCCGCTGAGCGGGGCGAAGTACTCGCCCGGCCTCAACGCCGACTTCTGGCTGCTGGGGATCGGCTTCATCGAGATCTCCGCGATCGCCGGCGCGATCGAGCTCATCACCGGCATCCTCATGACGCGCGCGCCGGGCATGACGCTCGCGCGCATGCCGGTCTATGCCTGGTCCATGCTGGTGGTCGGGCTGATGATCGTGCTCGCCTTCCCGGCGGTGATCGCCGGCACCGCGCTGCTGGAGATCGAACGCGCCTTCGACTGGCCCATCTTCGATGCCACGCGCGGCGGTGATCCGTTGCTGTGGCAGCACCTGTTCTGGTTCTTCGGCCATCCCGAGGTCTACATCATCTTCCTGCCCGCGGCGGGCCTGGTCTCGACGATGGTGCCGGCGCTGGCGCGGACTTCGCTGATCGGCCGGCACGCGGTCAGCGCGGCGCTGGTGGCGATCGGCGCGGCGAGCTTCCTGCTGTGGCTGCATCACATGTTCACGGCGGGCCTGGGCGGACTCGGCCTGAGCCTGGTCTCGATCTTCAGCGTCGCGATCGCGATCCCGGGCGCGCTGCAGGTCTTCGCCTGGATCGGCACCTTGTGGCGCGGCCGGCTGCGCTGGACGACGGCCACCTGGTTCCTGGTCGGCTTCCTGGTCACCTTCGTCGCCGGCGGCCTCACCGGCGTGATGCTGGCCCTGCTGCCGATCGACTGGCAGGTGCACGACACCTACTTCGTCGTCGCGCATTTCCATTACGTCCTGATCGGCGGCATGGTGCTGCCGATGTTCGCCGCGCTCTATCACTGGATTCCCTTGTGGAAGGGCCGGACGATGTCCGAGCGTGCCGGGCGCTGGGTCTTCGGCCTGATCTTCGGCGGCTTCCACCTGACCTTCTTCCCGATGCACATCGCCGGCCTGCTCGGCATGCCGCGCCGCGTGCACACCTACCCGGCGGGACTCGGGCTGGAATGGCCGAACCTGCTGTCCTCCGCCGGCGCCTTCGTGATCGCCGCCGGCGTGCTGCTCTTCGTCATCGACCTGGTGCGCAGCCAGCGCGGCCCCGAGCGGCCGCACAACGATCCCTGGCGCTCGTCGACGCTGGAGTGGCTGCCCAGCGAGCCCTACGGCACGCGCAGCATTCCGCATGTCGAGCACCACGAGCCCTTGTGGCACCGGCCCGCGCTGCACGAGGAGGTCCAAGCCGGCGCGCACTGGTTGCCCGGCACGATCACCGGCGGGCGTGAGACCTTGCTGACCAGTCCCGCGGGGGCGCATCCGCTGCGGGTCGTGACGCTGGCCGGGGACAGCCTGTGGCCCTTGCTGGCGGCGATCGGCACGGCGGCGTTCTTCCTGTTGATGACGGTCAAGAGCGTCGGCGGCACCGTGGCGGGCGGCCTGCTGGCGCTTGTCGCGCTCTGGGCGTGGTTGTGGGAGACCGATCGCGCGCCGCCGTTCGAGCAGGCCGAGGCGGCCGACGGCGTCCTCTTGCCGATGGAGGTCACGGGGCGGCAGGCGCCGTCGTTCTGGGCCGTCGTCATCCTGATCGTGGTGGAGGCGACGATCTTCTCGGCCATGGCCTTCGCGCACCTGCATGTCGCGATGAAGCTGGACGTGTGCCCGCCGCCGGGCGTCGCGTTGGTGGGCGATGCGGTCCTGTGGCGCCAGACGCTGGGGTATGCGCTCAGCCTGGTCTTCGTCGTCGGCGCGGGGACGGGCGCGTGGCGGGCGCAGGTGGCGCGATGGCGTGCGATCCTGATGGTGCCGGCGTTCGGGCTGCTCGCGCTCGCGTTCAGCGAGGGGCTGCGCACCGCGTGGCCGGCGGACCGGCCGCCGACCCTGGATGCGTGGACGGGCACGCTCGCCGCGATGCACAGCCTGCAGGGCCTGCAGGTTGCCGTCGCGCTGATGCTGGCGCTGTACTACGGCGCGCGCCTGGCCGGCGGCCTCATCCGTCCGCGGCAGCACGCCACGCGTGAAGCGGTGGTGCTGCTCTGGGGCTGGATCTGTGTGCAGGGGATGATCACGCTCTGGTGGCCGCGCTTCGTTGCTTGAGGCGGGACGACCGTTGACTGCCGAGGCCGCTGGCCCTCACCCCTGCCCTCTCCCGCAAGCGGGAGAGGGAGCAAGAAGCGCCGGAGCTTTTCCACGATCGGGAGAGGGAGCAAGAAGCGCCGGAGCTTTTCCACGATCGGGAGAGGGAGCAAGAAGCGCCGGAGCTTTTCCACGATCGGGAATGGGAGCAAGAAGCGCCAGCGCTGCGAGCGGACCCGGTCGAACTCCCTCTCCCGCTTGCGGGAGAGGGCGGGGGTGAGGGCCAGCGGACGTGGCAGGCAGATCAGTGCGGCGATCAGATGCCCAGCAGCGACACCGCCTTGGTGTTGAGATACGCCTCCAGCGCCTCCGGCCCGCCTTCCGAGCCGTAGCCGGAATCCTTGACCCCGCCGAAGGGCATTTCCGCCGACGGCGTGGCGGGCTGGTTGACCCACAGCATGCCGACCTCCATGCGCTGCGCGAGCAGATGGGCGTTCTTGATCGACTTCGTGAACGCGTAGCCGGCCAGGCCGAACGGCAGCCGGTTGGCTTCCGCGATCGCGTCCTCGAGCGCGTCGAAGCCGCGGATGGCGGCGATCGGTCCGAACGGTTCGTCGTTGAACACGGAGGCGTCCAGCGGCACGTCGGCCAGGACGGTCGGCGCGAAGAAATTGCCGGCGTTGCCCACGCGTTCCCCGCCGGTGGCGATCTTGGCGCCGCGCTCGCGGGCCTCGGCGACGATCTTCGACATGGCGACCACGCGGCGCTCGTTGGCCAGCGGGCCCAGCGTCGTGCCGTCGGCCAGGCCGTCGCCGAGCTTGAGGCCCTGGGCGTGCTTGACCATCGCCGCGGTGAACTCGTCCTTCAGGCTGTTGTGGACCAGGAAGCGGGTCGGCGAGATGCAGACCTGGCCGGCGTTGCGGAACTTCGCCGCGCCGGCGGCCTTGACCGCGAGGGCGACGTCCGCGTCCTCCGCGACGATCACCGGCGCGTGGCCGCCGAGTTCCATGGTGACGCGCTTCATGTGCGCCCCGGCCAGCGCGGCCAGCTGCTTGCCGACCGGCGTCGAGCCGGTGAAGGTCACCTTGCGGATCACCGGGTGCGGGATGAGGTAGCTCGAGATCTCGGCCGGATCGCCGAAGACCAGGCCGACGGTGCCGGCCGGGACGCCGGCGTCGACGAAGGTCTGGAGCAGCGCGGCGGGCGACGCCGGCGTTTCCTCGGGCGCCTTCACGAGGAAGGAGCAGCCGGTGGCGAGCGCCGCGCCGAGCTTGCGCACGATCTGGTTGACCGGGAAGTTCCACGGGGTAAAGGCGGCGACCGGACCGACCGGTTCCTTCAGCACCAGCTGCTGCGCCGCCAGGTTGCGCGACGGCACGATGCGGCCGTAGACGCGGCGGCCTTCGTCGGCGAACCACTCGATGATGTCGGCGCCGGCGAGCACCTCGACCTTGGCTTCGGCGACGGGCTTGCCCTGTTCCTGGGTCAGCAGCTTCGCGATCTCGGGCGCGCGCTCGCGCAGCAGCGCGGCGGCGCGGCGCATCGTCGCGGCGCGTTCATGCGCGGACACGTTGCGCCAGGCCTCGAAGCCCTTCTGCGCCGCCTCGAGCGCGCGGTCGAGATCCGCCTTGCCCGCATGCGCCACGCGGCCGATGACGGCTCCGGTGGCGGGGTTGCGCACATCGATGGTCCTGCCGCCGGCGGCGTCGACCCATTCGTTGGCGATCAGCAGGCGGGTGTCGGGATAGGAAGCGGTGGTCATGGCGGGTCCTCGTGGCGGCGCCCGCGCGGCCTGGCCGAGGGCCAGGCGCGGGCGGGCAGATTGAAGGTCGGGGACGACTCTACCCGCTGGCCGCCGCGTCGTGCCGCCGACGGCCGGCTGACCCGACGGATCGCCGGTCCATTGGACGCAGAGCGCCCGCCTGTCCGTCCACCGGGAAGTCCACCGGGAAGTCCACCGGGAAGTCCACCGGGACGTTCAGCGCGGCCCCGCCTTGGCGGCGCGGTCCGACTTGGGCAGCTTCAGCGCCTTGACGCCGCCCGCGACGTCGGCGATGCCGGCGTCGATCCGGTGCCACTCGACCCGCTCCCAGTACCGGCGTTCTTCCAGGCTCAGGCTGGCGGGCGGCTTCAGCGCGATCTCGCGCGCCCTGTCCGACAGCGCCCCGCGGATCGAGTCGCTGGACTTGCCCCAGTTCCGCGCGAAGCGCAGCAGCCGGATCATCTCGCTGCCGACATGCAGTCCGCGCACGGTGGAGGTCGACTGCTTCATCATGAAGTCGATGCTCATGGCCACGGTGTCGCTGCGCAGGGACTCCGCGACGCAGAACGCGAGCAGCGTGCGCTGCGCCATCTGGCCGACCGGATCCTGCTTTACCAATTGGATCGCCAAGTCGATCGAGGCCATCGTGGGGTTGAGTTCCTCGATGACGCCCTTCGGGTACTGGCCGTCCTTGAAGACCAGCTGGCCTTCCATGTAATGGATGTAGAGGTCGCGCTCCTGGATGTTCAGCCGCACCGAGGTCCCGGGATTCAGCCGCGAGGTCTTCAGGACGACGTCGACGCTGCGGCGGTTGTCGCGGCAGAGCCGGAAGAAGCTGTTGTCGCGACGGATGAAATTGCTGTCGTCCGTCAAGGCGTCGCGCAGGCGCGCGATGTTCTGCGTCCACTCCGCGCCCACTTGCAACTCAAGCATCGTTGTCTCCCTGAAGATGGTGTTCAGCAGCGTACGGCCTCGTCCCGGCGCCGCCAGTGACCAAAGTCGATGTCGGGGGGATGTTGCGAATCGTGCGGCCGGGCAGGCGGATTGCCCTCCCGGCGCACCTCCACTCGCACCTCCACTCGCGATTCACGATGCGACGCAGCACGGACCTGACCACCGGCCCGACCAGGGGCCAGCCCGCGAGCCTGTCGCGGATCCTCGCGACATGGCTGCTGTGCGTGGTCGCGATGGCGATGCCGGCCCTGTCCGCCTTCGCGCAAGACCCGGCGCCCGAACCGACCGACCCGGCGAAGTTGCTCGACCTGGCCAATGCCGAACTCAAGTCCGCGCGGCCCAGGTCGGACAAGCCGCTGACGCAGGACGACCTGCGCACCCTCAAGGACAAGGTCGAACGGGTCCAGTCGCGCGTCGAGCAGGCGCTGTCGGCCCTGCAACCGAAACTGGCGGATGCGCAGGCGCGGCGGGACCAGCTCGGGAAACCGCAGGACGGCGTCAAGGAAGCTCCCGAAGTGGCGCAACTGCGCGCCCAGCTGGATCGCGAGCTCGCCACGATCGACGGGCAGGTGAAGGTCGCCAACGACCTCGCCGGTCAGGCGCAAGGACTCGTGCGGGACGCCAGCGCCGCGCAGCGCCTGCAGTTGAGCACGCGGCTCGGCGAGCGCACGCCCTCGTTGCTGCAATCGGGCTTCTGGCGCGCGCTGCGCGCCGACCATGCGGCCGACGCCGGACGAGCGCGCGCGTTCGGCGTCGAGCTCGGCGCCCTGTGGTCGTCGGTGCCCGCGGCCGCCTGGGCGACCTTCGCCGCCGCGGTGGCGGCGTGGCTCCTCCTGTGCCTGGGTGCCCGCCGGCTGATCGCCCACCTCTGCGCGACGCGCCTGCCGCCCGGGCGCTTGCGCCGCTCGCTGTTCGCGGTCGGCGAGGTGACGCTGCGCACGTTGCGTCCGGGCCTCGTCGCCCACGGCCTGGTGCTGACCTTGACCGCCAGCCTGGCCGACGGCGCGCCGGACGGCCCGGACTCGCTCGCCCAGTGGCTGGACACGGCCGAAATGATCGTCTGGTTCGGCGGCTTCATCGCCGGACTCGGGGCCGCGCTGCTGATGGCGCGCAAGCCCTCGTGGCGCCTGCTGCCGGTGCCCGACGCCGCCGCGTCGCGCCTGGCCTGGCTGCCGCGCACGCTCGCGGCGGCCGTCGTGCTGGGCTGGCTGTCGACCCGGACCGCGGCGACGCTGGACCTGAGCGCGTCGGGCAGCGGCGCGCTGCAGACGCTGGCCTCGCTGACCTTCATCGCGGTCCTCGCGTCGGCCATCGCCCAACTGCGCCGGCCCACCGGCGCGACGGACGGCACGACGGCGGCCGCCGTCGACGCCGGCACCGGCAGCCATCCCGCGCTGACGATCCGTCCGCTCTGGCTGTCGGTGCTGCGCGCCGCCGCCTGGCTGACGCTGGTGGGCGCCTCGCTGGCGCTGCTGGCCGGCTTCGTGTCGCTGGCGATGTTCGTGCTCAACCAGGTCGTCTGGGGGTTGATCGTGCTGGGCGGCGCCTACCTGCTGACGGTGCTGGTCGACGACCTCTTCATGACGCTGCTGGCGCCCTCGCCCGCCGCCGCTCTCGCCGCCACCCCCGCCGCCGGCAAGGGCGACCCAGCCGCAAGACCTGGCACCGGGGCCTCCTCCAGCGACGACACTCCCGCGCCGCCTCGCACGCGCGAGCAGACCGCGCTATTGCTGTCCGGCGTCGCCCGCGTGTCGATCGCCTTCTTCGCGCTCCTGCTGCTGCTCGCCCCTTACGGCGAGGGACCGATGGACCTGGTGCGCCGCTCCGGCAGCCTGCAGGACGGCCTCATCGTCGGCACCCTGAAGCTCAATCCGGTCGAGCTGTTGCAGGCGCTGGCGGTGCTCGTGGTCGGCCTGGGCGCGGTGCGGCTGCTCAAGGGCTGGTTGTCCGAGCGCTACATGCCCACCACGCGGATGGATGTCGGCATGCGCTCGTCCACGACGACGCTGTTCGGCTACGTCGGCACGGTCGCCGCCATCGCCGCGGCCCTCACCGCCGCCGGCTTCAGCCTGCAGAGCGTGGCCTGGGTCGCGAGCGCGCTGTCGGTGGGCATCGGCTTCGGCCTGCAGTCCATCGTGCAGAACTTCGTCTCCGGCCTGATCCTGCTGGCCGAGCGCCCGGTCAAGGTCGGCGACTGGGTCTCGCTGTCCGGTGTCGAGGGCGATATCCGCCGCATCAGCGTGCGCGCCACCGAGATCCAGATGGGCGACCGCTCCACGGTGATCGTGCCGAACTCGGAATTCATCACCAAGATCGTCCGCAACGTGACCTACGGCGAGTCGCTGGGGATGGTGCAGTTCAAGCTGCCGATGCCGCTGGCCACCGACACGGCGCGGGTGAAGTCGCTGGTGCTCGCCGTGTTCGAGGCGCATCCCGGCGTGCTGCCGTCGCCGGCCCCGAACGTGCAGCTGGACGGCGTCGACGGGACCAACCTGGTGCTGAATGCCTCGGGCTTCGTGAACTCGCCGCGCTCGGCCTACGGCATCAAGAGCGAGCTGCTGTTCGAGGTGCTGACGCGTCTGCGCGCCGAGGGCCTGCTGCCCGGACAGACCGCGCCGCCGGCGCCGGTCTGAGCCGGCCGGCCCCGACCGGGGCCGGTCCACCGCGATCAGAACCGGTGCTGGATGCCCAGGCCGAGGCTGGACTGCGAGTCGCCGAAGCCGTTGTCGTCGCGCGAGACGCTGACCAGGCCGCCGTCGCCGGACTTCGCCGTCGACGCGACCGCGTACAGGCTGGTGCGCTTGGACAGCTCGTACTTGGCGCGCAGCGCATAGAGCTTCGGATCGTCGGTGCCGCTGGCGCCGCTCGAGATGTTCTGGAAGTAGACCGCCGGCGTGACGCTCAGCGTGGGCGTCGCCTGCCAGGTCGCGCCCAGCCAGGTCATCGTGCTCTTCGCATCGGCGCCGCCGGCCGCGAATTCCTTGCGGTACACGCGTTGCGCGAGGAACAGCTTGACCGGCTTCCAGTCGTAGGACGCGGCCCAGTGCAGCGCCTTCTCCTTGTCGTAGCGGCCGTTGGCGGCGATGGTCGCGCCGTTGCGCTGGTCGACGACCAGCGTCGCGGCGAACGGACCCGCCGTGTACGCACCGGCCAGCGCGAAGAAGCGGCCGGCCGAATCCGAGCCGGTGACTTCGCCCAGCGCATAGGTCGCGCCCACCTTCACCGGGCCGAAGGTCCCCTGGTACTTGATCAGGTTGGACATGCCCGTGATCATCCCGTCCTTGCGCGGCTGGGTCGCGATCTGGCCGCCGGACGTGGCCCACGAGTAGAACGGCGCGTAGCCCATCGGATCGAAGGGCAGCAGGAAGTCGTAGGTCGTCGTGTACGAGCGCCCCGCGACGACGCGGCCGAAGTCGCCCTCCAGGCCGACGTTGGCCTGGCGGCCCCAGTACGACGAGCCCGCCGCGCCGGTGTCGACACCGACCTCGGCCTCGAGCTGGAACACGGCCTTGAGGCCGCCGCCCAGGTCCTCGGCGCCGCGCAGGCCCCAGCGCGAGGTGTTCATGCCGCCGGAGGTGACGCCGTAGCGCTTGTCGCCGGCGGCGTTCATGTGGTCGCGGTACTCCAGCAGCACGTCGGCGATGCCGTAGACGGTGACGCTGCCCTGCGCGAAGGCGGACGGCGCGGCGCACAGGGCCAGCAGGCCGGCGGCGCGCAGGGCGTGGCGTGAGGCATGGCCGGTGGGGTGGCGGAAGATGGTCAAAGGTGTCTCCTTGTTGTCGTTGAAAAATCCATCGGTCAGCGTCTGAGGCCGAAGCGCGAGGCGAGCGCCCCGTAGTCGCGGTTCTGGCGGTCGATGACGGCGCGCAGCGCCGGACCGGTCAGCGCCAGCGGGAACAGGCCGTGTCGCGCGCGGACCTCGTCGAAGGCCGGCGCGGCCATCAGGCGGTCGAAGGCGGCGGTCCAGGCGGCGGCGTCGCCGTCGGACACCTTCGGTCCGACGTAGAAGCCGCGGATGGTGGGCCAGACGATGTCCACGCCCTGCTCCCGCGCTGTCGGCACGACGCCCAGCGGCCCGGGCAGGCGCTGCTCGGCAAGCACGGCGAGCGCGCGGAAGGGGCTGCCGTCGCCGAGCTTGTCGAAGACCTCCGACGCGTCGCCCATGTAGACCTGGACATGCCCGCCCTTGAGCGCCGAGATGGCCTCGCCGCCGCCCTCGAAGGCGACGAATCGCATCGACTTGTGGTCCACGCCGCCGGCACCGGCGACCAGCGCCGACTTGACCCAGTCCTGGCTGCCGATCGTGCCGCCGGCGGCGAAGCTGATGCGACCCGGATCGGCCTTGAGCGCGGCGAGCAGCTCCGGCAGCGTCTTCCACGGCGCCTGCCGGCCGACCAGCACCACGCCGTAGTCCACGCCGACGGCGGCGATCCAGCGCACGTCGTCGACGCTGCGCTTGCCGAAGCGGCCGTGCGAGAGGTTCAGCAGCGAGCCGCTGGAGAAGGCCACCAGCGTGCCCGGCTCGGCGGGTCGGCGCGTGACGATCTGGTCGAAGGCGATCGCGCCGACACCGCCCGGCATGTAGCCGATGCGCATCGGCGTCTTCGTCAGGCCGGCCTGCTGGAAGGCGGCCTGCGCGAGCTTGCAGGTCTGGTCGAAGCCGCCGCCGGGCTTGGCCGGGGCGATGCATTCCAGGGCGCCGCCGCCAGGGAGCGGCGTCGGCGCCGGCGTCGGCGACGGCAGCGCCGGCGCGACGGCGGCGCGGCCCGGCTGCGCCGTGACGCCCGGGGAAGCGGCCAGCCAGACGGCCGCCATGAGCGTGGCCGCCCAGGTCGGGATCGATCGCATGTTGTCTCCTCGCGGTGATCTGTGTCGCCGTCGGTCCGCCGTCGATCGCGCGCAGTCGCGCGTTGTCGGCCGGTCCGCGCGGTCGCCCGCCACCTGCTTGCGGCGAACTCTAGGAAAGCGGCGCTTTCATCCGCCTTTCAGCGGCGCCGGGATTTCCGCCGGCGCCTGCAGCGGGATCCGAAGCGTGACCGTGGTGCCGCGCTCGAGGCCGTCGGCATCGCGGCGCGCCGCGGTGATCTCCATGTCGCCCAGGTGGCGGCGCACGATCGCCCGCACGATCGCCAGCCCGAGCCCGGAGCCCGGCAGGTCGACATTGCTGCCGCGGAAGAAGCGCTCGCCCGCCCGCGGCCGTTCGTCGGCGGGAATGCCGGGGCCGTCGTCGACCACGCGGATCACCGCGACGGCGCCGCCCTCCTCCGCCGGCGAGCCCCCATCCCGCGCTACCTCGACCTGCAGCGTCACCGCGCCGCCTCGCGGCGTGTAGCGCAGCGCGTTGTGCAGCAGGTTCAGCAGCGCCTCGCGCAGCTGGCCTTCATGACCGAGCACGACGATGTCCTCCTGCGCGCGCTCGAATCCCAGGTCGATGCCCTGCTCGCGCGCGAGCGGCCAGGACTCGCGCGCGCAACGATCGGCCAGCCGATCCAGCGCGAGCGGCGCCATCGCCACCGCCGCCGTGTCGGCCCGGGCCAGCGCCAGCATCTGGTTGGTCCGCCGCACGGTGTCGTCGATCTGCGCCTTCAACGCCGTCAATGCCTCGGCCAGCCGTGACGGGTCGCGCTCGCGGCGCGCGTAGCCGACCATCGTGGCCAGCGTCGCCAGCGGCGTGCGCAACTGGTGCGAGGCGTCGTCGACGAAGCGCCGGCGGCCGTCGACCAGTTCCCGCTGCCGCGCCAGATGGTGATTGATCGCGCGCACCAGCGGCGCGGCGTCGGCGGGGACCTGCGTCTCGTCGACCGGCGACAGGTCGTCATCGGCGCGCGCCTCGACCTCGCGGCGCAGGCGGTCCAGCGGCCGCAGCGCCCAGCCGATCACCAGCGCCAGCGTGCCCGCCACGATGGACACCGTCAGCAGGTCGCGCCACACCGCCTGCAGCAGCAGCGCCCGCGAAAAGGCATTGCGGGAATTGGTGCTCTCCGCCACCTGGATGATCATCCGGCGGCCGGGGCGTTCGGGGTCGAGCTCGCGCGCCCAGGCGCCCACGCGCACCGGGGCGCCGAAGTACTCGGCGTCGATGAAGCGCGGCACGCCCGTCTTCAACGGCTGGCCGGGCAGCGGCAGGCCGGCGTTGCCGATCTCGACCAGTCCATCCTCGGTGCTGACGCGGAAGTAGACCTGGCCGCTGGCGGTGAGCTCGAAGAACTCCAGCAGCCGGTACGGCATCTCGACGGACAGGCCGCCGGTCTCGGTCGACACGTTGCTGTCGATGGCCTTGATCGCCCCCAGCAGCGAGCGGTCGTAGGCGGAGTTCGCCGCCTGAAGCGCCGTGCCCCAGGTCAGCGCGAGTTCGATGCCGACTGCGCCGAGCATCACCGGCAGCACCAGCGTCAGCAGGGTGCGGCGAACGCTGAAGCGATGCCAGCGCGGCGGCAGCGAGGGCAGCGAGGGCCAGCGCAGACCCGGCCGCTTCATGCCGCTTCGAGCACGTATCCCAGGCCGCGCAGCGTGGTGATCCGCACCTTGCCGGACTCGATGCGGCGGCGCAGCCGATGGACCAGCACCTCGACCGCTTCGGGACGAACGTCCTGCTCGTCGGAGAACAGGCGCTCCAGGATCTCCTGCTTGGACATCGGCTCGCCGCTGTGCTGGATCAGCGTGCGCAGCACCGCGTGCTCGCGGGGCGACAGCGCCAGCGGCTCGCGGTCCAGCGTGAACAGCTTGGAAGCCGCGTCATAGACCAGCGGACCGCAGGCGAAGCGCGGCTGGTCGCGGCCCCGGGAGCGGCGGATCAGCGCGATCAGGCGGGCCTCGAGTTCCTGGAGCTCGAACGGTTTGGCGAGGAAGTCGTCCGCGCCCTCATGCAGCGTGCTGACGCGCTCCATCAGCGAGTCGCGGGCGGTCAGCACCAGCACGGGCACGCGGGAATCGGCCTCGCGCAGCCGGGCCAGCACCTCATGTCCGCCGAGACCGGGCAGCCCGAGGTCCAGGACCATCGCGTCGTATCGCGTGGCGGCGAGCTGGTGGAGCACCAATCGGCCGTCGTCGATCCAGTCGACGACGAAGTCGTTCTGGCCGAGGGCCTTCACCAGCCAGTCGGCCAGGGGTTTCTCGTCTTCGACAAGGAGGATCCGCATGGCGCGCGATGCTAGCGCGCTGGTTTGCGAGGTCAGCTAGTGTCTTTCCACATCTGCCCCGCGTGCGCCAGCGGGGTTCACAGGTCAACGCCTGCCTACATCGCCCTCCTCCTTCGCCTCCGGGTTATCAAAAACCCCATTCTTGTAGGCAATGTAATAAGTCGTCCCGATGAGAATCAGGAAGAATACAAATGCCGCCGCACAGTTGAGGAGAAACTCAATCCACATGAAAGCCCCTGATGAACAAGAAATAGTGACCAAATGCATTCAGCACGACGAACGACCACATGAGTACAACGCCCGCAACGCTTCGAATGGGCGGCCGGGGTGAGTCGCAAACCGGCTCGAGCATGGGCTCAAACCAGCGGACGATCACGATCCATATCGTTAAGGAAACGAAGACCAGCGACGGTGCCAAGGAGGGAAGGAAGGCCCTGACGCCTTCATTGGGAACGTTGCAGATGATGTCCGGCCATGTGATCGCGACAGCGCCATCGAAAACCAGAAGAAGCAGTGACCAATCCGCTCCAGAGGTTTTGAGCGAGGTCGGTCCTCGTATCGCCAGGTTGAGAATCCAACTGGTCGTGGGCGGGAGGATCCCGGCCAGCCAGAACGCCAGCATTTCCGGACTCATGTCGTCCCCAGATATTGCGAATGAAGACGATCCTAGGACTGCTTGTTTGAACCAAAAACGAGTCCAGCCGCGTTTTGCGCGGTTCAAGCCATCAAAACGGCGCAAACAAGTAGTGCAGCATCCAAGCAGGACAAAATGGAGCTAGCGAGGCGCGTCGAACGCGTCGCCGATGGCCGGGGGGATGTCCCTGTTCAACCGTGTCGCAGGCAGAAACGCGCGGCGCCCAACCTCGGGCTGGTGCTGTCTCCCGACGGCACCAGCCTCCGCCGCACCGCGGCGGCGAAGCTCGCCAAAAACGGCACTTGGTGCCGCGCGCTCAGGCGTTGGAGGGTGAGCGCGGAAACGTGAGCGACGCAGGCTCGCCCGTCACGGGCGCGCCTCGCGCCTCGCGCCTCAGGCGGAAACGCCGCGCGCCGCGTCCAGGGTCGCGATCGCCGCCACGGTGTCGCCGTGACGGACGAGCCAGCTCACCTTGTCGAGCTGGCGCAGATCGGCCGAGGTGTCGGGATCGCGCTGTGCCATCAGTTGGCGCCGGACGTCGCGCAGCAGGTGGATCGCATTGTCCTGGTGATCGCAATAGAGCTCGACCTGGACCGCGCGCAGCTGCTGCTGAACCATCGCGCGGCGCTCCGACCGGCGCGCCATGTCGTCGGGATTGGTCGAGGCCTGGGCCGACGCCGCCGCGAATGCGGCGACCATGGCGAGGATCGGGGTGGACTTGCTCATGTGCATCTCCTTCGACTCGGCGGGCTCCGCGCCGGTGGCGTCTGATCCAGGCGTCGCCGTGGGCCGCGGGGCCGGTCGGGCCGATTGCGTCAAACATCGTGTTGCCCTGGGCGTAAGGTGCGCCCTCCGAATTAGGGCCGTCTTAAGCCGCGCGTCAAACAGCCGTCAAACGGGCGTCCGCGCGCGCGTCGCGGCGGTCAGCGCCCCGGGTTTCACGCGGCGGCAACGCCGTCGTCACGGACCGTCACGGACCATCGCGCACCGTCACGCATCGGCCGCCCTTCGTCGTGAAGCGGCCCGTTTGTATGCCAGTGTGTCGACGCCCCCGGCTCGACACGCGGCGTGCCAATTCCGCCCGCGACCCACACATCGTCGATACATCGGCCCGATGAAATGCGGCCCACGCAGCAGATGACGCTGTCCTCAACTGGAGTCCGACATGCCCCCGACCACCGATCACGTTCAAGTCCTCTACACCGCCCACACGCACACCACCGGCGGCCGCGACGGCCGCGGCCAGTCCGATGACGGCCGCCTCGACGTCCAGCTCGGCTCGCCCGGCTCCTCGCGGCCCGGCACGAATCCGGAGCAGCTGTTCGCGGTCGGCTGGTCGGCCTGCTTCATCGGCGCGATGGGACTGGCCGCGCAGGCCATCGGCGTGCGCCTGCCCGCCGAGGCGGCCGTGGATGCGTCGGTGGACCTGAACAAGGATGCCGAAGGCTATTTCCTGAGCGCCCGGCTGCGCGTGAGCCTGCCCGGACTGCCCCGCGACACCGCCTATGAATTGATCAAGCGCGCGCACGAGACCTGCCCCTATTCGAAGATGTCGCGCGGCAACATCAACGTCGGGCTGGAACTGGTCTGAGGCCGCAACGGCCAGGAGCGTCGCCCATGAAACGATGGCTGTTCGCCCTGCTCTTCCTCTTCGGCGGCGTGGCGCACGAGGTGCGTCACCCGCTGCAGTGCACGGCCATCGTGGGCGGACGCGGCGCGACGGGAAGGCGCTCGACCGACTGCTGAGGCAGCGTGCCGACGCTGGGTATAGTGACTTTCACCGTCACTGCTGCGCAACCGGCCATGAGCCCCGCTTCCTCCGTCCCCACGATCCAGGCCTTCCATGATGCCGGCACCGGCACGGTCAGCTACGTCCTGGCCGATCCGGCGACGCGCCAGGCCGCGATCATCGACCCGGTGCTCGACTTCGACTTCAAGTCGGGCCGCACGACCACGACGCAGGCGGATCGGCTGACGGCCTTCGTGAAGGAAGCCGGCCTCACGGTGCAATGGATCCTCGAGACCCACGCGCATGCCGACCATCTTTCGGCGGCGAGGCATCTCCAGGCGCAGCTCGGCGGCCGCATCGCCATCGGCGAGCACATCCGCGAGGTGCAGGCGGTCTTCCGCAAGCTCTACAACCTGGAACGGGACTTCCTGCCCGACGGCCGGCAGTTCGACCACCTGTTCCATGACGGCGAGATCTTCCACATCGGCGGCATCGAGGCGCAGGCCTTGCTCGTGCCCGGCCACACGCCGGCCTGCATGGCTTACCGTGTCCGCGGCGGCGCGGGGGATGAAGTCGCGGACGCGGTCTTCGTCGGCGACACCCTGTTCATGCCTGACGTCGGCACCGCCCGCGCGGATTTCCCCGGCGGCGACGCCGCGACCTTGTATCGCTCGATCCGCCGGCTGCTGGCGTTGCCACCCGCGACGCGGCTCCTCGTCTGCCACGACTATCCGCCCGAGGGACGGGCTCCCGCCTGGGAAACGACGGTGGCCGAGCAGCGCGAGCGCAACCTCCACGTCCACGATGGCGTGAGCGAAGCCGAATTCGTCGCGCTACGCACCGCGCGCGACGCGCGGCTCGACGTGCCGACGCTGATCCTGCCGTCGATCCAGATCAACATCCGCGCCGGCCAACTGCCGCCGGCGGAGGACAACGGCGTCAGCTACCTGAAGATTCCGCTGAACGCGCTGAGCCCGCCGTGACCAGGCCTGTCGTGATCACGACGCCGATGCGCGTGATCCCGTCGCGGGACTGCGCATGCGCTTCGCCGCCGGGCATGCGTGCGACCGCCGCGACGATCGAGAGTCGCAGTCCGTGACGGACCAGCGCCCGCGCTCCGGATTCAGTGGCCGCTGGCAGGCGTCGCGCCGTCGTCGTGCTCGTCGAGCTTCACCGGAAACGGCGCCAGCCAGGCCAGCACGATGGGCGGGATCGAGAACACCAGCACCCAGCCGAAGAAGCTCGCGTAGTGCTGGCCCACGCCCGCGTACAACCAGCCGCTGACGCTGCCCGTGGCCCACTTGGTCAGCGCCATCACGCCGGTGGCCATCGCGTAGTGGGTCATCTTGAAGGGCCCCGGCGCGATCTGCTGCATCATGTACAGCATGTGGCCGACGGAGCCCATGCCGAAGCCGAACTTCTCGAGCGCGACGACGGCGCCTATCCACCACAGGTCCGTGGGCAGCGCGTGGCTGAGGTAGTAGTAGGTCAGGTGCGGCAGGTTGAGCGCGATCGCCAACAGCAGGAACGAGCGCTTCAGCGTCATCTTCGCCGCGATGAAACCGCCCAGGAATGCTCCGGCGATGAACGCGATCGTCCCGGCGGTCCCGTAGATGTGACCCAGCGCCGCGTTGTCCAGGCCGAGACCGCCCGCCGTGCGCGGATCGAGCAGGAACAGCGGCCCGAACTTCTCGATGAAGCCCTCGCCGAAGCGGTAGAAGAACACCACCGCCAGCATCATCCAGATCGACGGCTTCTGGAACAGCGTGATCCACGATTCCCGCAGCGACACCATCGCGCTGGACAAGTCCTGGCCCCGCACCGCCGACGGTGCGCCGGTCGGCAGCACGCGCAGGTGCCACAGCCCGAAGCCGCCCATCATCGCGGCCGCGCCCAGCATCACCGCCATCCAGCACTGCACCCAGGTCCAGCCCAGCGAGCCATGCAGCCAGCCGGTCAGCGACACCAGCAGCCCCGAGGCCACCACCGCGCCCAGGTTCCAGCACATGCCCTGCACGCCGGCGTAGCGCGCCTGCTCGCGGGGCGACATCGTCGTCATGAAGACGCCGTCGGCCACGATGTCCTGCGTCGCCGAGGCGAAGCCGGTGATCCAGAAGAAGGCCAGCGAGGCCCGGAAGAAGCCGTCCAGCGGCAGGCAGAACGCGACGGCGCCGATCGACGCCATCATCAGGAACTGCATCGCGATCACCCACCAGCGCTTGGTCTTGTAGGGCTCCAGCAGCGGCGACCACAGCGGCTTGAGCACCCACGGCAGGTACATCTGCGAGGTGTAGAGCGCGATGTCCTCGTTGGACACGCCCAGGTTCTTGTAGAGGATGGCCGCGACCAGGCCCACCAGCACATTGGGCAGGCCCATCGCCAGGTACAGCGACGGCACCCAGGTCAACGGATGCCGGACCGGGGCGCCCGTAGCCGCAGCGCCGTCCGCGCCGCCACTCGCACCTGCCGTCGGCGCTCCGTCCGCCGGGCCCTCGCCCGGTCGCGACGGCCGCGGCGCATGCGCACCCTCGCCAGCGACCCGGGATAAATCTGCGCTCATCGACTTGTCTCCTCTTATGGGAACGGAGCATAGACCAGTTGACAACGTTGTCATACCCAGGGCAATTGCTGAGTGCGCGCAGCACGTGCGCTGTACGGTGTCAACGCCGGCCGTGACCGACTGCGCGGGAGGTCCCGGGACGTGGGGACGATCGCTTCACGCGCTGCTCAGGCGCCCTTCACGGACAGGTTTCTGAAGGCTGGCGCGCGCAACCTGGGGACACCTCTCGTAACACCCGGCCTCCCCCCCGGTCACGACCATGTCCCTCCTCCGCAACTTCCGCATCGGCAAGCGCCTGACGCTCGCCTTCGCCGCCGTGCTGGTGCTGCTGTGCTTCATCGCCGCCTTCGGCATCCAGCAGATGGCGCACATCAACGACAACGTCCAGGACCTGAACACCAACTGGTTGCCCAGCGTGGCCAAGCTGGCCGACATGCAGGACGCCGCCAACGAGACGCGTCGGTTGTCGCTGCGCGCGGCGCTGGAGATCGAGGATGCGGCGCGCGCCAAGCTGGTCCAGCAGCATGACGCGTCGGTCCAGAACTTCGACAAGGCCGCGCGCGAGTACGAGCCGTCGATCACCGGCGACAAGGAAAGGCAGCTGTACGGCCAGATCCGCGAAGGCTGGAAGGCCTACCTGGACGCCGATGCCGAGCTGCAGCGCGCGATCGCGGGCGGCGAGGCCCAGCACGAGGCGGCCCGCAAGCTGGCCGGCGGCCAGTCCTCGTCCCTCTTCAGCGCGCTGGCCAAGGCGATCGATGTCGACGTGGCCTTCAACCGCGATGGCGGCGACCTGGCCGCCAAGGATGCCGCGACGTCCTACGCCAGCGGCCTGCGCGTGACCCTGGCGGTGGTCGCCGTGGCGCTGGCCATCGGCATCACGCTGGCGCTGCAGGTGACGCGCTCCATCACCACGCCGATCGCCCAGGCGGTGCGTGCGACCGAGGACGTCGCCGGCGGCGACCTGACCGTGCGCATCCAGGCCGAGGGCCGGGACGAGCCCGCCGACCTGCTGCGCGCCATGGGCCGCATGGTGGAACAGCTGGGTCAACTGGTCGGCCAGGTGCGCGACAGCAGCGAGAGCATCGCCAACGGCTCCAAGGAGATCGCCCAGGGCAACGCGGACCTGAGTTCGCGCACCGAGACCCAGGCCAGCAGCCTGCAGCAGACGGCCGCCTCGATGGAAGAGTTGACCAGCTCGGTGGCCCAGAACGCGCAATCCGCCGGGCAGGCCAGCCGCATGGCGGCCGACGCTTCCGGCGCTGCCAGCGAAGGCGGCCAGGCGGTGAGCGCCCTGGTCGAGACCATGCAAGGCATCAGCGACGCGTCGCGCCGCATCGGCGACATCATCGGCACGATCGACGGCATCGCCTTCCAGACCAACATCCTCGCCCTGAACGCCGCGGTCGAGGCCGCCCGGGCGGGCGAGCAGGGTCGCGGCTTCGCGGTCGTCGCGTCCGAGGTCCGGGCGCTGGCGCAGCGGTCGGCGGGTGCCGCCAAGGAGATCAAGGACCTGATCCAGGCCAGCACCCAGCGGGTGGACACGGGGGCCCGCCAGGCGCAGAACGCCGGCGAGGTGATGCAGCGGGTGGTGGCGCAGGTCGGCCAGGTCGACACCCTGATCCGCGAGATCTCCGCCGCCACGCAGGAGCAGAACGGCGGCATCCAGCAGGTCGGCGATGCCGTCACCCACCTGGACCAGGTCACCCAGCAGAACGCCGCGCTGGTCGAGGAAAGCGCCGCCGCCGCCGAGAGCCTCAACGGCCAAGCCCAGCAGTTGGCGAAGCTGGTCAGCCAGTTCCGGATCCGCGCCGCCGCCTGATTCCACGAAGTCCCCGGTCGCAAAACCGTCGCAGGACGGCAATGGTTGGGGACGGTGAGGCATGGGGTTTCGGACCTTGCGTCCGGGGCCCCATGCCTCGGCGGCCAACGCCCGGGCGTGTGCAGGGGCGTCCTCGCCGGTGCCCCCGATTACCTAAGTCACCATCTTGAGCGCTCGCCGCTGGCTATCCTTTCTTCCGGTCAAGAAGGATAGCCAGATGCTGACGCCGCGTTCGGGACACCCGCAAACCCCTGCCTCCACCCCTTCCACCCGCCGGGCCGCCGTTGCGGCCCCGCTTGCGTTGGGGGTCCTGCTCGCCCTGGGTGCGCTGGGGGGCTGTTCCTCCCTGGACAAGATCAACCCGTTCTCGAGCTCGGACAAGCCCACGGAAGTGACCAAGGGCAGCATCCAGGCCTCGGCGCAGGTGAACCCGAGCGTCACCAAGCGCCCTTCCCCGCTGCTGGTGCGGGTCTATGAGCTGAAATCGGACGTCGGCTTCAACGCGGCCGACTTCGTCAGCCTGTATCAGAAGGACCAGGCCGAGCTGGGTGCAGAGATCGTTTCCCGCGAGGAGATGACGCTGCAGCCCGGCGAGGCGCGTCCGTGGTCGAAGAAGATCCTCTCGTCCGAGACGCGTTTCGTCGCGGTCTTCGCCGCCTACCGCGACCTGGAGCGTGCGCGTTGGCGCGCGGTGGTGCCGGTGGTCGTCGGCAGGAAGCAGGAGATCCTCATCCAGGCCGACGAACTGGCGGTCAGCGCGACGGTCAGGCTGCCGTGAGCTGGCACAGCAAGGTCATCTGGTCGCAGGGCATGTTCCTGCTGCCGCACCATTTCCAGCAGGAGACGCGTTACCTCGAGCACCTGGTCGACACGCGGGCCCGCGCGCTGGCGCCGCACGGCTGGGGATTCACCGAGCTGGTGCTGGACGAGGCGCTGCTGAGCGTGGGCCGGCTGGGCATCGTGCGCGCCAGCGGCATCCTGCCCGACGGCACGCCCTTCCAGATTCCGCAGGCGGACGCCGCGCTGGCGCCGCTGGAGGTGCCCGCGGACCTCAAGGGCGACATGATCGTGCTGGCCGCGCCCATCGCCCGTCCCGGCACGGACCAGGTCGCGTTCAACGGCCATGATGCCGGGGAGCTGCACCGCTACCACGTGGTCGACCAGGACCTGCGCGACCAGACCAGCGCCGGCGACGAACCGGAGCCGGTCCAGACCGGCGCGCTGACCTTGCGCCTGCTGCCGGCGCGCGAACTCAACGACGCCTATGCGGCGCTGGGCGTCGCCCGCGTCGCCGAACGCCGCGCCGACCAGCAGGTCGTGCTGGACCGCAGCTACATCCCGCCCCAGACCCGCATCGACGCCAGCGGCCACCTGTCGGCGATGGCCTCGCTGCTGCACGGCCTGGTGCGCCAGCGCGCGCAGCTGCTGTCCTCGCGCATGGGGCAACTCGGCAACGGCGTGTCCGAACTGGCCGACTTCCTGATGCTGCAGGCGCTCAACCGCGCCGATCCGCTGTTCCGCCAGCATGCCGCCTCGCCGCACGTCCACCCGGAGACGCTGCACCGCGACTGCCTGCAACTGGCCGGCGACATGGCCACCTTCGTCAGCGACACCCGCCTGGCCGCCGAATACCCGCTGTACCGCCACGACGACCTGCGCGGCAGCTTCGCGCCCTTGCTCGAGGAGCTGCGCCGCATGCTCAGCGTCGTGCTGGAGCGCAACGCGCTGCAGATCGACCTGACCGAGCGCACCCACGGCGTGCGCACCGCCGTGGTCCCGGACGCCGACCTGCTGCGCAGCGCCAGCTTCGTCATCGCCGTCAACGCGCAGGTCGCGGCCGAGCAGCTCCGCCAGCGCTTCCCGGCGCAGTCCAAGCTGGGCCCGGTGGACCGCATCCGCGACCTGGTCAACCTGCAGCTGCCGGGCATCGGCATGCGCGCGCTGCCGGTGGCGCCGCGCCAGCTGCCCTTCCACGCGGGCTTCCATTATTTCGAGCTGGACCGCGGCGGCGACCTCTGGAAGCAGCTGGAACGCAGCGGCAGCCTCGCGCTGCACGTGGCCGGCGATTTCCCCGGACTGGAACTGGAGCTCTGGGCCATCCGGCAGTGATCGCCGTCCGCGACGACGCCGGGCCTCGCGCCACTCTTCCACCGATTCAAGACCAGTAACCTCCGGGAGCCGGCATGGACCCCTCCGCGCTCAACGATCCGTTCGCAGGCTTCGACGATCAGCGCACCTTCATCAAGCCCCGCCCGGGCGGCGCGCAGGCGCCGCGCGGCGCCACGCCGCCGCCGGACTCGGTGCAACCCGACGCCGCCCCGCCGGCGGCCGGGATGAACCCGCTGCTGACGCTGGCCAACCCCCTGCTGCTGCTGGTGTCGCAGTTGCGCACGACGCGTCGCGTCGACGACGTGGCCGCGCTGCGCAACAACCTGGCGCAAGGCATCCGCGACTTCGCGGCCCGCGCCGCCGCGGCCGGCATTCCGCCGGAACGCGTCATGGCCACGCGCTACGTGCTGTGCACGATGATCGACGAGGCCTGCGCCGACACGCCCTGGGGCGGCTCCGGCGTCTGGGCACGGCACAGCCTGCTGTCGATGTTCCACAACGAGACCTGGGGCGGCGAGAAGGTCTTCCAGCTGATGGCCCGCCTGGCCGAGAAGCCCGACGCCAACCGCGACCTGCTCGAGCTGATCTATGCGGCGCTGACGCTGGGTTTCGCCGGCCGCTACCGCGTCATCGACAACGGCCCGGCCCAGCTGGAGGCGGTGCGAGACCGCCTCGCCCAGATCCTCAAGCAGCAGCGCGGCGACTATCCGGCCGCGCTGGCGCAGCACTGGCAGGTCGAGCCGATCACGCAGCGCCGCCACATCGGCTGGCTGCCGCTGGCGGCGACCGCGGCGCTGACCGCGCTGCTGCTGGTCGGCGTCTACCTGTCGCTGACGCTGTCGCTGGCGGAGCGCTCCGATCCGGTCTTCGGCCAGATCCAGGGCCTGCGCCTGTCGCCCCCCGTGGTGGCGCCCCCGCCGCCGCCGGCCAAGCCGCGGCTGGCGCAGTTCCTCCAATCGGACATCAAGGCCGGCCTGGTCGCGGTGCGCGACGAGGTCGACCGCAGCGTCGTCACCATCCGAGGCGACGGCCTGTTCGCGCCGGCCAGTGCCACGATCGTGCCGGAGCGCGAGGCGCTGATGGGCCGCATCGCCGATGCGCTGACGCAAGTCCAGGGCACCGTGCTGGTGACCGGACACAGCGACAACACGCCGATCCGCACGCCGCGCTTCCCGTCCAACTGGCATCTGTCCGAAGAGCGGGCGAACACCGTGCGCGAGCTGCTGATCGCGCGCCGCGTGGCGCCCGAGCGCATCCGCGCCGAAGGCCGCGCCGAGGCCGAGCCGGTCGCCCCGAACGACACGCCGGCCAACCGCGCGCTGAACCGGCGCGTCGAGGTGAGTCTGATGATCAACGGCCGGGCTCCCGAAGCGCCGGCGCGCGGAGCTTCGCGATGAAACGCGTCCTGGGATGGATCTTCAACCGCTGGGTGCTGCTGGCGGTGCTCGTGCTGGCGGTGGCGCTGCTGATCTGGATCGTCGGCCCGCTGGTGGCCGTCGGCGAGGCGCGCCCGCTCGACACCGAGCGCTCGCGCTGGATCACCATCGGCGTGCTGCTGCTGGTTGTGGGCCTGTGCATCGCCTGGGGCCGCTGGCGCGCCAAGCGCGGCAACAGCCAGGTGGTCAGCCAGCTGCTGCAGCAGCCCGCCGCCGACACGACCGAGCGCGAGAGCGCCGACATGCTGGCCGTGCGCGAACGCTTCCGCCAGGCGCTGCAGATGCTGCAGCGCTCGCGTTTCGGCGCGGAGGGTTCGGCCGGCTTCGGCGCCAAGCTGCGCTCGCGCTTCGGCGGCCGCTATCTCTACGAGCTGCCCTGGTACCTGATCATCGGCGCGCCCGGTTCGGGCAAGACCACGGCATTGCGCCACAGCGGCCTGAACTTCCCGCTGGCCGAGCAGATGGGCGACCACGCCATCCGCGGCGTCGGCGGCACGCGCCATTGCGACTGGTGGTTCACCGACCAGGCCGTGCTGATCGACACCGCCGGCCGCTTCACCACGCAGGACAGCGATCCCACCAACGACAAGGCGACCTGGAGCGGCTTCCTGCAGATGCTGCGCCGCTCGCGCCCGCGCCAGCCGATCAACGGCGCGCTGGTGACGGTGTCGGTCACCGACCTGCTGGCGCGCAGTCCCGCCGAGCGCGCGCAGCATGCGGCCACCGTGCGCGCCCGCGTCCAGGAGCTGCAGAAGGACCTGGACATCCGCTTCCCGGTCTACCTGCTGGTCACCAAGGCCGACCTGCTGTCGGGCTTCATGGACTACTTCGCGACGGTCGACAAGGACCAGCGCGCCGCTCCCTGGGGCTTCACCTTCCCGCGCAACAGCGCCTCGCCGCTGGCCGGCTACGGCGCGGAATTCGACGCGCTGGAGCAGCGGCTGCAGAACGGCCTGATCGACCGGCTGCAGGCCGAGCGCGATCCGCAGCGCCGCGCGCGCATCTACGGTTTCCCGGCGCAGTTCGCGAGCCTGCGCGGCCTGCTGGCCGAGTTCGCGGAAGGCGTCTTCGCGCCCTCCCCCTACGAAGCGCAGCCGCAGTTGCGCGGCGTCTACTTCGTCAGCGGCACGCAGGAAGGCACGCCGATCGATCGGGTGCTGGGCTCGGTGGCGCGCAGCTACCAGATCGAGCATGCGGTGCTGCCGCCCAACCAGGCCAGCGGCCGCAGCTACTTCCTGAACCGGCTGCTCAGCGAGGTGGTGTTCGCCGAGGCGGGCCTGGGCGGCACGCACCGCGGCTTCGAGCGGCGGCGCAACGCGATGGCGCTGGCCGGCTACGCGCTCGTCGCGATCGCCGGCATCGGCCTGCTGACCGCGTGGACCGTCAGCTACTTCAACAACCGCAAGTACCTCGAGGACACCTCGGCACGCGCCGACCAGGTGCGCGAACTGCTGCAATCCACGCCCAACCGCGCCACCGCCGACCTGCTGCCCATCCTGCCCGCGCTGCAGGCCACGCGCGCGCTGGCGGCCGTCGACGAGAGCGTGCCGTGGTCCATGCGCATGGGCCTGTTCCAGGGAAGGAAGCTCGACAGCGCGGCGCGCGCGGCCTACCAGCGCATGCTCGGCGACGCGGTGCTGCCGCGGCTGGTGCTGCGCATCGAGGAGCAGCTGCGCCAGGGCGCGGCCACGCCGGTCACGCTGTACGAGGCCTTGAAGGCCTACGTGATGCTGCACGACCCGCAGCATTTCGACGCCAACGCGCTCAAGCAGCACATCGAGGGCGACTGGGAGACCACCCGCCGCGAACTGACGCCGGACCAGCGCCAGGCGCTCGGCGCCCACTTGGACGCGTTGCTGTCCCAAGGCGGCATCGCCTCGCCGCTGCCGGAGGACGCCTCGCTGCTGACGGCGGTGCGCACGCAGCTCGCGACGCAGCCGCTGCCGCAACGCATCTACAACCGGCTGCGGGCGCAGGGCCTGGGCACCGAGTATCCGGACTTCACCGTCGCGCGCGCCGGCGGCCACAACGCGCCGCTGCTGTTCACGCGGACCAACGGCGCGCCGCTGACGCAGGGCGTGCCGGGCTTCTTCACCCGCGACGCCTACCTGCGCGGCTTCCAGCCGCGGGTCGGCCAGGTCGCCGACGAACTGGCCGCCGAGGAGCCCTGGGTGCTCGGCGTCGCCGCCGCGCCGAAGAATCCGCAGGACCTCGTGCGCGCCAACGCGCCGCTGGTCGACGACGTCCGCCGGCTCTACCTGAACGACTACGCCGCGTCCTGGGAGTCCTTCCTCAACAGCGTCAAGCTGCTGCCGATGGCCACGGTGCCGCAGTCGGTGGAGCGCTCGCGCATGCTGTCGGCGCCGGACAGCCCGCTGGGGCCGTTCCTGCGGGCGGCTTCGCGCGAGACCACGCTCGCGCAGCCCGGCAACGCGATCGAGAACGCCGAGCGGCGCGCCGCGGACCTCGTGCAGCAGACACGCGAGCGGGTGGCGGGCATGTTCTCCGGCAAGCCGGGCCAACCCAATGCCGCCGATCCGAACGCGCCGCGCATCGAGAACATCGTCGACGAGCGTTTCGTCGGCCTGCGCAGCATGGTCACGGCGCCCGCGGGCGGCGGCAAGTCGCCGCTGGACGAGACCGTCGGCCTGATCGCCGAGGCCAACATCATGCTCACGGCGGCCGATTCGGCGCTCAAGGGCGGCAGCGCGCCGCCGCCCTCGCCGGTGCCGACGCGGCTGAAGGCCGCCGCCGCGATGAGTCCCGAGCCGCTGCGCACGATGCTGGACGACCTGGGCAGCAGCAGCGCCCGCGTGTCGCAGGGCGCGATGCGCCAGAACCTCGGCATGGAGGTGCGCTCGCAGGTCGGCGAGTTCTGCAACCAGGCGGTGGCCGGACGTTATCCGCTGGACCGCAACTCCTCGCGCGACGCGACGCAGGCCGACTTCGCGATGCTGTTCGGACCGGGCGGCAAGATCGACCAGCTCTTCCAGCAGAAGCTCGCGCCCTACGTCGACACGACGACGCGGCCGTGGAAGTTCCGCGCGGTCGAGGGCACGCCGCTGGGCGGCGACATCGGCACGCTGCCGCAGTTCCAGCGCGCGCAGGCGATCAAGGAGACCTTCTTCCCCGGCAGCGCCACCCCGTCGCTGCGGCTGGACTTCAAGCCCATCGAGATGGACACCTCGATCCAGCAGTTCATCCTGGACGTGGACGGCCAGATCGTGCGCTACAGCCATGGTCCGCAGATCCCGACCTCGGTGCAGTGGCCGGGGCCGCGCGGCAGCTCGCAGGTGCGGGTGCAGCTGAGCCCGGTCAGCGCCAGCGGCTCCTCGGGCATGGTCAACGACGGCCCGTGGGCGCTGTTCCGGCTGTTCGACCGCGTGAAGATCGAGAAGACCGCCGCGCCGGAGCGCTTCAAGGCGACCTTCGATGTGGAAGGCCGCAAGGCCGTCTTCGAGGTCACGGCCAGCAGCGTCCGCAATCCGTTCCGGCTGCCGGAACTCAACGAGTTCCGCTGCCCCGGCGGTCTGTGACCCCCTGAGGCGCACAAGGAGAGCCCGACGATGAGCGCGCTGCCCGAAGCCCTGAACGCCGCCGGCGACGCCGTGCCCGGCTGGTACGGCAAGGTCGCCGCGCTGGGCGATTTCGCCCAGCGGCGCCTGCCGCCGCATTGCGTGAACCACTGCGACACCTGGCTGTCCGGGATGATGCAGGACCTGCCCAAGGTGCTCGGTCCGCGCTGGCTGGACACCTACCTGACCGCGCCGGTGCTGCGTTTCGCCTGGGCGCCGGGCGTGGTCGACATGAAGTGGTGGTTCGGCGTGCTGATGGCCAGCTGCGACAACGTCGGGCGCTACTTCCCGCTGGTCATCGCGCAGCCGCGCACGCAGCCGCCGGTGGACCGCGCGGGGCTGGATCACCTGGACCGCTGGTACACGGTGCTGGCCAATGCGGCGATGCGCACGCTGGACGACACGGCCACGCTGGAATCGTTGGAGGCGGCGCTCGCGGCCGCCCCGCCCTGGCCGCCCAGCCACGCGGCGACCCTGCCCGCGCCGGAGAACGCGGTGCAGTGGTGCACCTACAGCGCGCCCGCCAGCCTGCTCACCGGCGCGATGCCGATGCTGGCGGCGGGCGAACTGATGGAGCGCCTGGCCGGCTGCACCGTGTGGTCGCCCAACCCCGAGCCGGGTGAGCAGCTCCACATGCGCTGGGGCCCCGGCCTGCCCTATGTCGAGGCCTTCGCGGCCATGCTGACGCGCAAGGCGGGCTGAAGCGCCCGCCCCCGCGGCTCCGGATCCCCAGCGGATCGCGCGCGGCTGTGCCACAGTCCGTGCCAGGGAGAAGCACATGACGACATTCGGACGCAGCCTCGGGCTGGGTTTCCTGCTGGCTGCCGCCGTGCTGTGCGGCGTCGGCGCGGTGGCCCTGCGGAGCGCCTTCCTCATGGAGTCCGCCGCCGACGGCGTGACCCGCAGCCACCAGGGTCTGCGCATCCTGGCCGAGCTGCTGAACGACGTGGCCGAGGCGGAAGCCGCGCAACGGGGCTACATGCTGACCAAGGATCCCGCCTACCTGACGGCGCTGGAGAAGTCGACGGCGGAGGTCAACGCCGAGCTCGACGAGATCCGCGTGACGCCGGCCTGGCGCGCTCGCGTCGCCGAGCTCAACGACACCGGCGAGGACATCGCGGCGCTGCTCGCGCTGTTCCGCGAGCGCGTCGCGGACCGCCAGACGATGACGCTCGAAGAGGTCACCCGCTCTCCCAAGGTGAACCTGGTGCGGCAGCGCATGGAGCGACTGCGCGCGCGCTTCGCGGCGCTCGAACGCGACGAGGTCGCGCAGCTCGAGAAGCGCTCGGTCGAGATGGGAAGCACCACGCGGCTGGTCAAGGGCGTGGGGCTCGCGGGCGCCCTGCTCGGGCTGCTGATCGTCGCCGCCACCGGGCTGGCCCTGCAGCGGCTGCTGGCGCGGATGGTGGGCGCGTCCGCCGTGGATGTCGCCGATCGCGCGCGCGAGCTGGAGGCCTCGTCGATCCGGCAGGCCGGCGCGACCCAGCAGACCTCCTCCGCGGCGCTCGAGCTCACCGCCACGATGCACGAGGTGCAGGCGGCGGCCAACCAGATCGCGCAGCGTTCGTCCGAGGTCGAGGAAATCGCCTCGGCGAGCACCGGCGCGGCGCAGTCCGGCAGCCAGGCGATGGCCCGGGCGCGCGAGGCCACCGTCGGGCTGAGCCGGCAGATCGACCTGGTGGTCACCCAGATGACGACGCTGGGCAAGGAAGTCCAGGGCGCCTCGACGGTGCTGGGCGCCATCGAGGAACTGGCCGAGCGCACCAACATCCTCGCGATCAATGCCACGATCGAGGCTTACGGCGCGGGCGAGGCGGGCGAGCGCTTCCGCGTCGTGGCCGACGAGATCCGCCGCCTGGCCGAGAAGGTGCGCGCCGACGCGGTCGACATCCGCCGGCAGCTCGATTCGATCCGCAACGTCTCCAACGCCACCATCATGTCGACGGAGGCCGGCGTGAAGGCCGTGGCGGCGAACGCGGCGCTGTTCTCGCAGGCCGAGGCGATGTTCGCGCTGATCTCGGAGCGCGTGGCCGCGTCCGACATCGCGAGCAAGGAGATCCGGATGGCGACGCACCAGCAGTCCAGCGCGGGACGCCAGCTCGAGATCGCACTGAACGATGTCGGGCGCGCGAGCGCCGATGCGGAACAGGTCGCGCAGCGCAACCTGGAGGTGGCCGCGGCGCTGTCGAAGACCGCGCAGCGCCTGAGCGCGTTCGTGGCGGCGCCGACGGGTTGAGTCCCCGGGGGCGCCGGGGCACCGAAGCGCCGAGGCCGCTCAAAGCGGCATGCGCCGGGTCGACTCGTCCTCTTCTTCCTCTTCGAGGGGAACCGGACCGGAGTCCACCGTCGAGGCTTCCGCAGCCGTGCCCGCCTCGTCCGCCGGCGCCTGTGCCGCCGCCGTCATCGCCGGCTCGCCCACCCACAACGCGATCGCGCTGAAGTTGTCCTGATCCGGCAGTCCGCGCTGCTCGATCACCGCGCGCATCGCCGCCAGCCACTCGTCGGGCGAGGCCGCGCCGCGCAGCGTGTCGTGGATCAGCGTGTCGCCCGCGCTGCCCCACCAGCCGTCGCTGCACAGCAGGAAGATGTCCCCGTCCTGCAGCGGCTGCGGCGTGGTCGTGTGCGGATGCAGGTCGTCCTCGATGCCCAGCGCGGCCACCAGGTGGTTCTTGTGCGGATGGTCCTCGGCCTGCTCGGGCGTCAGCAGGCCGGCCTCGATCAGCATCTGCACGACGCTGTCGTCCTGCGTGATCGTGTCGATCTGCCCGCCCCGGATGCGGTACAGGCGCGAATCGCCGACATGGGTCCACAGCGCGAAGTTGCGCTGCGCGTCCACGCACAGCGCCACCAGCGTCGTGTGCATGCGGTCGCGGCCGGTGCCCTCGACGCCGCGGCGCACGTCGTCGTGCGCGGCCAGCACCGCGCCGGTCAGCAGCTCGGGCCGCCACGGCAGCGTGGCGTCGCCCAGGCTGGTCTGCATGCGATGCACCGCGCGGCGCGCGGCCTCGGCGCCGTTGCGGTGGCCGCCGGCGCCGTCGGCCAGCACGGCATACCAGCCGGGACCGTTCTCGTGCGCCACGATGGCGTCCTCGTTGTTGTTGCGCGCGCCTTGTTCGCTGCAGGCGGCAACCCTGATCTTGAGCATGGTGTGAACGACGTGTAGGACGATCGGCGGGGCTCAGGCCCCGCTCTGCTGTGCTTGTGGTTGCGGTGACGGCGAGGCGCCCGTGCCTTGCTGGCTCAGGCGTTCCAGCTGATCTTCATAGGCCTCCAGGAAGGCCTTGCCGAACAGCGTGTGGAAGTCCTCCTGCGCCTCGTCCCGGATGGATTCGAAATGCTGCAGGTAGAGCTCCCACAGCTTGGCCTTGCGGTTCATCGCCAGCACGCTGTCCAGCACCGAGCGGCTGGTGAGCTTGGCCTCCAGCGCCTTGGGCTGGAAGCGCGTCAGCACGCCCTCCAGCGCGGCGCGCGTGCCGGCCATCGTGCCGATCGTGTGGCCGACCAGGTCGCGCATGGCGTCCTGCATCGCCGCCGGTCCTGGCAGGAAGCCGCGCACCGGCGGCTGCAGCAGCTGCTCCAGCGCCGACTGCACGTCGGGCGAGAACTTCAGCGGATTGTTGTCGCGCGAGCGGATCACCGTCACCTGCGCGCGCAGCTCGTGCTTGGTCGCGGCGCGCACGGCCATCATGCGCAGCGTGCCGTCCACCGAGGCATTGAGCAGCGAACCGATGACGCGCATCAGGTCGGGATTCAGCCCCTGCGGCGGCGGCGCCATGCGCACGCCGGCGCCTTCGCAGAAGGCCTGCCAGAGCGCGGCGGTGTCGGCGGCCTGGCCCGGGGCGACCGGCGCTGACGCCACGGCCGGCGGCACATGCACGGGCGGCGCCGTCGGCGCGGGCGGTGGCACGTAGGCCGGCGGCGGCACGACCGCCAGCGGCGGCGGCATCACGGGCGGAGCCGCCGGCGGCAGGACCTGCGCGACCGGCGCGGCGACCGGCGCGGCGACCGGCGCCGTCTGCACCGTCTGCGCGGGCATCGGCGGGAGGACAGCCGGCGCGGCCACGGCGGGCGCCACGGGCGGCTGTGGCGGGGTCCGGACCTCCGGCGGCCGGAAGGCCGAATGCAGTGCCGGCGTGTGGTCCGGCAGCGCGGGGGTCTGGGGCTCGGTGTTCGTCGCCGGCGCCGCGGCGCCGAACAGCGCCAGCGGGTCGGTCGCCATCGTGTCGCGCGGACCGGCGCCCGGCTGCGGCGCGCCGGCCATGAAGCCGGCCAGCGGATCGCTGCCGCCGCCCTTCAGGCCGAAGAGATCGTCCAGCGAGCGGTTGTTGTCGCCCGGCACCAGGTCGGCAAAGGCGCCGCCGAAGCCGAGGTCGTCGTTGCGCGCGGGCGGCAGCGCCGGAGCCGGCGGCGGCGCCAGGTCCAGCCCGCCAAAGGGATCGAAGGACGACGGGATGCCGCCGGCGCTGGACGCCACCGAGGGCGGCGCCGCACGCGGCGCGGGCGGCGGCGCGAACGGATCGAAGTCGTCCGGCAGCATCATCGGACCGGCCGGGGCGGACGGCGGCGCCTGGACCGGCGGCGCCGCGAAGGCCGAGACCTGCGGCGCGGGCGCGGTGCTGAAGATGTCGGGCGGCGGCGGCGTGCCGCCGAGCAGGTCGGCGAACGGATTGGAGCTGGACAGCGCGGCCGGCGCGGGTGCCGGCGACGGCCCCAGCGTGCTGGGCCGGGCCGGGTCCGGCGCGCGGCGGATCACCGTGGCGCCGTTGTCCGCGGCGGTCTCGCTCTGCACCTCCAGCAGGTAGCCGCCGATGCGGACCTGGTCGAGGTGGCGCAGCGGCACGGCCTGACCCTGGGCGACGGGCTGGCCGGCGACGGTGATCGGATTGGCGCTGCCGACGTTGCGGATCACGTAGCCGCCGGCGTCGGCGCTGATCTCGGCCTGCTGGCGGGAGATGTGGCGCTCCGGGTCCGGGAGCGCCATGGTGTTGGTGTCGGCGCGGCCGATGGTGCCCCCGGCGGCGTCGAAGCGGGCGGTGATGGGCTGCGTCAAGGGCAGGTCGTTCAACGACACCGCGCGCAGGGTGAGGGTCATGATGCTGCCTTTGGGGCCTCGGGAGACTGGCATGGCATGTTTGCGTGACAAAGGCCCGCCTTCAATGAACGAAAGTCACCTGCGGGGGACTTGTCGCTGTTTCATACTCCACCCCGCTCGAATCCCGACGTGATGCCGATGTCGACCACCTTCCGTACCGACGCCCAGTTCTCGCCGACCCCGACCGCGCAAGCGGTGCGGGGTCGCGGTCATTCCTCCCGCCCGTCCCCGCTGTCGGCGGGCACGGCGCTGCTGCTGAGCCTGGCGCTTGCGGCCTGCGTCACGCCGGCGCCTCCGCCCCCGCCGCCGGCCGATCCGGTGGTGACCGCGCCGCCGCCGCCTCCGCCGCCGCCTGAACCGGTGCCGCCGACCGCGGCCGAGCAGGCCCTGTCGCAGAAGTCCGCCATGCAGGCGATCGAAATGCTGGAGGCCGGCCAGGAAGAGCAGGCCCGCAACGAGCTGCAGCGCGCGCTGCAGCTGGACCCGGCCAACAAGCTGGCCAACAACCTGATGCGCCAGATCACGGCAGACCCGGTGGCGCAGCTGGGCCGGGAATCCTTCGCCTACACGGTGCAGTCCAGTGACACGCTGTCGCGGATCGCGGGCCGCTTCATGGGCGACATCTACTCGTTCTACATCCTGGCCCGCTACAACGACATCCGCGTGCCGCGCCAGGTCTCGGGCGGCCAGGTGCTGCGCATCCCCGGCAAGCCGCCGGCGGGTCCGCTGTATCCACGCCCGTCCGCGAAGCCGGATCCGAAGGCCGCCGCCGCCGCGCAGGCCCCCACGCCGCCGGCCACGACCACCGTCGCCGCCGCCCCGACGCCGGCCGCGCCCCCCGCGCCGCCGCCGGTGCCCGAACTCTCGCCCGGCGAGAAGGCGATGCGCGCCGGCGACGCCCATGAGCGCGCGGGCCGTCTCGACAAGGCGCTGGAGGAGTTCCGCCGCGCCGAAGCCGCCGACCAGCCGGGCGCCGCCGCCAGGATCGAGGCCGTGCGCAAGAAGCAGATCGCCCGGGCGACGCTGAGCGCGCGCACCGCGTTCGCCAAGCAGGACCTCGCCGGCGCCATCAAGGGCTGGGACACGGTGCTGCAACTGGATCCGGACAACGAGCTGGCCAAGCTGGAGCGCCAGAAGGCCGTCACGCTGAAGGCCAAGGCCGACCAGCTGAAGTGACCGGTCGTCGATGACCGCATGCGAAGAGGCGCCCCGGGCGCCTCTTCGCTTTTGAGCGCCGCCATGGACCTCCGCAGCCCTCGCAACTTCGCCATCGACTGCCTGCGCGGCGTGGCCATCCTGCTGGTGGTCGTGCATCACCTGGCACTGCCGTTCCGCCTGCCGCTGGCCCCGAGCCTGATCGGCCCGTGGCTGCCCAAGCGCCTGATCGACGCCGTCAGCTTCAACGGCTACGAGGCGGTGTTCATGTTCTTCGTGATCTCGGGCTTCCTGATCACGACGCGCATCCTCGAACGCGACGGCGAGTTGCGGCGGGTCCGCCTGGGCGCCTTCTACCTCGCCCGCGCGCGCCGCATCCTGACCTTGCTGCTGCTGGTGCTGACCGTGCTGACGCTGCTGGGCGCGCTCGGGATCGAGGGCTTCGCGCCCTCCCCGGCCCAGTCGCTGGGCGGCCTGCTGGGCTCGGCGCTCACCTTCACCTTCAACTGGTACGAGGGCCGGACCGGCTGGGCGCCGGCCGGCTGGGACGTGCTGTGGTCGCTGTCCATCGAGGAGGTCTTCTACGTCGCCTTCCCGCTGCTGTGCCTGGCGCTGCCGCGCCGCTTGCTCGTCGTCGCGCTGGCCGCACTGGCGCTGGGCCTGCTGCCGTTGCGCGCCCTGGTGCCCACGGGCAACGAGGTCTGGAGGGAGAAGGCCTACCTGCCGGCGGTCGCCGCCAGCGTCGCGCTGGCGGTCGCGGTGGAGCGAGGCATGGCCCGGCTCGGCCGGCAGGCGGCATCGGCGATGCAGGCGGCCCGGCGGTCCCGCGAAACACCCACGGCGATCGCGCCACAAGACTGAACACCAGCCGGCCGAAAACTGTATATTCATACAGTATTCAATCCTTCCGGCAGTTCATGGACCTTTCCCGCAAGCTCGCCATCCTGGCGGACGCCGCCAAGTACGACGCCTCGTGCGCGTCCAGCGGCACGGACACGCGCGACTCCCGGGGCGGCACCGGTATCGGCTCGACCGAGGGCATGGGCATCTGCCACAGCTACGCGCCGGACGGCCGCTGCATCTCGCTGCTGAAGATCCTGCTGACCAACCATTGCCAGTACGACTGCCTCTACTGCGTGAACCGCGCGTCGAGCAACGTGGCGCGGGCGAAGTTCAGCGTCGAGGAGGTCGTCGCCCTGACGCTCGACTTCTACCGCCGCAACACCATCGAGGGCCTGTTCCTCAGCAGCGGCATCGTCAAGAGCCCGGACTTCACGATGGAGCAGGTGGTGCGCGTCGCGCAGGTGCTGCGCGAGGAGCACGACTTCCGCGGCTACATCCACCTGAAGACCATCCCCGACGCCAGCGAGGAACTGCTGCGGCGCGCCGGCCGGTACGCGGACCGGCTCAGCATCAACGTCGAGCTGCCGACCGACGACGGCCTCAGGGACCTGGCGCCGGAGAAGGACACCGCCGCGATCCATCGTTCGATGGGCCGGTTGAAGCTGCACATCGACGAGGCGAAGGACGCGCGCAAGGCGGCGGCCGCGGCGCCCATCCGCATCGTGCCGGGCGCGGCGGCGCGCCCTGCCCGTCCGCCCGTCTTCGCCCCGGCGGGCCAGAGCACGCAGATGATCGTCGGCGCGGACGGCAGCGACGACCGCAGCATCCTGCGCAGCAGCGCCGCCCTGTACGGACGCTTCCGGATGCGACGCGTCTACTACTCGGCCTTCAGTCCGATCCCGGACGCCGCGCGGGCCTTGCCGCTGACGGCGCCGCCGCTGGCGCGCGAGCACCGGCTCTACCAGGCGGACTGGCTGATGCGCTTCTACGGCTTCGATCATGAGGAGATCGTCGACGACGGCACCGGACTGCTGCGCCTGGACGTCGATCCCAAGCATGCCTGGGCGCTCGCGCATCCGGAGCGGTTTCCCGTGGACCTCAACCGGGCGCCGAGAGAGATGCTGCTGCGCGTGCCGGGATTGGGCGTCGGATCGGTCGACAAGCTGCTCGCCGCGCGGCGCGTGCGCCGCCTGCGGGCGGAGGACCTGCGGCGGATGAAGCTGCCGGTGCGCAAGATGCTCGCGTTCGTCACGGTGGACGGGCATGTGCCGCGCAAGGAAGCAAGTTCACGGGCGGGCGACGGGGCGGTGGCGTCACCGGTGGCGCCGCTGGCGCCGGTGCAGATGGGGCTCTTCTGATGCGGGAGGTCCGGCTCGACGGGCCCACGGACATCGACGGCTTTCGCCGTGCGGCCCGGGCCCTGGCGCTCGCCGGCGTGCCGGCCGCCGAGGTCCGCTGGTGTACTGGAGAGGCGCCGCAGGATCTGTTTGCGGCGGCCGCTGGCCCTCACCCCTGCCCTCTCCCGCAAGCGGGAGAGGGAGTTGCACCGCTCGTGGTGCCCGCGAGCTTTCTCGCGCTGTGCCGCGGGGCGCTGCTGCATGCGCATCCGCAGCGCTTCACCCTGATGTACCGCCTGCTGTTGCGGCTGCAGGCCGAGCCGGACTTGTGGCGCGACCCGCTCGATGCGGATCGCCGCCGGGCGGAGCAGCTCGCGCGCGAGGTGCGCCACGAGATCCACAAGACCCATGCGTTCGTCCGTTTCGTGCCGGTCGAGGATGCCGACGGCGAGCGCCTGGTCGCCTGGTTCGAGCCGGCACACCACACGCTCGAGGCGGCCGCGCCCTTCTTCGCCCGGCGCTTCGCCAACCTGAGATGGGCGATCCTGTCGCCGCGCTGCTCGGTGTCCTGGGACGGACACACGCTGGAGACCGGCCCCGGCGGCCGGCGCGAGGACGCGCCGCCGCCGGACGCCGGCGCGGCGCTCTGGCTGACCTACTACCGGAGCATCTTCAATCCGGCGCGGCTCAAGGTCGCGATGATGGAACGCGAGATGCCGCGCCGCTACTGGGCCAACCTGCCGGAGGCGGCGCTGATCGAGCCGCTGGTCGCGCAGGCCGGTGGCCGTGTTCAGGCCATGCTGGCGGCGGAACCGACCTCGCCGCGCCGCATCCGCGAGATCGAGCGACCGCGCAGGAGCAGCGCCGCGACACCGACGACCGCCAAGGCCCAGGTCGAGGGCTCCGGCGCGGGCGAGGTCGCCGCCGACAACGCATAGTTGAAGCCCGAGGCCGAACTCACCGAGTAGTCGACGACCCGGCCGCTCCAGTCCGTGACCTGCGTGATCCCGCCCCAGTAGATCGTCGGCGCATCGGCCGTCATCGTGGCCGTGGCGGACGCTCCCGCCGCGTTCATGCGGCTGTTCATCTCCAGGTAGAAGTCCATGTCCGTCGCGCGGCCCGCGAGGATCGCCGCGGAGAAGCTGTAGACCGCATACACGTTGCTGATGTCGCCCACGTTCCAGTGGCTGGCCGTGGTGACGCTGCCGTCGTGGGCCAGCGTCGTCGTGCTGTCCCAGCTGGTCGTGTAGAAGCCGTCGAGCTGATGGACGAAGGTCCAGTCCAACGATCCGGCCTGCGTGCCGCCGCCGGTTCCCCGGGACATCGACGCCGACGTGCCGCCCGCGATCACGATGCTGTAGTGGACGATCAGCTCGTTGTCGACGTTGCCGTCGTTGCGGGTGAAGGTCAGCGCATCGGTCTGGTAGGCGGTCAGCGCGCTCGTCGACGTGCCGCTGCCGGTGACGCTGGTCCCCAGGCTGCCCGACAGGTAGCCCGGACCCAGCCGCGTCGACGCCGAAGCGGACGCGCTGAAGGCGTTGCCCGACGCATCGACGCCGCGTTCGCTCGCGGACGCGCTGAGCCATCCGGGATGGCCGTGGTTGGAGCGGGTGTCGGTCGCCTGGCCCGCGCGCACCTCGATGTCCTGCATCGGGCCGTCGGGCGGATTGAACTGCGCCTGCGCATGGGGCATGGCCGCCCACGACAGTGCGGCAAGGAGAAGCGGTTTCATGGAATGGATGCCTTCGAAGACGTGCGACGCACGAGAACGCAGGCGCGAGCAATCGGGGGGCCCAGGACGCGTCCGCGCTGTCCCGGACTCCAGGGGCGGCGCCTGATGAAGACGCTGGAAAAACGAACGGCATGGGCCCCGGGTCCGGATAAGAACGCGGTTTGCCCCTTCCGGGCACGACTTCAAGGAGACCTCATGGAAACGCAGGAACTGCATCGCGGACGCCTCATCGACCACCTCCAGCTCGTCGTGCGCGATCTGCCCGCGAGCCGGAAGTTCTACGAGGCGGTCCTGCCGCCGCTGGGCGTGCCCATCGGCGGTTCGGGTGTGGACTACTTCTGGGCCGACGAGCTCTTCGTGTCCACGGCCGACAGCCAGGCCGCGCAGGGCCACCTGACCGGCCGGCATCACCTGGCCTTCCAGGCGAAGGACCGCGCGGCGGTCGACGCCTTCCACAAGACCGCGCTGGCCAACGGCGGCATCGACAACGGCGCGCCGGGCGAGCGGCCCTATCACCCCGGCTACTACGCCGCCTTCGTGCTGGATCCCGACGGCAACAACATCGAGGCCGTCTTCCACGGCGAAGCCACGCGCAGCGCGGCGTCGGTCAAGGTGACGTTCTGAAGGTCGGGCGGATCGCTGGCGCCCTCCGCCGCGATCTCCCGTCCGTTCACTTCCTGTCCACCTTGTTCTTCGCCGTGGCCGCAGCCGCCGCGGCAGGCGCCTGCGACGGCGCCTTCGCGGCGGACTCGTCGATCAGTTGACGCATCATGGCCGTGGCACGCGCATTCTTCGGATCCACCCGCAGGCACTTCTGCAGCACCAGGATCGCGCCGGACTTGTCGATCGTCGACAGCTTCTCGGCCTTGCGCACGTAGAGATCGGCCAGCAGCCGTTTCGCCGACGGATCGTTGCGGTCCTGGGGCGCGCGTCGCTCCAGCAACCGGATCGGCTCGTCGACCTCGCCCTGCGCGGCCAGCATGGCGATGTGCTCCAGCTGGTTGGGATCCGGTCCGGCCGCCGCCTGCGCCGGCTCCTTCGCCGCCGCGCCCGCGGTCGCCGCCTGCGTCTTCGGCGTCGCCGCCGGCTTGGCCGCCACCGGCGCCGGCGCCGCCTTGCGCAAGGTCACGCGCGCCGGCTTGCCCAGGTAGCTCTTCTGGTTGCGTTCCTTCTCGATCGCGCGCAGCGCGTCGGCGGCCGCCTCGTTGTCCGGCTGCAGCGACAGCGCCGCCAGGTACTGCGTGGTCGCGCCGTCGAGGTCGCCGCGTTTCTGGGCCGCCTTGGCCTTGTCCAGGCGCTCGCCCACGCCGGTGTCGATCTGCTGGCGCGTCGCGGCCAGGCTGTCGCGATAACCGGCGTTGTCCGGGCGCAGCACCGTCAGCGCTTCCCAGGTCCAGGCGGCGTCGGCCAGTTGGCCGTCCTTGAGCTGTTCCTGCGCGCGCTGGACCTGCGCCAGCTCGAAGGCCGTGGGCGGGCTGCCCGCGCCGCCTTCGGAATGACGCACGGCGCCGGGGCCGCCGGTACAGGCGGCCAGCGTGGCCGCCATCACGGCGGCGAGGAGGACGCCGGCCCTCATGGCGTCGGTCCGATGCGGCGGCTGGTCTGCAGCCGGGCCTTGAAGGCCTCGAGGTCGTGGTCGCCGAAGATCATCGTGCGGCGCAGCATCAGCGGCTGCGCATAGAAGGCGTTGCCGCCCGGGTTGACGGTCACCGCCAGCGTGTACTTCTGGCGCGTCAGCGCGTCCAGCACCAGTTGGTTGGCGTCGCCGTAGGGATAGGCGTAATGGCGCACCTGGCCGGCCGTGCCGAGCTTCTGCTCGATCAGGTCGCGCGGGCCGGCGGTCTCGGTGTCGAGGTTGCGCTTGTAGCGTTCCTCGTTCTCGCCGGTCGTGCGCTCGATGAGGTTGCGGTGCGACTTCGAGTGCGACTGGATGTCCATCAGCCCCGAGGCCTGCATCTCCGCCAGCTGCGGCCAGCTCACCGCGTCGCCGCCCGCGCCGACGAAGTCGGTGTAGACGAACATCGTGGCCGGCATGCCGAGCTTGCGCAGCACCGGATAGGCGAGCTTGTAGACCGACTCGTAGCCGTCGTCGAAGGTGATCACCACGGCCTTGGGCGGCAGCGGCTCCTTGCCGTCGAGGTAGCCGGCAAGCTGAGACAGCTTGACCACGCGGTAGTCGTTCTTCGCCAGCCACTCCATCTGCGCCGCGAAGTTGCCCTGCGACACGGCCATCTTGCCGCCCACGGTGCCGAGCCGGTGGTAGCACAGGATGGGCACGGTCTGGAGCTGGCCGGAGCGCACGCCCAGCGGGCTCATCGGCTTGAGCGGCACGATCAGCGGCTGGCCGGGTTCGGCCTTGGTGACGCCGGCGTTGGCCTCGCTGATCTGCCAGTCGCGGTCCTCGCTGCCGAGCAGCCGGCCGGCGATGCCGCGCAGCGATTCGCCGGCGACCGGCACGTAGATCAGCAGCCGGTCGCTGCGCGCGACGATCTCGCCATGGGCCGTCGCCGCGGGCGTCGCGACCGGCGCGGGTTCATTCAAGGGCGGCGTCGCGGTCGGCGTCGACACGCATCCGGTCAGCACCCAGGCGGCAGCGATCGCAGCGACCGCGAGGATCGAACGACCCTCACCCCTGCCCTCTCCCGCAGTGCGGGAGAGGGGGAAAGCGGCGGCGTGGCTCCGAACAGAACCGGTCGGACTCCCTCTCCCGCACTGCGGGAGAGGGTGGGGGTGAGGGCCAGCGGCCGGCGAAGTACGGCGGGATGTTTCCGGCGTGAGGCTGCTGGCCCTCACCCCTGCCCTCTCCCGCAAGCGGGAGAGGGAGTTCCACACGGTCTCACTTCGCAGGAGCGTGCTGGGGTGACCGGCGTTCATGCGGGGCAATCCTTTCGAGACGGCCATCAGGCGGCTCCCGGTGTCGACGGCGGCACCGGCGGCGCGGGCTGCGTCTGTTCGTCCGAGGGCTTCGCGGCGGCGGCCACGGGCGCGGGTGCCGACGGCGCGGGCGACCTGTCCGCTTTCTCGGCCTTCTCGGCCTTGTCGGTCTTCCCACCCTTGTCCGCCTTCGCGGCCGCCGCGGCGGCCAACGCGCCGGACTTGCGTCCGATCGTCGTCGGCGCCTCGGCCTTGGCGGCGGAGGCCGACAGCGCCTGCTTGTCCTGCAGCGCCTGCGCCATGCGGTCGAAGGCGGCGTAGAGCAGGCCGAATTCATCCTTGCGCTGCTCGCGGATGCGGAAGTCCACGCGGCCGCGACCGACTTCGTCCAGCGCCTCCACGACCAGCTTGATCGGCCGCGAGAACCAGTTGGCGACGAAGAACATCGCGATCGCCACGGCCAGCACCGTCGTCACCGCCAGCACCGCCATCAGCGTGCGCGACAGGCGCGCGACGCTTTCCAGCGGTCGCTCGGGCAGGCCCAGCGCGACGCGGCCGACGGTCTTGTCCTGGAAGGTGATCGGCGAGTCGAAGCCGAGGATGGCCGCGCCGCCGGCGGCGTGATAACGCCAGCGCTTCACGCCGCCCTGCTCGCCCAGCACCTCGCCGGGCGCGGGCTGGTAGGGCTTGCCGACCGCCTCCGGCTGGCTCGACGCGGCGACGATGCCGGCGCGGTCGATCACGGTGACGCTCTCGAAGTCGCGCGTCTTCATGATCTCCTGCAGCGACACGTCGACCGAGACCCAGTCCTCGCCCAGCGCCGCCGTCGCGTTCTGCGCGGCGATGAAGCGCGACAGGGCGGTGCCGTAGTCGGCCACCTGCTGCATCAGCGCCGCGTTCTGGCGCTGGCTGATGATGGAGCCGCTGACCGCCATCACGATGGCGACGATGCCGGCCATCATCGCGGCCCACTTCACCCGCAGCGGGATCAGCTTGGCACGGCCCTTGTTGCGGGCCTCCTCGTCGATCTCGACCAGCACCTTGACCAGCGCGTCAGCCAGTTCGGCGCCGGTCTGGAAGCGGTTGTCGGGCGCCTTGGCCAGGCAGCGGTCGACGACGCGGCGCAGCGAGGCCGGGATCTCCGGCCGCAGCTTGTTCAGCGGCGTCGGGTCGTCCTTGGCGATCTTGAGCGCCAGGTTCACGACGCTGTCGCCGGTGAACGGGCGCACGCCGGTGAGCATCTGGTACAGCACGATGCCGACCGAGAACAGGTCCGAGCGGCCGTCGATCTTCTCGCCGTTCATCTGCTCGGGGGCCATGTATTGCGGCGTGCCCAGCACGTCGCCGGCGCGGGTGCGCTGCTCGCCCTTCGTGGACTCCATGTGGGCGATGCCGAAGTCCATCACCTTGATGTCCAGCGTGCCCCGGACGCGGGCGATGTTGCCGGGCTTGATGTCCCGGTGGACGATGCCGCGCTTGTGCGCGTAGTCGAGCGCGCGGGCCAGCTGGATGGCCATCACGACGGTGTCGCGGATGGGCAGCGGCGTGCCGGGCTCGAGCAGGTCGGCCAGCGGCTCGCCGTCGAGCAGTTCCATGGCCATGTAGGGCCGGCCGTCGACCTCGCCCACGTCGTGCACGGTGACGATGTTGGGATGCGAGAGGCTGCCCGAGGCGCGCGCCTCGCGCAGGAAGCGGCCGTGGTACTCCTCGTCCTCGCACAGCGAGGCGTGCAGGAACTTGATCGCGACGTCGCGGCCGATGCTGGGATCGTGGGCCTTGAACACGCTGGCCATGCCGCCGCGGCCGATGCGGTCCAGCACCTGGAAGCGGCCGACCTGGCGGACCGGGGCTTCATTGCTCGCGACCTTGGCGGCCAGCGCGCCGCCGGGCAGCGTGCCGGTGGGCAAGGGATCGGGCACCGGCGGCAAGGCGCGCAGCGCGGCCACCGCGGCGGCGGCGTCCGGGTCGAGCACCGTCTCGGCGAACTCGGAGGCGCCGAATTCGGATTCCTCGGCGTCGACCGCGCCGGGCAGCGTCGCCGGGGGCGTGACCGGAGGGGCCACGGGCGCGGCCGCGGCAGGCGCCTGCGTCACCGGCGGCTGTGCCGCGGGCGGCTTCGCCGGCTCGGTGCCGGCGGGCTTGGGCGGCAGCAGCTTGGAGGCCGGCGCGATCACGGTTTCATTGCCGGTCGCGGCGGATTCGGGGATCGTCGAGGCGGGCGGGATGGGAGCGGCGGCGGAAGAAGCGGCTGGAGAAGCAGTCTTGGTCACGGAGGCGAACACGGAAGCAGGCGCGATCACGGTCTCGTTGCCCGAGGGCGAGAGCGTGTCCAGGGGCGAAGCGGCGGCGGGCGCGAGCGGTGTCGCGGGCGGCTCGACCGGTGCCGCGCTGGCCACCGGAGCTTGGGCAGGAACAGACGGCACGGCGATGGGCGGTTCGGCGGCGGGCTGCGGGACAGCCTGGGCCGCCGGGGCTGCGGGAGCGGGCGTCGGCGTCGGCGTCGGGGTCGGCGGCTCGACGGGCGCCTGGGGCTTCAGCATCGCGGCGGGCGCGATGATGGTGTGGTCCGTGTCGACGGGGATGTCGGCCGGCTTGCGGCCGGCGCGCATGGAGAAGGTGTCGGGGAACGTGGGATCGATGAAGCTGATCTCGCGTTCGTGCTGGACGGTCTCGGGGCCGTCGTCGTGGGCCGCTCCGGACGCCGGGTCCTGCGCGGGCACGGCGCGGTTGGCGGCGGTGTTGGGCGGCATGCGGTCCAGCGGCGCGCCGGCCGGCACGATGCGTGTGGCGTCCGGATCGAGCGTGGGATCGTCGGCCGCCGCCGGCGCGTTGCCCGGCCTGGCCGAGCGGGGATTACCTTCTTGTCGTGACATCGAACGCCTCGCCGCGGCGAGGATCGCCGCCCAATGCGCATCCTCCCTGTCACGGGGATCGGGGGCAATGAACGAAAGTCACCATGGACGGGCCGGCAGGGCCCGGCGCCGCCGTGTCGTTTGTATCAGCGGGTATCCGGGGTCGACGGGGCCGGTCGCCGGTCCGCTGGGCGCGCTCACCGCAACAAGACCAGCCGGCTGGCCGCCGGCGCCAGGACCCCGGCCAGCAGGGCGTGACAGAGGATCTCCGGCCAAGGCGCGTCGCTCGCGACGCCCTCCACCGAGTACACCAGCGCCCGCGCCTGCGTCCAATCGATCCGGGAGCTCCCCATGGCCCGAAACCGGCCGGGCGGACAGGCCAGGAAAGGCGCATCGGCCACCAGTCGCTCAAAGGCGGTCAGCAGTTGAACGATGCGATCCTTCTGAGGCGCGTCGAGCGAGACGTCGTACTCGACGCTCAAGGTCCAGGGCTCGCCCAGCGGCCAGAGCGCGGGCGCTTCGACACGCGCGCTCGTGCGCCATTGGCCCATGCGCCGGAAGAGTTCAGAGACTTCTTCGGTACCCACTGGCCCCTCGAGCCGCGACAAGGCTGGCGGCACTGGCCCTCCCGCCGCGGTGGGCTCGAACAGCGCGCGGATCGCCGGCAACGAGACCACGGCGGGATCTGCGAGCGGTAGCGTCAGACGACAACCGGCCGCCATCACATCCAGGTTGGGCTGGCCGATCAGCGGATTCGTCGTGGTCGGCCTGCCAAGTCCCCCTGCGCCTGCCATCGCCACCAGCGCCTCGAGCCAGGCGCGGCAGCGCTGGGGCTCGCCGCGGACCTCGACGATCAGCGGTGTCATGCGTCGCCGAAGAAGCGCCGATACCACTCGACCTTTGCTTCCTCGTCAGGATCGCCGGCGAAGTCCAGGAATTCGGCGTCTTCGTCGGCAAGGCTCAGGGAAGCCAGTCGGCGCCCCGCCGCGTGATACGGCGCCAGCGCCGCGGCCTGGGCGGGATCTCGCGAGCCCAGGATGGGCTCCGGCCCCGCGACCACGATGGCGCCATGTCCGTTCAGGCGGGATACCCCGACCCCCGATTCCGGCGGGAACACCAGCGCCTCCGATGCCTCCGCCTGTTCAAGGAGCTTGGGCCCGAGCACGGTCAGCCAGCCGACCTGGAACAGGCCTTCGCCGACGAACGGGTGATAGCTCAACGGATCGTGATAGCCCATCGCCGGGTGCTTGAGGAGCACGCCCCGGCGTTCGCCGAAGGATCGCTCCATCCGCGTGTCGCCGGTGCTGGAGAACCAGGAGTAACCTGCATGTCCGCAGGACACGGCCTGCGCAGAAGCGCATGCGGCGGCGAGCTCGAACAGCTCGCGGCCCTCCTCCGCCCCTGACGGCGGCAGGCACAGCCGCAGCATGGTTCGATGGACGGGTTCGGCGGCATCTGCCGCGGTGTCCAACGACAACAGCGAGAAGGCCGGCGCCACGGGGGCGTTCGCGGCGTCACCGCCATGGAGCGTCAGCCCCGCGATGCCCGGTCTGGCGAACTCGGCCCCGCCGATGAACGCGTCGACCATGTCCGCCGCACTCGCGGTCATCGCCGCCGAGGCCTTCATCGTATTGCTCCGGTACCACCTCAGCGTCGGCTCCGGCCGATGCCGCGCGGCGAAGTCCAGGAAGCGGTGAAGCACGCTCCGCAGGCCGTCGGCCATGGCGCTCCTGGGTGTGTCGTAGAACAGCACGATCTCGAAACACGGCCACGCGGGCGCGCGACCCGCGTCGAGATGGGGAATGACCAGCGATTCGAATTCCTTGCGCGTCAGCATCACTTCTCCTAGCACTTGCAGTCTTCTTCTTCGATGACGACGAACTTCTTGTTCCCCGCCATCTTCTTGGCCAGCTTCTGGTTGTCCGTCAATTCGTCACCCTTGAACTTCACCTCGACGAAGGCCTTGAGGTTGTCGTTGCTGATGGGCTTCGTCGCATCCTTGAGGACGGCAAAGTCGGGGCGGAAAGTCTGGCCCGGGTTGGCTGCGCCCGCCGCGAGGCCGGATCCCAGGCCGCCCGGGGCCGGCAGGCCGTTGCTCATCACGCGACCGGTCGCGGACATCACGCAATCGAAAGCACCCCGGGCCTTCGCAGGGATGTTCCAGGTCGACTCCACGAGCAGGTCGCACTGTTTGGGCTCGAACAACGGATAACCGCTGCTGTGCTTGTTGGCGACGTTGGATTGCAGGGTCCGGCACTTTTCGTTCGGGATGTTGCCCTGGTCCGCCTCCTTGCGCGTGTCGCAGATGGACTCGCAGATCTTATCGGCCATCTCCTGCCCGATCGCATCGGTCACCGCGACCGGCCCCTGGAACACGCCACCGAGATTCGCCGCGTTCTCATGGTTGTGGAACATCTTGTCCATCAAGCGGGCGCAGTTCTTCCCGTTCATCTTCGTGTCGAAGGAGTACAGGATCCAGGTCGCCTCCTTCATGAAGGTGCTGGACTTCACCCCGCCGGCCACGCCGGGGTTGTCGCCGTTGGAGAGCGCGAACTTCGAGCCCTTGATGGCCGCCATCGCCTTGTCGCCCTTGACGGTGGTGGTGCCGTCGGACAGGGTGATCGACTGGGCGATGTTGGGATACGGGATCGGCACCGGGCCGCCCGGGCTCGGGGTCTTGCAGACGTCGGGGATGGTCGCCGCGCTGATGCCGTTGCTGAACTTGTGCACCAGCGAGTTGACCGTGCCATTGACCTTGATGGTGACCGGCATGCTTCAGTCCCCCCCGCCCAGGCGTTGCAGCAGGCGCCGCTGCCGCCAAGCCGGCGCCTCCACCGGGAACAGCGGCGTGCCCGGCCGCAGCAGGCACAGGTGCAGCGCGGCGAGCACCCTCGCCCGCTGGCGTCCGGCGTGCAGCACGCGCAGGCAGTGCACCTCGCTCAGCGGCTGGCCCATGAAGAGCCGTCCGTCCGGCGACAGCGCCGGCAGCCGCGACTGGTGCGCCAGCCACCAGGCGCGCACCTGCTCGACGTTGGGCCACGGCAGCGCGACGTCCACCGGCACCTCCACGTCGTCGTCCTCGGGATCGTCGTTGGGGCCTTCGTCGAAGTCCTCGGGCGGCGGCGCCTCCAGCCCGTCGGTATTCACGTCGGCGCCGGTGATCAGACAGAAGGCCTCCAGCGCGATGCGCGCCGAAGCGGGCTTGGTCATCTGGTCGATCAGCCAGGGCGCATAGCGCAATTGCCCCGAGAGCCCGGCGCCGATGATGCGCAGCCGCGCGGCGCCCGCCATCGACTCCGCCTCGACCAGCAGGCGGTGGCCTTCCTGCACCGGCAAGGCCAGCACCGCCAGCCGGAAGGCGTCCATCTGCCGGGTCCCCGGCCGCAGCGCGGCGCCGGTCAGCGCGGCCAGCGCCTTGCCGCGATCGCCCAGCAGCACCGCGGCCCACAGCGCCCAGTAGCGCGGCTCGCTCTTCTCGTCGCCGATCAGCTCGAGCACCGCATCAAGGCCTTCGACGCGCCCCAGTTCACCTGCCAGCCGCAGCGCCCGCGCGCGTTCGCCGGCATTGGTCGAACGCATCGACACCGACCAGCGCTCGCCCGCGTCCAGCCGGTGCGAGCCATAGGCCTCCAGCGTCAGGCGCCGGCTCAGCGAGTCGTCGGCGGGCATCAGCGCCTCGGCCTTCAGCGCCTCGTTGGCGCCGACCCAGCCCAGCGCCGCCGCAAGGCCGGGCGCGGCCTCGGGCGCCTCCTTGGCGCGCCGCACCAGCGCCAGCCAGTCGTGCGGCCGCCCGTTGAGCGCCAGCACGCCGGCGACGAAGAAGTCCTCCGCGCAATCGTTGACCAGCGCGGCGTGACAGGCCGGCCAAGCCTCGTCGCCGGCCTCCGCGAGACCGTCGAGCTGCGCGGCCAGTTGCTCGTCGAGTTCGGCGAACTGCTGCGGCGAATAGTGCGGCGCGTCCAGCGCGTCGCGCCGCTGGGTCCACAGGAAGGCGGCCTCGTCGCGGTAGGTGTCGAGCTGGTCGGCCGTCACCGCCGCGGGCTGTCCGGCCGCCGGGCCGGCGGGGAATCGGGCGTTGTCCATGGTCATGCCCGCACCGCCACCTCGGCGCGGATCACCGCCGCGCCGCGTCCGCCGCCGTCGGAGCTGCCCCAGAGCAGCGTCAGCGGCCCCTTCGCATGACCCTTGCGGCAGGCCGAGGCCGCCAGCAGCAGGTGCAGCGGCAGCCCCGCCGCGCCGACGTCGCCCCAGCAGTCCGCCGGCGCGAGGAAGTCCGTCGGATCGCGCAGCCGGTCGCGCACGCGCAGCCCGCTGAAGCCGTATTCATCGGCGCGGTACGCCTCCCCGTTCATGTCGCAGACCACGTTGTCGATCACCAGTTCCTCGGGCACTTCATCCAGCGCACGGCGCAGCGCCTGCGTCAGGCCTTCGCCGATGCAGACCTCGCCGCTCTTGTTCAATTTCGATTCGCGGCCGAGACCGACCGCCAGCACCTCGCCCCAGCCTGCCGAGGGTCGGCCTGTGGAGCTCGGACTCGGGGGCGAACCCTGGGTCGAACGCGAGGCCGGCGACGCGCCCTCCCCGTTCGCCGCGTCGCCCGCACGCGCCAGCAGCAACGCCCCCGCGGCCTCGCCGGGGATGAATCCCCAGGCGTTGTTCGACCGGCCGGCGCCGTGCAGTTGCTCCTCGGCTTCGAGCCATTCCAGCGTCTCGGGCGCCAGGTACGAGTCCACCCCGGCGACGACGACCGCGTCGGCCTGTCCGGCGCGCAGCCAGGCGCGCGCCTGGTCGAGCGCCTCGAAACCGCCCGCATGGCCGCTGGGAAAGACCTGGAACGGGCCCAGCCGTTCGCCCAGGCCGTCGCGGCACACGGTGCGAACGGCCTCCGTCGCGCAGCCGGTCGTGTCGTCGGGTCCACCAGGACGGGGCGGCGGCAAGGCGATGGCGACACCGATGCGGACCTCGCGTCCGACGCGTGTCCGTGACCGGGCCGGCAGGTCCGCCAGCGCCTCCTTCATCGCCGGCTCGAGCAACGCGACCAGGCGCTGCGCGCCGCGCAGGCCGGCGTCGATCGCGGCGACCTGCGCGATGCGCATCGGCTCGCCGGCGGTGTCGACCATGTAGGCGTGTTCGCGGAAGCCGCACAGGCCGGCGCGGACGGCCGCGGCGGTCGAGCGCGCGTCGCCGCCCACCGGCGTGAACGCGCCGATCGCCAGCACGCGCATCGCCGGCGGTGCCGGGACGGTCGGTTCCTGCCTCATGTCAGGCCGCCTCCGCCTGGTCGGCTTCGTCGGGCTCGGGCGCGCCCAGCACACCGTCGCGCAGGTCCTGCTTGAGCCAGATCCGCGTGTGTTCGAGCTTGAGCACGCGCGGATGACACGGCAGCGCGCTGTGCAGCACCAGCGACACCCGGCCCTCGTCCGGCGCGAGGATCACCGTGTGCAGCTTCGGCGGCGCGTGGCGCTCGCGGTGGCCGTCGGTGAAGAAGGTCTCCAGCCCGAGGAACACGCGCGGCAGCGCGAATCGCAGCTGACCGCCGCCCGGTGACAGGTTGAGCAGCGCGACCGGCTCGCCGCCGCGCAGGAAACCGGCATGCTGCTGGTCCGGCGGCGCGCACTGGTAGTGGCGGTCGTCGAAGTCGTCGGGCAGCAGCGGCAGGCGCTCGCGCTGCCAGCGCTCGTCGTAGGTGCCGGCGAAGCGCCGCCGTTCCGTCCAGTGGCTGCACAACGCGCCCAAGCCCACCGGCACCGGCCGGTCCTTCCAGCCGCGGATCAGGTGGTCGGGGTCCTCGATGTTGGGCAGCGGCCGGCCGTCGACATGGTCGCCGTCGATCGCGTAGCCCTGCCCCAGCGGATTGCGTTCATCCCAGGCGGCGGGATCGGCCTTCGGATCGGCGCCGCCGAAGGCGCGCTCCCAGGTGACCGGCATCGACGTGAACGGCGCCGGGCGTCCGATGCTGCGCCCCTGCCAGACGCGGTCGCCGAAGACCTTGAGCACCTTGGCCCGGCCGCCGACCGCCAGGCCGATGTCGAGCTCCGTCACCGGCGCGCCGCCCGGCGCATGGGCCTGGCCGTCGACGATCACGTCGGTCGCCGTCTTGGTCCGGACCAGGTCGCCGTCGGCCGTCAGGCTGGTCGACGCGGCATCGCCCCGGTGGGCCGGACCGCGCAGCACCTCCGGCTGCTGTTCGGCCACGCGGCACGAGCCGTCCGGCTGCAGCGTGAAGCTCGCCTTCACCGCCACCAGCCAGATCTCGGTGCCGTCGCGGTCGCGCACCCAGCCGCGCTCGGCGGCGAACGGCGTGCGGTTCTGCAGTTGCCACATGGAGGATGCCGGGGCTGCGCGCCGCCGTCAGTTGATGTCGACGAACGCACCCTTGATGCGGTTCGCGCCGCTGGAGCGGCTCAGCACGTAGGTGCCGCGGATCAGGATCTTGCCGGCGGCGGTCAGCACGATGCTGGCCTCGCCGCAGCGCAGCTCGACCTGCTTCGCGCCGTTGAGCACGACGCGTTCGCCGTCCACGGTCACCGTCTGGCCTCGACGCGTGACGGCGGGCGCGGGATCCGCGCGCGGCGCTTCGAGTTCGACCTCGGCCAGTTCGGCGCGATCGACGGGACGCGGCGGCTCGGGCTCGGCATGCCGCAGCGCGCGGCCCAGGATGACCGGCCGGGTCGGATCGCCGCGCTCGAGCGAGACGATGACCTCGTCGCCCTCGTCCTCGACCTTCAGGCCGACGACGGACATCGCCACGACGGGCGGCAGGCCCTTGGCCATGCGGACCAGGAAGCGGCCCTGCGCGTCGAAGCCGCAGAACATGCCGACCAGCACGCCGGCGTCGACGAGGCGCACGCGGTCCATCAGGTGTTCGGCGGCGGCGACGGCCGCGCGGGTGGGATCGCCGCGACGGCGATTCGGCATGGGATCGGCGCCGAGCGGCCCCGCGTTGTCTCGTTGCTGGGCCATCTCAGTTCTCTCCGATCTTGGCGCCCTTGACGCTCACGCCGCCGCTGCCCTTGATGCCCACGGTGCCGCTGGCCTTGACGGTGATCTTGGACGCGGAGATCGTGATCCCGCTCGAGTCCATCACGATCTTGCTGCCGCCGGCCTTGAGCGTGATCGACGGCGCCTCGATGGTGGCGCTGCCGCCGGCCTTGGTCTTGTAGGTGCCCTTGGCGGTCTGGCCGATGGTGGCGGCCGACAGCTTGTGCGGTCCGCCAACGCCGATCGACTGCAGCGCGCCGACGTTGACGCTCTGCAGCCCGCCGATGGACACCACCTGCGCGCCGCCGACGCTGATCGCCTCGGCCGCGCCGACGGTGTGCGCGCGGCCGGCGCCGACGGTGTGGGCCTCGGCCACCGAGATCGTGGTGGTCTGCATGCCGTTGACGGTGTGGGCGCGGGTGCCGTTGACGGTGACCGTCTGGCCGGCGTTGATGGTCACGGTCTCGCCGGCGCCGACGGTCTCGGTGCGATGCGCGCCGATGGTGATGGTCTCGTTGGCGCCGACCGACTCGGTGCGGTTGGCGCCGACGCTGACGGTCTCGTTCGCGCCGATGGACTTGCTGCGGTCGGCGCCGACGCTGATCGTCTGGTTCACGCCGACGGTCTGGGTCTGGTTGTTGCCGACGGTCTCCGAGTCGTCCACGTCCACCGTGTCGGTGCGGTTGTTGTGGATGGTGGAGGTCTGGTCGTGCTCGACGGTCGTGGCCATGTCGAACTGGCCGTGGATGGTGATCATTTCCTTGCCGGCGGTGTCGTCCATGGACAGCTCGTTGTAGCCGGCGCCCTTGTGGGTCTTGGACTTGATGCCGCTGATGACGGCGGCGGCGGGCAGGCCGTAGGGCGGCATCTGCTCGGCGTTGTAGACGCGGCCGGTGATGAGCGGCTGGTCGGGGTCGCCCTCGACGAAGTCGACGACGACCTCCTGGCCGATGCGAGGAATGGACACGCCGCCCCAGCCCTTGCCGGCCCAGGGCTGCGAGACGCGGATCCAGCAGGAGCTGGTCTCGTTGCGCTGGCCGCGGCGGTCCCAGTGGAACTGCACCTTCACCCGGCCGTACTTGTCGGTGAAGATCTCCTCGCCCGACGGGCCGGTGACGATGGCGGTCTGCGGGCCCGGTGCCATCGGCTTGGGCGTGCGGCGCTCGGGGCGGAACTGCTGGTCGGCCGGGATCGCGTTGAAGCGGCAGCGCAGTTCGGACTCGCCCGAGGCGGATTCGGTCGCGGCCTGGCGCAGTTGCGTGGTGGTGCCGGTGACAAGGTACCTGGCGTTCTGGTCCTCGCGCGGGTGGCGGGTCAGCGACAGCAGGTGGCCGGTGCGCACGCCCTGGGCGTTGGTGTCGCCGTCGAAGCGGGCGAAGGCGGTCTGGATCTCGTCGAGGCGGTCCTCGACGTACTGCGCGCCGTCGCTGCCCTGCACGTAGCCGCCGGGGTAGTCGAAGACCTCGCCGTCGGACAGGTCGTAGTCGCGGGTGCGATCCTGCTGGGTCTCCAGCGAGGTCGAGGGCCGTTCGAAGTCGTAGTCGGTGATGACGACCTTGCCGGGCTTGAGGCTCTCCTGCGTGACCCAGGCGTCGACGTACTCGAGTTCGGGCGGCGTGTTGCCCAGGCTGCCGTAGAACGGCAGCGACTCGCAGCCGGGGGCGCAGTCATGGGCGGAGGCGGCGTCGGTGAGCACCAGGGTGTGGCCGGACTCGTCGTGGTTGAAGTACCAGTAGATGCCTTCGTGCTCGAGCAGCCGGGCGACGAAGTTGAAGTCGGTCTCGCGGTACTGGACGCAATAGGTCCAGGGCCGGTAGGCGCGCATCAGCTTGAACTCGGCGCGGGCGACGGGGTGGTCGTCGAAGACCGCCTTGACGATGTCGGGGACGGTCATCTCCTGGAAGATGCGGCAGTCCGCGGTGCGGGTGAGCAGCCACAGCCAGGGGCGCAGCGTCATCTGGTAGACGGTGTGCTTGCCCTCGAAGCCGGTCTGGGCGAAGCGGGTGACGTAGCCGGCGAGGTGGCGCGGCGCGTCGTCGCGCAGGGCCATCGTGAGCGTGGCGGACTTGCCCAGCAGCTCCGAGGCGCGGATGTCCTTGCGCTCGCTGAGCAGGGTCAGCGTGGTCTCGCCAAGCTCGCTCAGCGCCTCGCGCGACGCGCAGGCGTGCACGCGCAGGACGTCGTCGTCGAGGGCGGTCTTGAGGCGGAATGGAGCTGCCATGGGCGGACCGGAAGGTGGACCGGAGCGATCGGACCTTCACGGTAGGCCTGTGCGCAATGCGCAGGAAGCGACCAAAGTCATTCGCGGCCGGGCCCCTTGTAAAGGGGTGATACGGCGGCTCGGGGCGTGTCACCGGAGTGGGTGACGCAGGCGAAGTTGGGTGCGGCGACGCACGGTGGCGCGGACCCTCCCGGGCCCGCGGGGCTCACATCGGCAGCGGCAGCGAGACGGTGAAGGTGAGCACGGCGCCGTCGTCGGCGTAGTCGGCGGTGAGTTCGCGCTCGTCGATGGCCCACTGCTCCCATTCGAAGACGCCCTCTTCCTCCTCGCCGTCGACGGCCTCGCCGTAGGCGGCGATCGCGGCCTCGCGGGTGGTCACGGGGGAGCCGGCGAACGGGGCGTCGCCTTCATAGGGGTCGACTTCCTCGCTGCCTTCGGGGTAGTAGAAGACGGCGCTGAGCACGTGGGTGCCAGGGCCGAGCGGCTCGCCGAAGTCGGCGGCATGGGCTTCGCGCGGGGTGAAGGACAGGACCACGCCGGCTTCCTTCAGCAGGACGAATCCGGCGCGGATCTCCTTCTTGCGCTTTTGCGACAGCTCGGTCGGCAGCGACGTGCCGGCGGGCGTCGTGTGCGCGAGGATCGCGGCGATCAGCGGCGCGTCGACCTCGGTGAGGCCGAGCAGGCTGGGGAGTTCGGGGAGCGGGAGCGGAGCGGTGACGGTGGTCTCGGTCATGGGGTGAACGATAACGCGGAACGGCGCTCGGCAGCCGGATCAGGTGATGAGGATCGAACTCAGACAGCGCGAATCGCGCTCCGGGAATCCGAAGAGAGCTTGTCCCCCATGAGTCGCGCTGTTTCGGACCAATGAACCTTGGTTTCCCGACGAAGCCGATTTGAATGAGCGCGCCGGTGCACGTTCGAACCTGGCGTCGCTCAGGTGCCCGATGCCCATGACGCGGCGCTGAATTCTGCCCAGAGCAATGGGATCTCGACCAAGTCGCCATGATGGGGATCGCGCAGGCGCGTGCCCTCTATCACCAGCGGCCGCAGCTTCACCTGTTCAGACTGCGGGGCCTCAGGTTGGATGTCGGAGAGCACCGCTGCCTGCACGCAAACGCCTTGCCGCCAGCGAAGCAGCAGCGGCAGATCTGGTGGGATGAACCCATGCAGGAAGTCGGCGTGATCTTCCAGGTCCAGCCACATCGGCAAGATGTGACGTGACATGCCAGCAGTCAGAGCATCAAAAGCTGGTCGCAGCCGCCGGCACTTCTCGCACCAGGTTTCCGCCCCCAGCACGATGAGCAACTCCGTGCCCGGTTCGCTGAGGCGCTGAGCCAGCTTCGCGGCATCCGTCCAGGGATCCAGGCGATGAACGCTGCTCATGCCGCGATTCCCATGCGAGACAGTTGCAACGCTTGTACCGCGGCACTGGCACGCAGGTTCAATGCGTAGGTCGGATGAAGCTGCTCCAATGCGTGTGCAGCGACGAAACGAAGCGCCTGGAACTGGTTTGATGCGGGGTCGAGTAGTTCGCGCAGAAGATGCGGATGCACGGGTCGGCCCATGAGCAGTCGCTGTCCGGTCAAGGTCGAGAGTCGGCTCGCCGGATGAGCCATGACCGCTGCGACATCAGGCAGCGGCAGCCCATGGTCAGCATCCAGTTGGCTCCTGGTCAGCGGCGAGTCAAGCTCCACGGGCGGATCGGGCAAGGTCAGACCTGCGGCCTGCGGTTCGACACCTGTGAGGCATCGCCAGATCCACAAGGCCCATCGGGCCGACTCTGGTTGATTCAACGCCGCCAGCACGAAGCCCAGATGTTCCGCATCACCATGATGGAGCACGAACGTCAATCCGAGGCGTGACGGCAATTGCGCAAGCAACTGCCGCACTCCGGGATGACCCAGCGGCGCGAGCCAGGCCAAGTGGCGCAACCATCGGGCAAGGCGTCGCTGCGCCTGCACACGATGCCAGCCCGTCGCCTCTCTCCACAATTGATGTTGGTCGACCACGCAGCGCCACAGCACACCCGCCGCCTGCGCCGCGGAGTCGGCCCCGCGCTCGCTCGATGGAACGAGTCGAGCCCAGGCGAGCACGCTTTCAGCGCGAACGACCAAGTCTGGATCCACACGCCTTACCAGCAGCGCCTGCAACGCCTCCTTCGGTACCGCTCGACAAGCTGCCGCGCGCACGAAAGCATTCTCATGCTGGATCTGCTCGGACCAGTTGGAAACTGAAAGTCCGCGCAGCGCGTGCGCGCGAAGCGCGGCGACCCGCCTCACGGGCTCGCCATGGAGCGCATGCGCCAACACCGGCTCCGCCTGGGCCGTCTCGGCCCAAGCCAGAGCGGAGATGGCACCTCGTAGCAGCAGGTCCGGGGCGCGGGCGACAAGATCGAACACGGCATCACAGCCAGCGATCCGATCTTGAGCGTCATGAGCCGAAAGAGCGCAATACAGGGCCGCGAAGGCCTCACCCGGCTTGCGCCACCGCTTCAATGCATCGAGGCCCAGTTGCGCGCCCTTCTCTTCGGCCACACGCAGTCCCTGCAGATTCGCGTCAAGAAACTCTGCGAAATCCAATGCATGCGACGCCTGCAGGTGATCGGCCGCTGCCGGGTCCTCCAACTGTCCCCAGTAAAAGACGGCGTCGTCCAGATGCCTGTGCAGCAATGGAACGACCACTCGCGGTTGCCGCATTTCTCTGCCTGCTTCCGGACTCAAAGGTAAGGCGCCACGATGGTTCGCCATGCCTTGCCATCAAAGACATTGACCTGTTCGATGCCGGCCACGGCAAGCAGGCCGTCGCGAGCATCCATGTGCCCATTGAGCCAAAGTTGCCGCCCTTCATGCGAGACCGGCTCCACGCTCTTCCCATCCCAGATCCGGAACTGGAAGTCCGACGACAACCAGAGCTTTCCATCAAACCACAGCACGTCATTCCACAAAACGCTTGCGCCGCCTTCATAGATGCGCTTCCAGGTGGATTTCTGTCCCACCCACAGACTGCCGCCCTCGCCGCTGATGTAGACCTGCCCGTCGCCCGCGCAAGTCACGGTGCCCAGTTGCACGTTGCTCGGGAACCCCATCTGACTCCAGCGCTTGCCATCGAAATGCCAGACGTCGCCGTGCCCCCCCACCGCGTACATGTCATGCTCACTGAAGGCATCCATGTCTTCGAAACCATGTGCGGTTGCAGCCTCGACAGCGGGGAATCCCTCAGTGATCGGGACCCAAGTGCCGATATCGGTCCGCTTGTAGATAGCTCGCCCCTGCCCCACCGAATAGGCGTAACCAAACAAGGTCTTGACCCGATAAGTCATCGGGTGCTTTCCGGGTGCGACAAATTCATCCGGAAAGTCACGTCCCCCGCCTAGCAGCACCACTTGGCCATCCGCGTTGCGCGCCACCATCATCGCTTGGGCGACTGGCGTCGTGCAAACGCCAACCCTTGGCAATTTGAGGCCAGAGTAGGTTCTATCGCCAAAAACGTTTTCATTCCGATTGATGAACACATTCATCAGTCTGGACGGAATATCGCTATCGGCAGTCCAACTCAGGTCCTCCGGATCTACCTTGCGGCGCAGGCACAGACTGATCACGTCCCTGCTGCGCACCGCGCAGTCCGTGATATCCCAGCCTTGAATCCGTTCGCTCCAGATTTCCTTTGAAACGTGAGTCATCCTCTGCCCTTCATGATTACTCGTTCACGCCGCCGCCCTGCTCGATCGGCTTCCCGTTTGTCGTTCCCAGCGCCTTGGGTCGCGTCCCTGGACAAGCTTGGTTGTAGTAACTTTCCAGTTGATTCTTGATGCATTCCTTCGAGCAATTGGAGGCCGGGAACGCTTCCTTGTGCGAGGTGGCCGCAGCATCGATGGCTTGCGCCATGCTCATCGTGCCATTCTGGAGCTTGTTGCCTCTGGCAAGCAGTTCCACCTCCTTGTCCATCTTCTCGTGGATGCGCTTGTGACTACCGACCGTATGGCTGTAGCCCTCGACGCAAACAGTCGGAGCGTCCTTGTGCAGTTGATTGCCCGGCCCTTCGCGCTTGTAGCCCGGGCAAGCACCTTCAAGCATGGCACCCGTCACCAGGTGATGTCCTGTCTGTCCGTCGCAGCAACCGCCCTTGACGGAGTGATCCCGACCAGGCTGCTTGGCGCTGGTGCTGTAGGGCGTCAACATGCACTTGCGGGCACGTGTGCAGTCGTTCAGGGTCGCAATCGTATCCTGCGCTTTCCCCGCTATTTCCAAACCCTTTTTCGCCTGCTCGTCGGGGCTGAGCTTGCTGAAATCCTGGAATTCCTTGCCCAAGTTCTGCAAATCGCCAATCTTGCTGCGAAGCAGCCCCAGTTTCTCCAGCGACTGGGCAGCAACGGTCCGGATTTCATTGACATCGCCGATGGCAATCACGGCATCCACCCCGGACCAGATCGCCATCAAGGCATTGCCCACGGCGGGAACTGAACTGCCGCCAAGCTGCTTGAGACCCGCCTTGGCCCCCCATTTGGCCAGCGCCTTGGCGCCTGCCCTTGTGGCCATCTCCGTCAATTCCTGTTCCAGGGCGCCAAGGATCTGCAGTTCGCCCGGGAGATTCTTGACCACCTCCTGCATTTTCTCCGCATAGGCTTTGCCTTGCTCGAGCGACGACAGCATGGTGTCCAGGCCATCGCAATGGTCGTCGGTCCAGTGATATTTGCCTCCGGCCGGCTTGGCCGCCTTTTCCCTTTTGAGCAATTGACGAATCTTGCTCTTGCTCTTGATCGCCTTTCGGGTATCTGAATCCTTGTGTTCCGGCGCGCAGTTCCGCTTGACCCGGTTCATTTCAGTACCACAATCGTTGCCAAACCAGCCGCGCGAGAGATAGGGAAAGGTCGGCGTATTCGCAGGCATCGAACCGTGATTATGTGTCACGAGGTCGAAATTTCGAGGGACGCCGTGCCCTTCGAAAATCACGTCGGCAGACCATTTTGTAAAGTACGCCTTGCCTTTGATGACCCCGGTCGCCACTCCTTTGGCAAATGCCTGGGTCGCCGGTTCATTCCCAAAACTAACATCGAAGCGCGACTGATCGGATTTAGCGACAGTCTGCCCCTTGATCTTCACGGTCGTTGTGCCATTCGTGATCGAGTCGGCGAAGCATGTGTTCGGATAGGGCAGCACGACCGGGCCGGCCGCCGGTGCCGGCGGACTCCAGCAGGAGTCAGGAAACGCACTCGACGAAATTCCGCTGGTTCCAACCGCCTTGCTGGCAATTTCGTTGCCGTTCGCATAAACATGTGTTGCAGGCATATCGGATCGTCAAATTGAAGCAGAAGGGTTCGAAACAGGCGACAACTCAACCGCAACGGCACATCTGTGCCCATCGTCACCTGCAAAATGCAGCAGTCCACAACTGCCAAAATTGCGATGCCTTTTTGTCATCGCTGCTTGCAACCAAGCCAAGGAGAGGAGAGGCCCAGCAACTCCGGTCTCTCCAACATACTGGGCAATCATGTGGTGAGGAAAATCGCTCCGCTTTCGCTCCATGGCGCGGGAGAGGGCGAGCTGAATTTCCCTGGAATACCATTCCTCACCATTCATGCCGCTGGCGTGAAACTCAAAATCGGACACAGCCCGGTTCGCTCGTGCAGCAGTTTCCCGAATGACCCCCGTCAACGCCTCTGCCCGCAGTGGCACGTCGCCACCGACGCGCCAGGCATCTCGCCCCTGCGACCAGCCAACGACATTCAAAGTCGGTCTCGAGGTCTCCCGGGGACGGGTGAGCATGATCGCGCAAGCACCCTCCCCAGGGAGGACGCCATCCGTATTGCCACCGCTGGCAATTCTTCCTTGATCAAGCAGCCGCTCGATCGTTGGCGCGTCCAGCAAAGTGTCGACGGCCGCAAGCAGCACCGCCTCGATTGGGAGTTCTGATCGCGAGATCAACAGGTTCTGACTGGCCGTCAAGGCGCCCGCCAAGCCCCCCTTCCCAATCCGGCCCACCCGGCTTTCCGGGTGCAAGCCCAGTTCACCGATCATTTCGCCGCTGACTGCCTCAAGGGCATCAAAGGGATAGGCGGCCCGTTCGGACTCGGGAAGCATCAGGATCAGTGCGACGCGAGCGAGGTCCAACCCCTCGATCTCCTTCTCGGCCTTTTGCAAGCACTCCGCCACGCTGGCGCGCAACATCAGGATGAGTCGTTCGGGGCCCCAAATGTCCAGATCGTGCATGGCGGCGGCGACCAAAGGAAGACCGTCGATACCAACAAACTGGCTGTGCTGGAAATGGTTGAGATGGGCCCGCAGTGCCGCAATGACTGCGGGCTCATGCCAGCCCAATGCGCAGCACATGCCACTGGCCCTGACCTGCAAAGCACTGCTGATCATGCCCTTGTCTCTCGTTCCATCGGCGTCTGATCTTCGGCTTGGGTATTGCACCCGACGCAACCGCCCCCTGCGCGCCGCGCCTTCCACCAAAGCGGATCGATCGGACCAATTGCAACGTCCTTGAGCTCCTGAAGATTCCTCTTCAGCGGCACGCTGGCTCTCCAGACCACACTAAACCTGCGTTGCTCTGTCTCGAAGAACAACGTATCCGCCGATGCCTCGGGACTCGACTCGCTGTAATCCTGACGCAGGACCCGCACGTGCATCGGCAGCGCGGGCAGTGCAAAGCGCACATCCGGACGCTGGGGCAGCAGATGTATGAGCCGCACCATTTCGCCACCCCGGGGATACGGCATTTGCTGATCCTCCGGCGCGCATTGGTGGAACTGCTCATCGAAGTCGCTTGGCAGCAGCGGAAAGACCTCCTTGCGCCAAGTCTCATCATGCGTTCCTGCATGGGTGCGACGCGGAAGCCAATGCCGGCCGATGGCGCTCAGGCCGATCGGCTCAACCCGGTCAGTCGGCTGACGGACCGCCTGTTGTGGATGCTCCAGCAGATGGGCGGGCTGCTGGTGCATCCCCGCCGCCGTGTGCGGCCCGGCGTAGCCCAATCCCGCGGGGTTGTGCAGATGAGCCTCGCACAGTCGATCACTGCCTTGCTCGTACCAACGCGAGCCGCCAAAGGCGAAACCGTAGTGCATAGGCGCACGAGTAAAGGCCTCTGATGCACTCAATTCGTAACCGGCGCGGTTGTCTTGCGCACGTAGCCACCACCTAGGCCCGCTGACGCGCACCTGCTTGCGCAGCGAACCCAACTCGAAACCTGACACCAGCTCTGTCACTGGCCGACCATCGGCGCTGTATGCGCAGGCATCGAAGATCACATCGCAACGCGGCTTGAAGCGCGACATGTCAGCGCCATAGCGCAATGCGCTCTCGCCGGGCTCGCCGTAATACTCATCGGACATGACCAAGGGTTGCGGCGGCAGAGGCCTCGGCCTCTGACCCGGCTCCGGAATGCTCCAGGTCGCCTTTGCCACCACAACAAGATACTCGCGCCCACTGACATCGAGCGCCACGGCGACGTCGGCCGCCAGATGTTTTGAACCGATATGCAACTCCATGATTGCAATCAGTTCACATGCACAGAGCCGCCCACGATGCGCTGCGTCGCACTCGCATGGCTGGTGATGTAGGTCCCGCGCAACTGGATGCGACCATCGGCCGTCAGCACAATGCACGCCTCCCCGCAGCGGAGTTCAAGCTCCTGTGCGGCCTCGATGACCTCGCGATGGCCGTCGACCGTGATCGCGAGGCCCTCCGGCTCCGCCTCGATCTCCTGGGGCCGGAAGGGAGGCTTGGCTTCGGCCTCGGCGCCGTCCCACAGAAGCCCAAGCACGATCGCAGAACCGCCCGCAAGCACGCTCAGCGCGACGCCCTGTCCCTCGTGCTCCATCGTCAGCGGTACCAGGCTGTGCGCCACTCCCACGACCCCGAGGCCAGGCACGACCGCCGTGCCCGCAGTCCCTTGCGCGGGTGCCGCGTTCAAAGTGCCGATCACGATCTGGCCGGGCGCGGGCATCGGCGTCGCCTGAGAACCCTGGTTCAGCAGCGCATGGAACGGCGATGCGTCCTGCGCGGTCGCCTCCGTACCTGTATCCGCACCGTGTATCGGCAAGTCGACTCGCTGCACCTCAGTTCTCCAGGATCTTCTTGCCCTTGACCGTCACCTCGCCGTCGGCCTTGAAGGTCTGCTCACCGGTGGTGCCGACGCTCAGCGTATGGCCGTTGAGGATGATGGTGCCGTCCGATTTCATCGTCAGGCTGGCCTTGCCGACCGTCAGATGGATCTCGTCCTTCGCAGTGACGGAGTACGTTGCACCACTGCTGATGGTGTAGTCCTTGCCCACCATCGTGTTCTTGTACAACCCGATCTGCGCCGTCTGGAACGCGCCGACCGTCGTATTCATCATGGCGCCGACAGAGGTCTGATAACCCAGCCCGATCGTCAACGCCTTGCCCATGCCGATCGTCTCGGCCTTGGCCATCGCGATGGTCTCGGTCTTGTTCGCGCCGATCGTCACCGACCGGTTCGACCCGATGCTGATCGTCTCGTTGATCCCGACGTCTTCCGTGCGGTTCATCCCGATCGAGATCTTCTCGTCGAGGTCCACCCGCTCGGTGCGGTTCTGGTGGATCGTGATCGTCTCGTCCAGGTTCACCGTCTCGGTGCGGTTGCCCTTGACCAGCGTCGTCTCATGCCGGTCGATCGTCTTGGTCCGGTCCCGCCCGACCCAATGGGTCTCGTCGTTCTCGACCTCGATGTCCTGGTTCTTCTCCGCGTGGATCCACAGCTGCTCCGCGCCCTGCTTGTCCTCGAAGCGGATCGCGTTGGCGTTGCCGTAGCTGCCGCCCTTGGTCGAGCGCGTCAGGAAGCCGCTTTGCGTCGCGTTGGCCGGCAGGTCCCACGGCGGCAGGTTCTCGCCGTTGTAGGTCCGCCCCATGATGATGGGCGCGTCGGGGTCCCCTTCGATGAACCCGATGATCACTTCCTGCCCGATGCGCGGGATGTGGATGCCGCCGAAGTTCGAGCCCGCCCACGGATGCGCCACGCTCACCCAGCACGAGCTGCGCTCGTCGCGCTTGCCGCGGCGGTCCCAGTGGAACTGCACCTTCACCCGGCCGTACTTGTCGGTGTGGATCTCCTCGCCCGCCGGACCCGTCACGATCGCCGTCTGCGGCCCCGCCACCAGCGGCTTGGGCGTGCGGCGCGGCGGCCGGTACTGCTGCGCCGACGGGATGCAGCTGAAGCTGCAGCGCAGCGAGGTCTCGCCCGAGCCCGCCTCGTTGACCGCCTGACTCAGGCTGATCTGCGTGCCGGTGATCAGGTACTCGGCGTTCTCGCTCTCGCGCGGATGGCGGGTCAGCGACAGGAGGTGGCCCGTGTGCACGCCCTGCGCGTTGGTCGTGCCGTCATAGGTCTGGAACTGCGTCTGCAGCTCGTCGAGCCGGTCTTCCACGTACTGCGAGCCGTCGCCCGTCTGGATGTAGCCGCCCGGGTAGTCGAACACCTCGCCGTCGGACAGGTCGTAGTTGCGCGCCACGCTCTGGTTGGTCTCCAGCGAGGTCGACGGACGCTGGAAGTCGTAGTCCGTGATCACGACCTTGCCCGGCTTGACGCACTCGACGCCGCCCCAGTTCTGCACGTACTCCAGCTGCGGCGCGGCCTGCGCGCCCGAGCCGTAGAA